>Ga0137403_10007880_pt1 | contig 11955 bp, 11 predicted proteins | sample CZOMad2_1_16fung_FD_122057 | JGI IMG/M metagenome (GOLD analysis project Ga0137403, IMG submission 122057) | Vadose zone soil fungal communities from Angelo Coast Range Reserve, California, USA - CZOMad2_1_16fungal (Hybrid Assembly) | ecosystem: Environmental > Terrestrial > Soil > Vadose zone...
CGGGTGCCGACCCGCTCGAGCACGTCGGCGGCGGACCAGCCGGTCTTGGACTCGATGACGGCTTCCTCGTACTCGTTGGAGAACAGGTACGCCGCGCCGTCGACCAGCGTCCGCATCGATTCGCCGTCGAGGAAGGCGACCTGCTGGGAGAAGTCCGCCGCGAAGGCGATGCCCGCCTTACGGCAGTCCGCCGTGTACCGCTGCATCGCGCCCGGGTCGCCCGCGCCGATCAGCACCAGGTCGATAGCGTGGGTCTGCCCGAGGGCGACGATGTCGATCTCACCGTCCTCGCTCATCGCGCCGGGGTAGAACGACGCGATCTGGTTGCCTTCGGTGTCGTTCGTCGCGGTGAACCGGGCGGTATGCGCCGACGCCGACGTCCGGACGCCGGAGGTGTCCACTCCGTGCTCGTCGAGCCACTGGCGGTACTCGGCGAAGTCCGGGCCCACGCTGCCCACCAGCAGGGGGTTGCGCCCGAGGCAGCCCAGCCCGAACGCGATGTTCCCGGCTACGCCGCCCCGCCTGATCTGCAGGTCGCCGACAAGGAAGGACACGGAGATCTTGTCAAGCTTGTCCGCGATCAGCGTGTCGGTGAACTTGCCGGCGAAGGTCATCAGGTGGTCGGTCGCGATCGACCCGGTGACAGCAATCCGCATCGTTGGGGGCTCTCTATCGCTATCGAGGTTTGCGCGGCCGGCGGATCAGTGGAAGGAGTCGCCGCAGGCGCACGAGCCCGTCGCGTTGGGGTTGTCGATCGTGAAGCCCTGCTTCTCGATCGTGTCCACGAAGTCGATCGTGGCGCCCATCAGGTACGGGCCGCTCATCTTGTCGGTGACGACCGCGACCTCGCCGAACTCCTTGACGATATCGCCGTCGAACGCGCGCTCGTCGAAGTACAGCTGGTAACGGAGGCCAGAGCAGCCGCCCGGCTGAACGGCGACGCGCAGCCTCAGGTCCTCGCGGCCCTCCTGGCTGATCAGCGCGCCGACCTTGGCGGCGGCCGCCTCGGTGAGGACAATGCCCTGCTGCGTCACTTCGTCCTGAACGGTCATCGGTGACTAGCTCCCGTCTCAATGTCCGTGCCGCCCGTACGGCACGCTCTCGTTCAACACACAACCATATGCCCGGCACTGACATTCCGGATACCCGCTCGCCCCGGCCTTGTGACGGCGCTCACAAACCCGGGGCACCCCACAGGGCCATCCACTTGGTCACGTCCTGCTCGAACCGCAGCTCGCCGCCGATCGCGCCCTTCGCCTGGATCTCCAGCGCATTGTCCCGCTCATGCTTGCCGCCCCCCGGGCCGGACCGGGGGGCGAACGGGTAGAACGTGCCGCGCTTGTACAGGTATACCAGCGCGAGCCGCCGGCCCTCGGCGTCCCGGAACCCGACGACGGTGCACAGCAGCTGCGGGCCGAAGCCGTGATCGACCAGCGTGCTGTTCACCGCGTGCAGGTCGGTGACGAGCGCCTCGACCTCGTCGGACATGTGCGAGCTGACCAGCCAGGTGAACCCGTAGGAGTCGCGGGTCACCTCGACCGGCAGGCCACCGTCGAAGTCGAGCAGTTCGCGCACCTCGGACTGGACGTCGCCGAACGTGGCTCCCTCCACCGCGCGGAAGCACACCGACCCTGAGCCGGTCGGCGTGAAGCCGGTCGCCGCCTGCAGCGTGATCGCCGCGGACGGCAGCCCGAACAGGTCATCCAGCTTTGGCTGGACCGGCTTGGACCGGCCCAGCAGCGAGTCGAGGAACCCCACGGGGGCCGCCTTCCGTTACAGTGCCACCGGATTACAGTGCGCGCGGCCCGGGGCTGACCTGGCCGAGCTGGGCCTGGATCTTCTCCAGCTCCTCCAGCCGGCGCTCCAGCGACGGGTGGGTCGAGAAGAGCTTGGCCAGGCTCGCCCGCGGGTCGCGGAGGTTCAGCGCCGGCGCGAAGGCGAGGGCGTTGAGCGGCTCGGCGGCGCGCAGGTCCTCGGTCGGGATCCGCGACATGTCCCCGCTGACCTTTCGCAGGGCGCTGGCCAGCGCGCTGGGCTGGCCGGTGAGCAGCGCGCCGCTGCGGTCGGCCGCCAGTTCCCGGTAGCGGGACAGCACCCGGATCAGCAGGAAGCTGATCGCGTAGACGACCGCGCTGACGATCATGAGGATGAACATGATGGGCAGGGCGCCCTGGTCGTTGCTGCGGCGGCCGCCGCCGAACAGCTCGCTGTAGAAGGCGATCCTGACCAGCAGCGCGGCGATGATGGCCAGGAACGACGCGATCGTCATCACCTGGACATCCTTGTGCGCCACGTGCGACATCTCGTGGGCGAGGACGCCCTCGAGCTCGTCGTTGTCCAGCCGCCGCATCAGCCCCGTGGTCGCGCAGACCACCGCGTGGTCGGCGTTGCGGCCGGTCGCGAAGGCGTTCGGCATGTCGGCGTCGGCGATCGCGACCCGCGGCTTGGGCATGTCGGCCAGCGCGCAGAGCCGGTCCACGATGCCGTGCAGGCGCGCGGCTTCCGCTGAGTCGGTCGGCTTGACCTCGTGCGCCCCGGCCGTGGCCAGCGCGATCTTGTCGGAGAAAAACAGCGAACCGATGGCGAAGCCCCCGCCCAGGACCACGGCGAACAGCACGATCGCGGAACTGGACGCGCCGTACGCCGTCCCGATGCCGATGATCGCGGCAACGAACGCGACAAACACCAGCCCGAGCAGGAACATGGTCGCGGTCATCCGCACCGTGAGCCCCCGGTCGGGCGCATACCTGGTACGCGCCGCCATGGCGACACCTCCGTTCGGCCCCCGGCTGGTCGTAACCGCCCGGGACCAGCAGTCAATTATCTAGCTCAAATCTACCCGTCCAACGCTGAGCGCCAGCCGAACGTTACCCGCGAGTATGCTCAGGGTCTTCTGCCCACGGCTTAACCGGCGGCACGGAGGGACGTCCCCCGGGCCAGCCGGGCTTAACCGGGGATCAGGCCCTCCTCGGTGAGCATCTCGCGGACCTCGTCCATGCTCGCGTCCTCGGGCGGAAGGATCAGGTCAGACGGTTCCAGGGTGTCGGCAGGCAGCGCCGAGCCCCGGGCGCGAACCTGCTCGAGCAGGCCGTGCAGGGCCTCGGTGAAGGCCGCCTCGTCATTGCGGTCGACGGCCGCCTCGAGCTCGCTGTCCAGGCGGTTCAGCTCGGCGGTGGCCGCGTCGTCGATGCTGAACTGGCCCTCGCCGCTGATTCTGACGATCACTATCTCTCACCGTCCTGCGGCTCGGCGGGCCGGTCGGCCGCCGGGATGCTGGCCGGCTGGGCCTGCCCCTGGGGGGCCTGGGCCCCCTGAGCCTCTTGGCTGTTGCCGTTGGCGCCGCCCTCGAGCTGCTTGGGGGCGCTCGTGGCGATCTCGCCCTTGAGCCTGCTCAGCTCGTTCTCGACGTCGCTGCTGGCGGATATCATGTCGAGCTCGCTCTGGATGTCGTCGCGGCGGCCGCCGACGGCATCGTCGAGCGCACCGGAGGCCATCAGCTCGTCGATCGCGCCCGCGCGAGCCTGCATCTGGGCCGTCTTGTCCTCGGCCCGCTGGATCGCCATGCCGACGTCGCCCATCTCCTCGGAGATGCCGGTGAACGCCTCGTTGATCCTGGTCTGGGCCTCGGCCGCGGTGTAGGTGGCCTTGATGGTCTCCTTCCTGGTGCGGAAGGCGTCCACCTTGGCCTGCAGCCGCTGGGAGGCGACCGTCAGCTTCTCTTCCTCGCCCTGCAGCTGGGCATACTGCGCCTGCAGGTCGTTCAGCTGGCCCTGTGCCGACGCCTTGCGCTCCAGGGCGCCACGGGCGAGGTCCTCACGGCCCATCCCGAGCGCCTTGCGCGCCTGGTCCTCGAGCTTGTTGGATTGCTGCTGGAGCTGGTTCATCTGCAGCTCGACGCGCTTGCGCGACGTGGCGACATCCGCGACCCCACGGCGGACCTTCGTCAGCAACTCGAGCTGCCGCTGGTAGGAGTAGTCCAGGGTCTCACGAGGGTCTTCCATCTTGTCCAGGGCCTTATTGGCCTTGGCCTTGAAGACAAGTGAGACTCGCTTCATCACGCCCATACGCGCGGCCGTCCCCTTCATTAACATCTTCGCCACCACCGGGCCGCGCGCCCGGGCCGGAAATTCAGGTCCTGGCGACCGGCTAGACGGCGGACGAGCCCGTGCGACTAGTCGGATTCCACCCTACGCGGTCTCGCGCATTGCGAGCTACTAAGTCAGCCTCCGGTTACAAGGTGGCGCTAGCCCCACCTTTGATGAGGCTCCCCCCCGTTCTCCCCGTTAAGCTAGGCGCGTGTTCCGACGCCGTAGCGCCGGGGCGTCGGACGGCACGGCCCAGGATTCCCCGGGCGCGCAGAGCCCGGACGGCCCGGCAGAAACCAAGACCCGCCCCGCGGCTGAGTCCGCTGGGCAAGCCGTTGAAGGTTGAGCCCTGATTCCATTTTTTGAGGAGCTGCATGATACGACCTGCTGGGCCGTTGCTCATCTTCGTCGCGGTTGCGATTGCCTCCCCCGCGGACAGACCGCCGGGGAGGATCGAAGCGCCAGCGTGGGCGTACGTCGTTCCGCCGCCAGATGCCAAGTCCGCGCGCGCTGACGGCAAGATTCGCCGGGTTCCGCATAGCACCGCTGGCTATACGCTGAAGCAAGTGACTGACCGGTTTTTTGCTCCGGACTGGCATCCCGAAGACCATCCCAAGATGCCGGACATCGTCGCCCACGGGCGCAAGCCAGATGTGAATGCATGCGGCTACTGTCATCGGGCGGATGGCCCGGGTGGCCCGGAAAACGCCAGTCTGGCGGGATTGCCCTACGACTACATTCTGGAACAGATGTCGGATTACAAGAGCGGCAAGCGGTCGACGGCCCTGCCGAAGCGCCTCCCACAAGCCAACATGATTGCGCTGGCCAAGGCCGCTACCGACGAAGAGATCCAAGCGGCGGCGAAGTATTTTTCGTCGTTGAAGCCGCGGCAAAATATTCGAGTGGTAGAGACGGCGCGACTGTCAAAGACGTATGTTGCGGGCTGGGTGCTAGCCGCGAAGGAAGGGAAGGAAAAGGAACCGCTGGGACGAAGAATCGTCGAGATGCCCGAGGATCTCGAGCGCTTTGAAAGCCGCGATGCGCGGGCAACCTTTGTCGCGTACGTGCCCATCGGGAGCCTTCGCGAGGGCGAAGCCATCATCCGCGGCGATCGAGTTGGGCCGCCGTGCGCGAACTGTCACGGCAAGGATCTTCATGGCCGCGAGCTGGCGCCATCAATCGCTGGCCGCTCCCCAAGTTACATTGTGCGGCAGTTATACGAAATGCAAACTGGGGCCCGTACCGGCAGCGGCGTCATGCTAATGAAAGCTGCGGTGGCCCGCCTCAGCCCAGACGAGATGATCGACGTGGCGGCCTATTTGGCTTCGTTGAAGCCATAAGATCTTAAGCAAGCCAGAGCCGAGTGCGAAAGGTTGCGGTGATGGCAACGTCGTAGCGGCGTCCTAACTGAGCACATCTTGAGCCTCACGCCGGCGGATGGAGCGCGCGAGCCCGATCATTCCTGCCACGGCGATGATATTTAGAATCACTTTGGCGATCACATCCATCCGAGGCCAGAGACTGCTGCCCAAAAACCCCGCAGCCATCATGGACAGCAGCGCACCAAACGACAACGCCCAGCGATGCATATCCTGCCATCCGGATGCCGACGACCAGCGTCGAATGATAAAGATCGCGAGCGCAGCCCAAGCTACGCCGGCGACGACTGGCGACCATGTCGGAATCGGCCTTGGAATGAAGAGCAGAGCCATGAGAATGTACCAGGGGAAGATCAGCGCCATGGTCGTCAGCACAATTCGCCAGACCCGCGGAGCTCTCCGCGAGGATGGCTCGGCGCGCAGCGTCCGAAGCCAATATCCGAGAAAGACGAGCACGACGATCGCCGCAATTCCTACGGCAAACGTTGCCAGCGGCGGATGGTAGTCGGGCACATGGAAGGCGTTCGGTCGAGCTTGCTTGATCCACAGAAACCAGGCCATGAATGAACCCAAGATGAACACGGGAACCGAGATCAGTATGCCGCGCGTGCGCAGCCACGGTTGCTCGCGCCGCTGGGGGAAAATCAACTCGGTGACTTGGATCGGTACAAGCACAATCCAGACGGGCTCGTAGGCCAACATGAAGAGGAAATAGAACAGATTCACTCCCCAGACGCGTCCATTGCTGGTCGCTCCCATCCAGTTCAGGGGCGCCAAAGACGTTTGCTGGATGATGAACTCCTCGGCAGCGGACAAAGCAAGCCCCAAGCAAAGCACGCTGACCCACCCGCCGCGCCAACGCCGCACGGCTTCGCGGATCAGCAGAGCGCCGCAGCCCCAGACCATGATCTCGGGCATGAAAGCGAAGATGAAGCTGAGACGTGTGGCGCCGGAAAGAACCTCGCCAATGAGGGGCGCGAGCAGAAGAAGCGTCGCGATGGCGAGGCGGTTATCGGAGGAAATGGCGGCGGACGTTGCGGGGGATGTGGTTGTAGAGGGCATGGGCGTTGGCTCATCCTTTCCGGGATTTCGTTTGTAGCTTGGTCTTTGGTTTGGCCGGTTGTTGCGCAGAGCCGGGTGTTGCTGCTTCTCGGATTTCGTGAAAGATTTGTTCCAAGTCCCACGTCAACTGGCCGGAGCGCAGATCCTCCAGCAGGCTACGAACCCACTGCAACTCGGCCTTTCGCATCCAAAGCTGGTATTCAGCTTCCAGCAGGTGCAAGCGCGCGACGTGGACAGCCACCTGCTTTAGAGAGATCTCGGTAGCGCTGAGTTCCTGCTCAAGGCGTCGCGCGCGATCCTCGAGCTGGGCGATGGCATCGTGGGGATCGAGGTGGATAAGAAAGTTGATGGCCGCCATGAACGTGGAAGGCTCGCGCACAGGAACGGCCACCATCGCTCGCAGCCAGCGAAGCAGTTCCTGTCTGCCTTCCGGCGCAATCTGATAGGTCGTGCGCTCGGGCCGACGGCCGTCGCGGCTGACTCCCGCCGCAGCGATCAGGCGCGCAGCCTGGAGGCGACCGATGGCGTGATAGAGCGAGCCGCGTTTGACTACCAGGACTTCATCCCAATGACGCTCCAGAAGCAGGCGCTGCATTTCATAGGGGTGCATGGGGCGTTCACGGAGGAAGCAGAGGACGGCGAGCTCCCACAGGCCGCGATGCGTATCTGTCTCTTTCTTCATATAGTTCATATGAACTATAGCATATGAACTATTTATGTCAAGCGGAAATCTGCGTACGCCATTCCTTTGTCTTGGGGTTAGAAGAGGGAGGATGCGACAAGAAGGGCTACTGGGCGGGCGCGTTCGGTCCGGCCAAAAAGCCGCCGTCCAGGACCAACGATTGCCCGGTCATGAAGGAAGCGCGGTCGGAGCACATCCAGAGGACGGCTTCCGCAACTTCCATCGGCTGACCGAAGCGCCCGATGGGATGGAGTCCGAGCGAGAACTTCCTGGCTTCCGGGGCGCCGAAGAGGCGTTCGCCCATCGGGGTCTCGATGACGGCGGGGCAAATGGCATTGACGCGAATGCCTTTGGTCGCAGTCTCAAGAGCGGCGCCCTTAGTTAGACCGATGACGCCGTGCTTGGTGGCGCAGTAAGTGGATGCACCGGCCGATCCGACAAATCCGGCGACGGACGACATATTGACGATGGCTCCCCCCGTGCCTTGCTTCAGCATTTGCTGAATTTCGTACTTCAAGCAGAGCCAGACGCCTTTGAGATTGATGGCGATCGTGCGATCGAAATCTTCCTCCGCTTGTTCCGCAATCGGAAGCCAGTTGCCCTCGATGCCGGCATTGTTGAATCCAATGTCGACGCGGCCGAACGTTTTAATCGTCTTTTGCACCAGAGCCTGGACGTCGGCGGTTTTCGAGACGTCGGTTGGAACGAAGATGCTATCGCCGCCGGCAGCGCGGATCAGATCGATGGTCTCCTGGCCTTCGGCTTGGCGGCGGCCGGCGACGACGACTCTGGCTCCTTCTTTCGCGAAAAGCACCGCGGTGTCGCGGCCAATGCCGGAGGTGCCCCCAGTGACGATGGCGACCTTGTTCTGAAGTTCCTGGGTCATAGATTCTCCTCGTGGTTAGCCTGCGCCAATTGCGGTCAGCAGACGGAGGGCGAGTTTAGGCCTTTGCCAAAGCGTTGTCAAAACAAGACCGCGCGGGCGGGAAGCTCCCGCCACAGGCTCTCTAGTCGGCCGTAATCGCCGTGGCGGGACTCGAAAGCTCTTGGTCCTTGTACTGGAGTTGGTAGAGCTTGAAGTAGATGCCGTGCTGGGCGAGCAGTTGCTGATGAGTACCCATTTCGCGGAGTTTACCCTTGTGCAGAAGGATGATTTTGTCGGCGCGCTGGATGGTGGAGAGCCGGTGAGCAATGATCAGCGAGGTGCGGCCCACGACCATGCGTGTGAGGGCGTCCCGAACGCGGAATTCGGTTTCGGTGTCGACGCTGGACGTAGCTTCGTCGAGGATCAGGATCTTAGGCTCGTGAGCCAAGGCGCGAGCGAACGAAATGAGCTGTTTCTGGCCAGTCGAGAGAGTGCTGCCGCGCTCGCGGACTTCTTCCTGGAAGCCTTGCGGGAGTGAACGGATGAAATCGGCGACGTTGACCTCTTCAGCAGCCTTTTCAACCCCGGCATCCGTGATCCAGGAGGAACCCAGGCGGATATTTTGCGCAACCGTTCCGGAGAATAAGAACGGGTCCTGCAGCACCACGCCGAAGCGTCGGCGGAGATCGGCTAGATCCATATCTTTGATATCGACACCGTCGATGCGGATTGCACCCTTTTGGACGTCATAGAAGCGCAAGAGCAACGAGATGATGGTGGTTTTGCCCGCGCCGGTGTGGCCAACGAAAGCTACCGTCTCGCCCGGCGTGACGGTGAAAGAAACGTCACGCAGAACCCAGTCAGGCTCGTTGCTTTCGATGTTCCGATAGGCGAACCAGACACGGTCAAAGTCGATTCGCCCGGGGCCTGCGGGTGTCTTGATAACCGCAGGCACAGTGATCTCCGTAGGCGTGTCGAGCAGTTTGAACACGCGCTCGGCGGAAGCCATGGCGGATTGTAGGATGTTGTATTTCTCGCTCAGGTCTTGGATGGGCTTGAAGAAACGCTGTGCGTACTGCATGAAGGCAACGAGTACGCCCAGTGTGGTCAAGGTGGGCAGCAGATGGAAATGCGGCAAGCCCTTGGCGAGTCCCATAGAGACTGTAAGTGTCGCCACAGAGCGCAAAACCTGGTTGCCTCCGAACCAAATCACTGTCGCGATCGCCACGGACGAGAGGATTTCGACCACCGGGTAGTACACGGCGTGCGCCAGAATGGCGTCTTTGTAAGCTTCTCGATGAACGTCGTTGACCTCGGAGAACTTGTCGTAGGCGCGGCGCTCGCGATTGAAGAGCTGCAACACTGTCATGCCGCTGACGTGTTCCTGCAAATGCGAGTTGATACGGGCGATAGCGATGCGGATGCGGCGGTACGAGTCTCGGACTTTGATCCGAAAAACTTGCGTGGCATAGAAGATCAGCGGAAGCACCGCAAAGGTGATGAGCGCCAGTTTCCAGTTCATCATCGTCATGATGGTGATAATTCCCGCCAGAACAAAGATGTCCTCGAAGATTGAAACCACGCCGGAAGTGAACAACTCGTTCAGGGCATCGACGTCGGTGGTGACGCGCGTGACCAGGCGGCCGACCGGGTTCTTGTCGTAAAAGCCCACGTGCATGTGTTGCAGGTGACGAAAAATCTGGCTGCGCAGATCGAACATGACTTTCTGACCGGTCCACTGCATGAAATAGGTCTGCGCGAACTCGAGGACGAAGCTCAGGGCGATAATGCCCGCGTAGATTCCCCCAATTTGCGCGATACCTGTATACGCATTAGGGCTGAGGAAGCGGTCCAAGAATCCGGCAGACTGATGTGGTTGGACCAAATACTTGTCGATTTCGACCTTAACCAGGAACGGCCCAACAGCTTCGGCCAGGGCCTTAAGGACGATGGCAGCGAGGGCGACGGTGGTTTGGACCTTATAGGGGCGCAGGTACGTGAGCAGCCGGCCCATAAGGCGGCTGTCATAAGCTTTCCCGAGGACTTCTTCTTCGGAGGACATTGGTTCAATAAATGATTTTACAGGGCGGAGGACAGAGGATTTTGTTTAATCGAGGGCTGGATGAGAGTATTGCCACTACGGGGAATAACTGTAGATGACCTTCTTGATGGAGGGCGTGCTGTTTTCTGCGGCTGGAATCGCCGTTTTTGCCCTAGCTCCGCGTTTGTCGCAATGGGAAAGAGAGATTACGCAGGTCTTACCATGGACAAAGCTGACTGGCTGGAGCGGAACCCCAAGAGGCATCTTCGTGTGGCGGGTCGTGGGCGCGCTCCTTGTTGCTTTGGGAATGCTTTGTCTGTGGATCGCCAGGTGGTCCTAACTGACTTGAGCACAAGCCTACGTCTTGGCGGCAGTGCGTCAGGCGTTCGGGGTTAGTCCGCTCTAGGCGTGTATGAGTTTTCGTAGGATCAGAGCCGAGTTCTTCGATCCGAATCCCACGCAATTGCAGATCGCGTTGTCGATCTTCGCCTTTCGTCCTGGTTTTGGAACATAGTCCAGATCGCACTCCGGGTCGGGCACTTCGAGATTGATGTTGGGTGGGAGCTGGCCTTGCTCCATGGCAACAAGCGTTGCTGCCACTCCAGCTGCGCCGCAGGCTCCCTGGGCATGGCCGATTTGCGACTTCAGCGACGACATCGGCACTTTGTGTGCGTGGTCGCCCAAAGCGATCTTGAGCGCGCGCGTCTCCACGCGGTCGTTCATGGGCGTGGCGGTGCCATGTAGGTTTACATAATGAATATCCGTCGGCGCGAGGCCAGCTTCCTCCATGGCGAGCTTGATGGCGCGAGCAGGTTCCTGTGGGTCTTCGCTCATTCGCACGCGGTGGAAGGCTTCGCAGTTTGAGGCGTAGCCGGCAATTTCGGCATAAATATGAGCATTACGGGCCTTAGCGTGTTCGTACTCTTCCAGCAAGAACATCCAGGAGCCCTCGGCCAAGACGAACCCATCGCGGTCGGCGGAAAACGGGCGGGAGGCCCGCTCGGGGGCGTGATTCCAGGATTGGGTCAGAGCGCGTAGTAGTGTGTAGCCCTTGATGATCCCAGGAGTGATCGTGGAGTCCGAGCCGCCGGCGAGGAACATTGGTTGAATGCCAGCCTGGATGTGTTGCATGGCGTAGCCAATCGCGTCAGTCGACGATGTGCACCCAGTTGTAACCACGTGACTATATCCACGGAAGCCAAAACGCATCTGGATTTCGCTCGACATCGTACCCATCGTCCCGCTGGGAATACAGAAGAGGCTGACCTGCTTGATGTGTCCGGAATGCCAGAGGCGGTATTGTTCTTCCGAGAACTCTTGCGCACCGCCCCCCGAGCCGATGACAATGCCGATTTCGCGCTTTTCCTCCATCGACATCGAGGCCGGGTCAAGCCCGCCGCTCTTGATGGCTTCAGCACACGCCGCAATCGCCAGAGGGACCACCCGGGAGACGTGTTTGCGCTCGCGTGCGTCGATCCAGGCGAGTTCGTCGAATTCGGGGATTTCTCCCGCGATGTGAACGGGCAGCGAAGATGGATCCCAGCGGGAAATTCGCTTAACACCGGATTTTCCTTCCAGAACCGCTTGCGAGAAGGCTGGCTTTCCGATTCCATTCGGGCTGACGATGCCCATTCCTGTGATCACAACCCGAGGCGGCAATGGCTCTCCAAGTACAGCGCTTAAGGATTCTACCAGTCGACGGCGGGAATTCGGGGCGATTTGACTGCGCGGTGACGGATAAGTGACAGATAATAGAGCACGATGCCCTTGGGAATTTACATTTCGGTGCCATTTTGCAAGAGCAAATGCAGCTACTGCAACTTCGCCACCGGCGTTGTGTC
>Ga0137403_10007882_pt1 | contig 11954 bp, 9 predicted proteins | sample CZOMad2_1_16fung_FD_122057 | JGI IMG/M metagenome (GOLD analysis project Ga0137403, IMG submission 122057) | Vadose zone soil fungal communities from Angelo Coast Range Reserve, California, USA - CZOMad2_1_16fungal (Hybrid Assembly) | ecosystem: Environmental > Terrestrial > Soil > Vadose zone...
CGGCGCATGGCGATCGGCGTACTGCGACTGCTGCAGAAAGAAGCGGGCGCGCTCTTCTCCGATTTCGAGATCTACGCTGCCGACGACCGCGCGGAGGCTGCGCGCGTCACATATCACAAAGTCTGAAAAACGTCGAACAAAAACGTACGGAGTTCTGCTCGAAGATTTTTGTCTTCTCTCTCTTGCGCATCTGTGCATCATTTCGTATTCTGTTTTTAGAATGCGAATAGGTCTCGCATACAACGAGAAACCCGACACCAGCGCGGCGTCGGACGCGTACGCAGAATGGGATGACCCGTCCACCATCGACGCGGTCGATCAGGCTCTGAGTCTCTTCGGCACCGTCGTTCGTCTCGAAGCCGACGAATTCTTTCCGCAGAAGCTCTCACTCGCACGTCCCGACATCGTCTTCAACATGGCCGAGGGCTTGCACGGTCCCTGCCGCGAGTCGCATGTCCCCGCGTTGTGCGAGTACTTGAACATCCCGTACACCGGTTCCGACCCGCTCACGCTGGCGTTGACGCTGCACAAGGGACGCACCAAAGAGATCCTCGCCTATCGCGGCGTGCCGACCGCGCCGTTTCGCGTCATCGAGCGCATCGCCGATCTCGAGCGCATGCCGCTGCCGTTCCCGCTCTTTGTAAAACCGGTTGCGGAGGGGTCTGGTAAGGGCATATTCGTCAATAACTTATGTGAGACGCCCGCGCAGCTCGCGGAGCGCGTGCCTTTCCTCTTAGAGCGGTACCAGCAGCCGGTCCTCGTCGAGACGTACCTCCCGGGACCGGAGTTCACGGTCGCGATCCTCGGCAACAACGGCGACGTCCGCTGCCTCCCCATCGTCGCATTCGATTTCGCCACGCTGCCCCCCGGAGCGCCACCCGTTTACGGGTACGAGGCGAAGTGGATCTGGGACACGCGCGAGCATCCGCTCGCGATTTTTCAGTGCCCGCCGACCGGCGTCGCCGCATCGTTCGCTCATGAGACCGAGCGCGTCGCGCTTGACGCCTATCGCGCCCTCGGCTGCCGCGACTGGTGCCGCATCGACGTGCGCGTCGACCGCTTCGGGGTCCCCAACGTCGTCGAGCTGAATCCGCTCCCCGGCATCATTCCCGATCCCGCGATGAACTCCTGTCTTCCCAAGGCAGCGCGGGTCGCTGGATATACGTACGACGAGCTCATCCAGGAGGTCGTCCGGATCGCCTGGCGGCGGATAACGGGTTCCGATGTAGGGGCGGAGCATCCTGCGCCCCTACCCGCCACCACCGCGATGTCCGCGTGAGGGTAGTCATCCTCTACGACCCCGGCGCCGATGATTGGACCGCCGAGGACATTGCCGGCGTGATGGAGGCGGTCGACGATATCGCCACGATTTTCGGCACCCTCGGCCATCAGGTGCACCGCGTTCCCGTCCGCCACGACATGCGCTGGTTCAATGTCTGCCGGCGAGCCGATCTCGTCTTCAACCTCTGCGAAGGCGTGCGCGGGATCGCGCAGTGGGAGGACCACGTCGTCGGCACCCTGGAGCTCGCCGGCATCGCGTACACCGGCTGCGGTCCGTGGACGACGGCCGCCTGCCGTCGCAAACCGGTCGCGAACACGATGCTCGAGCGCGCCGGCCTGCCGGTCCCCCGCTGGACGATCGCGCAGGGAAAAATCGACGATGATTTCCCCCTCCCGGCGATCGTCAAGCCCGCCGCGGAAGACGCCAGCGCAGGCCTCGACCGGCAATCGGTCGTCACCGATCGCAAGAACCTCAAGGCGCGCATCGCCGCGATGACCGAGCAGTTCGACGAGGTGCTGGTGCAGCAATACATCCCCGGCCGTGAGTTCAACGTCGGCATCGTGGGCGACCGCACGCTCCCCCTCGCCGAGATCGATTTCGCGACGATGCCGGAGGGCGCCTGGCCGATCCTCACGTACGCCGCCAAGTGGCACGTCGGATCGCCCGAAGACCTGGGCAGCCGGCCCGTGTGCCCCGCGCAGATCCCGCAACGCCTGGCTGAGCGGCTATGCCGGCTGGCCGAGACCGCGTGGCGTACGATGCAGGGGAAGGGCTACGGTCGCGTCGACCTGCGCGTGGACGACGCCGGTCGCCCCTGGATTTTGGAAGTGAATCCCAATCCCGATCTCACCGACGAGGCCGGCCTGTCGCGGATGGCGAAGGCCGCGGGGTGGGAGTACCCGGAGCTGATCCGCCGCATCGCCGAGATCGCGCTGCGGGAGGCCCAGGGAACGAAGGCCGCGCGTGAGCTGCTCGCTGCGCCCCGTCGGGCGCGCGCACCGCGCACGGCTTGAACAGCTGACGCGGGGCACGGGCCTCTTCCGCGAGGAAGAGGTCGCGACCGCGGTCGAGCTGCTCGATGAAAGCCTGGCAGGGGACGACGATTATCAGTTCGTGGGAGCGTTCGAAGCCGATCGACTGGTCGGCTACGCCTGCTGGGGCGCGACTCCAGGCACCGTCGCGACGAGCGATTTGTACTGGATTGTCGTCGACCACGCTCGCCAGGGCGGCGGCATTGGATCGCAGTTGCTCACTGAGGTCGAACGACAGCTGATGGCAGATGGCAGACGGCTCGTAGTCGTCGAGACCAGTTCGCGCGCCGATTACACGCCGACGCGCCGGTTCTATGAAACACGCGGCTACACCAGGACCGCGACCATCCCGGGGTACTACGCGCCCGGTGACGATCTGGTGATCTATACCAAGGATCTGTCCACTGGAGACCTGGCAAGAGCTGCTCCGTAGGAAAAGCATCGCCTCGCTCGACGCGTTGGCCGCTCGGTTCGGTGCCGAGCACGTCGGGGATATCGCGCATCTCCGGCAAGCTGCCGAGAACTTCGAGTTCCGCATCTCGCCGGCGATGGTGGACCTGATCAAGTCGCCCGGCGATCCCATCTGGCTGCAATACGTCCCCACCGTGCAGGAGCTGGAAATCCACGACGGTCTGGTGGATTCCCTGGACGAAGACGCGAACTCGCCGGTCCCCAACATCACGCACCGCTATCCCGACCGCGCGTTGTTTCTCGTATCACCGGTGTGCGCCTCGTATTGCCGTTTCTGCACCCGCCGGCGCAAAGTTGGCGACCCCGAGAAGATTCCGATGGCGCAGCTCGAATCAGCGTTCCGGTACCTCGAGGAGCACCACGAGATCCGCGATGTGATCATGTCGGGCGGCGATCCCCTGCTGCTCTCGGACCGGCGGATCGACGAGATCTGCAAGCGCCTGCGGGCGATTCCGCATCTGGAGGTGCTACGGATCGGGAGCCGGATCCCCTGCCACCTCCCCGAGCGGGTGACGCCGGAGCTGTGCGCGATCCTCAAGCGGTACCACCCGCTCTACATCAACACGCATTTCAACCACCCCGACGAGCTGACTCCCGCCGCGGTCACCGCGCTGGGCATGCTCGCCGACGCCGGGATCCCGCTGGGCTGCCAGACGGTGCTCCTCAAAGGCGTCAACGACAACCCGGAGATCATGAAGCTGCTGATGCAGCGCCTGCTCGTTGCCCGGGTGCGGCCCTACTACATCTATATGTGCGACCAGGTTGCGGGCGCCGAGCACTTCCGGACCACGGTGCAGAAGGGGTTGGAGATCATCGAGGCGCTCCGCGGCTGGACCTCGGGCCTGGCGGTGCCGCACTTTGTGATCGACGCACCGGGAGGCGGCGGCAAGATTCCGCTCCTGCCTGAGTACGTCGTCAAGCTGACCGATAAGGAAATCGTCCTCCGCAACTACACGGGCAAAACCTACCGCTACCGCCAGCCGGTCGAACCCATCCTCGTCGGTTGACGGCGCAGGGGCGCAACATGCTGCGCCCCTACATCACTACTCGCACACCTCCGGATTCGCTCGTACCACTTGCGCAGTTTGGAACTGGTTCGCATATTTATGTTCAACAATGCATAAACATACGATGGCCCCGCTGGCAAATATTATCGACGGACCCTCTCGAGGGAGCGGCGGGGCACGATAGCGTGACAAGAAAGCGCGAACCCAGCCAGCCCGCTCCCTCAGCAGAGCGGGCTTTTCGTTTGCTCGATCCTTGGCGCGAGCGCGACGCTTGTGGCGTCGGCTTCATCGCGCGCGCCGACGGCGATCGCACGAACGACATCCTGGCGATGGCCCTCACGGCCGTCGCCCGGCTCGCCCATCGCGGCGCCGCGTCGAACGACAAGTCCGGCGACGGCGCCGGCGTCCTGACCCAGATCCCCCACCGCCTGCTTGGTGTCGGACCCGTCGAGCGCGTGGCGCTGGGCATGTTCTTCCTGCCGCAATCCGCGCCCGCGCGTGACCTCGCCATCGACCTGATCGAAACCGTGCTGGTGGGACTCGGCATGTCGGTGCTCGGGTGGCGCGTCGTGCCCGTCGATGCCGGCGTACTCGGCCCGCTCGCCGCGGCGAGCCAGCCGGCGATCCGGCAGGTGTTCGTGGGTCCGCCGTTGGGTCCCGGCAACGCCCAGGTGTGGGAGCGGCGCCTCTACCTCGCCCGTCGCGTGATCGAGCGCCGGGCCGCGAGCGCAGGACTGCCTGTTTTCGTCTGCTCGCTGTCGTGCCGCACCGTCGTCTATAAGGCGCTGCTCGTCGGCACGGAACTGCCGGGTTTTTACGCCGACCTGCGCTCGCCGCTGTTCGAGACCGGCATCGCGGTGTTCCATCAGCGCTACTCGACCAACACGCTGCCGAGCTGGCCGCTCGCGCAGCCATTCCGGTTGCTCGCCCACAACGGCGAGATCAACACGCTGTGGGGGAACCGCAACGCGATGCTGGCGCGCGAGCCTGCGCTCGCCGCGCCCGTGTGGGAGCGGGATGTCGAGCAGCTGAAGCCCGTCATCTGGGCGGAGGGCAGCGACTCCGCGAGCCTCGACAACGCGTTCGAGCTGCTCATCCGCTCGGGACGCGATCCCGTCCACGCCCTCATGATGCTGCTGCCGGAAGCGTGGGAGCGGATTCCCGACATGGATCCCGCGCTCCGCAGCTTCTACGAGTATCACGCGGGGTTAATGGAGCCCTGGGACGGACCGGCGGCACTCGCGTTCAGCGATGGGATCGTCGCCGGCTCGGCGCTCGACCGCAATGGCCTCCGGCCGTGCCGCTACAAGGTGACGCGCGACAATGTCGTCGTCGCTGCATCGGAAGTCGGCGTGGTCGACCTCGATCCCGCGGACGTCGTGGAGTCGGGCCGGCTCGGTCCGGGCGAGTTGTTGGTGGTTGATACGCTCCGTAACGTCATCCTCCGCAGCGCCGACGCGAAGCTGGAAGTCGCGCAGCGCGGTCCGTACCGGCGCTGGAGCACGCGGGTGATGCGCGAGCTTCCGGCCGAGATCTCCGCGCTTGGGCCGGCGCTTCCCGCTGACGAGCTGGCCGCACGGCAGCATGCGTTTGGCTACAGCCACGAGGATCTGCGGTACGTCATTTCGCCCATGGCTGCCGAGGGCAAGGATGCGATCTGGAGCATGGGCGATGACACACCGATCGCGCCCCTGTCCCGCCTGCCGCAGAGCCTCTACGCCTACGTGCGCCAGCGCTTCGCGCAGGTGACCAACCCGGCGATCGATCCGCTCCGCGAGGAGCTGGTGATGTCGCTGGTGATGTATCTCGGCCGCCGCGGTTCGCTGCTCGCACAACGGCCCGGTCGCCGGACATTGCTCCGCATCGAGCACCCGGTGCTGCTCGCGGAGGAAATGGCCGCGCTGCGGCACGCCGGCGGCGCGGAGCTCACGACGCTCAGCGCTGTCTGGGAGGCAGCGGCCGGTCCCGCGGAGCTCGAGCGGGCACTGGAAGCGCTGGCGCGAGATGCCGTGGCTGCGGTGCGTCGCGGTGGGGGAGCCACGATCCTGGTGATCAGCGATCGCGACGCGGACAAGACACGCGCGCCGATCCCCATGCTGCTCGCGATCGGTGCGGTCCACCAGCGCCTCGTCCAGACCAAGCAGCGCGTACGCGTCGGCCTCGTCGCCGAAGCCGGCGACGCCTGGGACGTCCACCACATCGCCGCGCTCTTCGGGTATGGGGCCGAGGCGGTGCACCCATGGCTGGCGCTGCAGTGCCTCCGCGACGTCGAGTCTTCTGCTGACAAGTACCGCAGCGCCGCGGAGAAGGGGCTCCTCAAGATCCTCTCCAAGATGGGGATCTCGACCCTGCAATCGTACGCGGGCGCGCAGATCTTCGAAGCCATCGGACTCGGTTCGGAAGTCATGGACCGCTGCTTCACCGGCACGGCGTCGGTGATCGGCGGGATCGGTTTCAAGGAGATCGCCGAGGACGTGCTGGCGCGGCACCAACGTGCCGGCGCGCTCCCCGACCACGGCCGCGTGCGCTATCGCCGCGACGGCGAGGACCACGGCTGGTCGCCTCCGCTCGTGCGCGCACTCCAGCACGCCGAGTACGCCGGCTTTGCGGACGGCGTGCGCGCTCGCGCACCGGCGGGCCCTCGCGATCTGCTCGATTTTCACGAGCAACCGGCCGTGCCGCTCGAGGAAGTCGAGCCCGCGGAAGACATCCGGCGCCGATTCATCTCCAGTGCGATGTCGCTCGGCGCGTTGTCGCCGGAAGCGCACGCCACGCTTGCAATTGCGATGAACCGGATGCACGCGCGGTCGAATTCGGGGGAGGGCGGAGAGGACCCGGCAACCTGGGCGACGCCTGCGGAGGGAATGGGCGATCGCTCCGACAACCGGATCAAGCAGGTCGCGTCCGGCCGCTTTGGCGTGACGACGGGGTACCTCGTCCGCGCGGACGAGCTCGAGATCAAGATCGCGCAGGGCTCAAAACCCGGGGAAGGCGGCCAGCTGCCCGGACACAAAGTCACCGACCTCATCGCACGACTCCGGCACGCCGTGGTCGGCGTTCCGCTCATCTCACCGCCACCGCATCACGACATCTATTCGATCGAGGATCTCGCGCAGCTGATCCACGATCTCAAGCAGGTGAATCCCGCGGCGCGTGTCGGCGTGAAGCTCGTTGCGGAAGCCGGCGTCGGGACTGTCGCGGCGGGCGTCGCGAAGGCATACGCCGATTACGTCCTGATCTCGGGACACAACGGCGGGACCGGTGCGTCACCGCTCTCGTCGATCAAGCATGCCGGTTCGCCGTGGGAACTGGGCCTCGCCGAAACGCAGGCGATTCTCATGCGCAACAGGCTGCGGGACCGCATCGAAGTGCGCACCGACGGCGGGCTGCGCACCGGCCGGGACGTCGTGATCGCCGCGCTGCTCGGTGCCGAATCGTTCGGGTTCGGCACGGCCACGGTCGTGGCGCTCGGCTGCGCGATGGCGCGCCAGTGTCACTTGAATACGTGCCCGACCGGGATCGCCACGCAGCGCCCCGACCTCCGCGCCAAGTTCCGCGGCACGCCCGAGCAGGTCATCGCCTATTTCACGTTCATCGCCGAAGAGGCGCGCCGCATCATGGCGACGCTGGGCGTGCGCCGGATGGACGATCTGATCGGCCGGGTCGAGCTGCTGCGGCGCGTCGAACGGCCCGAGACGCCGCGCGCGAGCCTGCTGGATCTGTCGGCTTTGCTGACGCCACCCGCGATGGCATCGGAGCCGCGCCGCCGCATGGTCGCTCGAAACGTGCGCCCCGGCCTCGTCTCGCTCGATGCCGAGATTCTCGCACAAAACGGTACGGGCGGGGGCCCACGCGTGTTTGCGATCGGGAATCACCACCTCACGGTGGGAGCGCGCATCGCGGGCGACCTCGCGCGCACACACGGCGGCGCGGGACCGGGAGAGCCGCTGCGTCTGCGGTTCCGCGGGAGCGCCGGTCAGAGCTTCGGCGCGTTCACGCTGCCCCGGATGCACTTGCAGCTGGAAGGCGAGGCGAACGACCACGTCGGCAAGGGGCTGAGCGGCGGCGAAATCGTGATCCGGCCTTTCCGCGGCGCGGGCTATGCGACCGGCGTGCTGATCGGCAATACCGCGTTGTATGGCGCGACGTCGGGGCGTCTGTTTGCGGCCGGCGGCGCGGGCGATCGCTTCGCGGTGCGGAACTCCGGCGCCGTCGCGGTGATCGAGGGTGCCGGCGACCATTGCTGCGAATACATGACGGGTGGTGTGGTGGTCGTGCTGGGACCGGTCGGCAGAAACTTTGCGGCCGGGATGTCCAACGGCATCGCCTACGTGCTCGATGAACGCGGCCAGCTCGAATCGCACTGCAACCTGGAGATGGTGGCCGTCAGCGGACTCAATACGATGGACGAGCGTGTGCTGCGCAAGCTGATACAGCAGCACTTCCATAAGACCGGCAGCAGCCGCGCCCGGTCGATCCTCGGACAGTGGGAAGAGAATCGCGCGAATTTCCGCAAGGTCGCACCGCCCGCTGTGGCGGTGAACGAACCGGTGACCCCCCTTCAATCGACTGGGAGCCCAGCATGAAGCTCATCACGACCATCGTCCGCCCCGACCGCCTCCCCGAGGTCAAGGCGGCGCTGTTCCGCGCGGGAATCACCGGCATCACGCTGAGCCGCGTCAGCGGACACGGCGGGGAGCACGAGCGGTTCGAGCAGTATCGAGGGACGGCGCTCGTCATGGAGTTCCACGAGAAGGTCAAGATCGAAATGGTGTGTTCCGAGCCGTTCGTCGAGCCGTGCGTGCAGGCCATTCTCTCGTCAGCTCGCACCGGCGAGGTAGGCGACGGGAAGATTTTCGTGCAGCCGATCGAGCGAGTGGTCCGCATCCGTACCGGCGAGTCGGACAACGCCGCTCTGACCGCCGTCAACGCCGACGCGGTCCAACGCGCGGCCATCAACGCAGCCGGTACGGGCGGTGCTGCGTGACACAGGCTACTCTGTCCGCGGGTGACACCGGCTGGGTTCTCATTTCGAGCGCGCTGGTGCTGTTGAGGTGACGATCGGCGCGCGGGCAGATGTGCCCGAGGAAAGCGCAGGACTCGACCTCAGCCAGCACGGCGAAGAGGCCTATTTCGGGTCGGATCTGGGCAGCGCCGCCGGAACGGGCGGCTCGCTCGGCGGCAGCGTGGTCGTCGAGGCCTTTGCCGTGGAGCCGATCCCCGCGCCGGCTCCGAGCGTCTGATGGCAGGAGACTGAGGACGCGGGCAAGCTGGGAATCGTCCTGTCGGCGAGCAAGACGTTTTGAGATATCTTCTCCCCCATGAGCTCGGGGTCGAAGGGAACGCCGTCGCAATACAAGGTCGGGCTCGTGCAGATGAGCATGAGCGACGACCCCGAGGCAAACCTCGGTAAGGCCGTCGCGCGCGTTCGCGAGGCCGCGCAACAGGGAGCGGGCGTGGTGTGCCTGCCCGAGCTGTTCCGCACGCAGTACATCGGCCAGCGCGAGGACCACGCGCTGTTCGATCTCGCCGAACCTGTTCCTGGACCGACCACCGAGACGCTCGGCAAGATCGCGAAGGAGAACGGAGTGGTCGTGATCGCGTCGCTGTTCGAGCGGCGCGCCGCCGGTTTGTATCACAACACGGCAGCGGTGATCGACGCCGACGGCAAGGTGAAGGGGATCTACCGCAAGATGCACATCCCCGATGATCCCTCCTACTACGAGAAGTTCTACTTCACGCCGGGGGATCTGGGCTTTCGCGCGTTCGATACGAAGGTCGGCCCGATCGGCACGCTGGTCTGCTGGGATCAGTGGTATCCCGAGGCCGCTCGGCTCACCGCGCTGCAGGGGGCCAACATTCTGCTCTATCCGACCGCGATCGGCTGGCACCCCTCGGAGAAAGAGAAGTACGGCGAGCAGCAGCTCGATGCCTGGAAGACGATCCAACGCAGTCATGCGATTGCGAACGGCTGCTGGGTCGCCGCGGTGAATCGCGTCGGCTTCGAGCGGCTGGGCGGGGAAGGTGCCGGGATCGAATTCTGGGGACACTCGTTCGTCTGCGACCCGTTCGGCGTGGTGGTCGCCGAAGCCGCCGAGGACGAGGCGCTCGTGCTCGCAGACGTCGACGTCGCGCGGATCGAAGAAGTGCGCCGCAACTGGCCGTTTTTGCGAGACCGGCGAACCGACGCTTACGGTGGCATTGAGCACCGGTTCCTCACTGACTGAGCCGTCAGCCATCTGCCATCAGCAAACACACCACAGACGGCTGACGGCTGATGGCAGATAGCTTCATCATGCCCGCCGAGTGGGAGCCGCATGCGGCGACCTGGATCGGCTGGCCGCACAATGTCACCGACTGGCCCGGGAAGTTCCCTCCGATCCCCTGGGTCTACGGCGAAATCGTCCGCACGCTCGCGCCGGGCGAGGTCGTCCGCATCCTGGTCAACTCGGGGCTCCAGCAGGCACAAATCAGCCGCATTTTGAAGAACGTCGGCGTGGATCTCGCCCGCGTGGACTTTTTGCGGTTCCCCACCAACCGCGGCTGGACGCGGGACTTTGGTCCCATCTTCGTTCGAGGCTCGGCTGGGGATCTCGCCATCGCACGCTTCCATTTCAACGCATGGGCGAAGTACAAGGACTGGAAGAAGGACGACAAGATCCCCGCGCGCGCGGCGAAGCGCTTTAAGCTCCCACTGGTCGACGCGAAGATCGTGCTCGAAGGCGGCAGTATCGACGTGAACGGCCGCGGCACCCTGCTCACGACGGAAGAATGCCTGCTCGATCCGAAAGTGCAGACTCGCAACCCTGGTTTGTCGCGCCTCGAGCTCGAGACCGTGTTTCGCGAGACGCTTGGCATCACGAATACGCTCTGGCTCGGCAAGGGAATCGCGGGTGACGACACACACGGCCACGTGGACGATCTGTGCCGCTTTGTAAAGCCGGGCACGGTCGTGCTGTGCCGCGAGGATAATGCGAAAGACGTGAACTACAAACCGTTAGCGGAAAACCGCGAACGCCTGCAGGGCATGCACCTGGAAAGAGGGGCGAGCATCGAGGTGATCGACCTCCCGATGCCCGCCCCCCTCTATTTCGACGGCGTCCGCCTACCCGCCAGCTACGCCAACTTCTACATCGCCAACGACGCTGTCCTCGTTCCCACGTTCAACGATCCCCAGGATCGGATTGCGCTCGGCATTCTCGCCGAACTGTTCCCCGATCGCCGCGTCCTCGGGATCCACGCCGTGGACCTGGTGTGGGGTCTCGGCACGATACACTGCCTGACACAACAGGAACCGCGGCCCTGATCTCACGCTTCGTTCCCCCTCTCCGGAACGGAGAGGGGGTCAGGGGGTGAGGCCTACTGCAGCTGCCAAAACTCCACTCGGTTTCCGGTGAGGATTGGAATCAGGACGCGATTCCGCTTCGCGTCATAGCCGATATCGGCGGGACTCGGAACCCCGGAAATGATTTTCGTGCCTTGCGTGCTGTCGAACCGCGTGATCGATGAGTCGGCCCAGCTCGATACGACGACCTTTCCGCCGATCATCTCCACACCGTCGAATCCGCCGACGCCTCTGGCGATGACGTGGGGCGCGCGGTCTCCCGGCTTCCACGCGAGCACTGCCTTGCCGCCGTATTGGACGACGATGAAGCGGCGACCCACAGCATCGAGCGTGATGCCATTCGGCCGGCCGAGGGTGTCCCCGCGCACCGCGACAGTCACCTTACGGTCCGGCCCAACACGGAAAATGCGGTCTGGCCCTGGGTGGAGGATGTTTCCCACGTCGTCAAACCGGATGCCCGTGTCGGTGACGTAGATCGCTCCGTTGGGCGCGATCGCGATGTCGTTCAGAAAAACCGCGCCCAGGCTGTCGAGCTTCACGCTATCGATCGGAACACCGGTGCGCGCGTTGAACGCGCGCAGCACGTCGATGTCTACCACCCACAGCGTGTCGCCCAGCACCGCCAAGCCCTTGGGCGCATTGAGGGTGACGCCGGCGCGGCCCCCTTCGATGAACTTGAGGACCTCGATGGCTCCGTCCGGCCGCACACGCGTAATGAAGCCGTTGTTGTCCTTGGTCAGCGGGCCGCCGTTGATGTTCGATACGAAGTAGATGTCCTGGGCCGAGTCGTCCAGCACCGATTCGGGCGTGAGAAGGCC
>Ga0137403_10007883_pt1 | contig 11953 bp, 15 predicted proteins | sample CZOMad2_1_16fung_FD_122057 | JGI IMG/M metagenome (GOLD analysis project Ga0137403, IMG submission 122057) | Vadose zone soil fungal communities from Angelo Coast Range Reserve, California, USA - CZOMad2_1_16fungal (Hybrid Assembly) | ecosystem: Environmental > Terrestrial > Soil > Vadose zone...
CAACGGGTCCGCTTCCCGGAGCCCCGGGGGCAGCCGGATTCCCCACACCGCTCCGGTGCGGAGGTAGTCCTTGTATCCCGAGCCCGCGAGATATCCGCGGGCCACGCATTCGAAGGGAATCACCCGGCACTTCTTCACGAGCACCGATCGTCCCTCGATTTCCCGGCGGTGAGCCCGGAGATTTTCGGGAAAGCGATCGACGTCGGTTTCGAGGAGGTGATTTTCGACATCGGAGAACGTGCGGAACCAGAAGTTCGAAAGCTGGTTCAGGATCTTTCCCTTGTCGGGAATTCCGGGAGACAGCACCACGTCGAACGCCGAGACGCGGTCGGTCGAAACGATGAGGAGAGCGTCGCCGAGATCGTAGACGTCCCGAACTTTTCCGCGGCGGGCCGGCGCGAGGCCTTGCAGGTCGGTCGATTCGAGCGCGTCTCTCAAGAGCATTGAGTTTAGCAGACGGCCTTTGCTATTCTGTCGCGAATGGATTTCTTCTCCCTCATCGGCGTTCTCTTCCTTTCCAGCGTGGGAATCTATCCCGCCTCTCCGACCGTACTCGTGTTTTCCGAGGGGTCCAACCAAATCCTCGGATCAAATGGTTCCTTAGATACCGCGGTTCGGGATTATGTGACATTCACGGTTCCCAATGGCCTTAGCCTCACGGCGATTAACATGCTGGATACGAGTCCACTTGGGAGCATTGGTTTCATCGGAATCGAGGCGGGTAATCAGCTCACGCTACCGCCGTCAACAATGACCGCTGCGGGGCTTCTCGGCTGGCTTCACTACACACCTGCAAACAAGAACACGGGTATCTTCCCGTTGATTGGATCTCCGAAAAATGGCTCGAGTGGGTTCACGACGGCTCTCCCGGTTGGTGCGCCAAAGCGAGGAAATTCCTTGGAATTTCCTCGCGGACAGGTGCGATTGGCCGGCATCTTAGCGAGTCCGTCCGGCCTTGTCATCAGAGGTCGGCTCGTCTTCCCACCTCGCTGTCAGCCGGCTAGAGTCGCGCTCTCGCTGGGATCTCCCCCGCGCCACGCCCAAGGCGGCAAGCCATGAACGGTGCCTCGGTCTTTCTGATCGCATTCTTCACCTCGGTCGCCTGCGCCACCGGGACGGTCTACGCCATCGAGCGCTTCAACCTTCTGCACAAGCCGGTGGCAGCCGCCGACGCTCTCGTTCCCGATCTGCGCGGCGTGCCGGAGGCCGACGCGCGCACCAACGCGAACGTGGCGCACCTCGCCTTTTTGGTCGCTTCGCGCGAGCCGAGCACCGAGGTCAAGGGCGGCTCCGTGCTGCGACAGTCGATGCCCGCAGGACAGCATGTTCCGCGCGATTACCCACTCACGGTGGTCCTGGCCGAGGAGGTTCCGCGGGTGCCGACCGTCGTAGGCGCGAGCATCGGCGAGGCCACGCAGCGCATCGAGCAGAAGGGATTCCACTTCTTGCTCGGGGCGACCGTACCGTCGACCGACGCAGGCGCCGGCATCGTCATCGATCAGTCTCCCAAGGGCGACACGCCGCAGACGAAAGGATCGACCGTCACCGTTCAGGTATCGAGCGGAGCGGGCGACGTGGAAATGCCGAAGGTGATCGGCATCGGTGAGACCGGCCTGCACTTGAACACCGGAATTGAGATTCAACCACGGCGAGTTCGCGCTTAATTCCGGAGTTGCCAAAATGTCGCTGGGGTTGCCGAAAACACTGCCGGGTTGATTGAGGTGCACGGAATCGATCGCAGCCAGGATCAACTCGGTGGTCACCTGGACCACGTTCGCCTGCGCGTACGTCGCCACATGCTGCTGCACCAGTTCCGCCGGCAACCCGATTCGCGTTGCCGCGACGAAGTATTCCTGGAGTACCTGGGTCGAAAACACGGCGGTTGATCTTCGAGTGCGCCGCGAGCAGTTTTCGAGCGGCTTTCCACTTCTGCGGATCGCCAGCAGCCTGAGCGCAGACGAGGACGTTCGTTTAGGCGGAGGCAGATGTTCCATCCTTGTTCCAGACTGCCAGGGAATGGCATCGGAACGATCCGCCAATGGGCCGGTTCTCCTCGAAGAGCCACTACCCCCCGCAACCGTTGTGAACGGGCGGCGTCGCCATGAAAGGCGAAGGCCATGAAAAAGACCGGATCCACCAAGTGCGCGGAATCCGGGCGATTTGGAGCGGAACACCGGGTTCGAACCGGCGACCTTCGCCTTGGCAAGGCGACCAGACCACGTCGACATCCATCTCGGAAGCTCACCAACCGTCACCAACCGAGCGAATTCATTCAGGCAGGGTGTCACCGATCGGGGAGGACCATCACCAACGATCCCCAACCGTGCACAACGGTCGTGTTCCACAGGTGTTCCAAGACCGGGCGCGGCCGCTCGATGTCGCCCAGGCCGCCGTTCTCTTGGGCTGGACGAAGGACGCTGTCCGCGCTGCTTGCGAGCGAGGAGAACTCGAACACGAGCGCGACCATCTGAACGCCTACCGCATTCCTTGTTCGGCCGTTGTGGCGGCCGGCAACTCGGGGCAGGCACGACCGCGGTCTATCAGAGATGCTAGTCGCAACGAGTCGGGCGCTGACCAGCTCACAGCATGTAGCTCAAATCGGACGCGTACGATGGATAGGCGAAAATCGCGCGCTCCAGATCGGACGCGCTGAGCCCGAGCCGGATCGCCATCGCGAAGATGTTGATCAACTCTTCTGCCTGCGCTCCCAAGAGATGTGCACCGAGAATCTTCCCTGTCCCTTCCTCGACGAGCACTTTGAATCCGGTGTGCATCTCCGCCGTCCGTCGCGATGAGTACCAAGTCTCCGTGGATTGGTGGTTGACGCGGAACTTCAGCTTCCGTTCGGTCGCCGCCTGTGCGCCGAGCCCCACCGCCGCCAGGCTCGGGATGGTGAAGAGCACGGTCGGAATGCCGGAATAGTTCGGCTTGCGCCGGTTTCCCTCCAGGATGTTTTCAGCAGCGATGCCTCCCTCATATCCCGCCACGGGTGTTAGCGGCGGACCTGTGGTCGCGGAGACATCGCCCGCGGCGTAGATGGCTGGATTGGAAACGCTCTGCAGGAACTCGTTGACCACGACACCTGCCGGACCGTGCTCCACGTTCGCCTCGTCGAGTCCTAGCTCATCGATATCGGGAACGCGTCCTGCCCCATGAACGACGAGGTCCGCTTTGACCTGAACGCCTCCGGAAGCGTGGACCGTAGAGCCGGCGGACCCTCGTTCGACCCTCTCGACGCGCGAATCGAGCTTGACGTCGATGCCGCGCACGCGCGACGCCGTGACCAGGACCTCGACGAGATCGGGATCGAATTTCTCCAGCGGACGCGGCGCGCCGTGCAGAATGGAGACCTCGGCCCCTGCCCGGATGGCGACGTGGGCGAACTCGAAGGAAATATAGCCTCCGCCGACGAAGACGATGCGGCGCGGGAGCTCGTCGAGCTCGAGGAACTGCTCGCTCGTGATCAGATGCTCGGCTCCAGGGAAGCGCAGGGTCACGGGCCGCGCGCCACTTGCGATGACGAAGTGATCCGCCTCGATTTCCTCGCTGTCCACGCGCAGTTTCCGGGACCCGACGAAGCGGGCTTGTCCGTGCAGCGCCGCGATGCCGGCCTGCAAGAACTCCTTTTCGCGTGCCTCTGGCACGGGACGCGTAAACGTCCGCTTGAAGCGCATCAGCGCAGGCCAATCGATCCGCGCCGCCTGGGCGTGGACGCCCTTTTTGTCCATCCGCTGCAAGCGGTCCAGCGTCTCTGCGGCGCCCACCAGCACCTTCTTCGGATCGCATCCGCGGAGCGCACAAGTACCGCCGAAGGGCCGCCAGTCGATGACGGCAGTGCGGCGTCCTGCGGCATGGACCTTCCAAGCGGCTGCGGAAGCCGCTTCACCTGTCCCGATCACCACGACATCGAAGCTCTTTTTCATGATGTTCCCTGATCCTGCTGCTGCTTGACTGGCTTGCAAGAATGGTCCTTTACATCGCGCGCGGGACTGCCGCGTTCAAGTCGAGCGCGCCTTCGGCTTGGAAATCCGACAGCGTGATCATCGGGCCGAGTTCTCCAAACACGCCTGTCGATGAAACGGTCAACGAGTCAGATGCGCTTGTCTCAATACACCAGGAATCGGGGCTTCACTTTGTCGGATCCGGGTCCATTGGCAGCATAGGCCTCCCACTCGGCCTTCCAGTCTCCACTGCCTGCTGATTTCCCGGTTCGCGTAATTCAGTTCCCGGTTCCCGTAATTCAGGCTTTCAGGGTCCCCGTCTCGGCAGCGTCGATCTCGTCGTTCGACCCGATAGCCTGCTTCGGCGTGGCGAGCAGCCGGAGAGTTGCCGTCAATTCCTGCGCGAGCAGGGGCATACCGAGAAGGGCGGCGGCGACTGTGATGTGAAGCTTCTGCATCGGCGTGTCCTCAATTTTCGGCGATGGCCGATGGAGACCGTCGATGCAACCAGCGCGCCAGTGCGAAACAGGGATTCCGAGCGGCGGGCCGCGTACGCTGTCGTCGAGCGGGCAGGAACTGCCGCAGACGATCCGGATGGACGTGCGGATGATTGCAGCCACCGATCGCGATCTGAAAGCGGCCATCGCTGTCGGGAAGTTTCGCAGCGATCTGTTCTATCGACTCAACGTCTTTCCCATCCACGTTCCGCCGCTGCGCGAACGAAGGTCGGACATCCCCCTGTTGGTCGAGCATTTCCTTCGAGCTCATGGGAGCAAGGCGGGCACCCAGCTCCGCAGCGTGGACGAGAAGACGTTGGAGATGCTCCAGACGTACTCGTGGCCGGGGAGTATGCTGGACGCCTATTGTTCCCCCGATTAGCACTAGCAGTTCGGCTTCGCCTGACCGGAAGGGCGGGTGTACGTTCCAAAGAAGCGCTCCGGGACCCGCCGTAGAACGATGTAGGCGACGAGCACGGCCGAAGAAATCCAGCCCCAGCCCCGCGCTCCCAGGGGTAGCACGCCCAGACCGTACGTCAGCGACGCCAGTGAACCCGAGCAGGAAGACTGGCCCGGTGAAATAGCAGTGACGCCGCCCGCACCTCGCCGCGTTCACTACGCACGCGCAGCCCATGACGGTGAGAGCGCTGGTCCAGAGCGCGGTGCGCACCGCCGAGCCGGTTAACGCGCCGATGACCAGAAGCAGGAGTGGCGCCCGCCAGACCAGCAAGGTCAACCAGGGCTTGGACAACATGTCGCCGTCCCTCAGCTGCAGCTCGTCACGCATGCATCCTCTCATTCGGCGCAGCAGGAGAGTTTGGCCGGATCCTTGAAACGCGAGATCGCCCCAATCTTCAGAGCCTCTGCCATGGTCGGGTAGACGTGCAACAGGTCGATGAAGTCATGGAGCTTGGCATGGAAACGCAGCGCCATTGCCGCCTCGTGAATGACCTCGGCGGCGTTCGTGCTCACCAGGGTCGCGCCCAGCACCTCGGTAGTGTCCCGGTCGGCGACCAGTTTGACGAATCCGCGCGTGTCGCGAACGGCACCCGCGCGCGGCACGACTGAAAGCGGCACCGCGCGGCACCAGCAGCGGTGACCCGCCGCGACGGCCTGCTGCTCGGTCATGCCCACGACCGCGACCTGGGGATCGAGGAAGATGGCCCTGGGCACGACGCGATGGTCCACACGCCGTGGGTTCTCGCGTGAGAGCGCATTGTGAGCTGCGATGCCGCCGTCGTGGCTGCCCACGGGCGTGGCCATCTGACTCGCCACCTCCCGACCGATCACGTCGCGAGCCGCGAAAACATGCGAGACGCTCGTGCGCAAGTACTCGTCCACGCGCACGGCGCCCTCTTCATCCAGCTCTACGCCCGCGCGCTCGATGGCGATTCGGTCACTGTTCGGCCGCCGACCGGCAGCGATGACGAACCGCTCGGCGCGAACCTGGCGCTCTTCACCTTCGATCTGCACGCTCGCGAGGATGTCCTCGTCAACCTTTCGAACCGAATGCACCTGCGCTCGCGTCAGGATGCGGACGCCCTCGCTCTCGAGGTATGCCGCGATCGATGTCCCTACCTCGGGCTCGTAGCCAAGCGCGAGGAGGCCCGCGCCGCGCTCGATCAGCGTCACTTCTGAGCCGAAGCGGCGGAACATCTGGCCGAGCTCGAGAGCCACGTACCCTGCGCCGACGATGACGAGCGAGCGCGGCAGCTCGCGCAACTCCTGCTCTTCGCCGCTGGTGAGGAGGTCGCTGGTCAAGTACGGCACACTGTCGAGCCCTTCAATCTGCGGCACCACGGGCCGCGAGGCGGTGGCGATGAGGATCTTCTCGCCGAGCAGCCGCTGCCCGTCTACGTCGACTGTGTGCTCGTCCACGAACCGCGTGCCCGGTGACGACGTCGAAGTTGCCGCCGAGCAAACTCTTGTACTTGCGGTCTCGGTACTCGGAGACGACTTCGTCCTTCTGCGCGACGAGCCGCCCGAAGTCGAATTTCATTTCAGCTGGCTGCAATCCGGGATAACGAGGGTGCCGCGCGTCGTGCACCAGCCTCGCGGCCTCAATCAAGTTCTTCGACGGCAAGCAGCCACGGTTGACGCAGGTGCCGCCGAGCGTTCGCTCCTCGGTCATGACCGCGCTCTTGCCCAGCTCCTGCGCTCGCAACGCAGCGGCGAATGCAGTGGAGCCAGAACCGAGAATCAAGAGATCGAACCTTCTCTCGCGAGCCATCTCTCAATCATCCGCCGTCTTCGCCGTCCGTAGCGACTCCGGCCCGGACGCGCGCCGCAGCGCCTCCTCAACGGCCTTGTTCACCTCACCCAGACAGCAGCCGCCCGAAGGGTTCATGACCTCGCAGGAGCAGCAGCCGGCCCGGATTCCGGCCGTGATACGCGCTGGTATCGTGCACTGCCCTGTCTCGCCGATCTCGCGTCGCACGTCTGCGACCGAGAAGCCGAAGCAGTAGCAGAGTGGAATGGGATCCTTGCGCTCCTTCACGCCCACTCGGATGGGAGTGTCGCTCTTCGTGACGGCGCGCCCGTCGTCGCCGTAGTAGACGACCTCGCAAGACCGCGTGCCGCAGAACCGCCTTCCAACCGGAAGTAGCGAGAGCGCTTGCGCCGGCTGCAAGATCGCCTGGATGGTCTTGTCGGCAACGACGCGACCAACCGTCCCGCACGAGGGGCACGCTCTCCGGCTAACAGCGCAAGGCGTGGGTGCCGGACAGCAGTCGCTCATCGTCAGCTCCCGAGAATGCGTTCGACGATGTACGGCGAAGCCCAGAACACGACGGCCACGCCGGCTGCGATCCAGAGCAGCACGCGACCGACCCTGTTCGCCCTCGGGTACTCGCAGCCGCACGCGTCGCCAACAGCGGCCTTGGGCTTGCGGTAGGCGAGCCAGATGCCGGCGCCGAGCAGTGCGAACGTCGCTACCGTAAAGAGGGGCCGGTAAACCTCGAACCTGGCAAGGAGGCCCGCACCCCCGAATCCCAGCGCGGCGAGCACCAGCGGGCCGATGCAGCACACCGATGCGAGAAGGCCGGACGCGACTGCCCCGGCAGCCGTCAGGCCGGAGAGCTTGCGGGAGTGGACCGGACCTGGTGGCAAATGTTGGACCTGTTCCATCGCGCTTTGGATGATCACGAATCGTGCCAGCCGACTTCCGAGTGAAAGGCAACCGTGAACCAGGTGCAGCATCCATTCCGGAATCCGTTAGAATTCCATTTTGGATGACCGCCGAGCGCCAGACCGAAGCGTTGGAGGGTGACCTCGTCGCGCGCAGCAGGGCCATGCGCAACGTGTTGGCGCTCGCCCAGCGGATCGCGCAGTCAGACGCCCCGGTGCTTCTCACCGGCGAGAGCGGGTCGGGAAAGGAGCGCGTGGCCCGTTACATCCACGTGAACTCCCGCCGCGCACGTGGGGAGTTCATGGCGGTGAACTGCGCCGCGCTTCCCGAGCAACTCCTCGAGAGCGAGTTGTTCGGCCATGTCCGGGGCGCGTTCACCGGCGCGGACCGGGAGAAGAAAGGACTCATCGAAGCGGCGGCCGGGGGCACCCTGCTGCTCGACGAGATCGGCGAGATCCCGCTCGCCGTGCAGGTGAAGCTTCTGCGCGTGCTCCAGGACCACGAGGTCCGCCGCGTCGGTGGAACCGAGAGCAAGCGCATCGACGTGCGCATCATCGCGGCCACGAACCGCGACCTAGCGGAGATGGTGCACGAGCGCGCCTTCCGCAAGGATCTCTACTTCCGGCTCAAGGTGCTTGCCGTCGAGGTCCCCTCGCTGCGCGAGCGGCGCGAGGATGTGCTTCCGCTCGCCCACGCCTTCGTGCGGCGCGGCTGCGCAACCTACCACTGCGGACCCTGCTCGCTGTCACCCGCCGCACTCGACCGGCTCCTCGCCTACGACTGGCCGGGCAACGTTCGCGAGCTCGAGCATGCGATGGAGCGCGCGGTTGTGCTTGCCGAGGGAAAGCCCCACATCGAGGAGTCGGACCTCCCTCCGGAGATCGCTGGATCGAGTCCAGGCGATGCGGGGGAAGATGAGCCTCTCGCGCTCGCCGAGATCGAGCGCCGTCACATTCTGCGTGTGCTGGAGAAGATGGGCGGCAACCGCAAGGAGACGGCGCGCGCGCTCGGCATCGGGGCGAACACGCTTTGGCGCAAGCTCAGGCATTACGGGGGGCTGGGGCGCCGCAAGCGGCAGTGACACGAGCGGGGTCACGTTCTCTCCGCTCGCGCCTATTTCAAGGTGTCGACCAGGAGGAGACACCGATGGCGAAGTCTGCCGTGAGAGCGATCCGGCTTTGGGCTTACCCCGCAACCATCATCATCTTGTGGCTGGTCGTTTCCGCCTTCTCGCTCTCTCAACTCGCCACGGCTCTCCCCACGCTGAACCCGTCCATTTCGGTACAGCGGCCATTTCAGGACCGCGCTCCGCGAGCCTGCGACGATGTCTGCTGAGATCGTCGCTTCCAGAATGGAAGCTGTCGTGCGTTCCACAATGGATTGAAGGCAGCGTCCGGCGAGTTCGGGTCCAGCAGTTCCCCTCTATGACGCCAACCCCGCCGGATTGGCCCGGAACGTGAATGAAGGGGGGAGCGCATTGAGGAAGGAGCAACGCATGGGCTTGCCCAAGACGACCCGTCTCATTTTCGGAGCTGTGCTGGCTTGCGCGCTCGCCACCACCAGCGCAAGCGCTACGGGACCGTCCCACAAGAGCGGCGTCGCCAGCGCGGCGCGCTCCAACAAGCAGCGAGCTTCGAAGCCACCGCAGTGTCCTCTGCGCCCCGGCCAGGATTGGCCAGAGGCCGAAGATCAGAAAGAAGCCACTCGGTACCGCCACGCGATCCTGGACGGCATCTTCACGCAGTGGACCGAGTTGGGCCGCGCGCCGACGCCGGAAGAGTTCGCCCAGCGCATGAAGTTGACGCAGCCCGAAGCGGATCGGCTGCTGGACGAGATGCAGGCATGCGGTGAATCGAACGGAAGCGGGATCCTGCGAGCGCCGACGAGCGAGCTAATCGCGATCGCGTGGCCGCTCGCCAACATCCCTACCGGAATCATCGTGACCGTCGATGGGGGCAAGCCGGTCTTCGGTCGCTGCGCGATCGACGCCCTGGGAGTGTCCGAAATGCTGGGGAAGAAGACCACCGTGGTGGAAGCGACCGCACGGGACAACGGCGCGCCGCTGCGCGTTGTCGTGAGCGGACAGCGGATCGTCAGCGCCGAGCCGACGGGTATCGTCATCGTCAAGGGCCGAGGCTGCGACAAGATGTCGTTCTTCTCCTCGAAGGAAGCGGGCGAGAAGTGGCAGAAAGAGCACGACGGCGAGGGCACGTTGTTCTCGCTCGCGAATGCAGTGAAAAACGGCGCGGAGATATTCGGCTCCTACAGTGAGGGGCTGCAATAGCAGCGCTCTCGGAGAAAATACAGATGAAGACCTATCTCGTTGTGATTTTCGCCAGCGCTGCATTGAGCATCGCCGCCATCTCCCCCGCCAATGCCGCGGGCAAGGCGTCACAAAGCGCTAAGACAGCGGCCGGGGACTCGAAGGTCATCATTCCCGTCGAGGGGCTGAGCTGCGCGTCTTGCAGTTTCGCCGTGCGCCGCGCGCTCAAGAAGATGGAAGGCGTCAAGAGCATCGAGCGCGGACCGAACGAGGACGAGGCGCTCGTCACCTACGACGCATCGAAGGTGAAGCCCGAGCAGTTCGTGGAGGCGATCAATAGCCTCGGCTTCAAGGCGGGAACTCCGGTCAAGGGATAGCCGTGCTTTTGCTGGCCCTTTCCACCGCTGCGTTGTCGATGGCGCCCGAAGGCAAGCCCATGGACGGTCTCGAACCTCTTTTCCAGGCAGTCCTGCAATACAAGTCGGAATCGGAGGCGGACGCCGTCGTCGCGGCCGAAGGCCGGGAAGGCGCGTACATCGGAAGCGGTGACGGCACCGTGAAGGGCGATCGGATTCGAGGAACGGTCCGCTGGTCGCTGTGGTCCGGGAACTGCGTCTACCCTCTCGTGCGAAAGGGACAGAAAGTCCCGTCCAGATTGCACCTCTGCACCATGAACCCGATCGGCTTCATCGACACGCCGGACGGGGCACGCATCCGCTTCGACGGCAGAGGCTATGGTCTTCGCAGCCCCGACACGTACCGCGTCAGCGTCACACTCGTTTTCGGAACGGAAGACGCCCGCTATGCATGGTTGTCCATGGTTCCGGCCGTCATGGAAGGCGAGTTCGACGAGAAAGCGGGCCGCGCGATCTGGAACGTCCACATCCCCAGCGGCAGTCACTGACGTGCAGCGGAGCTAAAGGCGCTTCTGAACATCATCGATCACGTTCGCCACGTCGCCACCGACGTAGCTCGGCATGGGGGGCGCGTCGTCCCAACGCCCGCCGGGCGCGAACACGAACACCGTGTCCCAGATGACGCCTGCGTTCCGCAGCTCACCGCTGGGCCATTCAGGATGCTGCCTCGCGGCGTCCCGGAGCGCCGCAGAGGTGAGCTGCCCGCCATCCCAGAATTGGGCTACCCGGACATCGGAGATGCGTGAGAGGACGCTGCTCGACGGCGGCCTCGTGGCGGCAGGCGCAAATCGGGAGCGCCCGACTCGTTCCCAGACGATGAGAACGGCGAGCTTCTTGTCCCGTTGGTGTTGGAGCAGTGTGTCGAGTGCGGAGGCCCCCGCACGCAGGTCAGTCACGAAGGTGAGAGCAGTGCGACGATGCGGGGCTCTGCGGCGTGCGCGTTGAAGACCTCGCGCAGATCGGAAAAGTTCCCGTCGGTGAGGATCTCGAACGGTCGTTGGCCAGCTGGCGCAACCGGCGCCGCACTGCCTGCGATCGCGGCCTCGAGCGTAAGGCCGTATCGGGCGTAGCCGACGAACCCCAGGAACGCTGCAAGCAGCGCTCCGACGACGCCAACCGCGATGCGAGGGCGCATAGCATCGCATCATAGGCTGTCGTCCTCCAAACTCGAAGGGCTGGTCGCGACCGCGATCTGTGCGAGTCGCAAAATGACCTCCGACCTATTGGATGGACGTTGCTGGAGAAGTTTCAGGGAGGCGCCTGTTGAACCGGCGACCGTCGCTTTCACAGGGCCGCGCTCGCCGTCGTCGCGATCAAGTTGTGATCGGTGATTCGTGTTCCATCTTTGTTCCAAGGAAGCGCGGAGGCGCACGCGCTTGAGAACCAAATGCACGCCCACAATCAAAGACGAACAGGCACTTACGACGGCGGCGCTGGAACCGTTGTGAACGGGCGACCGTCGCCTTGCGCGGCGATGAGAATGAAAACGCCCGGACCTCGGTAACTAGCCGAGATCCGGGCAATTTGGAGCGGAACACCGGGTTCGAACCGGCGACCTTCGCCTTGGCAAGGCGAACAGACCGAGTCACCAGCCGTCTACGCTCCTCACCAACCGTCACCAAGCGAGCCAAATCATTCAGGCAGTCTAGCAGCTACTGAGGCCCCCCATCACCAACGATCCCCAGCCGTGCACAACGGTTGTGTTCCAC
>Ga0137403_10007884_pt1 | contig 11953 bp, 8 predicted proteins | sample CZOMad2_1_16fung_FD_122057 | JGI IMG/M metagenome (GOLD analysis project Ga0137403, IMG submission 122057) | Vadose zone soil fungal communities from Angelo Coast Range Reserve, California, USA - CZOMad2_1_16fungal (Hybrid Assembly) | ecosystem: Environmental > Terrestrial > Soil > Vadose zone...
GAGTTCGGAATTCGATCGACACCATGCGGCAAGGAACACGCTGGAGCAGGCCGCAATCCACTCGCGGGAAACAGACTTTCATGATCATTGGGCGGCGTCTACGCCAGCCAGCGAGGTGCGCGTCAAGCAGTGTTTCGAAGCGCCCACAGCCGTTGAAAACAGATTCATTCTCGATCGCATGGGTCCCCTTGCGGGCATCCGGTTGCTGGACGTGGGAGCGGGCCTCGGCGAATCCTCCGTCTATTTCGCGCTAAGGGGAGCGGATGTCACCATGATAGACATCTCTCCCGAAATGATTGATAAGGCGCGCGAAGTTGGCCAATTCCACGGAGTCCGGTTAGACGGTCGCGCGGCTGTTGGAGAGCAGTTGCCATCGCCGGACGCAAGCTACGACATCGTATATATTGCCAATACGATCCACCACGTAACGGATCGGGAGCGGCTATTTGCAGAGATTCAACGGGTGCTGAAGCCGGGCGGCCGGTTCTTCTCCATCGATCCGATCGCCTATAATCCCGTGATCAACGTATACCGGCGGATGGCCACGCGGGTTCGCACCGAGGACGAGACCCCCTTAACCCGAGCCGACGTCTCGCTGGCGCGCCATTACTTCCGCGACGTCCGCTGCCGCATGTTCTGGATGGCCACTCTGGCGCTGTTTGCGAAGTACTATCTGATCGACCGCATCCATCCCAACGAAGACCGTTACTGGAAGAGGATCCTGTCGGAAACAAGCGATTCCCTATGGTGGTGGCGGCCCCTCCTGACTCTCGATCGGGTGCTGACCCGACTCCCCGGGGTTCGCTGGTGGTCCTGGAACCTTGTGATGCAAGGCCGGAAAGAGGATTGAGAGGCATGTCCGTGGAACCTGTGCCAGCAACCATGAGCCTACGCCAGCGGCATCCTTACCTCCTCGTAGCGTTTTGCGCCATTTTGTACCTCTATCCGTTTATGCGCGTGTTCCTGTGGGGAGGAGACCAAGGAACGCTACTATACGGCGCTGTGCGAGTTACGGAGGGTCAAGTACCTTTTCGTGATTTCTTCGAGGTAATGGGACCCGGTACATTTTACTGGCTCGCGCTGTTTTTTAAGATTTTCGGCACGACTTGGCTTGCCACTCGCATCTGGTTGATGCTCAATGCTGTACTCACGACGATTTTGGTTTACTTTCTTACGCGCCGCCTCCGCCCTGGGGCAGAAGCCATTCCCGCTATTTTCCTATTGGCGGTCTCATTTCCGTATTGGTCCTCGATCAGCCACCACACGGATAGCAATCTCTTTGGGCTACTGTCGTTTGCGGCGATGGTTTCCTGGCTTGACAGCCGTCGCCCAATTCTGCTTTTCACGACAGGCGTACTTGCGGGTGTGACGACATGTTTTCTGCAACCCAAAGGATTTCTGTTGTTTTTGTCATACTTGCTATTGTTATGGCTGTTATGTCGAAAGGAACCAGGCTTCCTCTTATCGGCCGCACGGCTGCTCACGGGCTACATCCTGGTCGGTCTTTCCGTGGTAATGCTGTTTTGGGCTGCTGGAGCACTTCCCGATCTGATCTATGCCAATGTTGTGTGGCCCCTAACGGATTACAGTAAGGTGAACACGGTGCCATATGGCCTCGGGCTGGGGGCGTTGTACTGGGAATCATGGACAGCTCCCCTGAGCAATGTGTTTTCACCCGCCGTAGCCCTCTGCACGGCCAGCATTCTTGTCGTTCCGTTTCTCGTCATCGTTGCGCTCCCTTTGCTTCTCGGCCTGTTTGGACTTTGCCACAGATCTTTGGCATTTAATCGTCATACGCTGCCGTACTGGATAACCGGGTTTGCCCTGTGGGGGTCCGAGATTCACAGGAAAGACATAGCCCACCTGATTTTTGGATCGCCGCTCCTCGTTATACTCTGCTTTCATCTCTACCGGCAGGTGCGGCAGAGGTTCAGTGTTTTTGCTCTGCAGTGGGTAGCGTTGTGCGCTGTTGCTTTAGCGGCGTTCAACGGTTTCCTCATTCTCACGGCGTCAACAAAAATTGTCACCGAACGTGGCACCATGAACACATTCCGTAACGATGCCGCTATCGATCTTCTGCACGGCCAAGTTAAGCCTGGCGACGAACTCTTCGCTTATCCGTACTGCCCAATGTACTACTTCTTGTCCGCCGCGAAGAATCCAACCCGATACAGCATTTTGATGTACCAGATAAATACGCGAGCTCAGTTCCAGGAAGTGGTTCGATCGCTCGAACAACGCAAAGTTCGTTACGTCCTTTGGGACACGGGATTTCAGGGCGAAAAAGTGAAAACGTGGTTTCCGGCGTACAGGACTCCACGCCCGGACGAACTTATCGTGGAGCCATATATAGCCGAACACTACGACGTCATCGCGCGTAAGAATGCATTTTGTCTCTTGGAGCGCAAAGATACGAAGGCTGCATCTGCTGCGTCAGTACGAACAAACTCACCGTGAAAGGTTCACCTGTCGTGCGACCCCGGTATTATTACTTACGGCTGAAAAACCCCAGTATGCGGCTGGCCAGGTCGTCAGAGAGACCGAAACTGGATTTCAACTTTGAATAAACTCGGATCGCCATCTTGTCCAGCCATATGAGCGTTGACTTTCCATAGGTGTCAGCCGGTCGAGACCGGTAGTTCGTCGACTTTCGCGCATACGCAGAACTGTTTTCCAGCGTGTAGTAATATAACGCCAGACTTTTTCGGGTGACGCCGTCAGGACAGGCTATTTTGTCCGGAAAACCATGGTACGAAGCCTCGTCCGTATTGAAGATGAGGGCATGATTGAAGAGGGGCGCGACTCTTACAACGCATTGCTGCATCGAGCGATCCCATAACTCGATGGCGCCGCCCCAATCATCCTGCCAGCCTTCGTTCAGATATAGAATCAGGTTGACCCTGCGGCGCCAGTCACGGTGGTGATGATGCATCGTGAAATCAGCATGAATGTTCAAGAACCCATTGCGGGTGGACTGGTGCATACCGCCACCCTCTAAGCTGGGGTCCGCCATCAGACCTGGTATACACGTCAATTTCGATAGCCACAGAACAAATTGCGGGGAGTTGAATTCGTCGATCAGAGCGCCGACAGCGGATGGAAAAAGGTCTCTACGTGTCATCCCCAGCTTGTTTTCGTTGAAATGCTTATACTCCCGCCAAGCCGGACTTGTCGGATCTGGAAACTCCTCCAGGACGCGGCGAGCTACTGCCGGCTTAAGGAAACCTTCCAGGTGGATATGGGGAAACGGCTCGTTGCGTAGGTATTCCGCGGCAAGCCGATCTACGTTATCGTGCCACTCATCATAAGGAAACAAAGGTTCCACGTGAGGCGATCCCGATGCATTCGATACCAAGGCAGTAGGATCATAGCATGACCGGGCGTTCCGGCCATACTGGGGAAATGCCTGCACCGATTGCCTTCCGGGCCCTCGCGGCCGAAGTATACCCAGTAGGACTCGCCGTCTACAGCCGTATACACGATTCTGACCGGCCGCCATCGGCTCCGTCTGCAAAGTACAGAAAAATAGATACTTATTGGAAGCCAGACCTTGGCAATTGACGTGCGAAAAAGACAATGTGGCGCGCCTGGGTCGGCATAGCGAGCGGAGTGTGGGTACGCCTGACGGGGTGCCCGTTTCAAGCAGGATTCCACTCAAGGATTAGGGACAACATAGTTGGCCATCATTTCATCTCTCGCTGCGAACGTGTCCACCGGAATTATCGGCGTGCTGTGCGTTCTTGCGATTTGCATCTGGATGCTATTTCGTCCGCATGCCCCTGAACCACCCAGACTACTCCTGGTCCTGCTGACCCTTGTGACCTTCGAGCAGTTTGCCAACGCCTACATGGAGTGGGCGAGCCGCTTCACTCCGCTGAAATTCGACTACTTCCTCCAACTGGTTGACAAGAACCTGGGTGTGTCGGCGTTCTCAGTGGCCCGGCTTTTTTCGGAATGGCAACGGTCTATTCTATTTGTCGTTTACGAGTCGCTCGTCTGCGTGATGATGTTGTGGTACTGGGTGGCGCTGAAGAGCAGAGATGGCCGGCCGAACCGGCTGCTGATTGCTTATCTGGTCAATTTCATGGTGGGGCCCGGTCTGTATCTGATCGTGCCGGGACGCGGTCCTCGGCATGCTTTCGGGGCGGCCTTCCCCATGGGCGCTCCGGACGTGTCGCCGGTTTTGGTCCAGCTAAATGGCTGGCCGAATGCGATCCCTTCGCTGCACGTCTCGACAGCGCTGCTGTTCCTGCTATTCGCCGGCAAAGGTCGGGTTCGGCGCGGCATTGCCTGGGCGTATCTGGCGGGTACCGTTGGCGCAACACTCGCCTTTGAGCACTATCTGATCGATCTGATCGTGGCGGTTCCCTTTGCCTGTTTCGCCGCACTGGCCGCGGAGGGCAAGTTTAGCAAAGCACTGGGCAACTTTGCCCTCGTGCTGGCATGGCTCCTGGCGATCCGTTTTGCCACTCCCGCGCTGGTGGCGTATCCCCTTGTGCTGCGGACTCTCGCCATTGCCACCGTCGCATTCGCAGGCTTCAGCATGAAGAGACCGCAACACTCCAGGAGCGAAGAGCATCCGCAACCGTTTTCGCCGGCGCTTCCGTGCACTGTGGCCGCGGGTGCGCGTCTGGCGGATGCAGGGGACGGGCGGACGCTGTAAGGCGACGCCCCCGGGGAGCGTCCATTTAGGGCTCGGCTGGCGTCGATTCCTCACGGATACTCCTGCGGCTCCGGCCGTACAAGTACCATGCGAACCAAACCAGGCTACTCCAGAAATACGCGGCCGACGTGATCGGCACTTTGGATAGGACCATCAGCAGCAGCAGCCCATTCAGGCTCGTGAAGACGGCCACTGCGCACGCGGTTTTCAAAACTCCCCGGTTCCTGGCGGAATGGACGTACACGGCCGCCTGAAGAATGGCCGGCAGCAGGACCACTTCATCGGTTATCCAGGCATACGGTGTAACGAGCGTCGATACGACCATTACGGTGAGTCCCTGGTCGCGCCAATTCCACCGCGAGCGATTCCTCAGCCAAAACCAGAGGCACCAAATGGACCCGATCGTAACCGGGACAAACTGTGCCCAAAAGGCGCGGCGCATGAACAGCGCCCGGAGCACGCCGGCCAGAGACGGGATGAACTCGCTACCGATCGAAATTGAGTTTACCTGCTCGCGATAGTGCTGGAAAATGGCGGGATCGAATAGAAGCACTACACACGTTGCGAGGAAGAGCGCGGCGGCAAATCCTCGCGCGACGGCCCATTTCTTCCGCGCCAAAATCCAAAGCGCAAGGGCGATCCAGAAAAGCGATAGCAGATGGGGTTTGGCAAATGGGAGAAACAAGGCGGCGCCCGCGACGAATGGACGATCCGATTCGAAATGTAGAAAGAGAACGATCCCCAGCAACAGCAAGAAGCCGATTTGCCCGGCGGCGATGCAGGCCAGCACGGGAGCGAACGTGTAACCCACCAGCACAAGCAGAGACCCTTCATCCCTGTGGTGCGCGAACATCTTGCGGCAAAGGCGCATGGCGATTGCCAGCGAGGCGATGGAGACTGCCATCCATAACAGCCATGCCCAATACAAGTCCAAGAAGCCGAGGGGCAGCGTGAGAAATAGCGACCAAGGTGGAATCCGCGGAACGCGCTGCCGCCGGGCCGCCAGATCACCGGGCTGGTTCCCGATAGAGCCTTGTTCCGCTTCCAGATCGAATACCGCATTCACATCGTATGGATTGCCGCGCTGCATCAGAAGGCGACCCGCCGCCCAGTACTGAATGGAATCCCGCCCGGTTGCGTACGTTTTGAGAAGGCTCGCGCGCGAGGCGAAGAAATACAAAGCGGCGGCGGCCAGGGCGACACGCAAGATGATCTGAAATGATTTGTTTTTCACGGTGGCCGGCTAACCGGCTCTGGCATTCTTGCCGTTCAGCGGCGAGTCGCCGTCCCGGCCAAAAACATGGTCTGGTACCCGAGCAGCCCTGGAAGCAGTTTCGTGAAGAACGCCAGCGCGCCGTTCAGCGCTTTCATGAACCGATTATCGTGCTTCAGGCCAAGTACCAGCTCGAGCGGCATCACGGTGATCTTTTCTTCCAGAATACGGTAGCCGTTCTCCTCCAGAAACCGCCGCGCCGTTTTGCGCGTGAAGAACCGGAGGTGCGTTTTATCGAGAATGCCGCGCTCGGTGTAATTGAAACGCCCGAACAACAGCATGAGCCGCACCGTGATGTTGGCCACGTTGGGAACCGAAACCACCAGCGCTCCGTTGGGTTTGAGTACTTCCTGACACTGGCTCAGCAGACGCTCCGGTCGCTTCAGATGTTCCAACACGTCGAGCAGCAGCACGCGGTCAAAACGTTTGCCGCTCAACTGTTCGATCACCGGCGCGATTCCCTCGTCGAGATCGGTGCTGAAGTATTGCTCGAGCGCGGAGTCCTCGCCGGCCGCGGGCAGGGCGTCGATACCGGTCACGCGGTTGGCATCTTTTTTTAGCTCCGCTGCCAGGAAGCCTTCCCCGCAGCCCACATCCAGAACCTCGCGGCCTGAACCGGTCATCTGCCGGACATAGTAATGGCTCGAATACCGGCTCTGCTTGATCGGATAGTGGACGAAGTATTCCTGGAACTCCGGATAGCGGCTGACGGAGCGGCAGGTTTGCTTATAGCGGCGAACGGATCGGGCCACATTACGCGCATACCGCAATCCGTTCACGCGGCAGATCTCAGTGCCATAATAAGTCGGGATCGGAACTTCCTTGATGGCGCAGTGCTGGTGATGCAGCTTGATGATGATTTCCGTGTCGAAATGAAAATCATCCGTCATGCGGGTGAAATCGATGTTCCGAAGGGCGTGCAAGTTGTAGGCGCGATAGCCGCTATGGAACTCGGTCAAATTCATGCCCAGCGCGCGATTTTCGAATGTCGACAGGATGCGGTTGCCGGCATATTTGTAGAGCGGCATCCCGCCTTTGAGCGGGCCGCCATAGGTCTTCATCATGCGGGAGCCGAAGACGGCATCGGCATCGCCGGAAACGATCGGCTGATACAGATGCGACAGGATCTCAGGGGCGTACTGTCCGTCGCCGTGCAGCAGGACGACAATGTCGAAACCCTTATCCATAAAATACCGATACCCGGCCTTTTGATTGCCTCCATAGCCCAGGTTCCGGCGGTGCTTGAGCACCTGTAGTTTGGGCAGCCACCCCAGGGTTTTCATCCCTACCGCCAGTTCGAAAGTGGCGTCCTGGCTGGCATCGTCGAACACCGCGATCTCTTCCACGTTGTTCCACACATTGGGCGTAATGCGTTTTAAGACCTTGGGTAGCGTGGTGATCGCATTGTAGGTCACGATCAGGATGCCGATGCGTTTTCCGTTGCATGGGGCCAGCGCCGCGTCGTCCTGCCATGCCGCCGGGTGCAAAGCGGACATCGGTTCATAAGGCAGTGGCGCTGCCTGGCCGGAGGTTTCCGCTATGACGTTAGGATCGAAAATGACGGCTTGCTCCGAATAAGACGTTGCGCTCATTTGGGAACTCCCGACCTCGCGAATATTGCGGAAATCTCGTCGGAGTAGATCATCTTCCAGCCGGGAAGCAACGGCAAGACGCGCGACATGGGAGCTACGCGCGACATCAGGCAGAAATCCACGCGGTACTTATCCAGAAGAACGTTCGGATCGGCCTGCAGTGTGGCCCAATCGGCGAGATCGCCCATGACTCCTGTCCATTCGTAGACGTCGGCGCGGCCGTCGACAAAGACTTTCTGTTCCGGCAGAGCCCAGATGAGGTACCCCCCGTATGTATATTCGTTCAGCATCCTTCCGGACAGACCGGTACGCCGGATGAAATCCACGGCTTTCACCGGATTTTGCTTGTTGACTTGCGCAGTGAGGTGATCCGCCGCCGGAAAAGCAAGAAAGATGGTGATCAACGAGAGCAATATCATGAACGCATTGGGCGCCAGGCGATCGCGGGCCGGCTCGTAGTTGTCCCACACGTCAGCAATCAGCCGGCACAAAACGGGCGCGGCAAGCAGGCCGAAAACGAACAACATACGATGATGGAGCAAGGCTGTGCCGAATCCCAGGCCCAGCAGCAGCAGTTCTTCCAGGCGTAACTCCGCCCTCCGCACCATGGTCCACAGAAAAATGAAGGCCACTACCGCGAACAACCCAACCGCGCGGGCTTCGTTCAGCGCGAGCGGCTGCCACTCACTCACGTATGCGAGCCCTTTTGGCTGGTGCAGCATCACGTTCAACGGGTACATCACCAGATTGGGGCCCACCGGATTTACAAACACCGCCGCCAGGGAGACCGCGAAAGCCAGGCTCAGCATTTTGCGCTGCCTTTTCCCCCACGGGGGCGCTACCAGCAATCCCGCTCGCCAGTTGAACCATGAGCAGAATAGAAAGACGGCCAGCACTACGAGCCCCACGAAAAAAGATCCGTGGCAGTTTACCCACACCCAGAAAAGAGGTGGCAGCAGCAGAAACCATCGCGGGTTGTGCTTCCGCCCTAGATGCACAATGAGCAGTTCACAGGTGAGCAGCAGGTATCCCAGGACTTGCGGGCGGATCGCCATGCCGACAGTTCCGAAAAACCAGGCGACAAGCCCCCCCACAAGCGCCACCTTGGCATTGCCAGAATACAGCGCGCACAGCGCATATTGGCCGATGAAGAGCAACGAGCCTAACACGCATAGCCAAAGCATCAGTCCCTGGTAGTCCCACAATCTCCACGCGCCGTAAATTGTGATTTGTGAGAGCCACTCATGCGCCGTCCAGGCGTGCTGGTTAGTGGTGAAGGAGAAGATGTCCGTTTGTGGAATGGAATGGGTGTTCCAGATTATTTCCCCCGTTTTGAGATGCCACCACAGGTCAGGATCGTCAAAGCGGTCGCGAACCGTCAGAACAGTCAGGACAGCAAGGGCCAGCGAAAGCACGACCGGAAACGAAAGAGCGCCATGCCAGATCGATTTCAACCGCGATCTGCGAGCTGGAGCCGCATCGAGCAGGGAAGCACTCGCGTTCAATGAGGGAAGCGTCAATACCGCCTCAGGCGGCATTGATGTCCTCCTCCGGCGCCATGCGGATCAAGCGATGGAGATAGGCGCGGGAAATACTCAGGCTGCGCGCCGCCAGGGTCTTGTTTCCGTTGCATTCCCGAATCGCCTTGTTCGCCAGTCTTACTTTGTAATCGCGCAGCAAGTCTTCAAATGAACCGGGGGTCAATTCGTCGCCGATACCCTGCAGATCGGGCCGCTGCAGCGGCTCGGGCAGGTCCTCGGCACTGATGCTGTCGCTTTCGGCCAGAATAACCGCGCGCTGGATGCTGTTCTCAAGCTCCCGGATGTTTCCCGGCCAGTCATATTCGAATAACAACGCCATCGCGCTGGGCCGTATTTCGGACACGGGCTTGTTGTATGCCGTGGCGTATTGGTGGAGGAAATGTTCGGCCAGTAACGGAATGTCCTCGGTGCGGTCCCGCAACGGTGGGATATTAATCCGCATGACATTGACGCGGTAGTAAAGGTCCCTTCGAAACGTTCCCTCCTCCACCATCTCGGAAAGATTTCGGTGCGTTGCGAACAAAACCCGGGCCTTCAACGGCACCAACTTGTTGCTGCCCAGGCGGCTGAACTCTCTTTGCTGGAGAACACGCAATAGTTTGACTTGCGTTGACAAACTGAGCTCACCTATTTCGTCGAGCAAGAGTGTGCCACCGGCGGCCTGCTCCATATGGCCTTCACGCGCACCATTGGTACCGGTGAAGGCGCCTTTTTCATGCCCGAACAGTTCCGCTTCGATCAACGTATCCGGTATGGCGCCACACGAGACCGCCACGAATGGCTCATGGGCGCGATTGCTCAGATTGTGAATGGCGCGCGCCACCAGTTCTTTGCCGGTTCCGCTTTCCCCGGTGATGAGCACAAAGGCATCCAGATTGGAGACGCGGCGGATCAGGTCATAAACTACCAGCGATCGCGCGGATGACCCAATCAGTTGGTCACACCGCGAGACGGCAAGCAACTTTTCCTTGGTCTTCTCCAGTTCCTTCTTCAGGATTGCGTGTTCATGCGCACGTCGAACGACGATCTTCAGTTCCGGCAAGGATGGAGGCTTGCGAAGATAGTCGTGCGCGCCCCGTTGCAGCAGCTCGATGGCGGTCGACCGTCTGTTGTCGTCAGTCATGACGACAACGGGTATCAGCGAATCGTGTATTTCATCGAAGAAAGCCAGTTGGTCTTGGACCGACGAGTAGTTGGTATCGAGATCCAGGATCAGTACATCGACCTGCTCATCTACCACCAATTGCTTCAGCTTGCCCCGATTGCCCTCCACGACCACGCTGTATTCCGGGCCCAGCGCAGGAGCGAGAAGTCGTTGAAGCTTAGGGTCCCCCGAATATAAGACTAACCGAATCATTGATTTATCCAGAAGTCACCTTTCTGATCTGAGTGCGTGAAACCTTTGCTACCACCAAAACCCCCACGCACCCCTTACGGGACTTCTCTCTAGATACCAGAAAACGCAACCGTAAAGTAATCGGGAACTTACCTGCAGTTACCCTACTCGTGCCAGTTCCGTTACCAGAGTTAGGGCAGGAGATTACCACTCTTCTTTGGTCGAAAGCAAGATGTTTTTGGCTGGCCATTCCGAACAACATGAACCACCTTCTTCTGTGTCCAAATTGCGCAAACGGCCACTCAAAATTCCCGAAATTTTGGCAAGAAGGAGACGACGTTGCTCGGAGAAACCCTAGGCCCTAGGGAACCCAAGAAGCGGCAGCCAAATTACCTGGAGTCGGAGGTCAAGAACACAGAGTTGCGTGCTCTGTCGGCGCGAGGCACCAACAACGGCGGACCGACAGTTTTCGTGGAACTGACCGAAACCACCGTTCCGTTCACCAAACGGACCACGGTGGCTCTCGATATGTCTTGCAGATAAATGAACGTCTCGAGGAAGCGCTCTCCTTCCCGGGACGATGTCATCACATCGGGTTCCCCGAAACTTCGCCATAACTTCTTTTTCTCCATGCCGATCTGAATATTATCGGTCGAAGGCTTGGGCTCGTCGGGGAGTACGGTCACCGTGACCTGAATGGCTTGGGCTGTGCTGGGTGCGCTCGTTCTGGCGTGCGCCGGTTTCGCGGCAACCGGGACGGGCGGGGCCGGTTTATGCTGCGCAACGTGTGCCCGGTTGCTTACGCCGAACTGCTGGAGACTGGCAAATGACTGCTGCCGAAAGACATAGAGACCCACGATTGCGAGAATCGCGACCAAGAACAGCATGACGTTAGTCAGAGCCCGCATATCCGCCACCTTAATTTAACGATGCACAAGAGGATAACACCTTACGCGCCGATAAGCGATGTAAATCTCGGGGCGGATCTTTCTAAGTTTCAAAACGCACCGTTGAGAAGCCGGAAACGTTGGCGCGCGAGCAAGGAAACCGGGTTCGAGATGCTCAAAAAAACCCTGACATCCCGATGGGATTCAATCTCCCTCACCGGCCCAGGGTCTTGCTTAAATACTCTACAATTACCTTCACCTCCTCGTCGGACGCCTGCGCTCCGCGAGCCACCATGCCCTGCACTACTGAATTCCATTGCTTCTCGTTCATCCGCTGGCTCGTCACCACCTCGATCGAATGACAGCCGGAGCCGCAAGTCTTCTCCACTAATTCCTTGGCGCCACCCGCCGGCAGCGCCACCGGCGCAAACGCGCCGACTTTCGGCGCCCCGCGCCTGGCCGCCGCAGCCGCGGCTACCGCCCTCGAAACGGAGACTGGCAACGGCTTCCGTCTGACATCCGGCAGCGCAAACGCAACCAGACTGTTGCTTGCGGGCCCGCCCAGAAACCCTCCACCTCCCGAAGCCATCAGAGCCACGTATTGCCGCCCGTCGCGGCCCATGTAAGTAATCGGGCTGGTATGCCCGCTTGCCTCCAGCTT
>Ga0137403_10007885_pt1 | contig 11951 bp, 8 predicted proteins | sample CZOMad2_1_16fung_FD_122057 | JGI IMG/M metagenome (GOLD analysis project Ga0137403, IMG submission 122057) | Vadose zone soil fungal communities from Angelo Coast Range Reserve, California, USA - CZOMad2_1_16fungal (Hybrid Assembly) | ecosystem: Environmental > Terrestrial > Soil > Vadose zone...
ATAGTTGGTATAGTTACGGAAGATAGCTGTGCGGCAGGGACGTTGAAGTCGCCACAAACAGCAGCGTCATATGGGAGCGAGTTTGCATTCGCTTTCATTTTTGGCCAATTCGGAGTAAGCTGCAATATAAACGTTATCACAGCCGGCAATCCCATCACTTTTCGTAAATAAAATTTAACGGCATCCCCTTTTTTACTTTCGGAGATCATCTGGCTGAGCTGCTCTACGGCGTTTTCTGGTCTCCGTTGCTGCTTGTTACCAACATAGGGAGGTTCAAATAAAACAAGTCTTTTAATATTCAGCCCTCTCGCTGCCGCCCGGGCTGCAAGGATCGCCCCGGATGATATTCCAAACAAGAAGGCCGTACCTCCCGCAATACTGATCAGGGCCTGGAGATCTTCGATCTCCCGCTCGACGGCATAGGGCTTCGTATCCCCGCTTTCGCCACGGGCGCGGCGATCATACGTAATAACTGTAAATTTCTCAGCTAACAGCGGCGCGATCTTGGGCATGGGGCCGAAATCTTTGCTGCAAAAAGCGCCGTCCACCAGGATGACCACCGGGCCGCTGCCGGTGATATGGTAAGCAATCATTGTCCCATCCTTTGAGATCGTTGTATTCGTGGTTGTTTTTGTCATTATGCAAAACTACGTTCATTAAATATAAGAGCGGGGGGGTAAAACCGGCTGATCAGAGGGGGGTATTATGACACCCAAAAACACGTACTTTGTAATATGATACATATATCCATACTTGTATTGAAGGAGGCTATTTTAAGCAGCGTTGACGCGCCCAGACAATTGTTTTCAAAAGTGAATGAATTTCTGGAAGCAAAAGGCAGATCGCCAATGTTTCAGGTCAACCTGGTAAGCAGCTCAAGAGAGACCCGGATCAACAATGGCATTTATACGATCCGGTGCGATCAAACGCTGGATGAAATTACTGAGACAGACCTGATAATAATTCCAATGATCTGTAATGGATTCCCCAAGGCCATAGAAGCTAACAGAGAGTTCATCCCATGGATAATTGATCAATATAAAAACAAGGCCGAGATTGCATGCCTTTGCTCAGGAACTTTCTTCCTGGCAGCAACAGAATTATTGAACAGTAAAAATTGTGCGGTACATTGGGCAGCCGCAAATGAATTTCGTACCATGTTCCCGGCGGTAAAAGTCGCCAATGACAAGATCATTACCTACGATCAGGGGATTTACACCAGCGGCGGCAACTATTCTTATCTTAATCTTATCCTGTGCCTCATCGAAAAGTATGCCGGCCGTGAAATGTCCATATTTGTTTCAAAAATGTTTGAAATAGAGATCAAACGGGAAAGTCAGGCTTTATTTATGATTTTTACGGGGCAGAAAGATCATGAAGATGAACCCATAAAAAAAGCTCAGGAGTTTATTGAAAATAATTATCAGGACAAAATAACCGTCGATCAACTGACAACAATGCTTGCATTAAGCAGAAGGAATTTTGAACGCAGGTTTAAGAAGGCCACGGCAAATACTGTGATCGAATATATGCAAAGGGTCAAGATCGAAGCCGTTAAAAAAGGCCTGGAAACGAGCAGGAAGACTGTTGTAGATCTGATGTATGAAGTTGGATATTCGGATATCAAAACTTTCAGGACAACCTTTAAAAAATTCACAGGCCTGTCCCCCATTGAATACAAAAATAGATATTGTGATAATTAGCCGGGGCCGCGTCCGCCCAGCCTTATTTATTCGCCTTATACCAAGCGCAGACCTTTCGCATCAGGCAGATCTGACAGTCAGGCTTGGGATGACAGATCTCCCTGCCCAGGAAGGACATGGCCATTCCCGCATCCCACTGCCGTTGGGGAAGGATCGTCATGAGCTGCTTCTCGATCTTCTTTGGATCCTCTTCCCTGACGATCCCCAGCCGCTGCACTACCCTGATCACATGCAGGTCTACGATAATGCCCTCGGCCGGCTGGCCCGCTTCCCGGAGGATCACATTGGCGGATTTTCTGCCGATACCCGGTAATTCCGTGAGGCTTTCCAATGTCAGGGGAATGTCGGCATCCTTTTTCATTTTTTTCCCGATCTCCGTCAGCCAACTGGCTTTGTGCCCGAAATTCCGCACCTTACTGATATAAGGGAAGAGGCTTTCCGGGGTGGCCTTTGACAGGGATTGCATATCCGGAAAGGCTGCAAATAAGGCGGGGGTCAATTTATTGAGCTGCTCATCGGAACTTTGAGCAGACAGAACGACCATCACCACTAACTGATAGACATTCCCGTAGTCCAATGGATGCTTCTTCCCCTTGTATTTCTTCAGCAGCGGTTTGAGGGCAACCGGCCAGTCGATCTTTCCAGGCATATACGTGGAAACATTTAGGACACGAAGGTAATTAAAAAGAGATAAACCACTCTTTTTGCAAGCCTATTTGTCCTTGACCGCAATCGCGGAGATCTCGATATTTACATTCAGGGGCAAGCCTGCAACCTGTATGGTCTCGCGGGCAGGGAACGGCTCCTTAAAATAAGAGGCATACACCGCATTCACCCTCGCATAATCCTGCATGTCTTTCAAAAATATGCTGCATTTTACGACATGGCTGAGACCGACCCCGGCCTCCATCAAAATTGCTTTTATATTCTCCAACACCTGGGTCGTTTCGGCCTCGATCGTATCCATGATCATCTGGCCGGTGGATGGATCCTGGGCCAGGAGGGCAGATACAAATACAAGATTACCGGCAACTATCGCCTGGCTGAAGGGGCCGACAGGCTTCGGCGCCTCGGATGTTCTTACTATCTTTTTCATATCTGCAAAGATAGCAGGCTTCAAATTGGGACGTTTAAACCTAGATTTAACTATGAAAGATTAGATAGGATGGAATTGAAGGTTATGGCAATTTTTACATTACCTTTTAATTATAAACCTAGGCAGCATATGCAAAAATCGCCTGGCAACGATACAGACAGCTGGTCATCGGCGCAATACTCAAAATTCGAGAAAGAGCGCAACCGTCCCATTCTGGACCTGCTGGCCCAGATCCCATCCACAGAGGTCAGCACAGCCGCAGACATCGGCTGCGGACCGGGTAATTCAACCGAGCTCCTGCGGGACAAATATCCTGCTGCGCTGATCACGGGGATGGACAGTTCCGCTGATATGATCGAAGCCGCACGCAAACGGCTCCCCAACATCCCCTTTGAGATCGATGATATTTCTACCTGGGGTGATAATGAATCATTCGATCTTATCCTGGCCAATGCATCCTTGCAATGGGTTCCCGATCATATCCACATCTTTCCACGGCTTATTGGCAAGCTTAATAATGGCGGCACCCTGGCTGTTCAGATGCCCGATAATTTTGAAGAACCCGCGCATCGGCTGATGCGGGAAATGGCAGCTTCCGGTCCCTGGGCTGCCAAACTGGCTGGGGCTTCCCGGCGTGTAGCAAGGGAGGGGGCCGATTGGTATTATAGCAATTTACGGGACCTCGTGAGCCACCTGGAGATCTGGAGAACGACTTATTTTCATCCCCTTACCGGTGGCGCATCAGCCATCGTGGAATGGTTCAAAGGGACAGGACTGCGCCCCTTTCTCGATCCTCTGGAGGCCAGCGAACGCGGAGAATTTCTGAGCCGGTACGAGGCCGCGCTCAGCCAGGCATATACTATTTACCCCGATGGAACCGTGTTATTGCCCTTTCCAAGACTATTTATTATTGCCCAGGTCCGAAGCGCGCGGCAATAAAGGCCGCAGAAAAACCATTTATTACCGGCATTCATGAAGATGAGAAAAAAGCTGAATTCCCTTTTGTTTTTATTAAAATAATATCTAATCTTTATCCTATTCACCTAATCCAACAGCCTCCCAATTATACTCATGAACAGACCCGCAACTCCTAAACGACCGAAGGGTGCATTTACCTACCTGGTGATTCTTCTTGTAGCCATGGGATTGATCATATACCGAATGCCATGTCCTTCCGAGACACAGTTCATTTATTTAAAGGTTTTGCTTGCCCTTGTGGCCGGCTTGTTCGGATGGTTCTTATCCGGGTTCATACATTTAGACTATCGTGTTGCCAACCTGGCCATAAAAGCAGGCGGAGGCGGTGCGCTGTTTGTCCTGGTGCTGCTGTTCTCTCCAAAACTCAGTTCCGCTGCGCATCAATGCGACCCTGATCTGAATTATACGATCATTCTCAGGGATAGCCTCCATCAAACTATTAATGGCCTGAAAGGAAATCTTCAGGTTCTGATCGGGAACAATGTAGAGAAGCCGGAAATCCAGTCCACCGGGGTGGTCGATGTTAAAGGCATCACCGAGGATAAGGAAAATTACTCCTTCAACGTGGAGCTGATTGCGGAGGGTTGGACCTTTCAGGCCAGCCACAAGAAGGTGCTGGACACTTTTTTTAGGGGCAAGCGCCTGGTATTGCCCCTGGTAATGGATGATGCGTATTGCTGTGTTAAAGGATTGGTACTGGATGTATCCAATAATAATCATGGCCTTGAAGGCGCATCCGTTTATATTGGGGGCAAGAAACTTATCACTGACAAGGATGGGGCTTTCAGCTATCCTGTCGCCCCAGAAGAACGAAACTCATTCCTACAATGCCATATCGAAAAAGACAGCTTCATAGTATCCGAAAAATCCGTCCGTCCCGGTAATACGATCGAAACAATTTATTTACACAAAAAATAGGACTATGCGGGGATGGATGATTGCCGTGCTTATGCTGGCCTATTACGGGACGCAGGCACAGACTAAGCCAAAATTTTATATCCGCCTGGTACTGAATACCAGCGAGGGGGAGATTATCCCCAATCTTAATATACTATGCGATCCCCCTGTCCAGGTCACCGGCAAATATCTACAGGACGGAGTTTATGAAGTTGAAGTAAACAGGCGGGTAGGCACATTTGTCAATCTGCGGTTCGAGCCAGGGGGGTATGTAGTTTTAAATCCGCCGCCGAAAGGGATCGTCATCACCGATGCGGAAGAATCCGCTCAAACCTACACCGTTTGCAGGCAAAAAGAATACAATACCTGGCTTAAGATCGATATCGACAAAAAAATAAAAAACCTGGTAGGCACCAATAAACATGTTGGGGGAAAAGCCAATTTTATGGATGCAGCCAATTCCCATACAGGCGTGCAGGCATTAAATGTGAGCGATCTGGTAGCCAGCAGCCGTGTCAACGCATTATCTGGCCAGTCCGATCAGGTGCTGAGGGAAGCTAATAATAGTTTTATACAGGGCAACTTTGACGGATCCACAAAAAAATTGCTGAAAAACAAACCCTTTCAGGCATATGACCTGTCCCATGGACAAATTGAAAAACTAAAGTCCGCCAATGAGATCAACAGGCAGAAGATATTGTTGCTTGGCGACAATTACCTGGTCCTTGGCAAACTGGATTCTTCCCTGTTGTGTTATAAATATGTGATCGGTAAGGATCAGGCGGAAGACCTGACCACAGCGCTCAAGATCATGTGGGTTTACGAATTGAAAGGCGATCTGCAGCAATTCTATTTCTGGATAGATCAGGCATCCCGTACAATTCCCAGGAATGGAGATGACAGCGCCCGTATTCTAGTGTTGCGCCTGATTAAAAAAGCGCGTACAAAGGGGGTTAAAATAGCCGATCTGGATTTCCTGGCCGATTCGCTCAATTCCATTACCATCAGCGATCCTACATTCGAGATAAGATTGCATATTATGCTGGCGACCGTGTATTCTCAATTTAAAGCTGTCGACAAGATGGATAAGGCGTTACAATTTGTGTGGGATAAGGGTGCTGCCGAGGACAAACTAAGCGGCTTCGCTTTACTGAAAGAGGAATACACTAACAACGGGGACGAGGAGGCCGCCGATTCCATTAATGATATCTGTGTAGCCCGCGCCAAGATAGCATTGGCAAGCCATAACACTTCTATAAACAGGCTCTTGCTCGACAAGTTTCTCCTGGATAAGGCAATTTATAGATCGGTCAATGGCCTCGATGAAGATATGGACGATGATGACGACGATGAAGTAAACACGACTGCCGTTGACTCTTCATTTAACACTTTGATGGGGGAATTTTTGCGGTCCCCGGACTGGATATCGGAGATGGTTGTGATAACGGCTCTCACGAATTATCACCAGGCAATACTCCAGCATTCGGATAGTTCTTTCGTGTTTTATAATAATATGCTGACCGATCTCAGGGGTATTGGCCGGAAATATGACGCATCCCTGCTAAGGTCGCTCGCTTATGCTGCGCTTGTCAACTACTATAACCTGGAGGAAAAGGAAGGCCCCTGCATCAGCAATTTCATCAATTGTATTAAATCTGCGGTAATAAAGGCCAAGGACAACCCGATGTACCAGTATTATCTTTCAACAATATTGACGGAAACCGTAATTAACGACGACTACCTCAAAAATCAAGATTGTCAGCGAGGAGTACGTCAGGCATTAGACTATTACTGGCAATATGATGATCACAGGAATTTCATGAGCCCGGTGATCGTCAGCAGTTATATTTTGACATTCAATATCAAAGATGAGATATCGCTGTTAAAAGTATTTAACCAGTTTTCAGAGAATCTACCGGACAGGATAGAAGAGGAAATGTATTGGGAAAGCTATATAAAATTCATGGATTACGCTTTTGCTGTATTGCTGAGATCGGGTAATAAAGTGTTGCTTAATCAAATATTGGGAGACAATCTCCGGCTTCATGCGACTAAGCTGGCAAAGCAGTTGAACACCACGTACAATAAGGGAAATATCACTAATTATCTGAACAAAGCCGTCTACCTGTCCATTAAACTTAAACTGGCAGGAGGAAAGACAAGGACTGCCAATGAATTCCTGATGCAGACGATCGATGCCGCAGCGGAGCGCTTTAGAAAGGATTCGTCCTACAAACCTGTTCTGAAAGAATTATTCCTGAACAGCATACCTCATCTTATGTTGGCAGAATGGCGTGCAGATACGACATCTTATTCTTTATGGAAGGCCAATATAACCAGGTATGAGCAGTCTTATACGGATACTATCATGCGGAGCTGCCTTCATATCTCGGCTTACAGGATCCGATGGATCAATGCTGTCGGCACATCCGATTCCCTGAAGGGTCTTGCAGCAGGACAAAAGGATCTCGCTATCAGGACTGATCTGGAGTTGTCAGCGCTGCATATACTTTTGGACAGCAGTCTTGTCTTTCCCAAACATTATACAGGGATGAACATAGATCCTGCAGTCTACAGCGTGACCGATAAGATCACGAGCAGCTATTCCAGTATAGTCCAGTTATTTATCCTGCGGAATAATGCGGATAAGGCAATAATGTATGCAAGATCATATATTGAAAAAGATTCAAACAATAATATCGCCCAATTGTCCCTGGCTGCTGCGGAAATGTATGGCGGGGACACGACCGGGGCCACGGCCCGATTTCATAAGGCATTAGCATCAATGAACCTTCTCAATTCAACTAAGTATTTAAGCGATTACCTCGATCCATATGTAAAAGCCGGGATTGACAAGGGACAGGCCATGACTTTAATAACCCAGCTGAAAACTATGCAGGATATAGAAGAGGCACGGAAAAAACAAGCTCCCCAGCGCGAACAGCCTAAAGACGATTCAATCATACATGTGGGTAATTTGATAATCGTCAAGAACCCAACTAACCCATAGCGCTACGCAAAAGGATCTTCTTCCAATTATTTCTTACCTACTGTTATTTTCTTCACGGGTATATCGCCATATACCGTTTGCAGCATGGCCTTGCCCTGGCGGCAGGTCACGGTGCCAAAGCCCGTGGCCGTGCACAGGAAACTGCTGAAATCGCCGATCTTCGGATCCACGTAAAGCGTTTTTTCCACGGCATCGTAGCGTACCCCGGTGAGCGCTTCCAGGAGCGCATAGCTGGACATGGCGCGTGCATACCAGTGACCGCATTCGTATTCGTCGAAGGGATTGCGGATGCGACCGTCATAGCGGTTGCGGGCAGCGCGGACGATGCCCAGACCTTCCCTGATCATGCCCATGAAAATAAGGTGAGAAGCCACTTCGTATTCGATGCCGGTCCAGACCTCGTCGCTGTATGGAAAAGGCAGCAAGGGCTTACCGCCGCGGGGCCAGGAACAAAGAAGCAGGCCACCTTCATGGCCCAGGGCATAGGTCGGCCGTTGGGGATTATTATGTACGGAAAGATCCTTTTCAAAATTATACCGGTACACCGAAGCCAGATGGGTCTTTATCTTCTGCGCGTCCACCGGCGCCGGTAGTCCGCAGACAAGGGCCATCCATTCTCCCAGCACCCCGTCACTGAGGCAGCCAGTGCCATATTGATACTTGGGACCTTCGGTCTTCAGGATCGCCAGTGCCTCATCGGAGTAACTGCCGCCATAGGAATTCCTGGACGCGGTGACCGGATCGAGGTTCCGGAGGCCCGTCCACTGGGTCTGCTGATAAAAATACTGGCCATTCCAGAGTTTGGTCTCCAGGTAGTTTTTCGATCTTGCATATAGGTCGCGGTACGTGCTCATATCCTCCTGCATGTATTCACCCATGCGGATAATAGCTTGCAGCGCCGAACAGTAGAAGCCGGTGCAAAGGCCTTCGGCGCCCCAGAATTCGATATCATAAGTGTTGTGATGAGGTTCTTTTACGGCGCCTTCATGGCCTGGATCCCAGGTGGCAATGCAATAGTCCATGCTTTGCCTGACACGCGGGTAGATCTTGTGAAGCCACTGATCGTCGCCGCTGATGCGCCAGTCCCGGTAAGTCTTGCAGATCCCGCCGAGCTGTCCGTCGGCGGCGGCATAGAATTCATGCGCCTGTGGGCGGATCGGCAGTGCAGAACGGAACATCTGGTGGCCGGCCAGATCCTGGCTTTCCCCGAATTCCGTCTCCCGCATGCTGCGCTCTAGCGCAGGGAACAGATGACAGAGGGCCTGGGCATAGTTCCAGACATGCGTGCAGGAGCCCGGACAGGAGCCGGTATTATCCTCGCAGCCTTCCCAGCCCCAGAACTTGCCATCGTATTGACGGAGTGTAGTCGTCGATTTTAAGATGCTGAGGTTGGCGGCCACGGCCTCCAGGACTTCCGGAGGCAGGCTGCTGCGATAAAAGGCATCGGTGAAAAGCTGGGTATGATGCCGGAGCTCGTCGTAGTGGGCGCCCCAGTAGTCGGCGACTGTATAAATATTGGCGAATTTACTGCTGTACCAGGGTTGGTAGTAGGCTGACGGCAGGTCTTTCGAAGCATCGCGGACCGTGCTGTCAGCGGCCTTTACCGGGTCTTTCATCAGGCGCATTTTAGAATGGGGCGCGTACCAGGCCATCAGCAAACGAATGGTCCGGCTTTCACCTGGCTTGAGACTGAAAGAGATCATGAGGGAGGCTCCGCGCGCGTCCTTACCTACGGGCACCTCCTGCACGCTGGCTTGCTGAATATGATTCCAGGCCATCGTGAGGGGATCAAACCAGCCTCCGCGGAACCAGGTATGATCGACGGTAGTATTGGATTCCTGAGTGAAGACGGCGAAATGGACCTCATCCTCGGGTTTGTCAGCAGGCGCATCATGGGAGAGGATGAACCCGTTCTTTATGGAATCGACCTTATCGAAGCCTCCGGACAGTTTGGCATTATAGGAGAACACGTATTGTTCCGCATGGTTGCCGCGGTTAGTGAACCGGTATTCCAGGCTCCCTACCGGCAGGCTGGAATTGTCGGCGTCGGTGGGTATGAAGGGGCTCCAGCCTTTGATCTCAACAGCCAGCGGCAGGATGGGATCGCCGAGACGAACCGTGGCAAATGGAAAACGGCTTGAGAAATCGGCCATCTGAAAACGCGCCAGTCCCCAGGTGGCGCCCGGTGCGCCCACCGCGGCATTCGGTTGCCCGAATTTTTTCCAGTCGGGTATCGGTCCTTCCACCACCCGCGTCAGATTGGGCCTGCCCTTTACGGCAATGGCCGCGAAAAATGGCGGCTCGTTGAATAGTTCGGGATTGTTGCGGACCGAGAAATGAGAGATGGCGCCGGTGCCTTCCAGGCAGAACATACCGGCTCCGAGACCGCCGACCGGAAAGGCGATGCGCTGAAGATTGGCGCCACGGTAGAGCCCGTTGAAAGAATGACCGGATGCTGAGGTTTGCTGCGGGGCTTGCCGCGCGGTCTGCTGTGCAGATATTTTTCCCGCCATGCTGAGCACGGCAAGGAAAAGGAGGGTTTTGAGTGATGGCATATGATCGCTAGACTGGTTTCCGGCAAAGATGTTATTTTTGATCCATATCTCCCTTAAAATCGTATCCGGATATTGCCGGTGAGGGTGGGAATAACCTTCTTACTACAAATAATGGATGACCATGATAAAGCTGACACCTTTCGAACAATCCGATTTCCATAAATTCATGTCATGGATCGAAAGTGAAGAACTGCTGATCACCATCGCCGGAACCTATTTCACTTATCCCTTGACTGACTCACAGCTTCTGAATTATTTACACGATAAGAACAGTCTTGCATTCAACATTGTTGACCTATCCCGGAACGAAGCTATCGGACACGCCGAGATCATTCGGGCGAATGATGGCGCCTGTAAGCTGGATAAAATTTTAGTAGGTGATAAATCCCTGCGGGGTAAAGGGATCGGAGAGCTGATCATACATCAGCTCCTGGACTATTCTTTTGGAAAATTAAATGTAAAAGAAGTAGAGCTGAATGTCTACGACTGGAATATTGCCGGAATAAAATGCTACGAAAAAGCCGGCTTTATCTTCAACCACCAGAAAATACAATCCACTCAGGTACGTGGCACCACCTGGGTTGCCAAAAATATGCGGATCGACAAAGGCAAATGGATAAAAAGCAAAATCGACCGGTAAAGGAGCTGCCTGTATTCAGTGGGTTCATTGGCCGGACAGGATATCCAGCCCCGCGATCTGTGCCTTATACTTTGAGGGTAAAAGTATCGCTTTGACCAGACGGTCGGCCCTTAAGAACCGGGCGCCTTTATAAATGGGAAGGATGGGATATAATAAAGCGGCGGATGGTAAAGAAAGCAACTGGCGCACCTTCGCAGGCACCAATAAAGTCTGGGTATGGATCAGGATGTGGTAGCGAAAAGAACCCAGGCTTTCCTGGTATCGCTGGTATAAATCCTTCGTGAAAGCGCTGCAAACCAGGTTGGTCTCCAGGTATTCCGAACGCCTGAGTTCCCATTCATGATAGTTGTCCGGAAGTTCTCTTAATCCCATCCGCGATCCCACCAGGTGAAACACCCCGAAGATCCTGGCTTTCTCCTCTTCGCTTAATTTACGCTCCAATAGCTCAAAAGCCCGGATCGAGTAATCGATCAGCATAAATAGCACATCCAGGTAGGCAGTGTCGGGGATCCTTGCGCCGCGGCTTGCTTCCACTCCTTTGTGAATAGCGGTAATCTTGTCTATAGCGGCATGGGCAGCATCATATTCAGCGAAAACGATCTCCTGTGCATACCTGACAGTGGAAAACAGCCTGCCAATAGGGTCGGCAGGCAAACGGCCCGTAAAATACAGCCAGTCCGTCTCGTCATCCCTAAACGGATTCCGGGCGAATCCCCGGCCGTCAGTCCCCTTCAAGTAACCGAGCGTGCGAAATGGCGTGCGGAGGACGATCTCACCCGGTTCGCCGACGCCGACATCGCGCCGTCCGCCGAGGTTCGCTCGCTCTCGATGCCCGAGCAGCAGCTCGTCGAGATCGCCTGCGCGCTCGGCGCCAATGCCCGCATTCTCATCATGGACGAACCGACCGCTTCGCTCACGGAACAGGAGCAACACCGCATCTTCGCCGTGGTGCGCGACCTTCGCAAGAGTGGTGTGGGCCTGATCTACATCTCACATCGGCTCGAGGAAATCTTCGCCCTTGCCGACCGCGTGACCGTGTTGCGGGACGGTGAGAGTGTAGGGACGCATCTCG
>Ga0137403_10007886_pt1 | contig 11951 bp, 9 predicted proteins | sample CZOMad2_1_16fung_FD_122057 | JGI IMG/M metagenome (GOLD analysis project Ga0137403, IMG submission 122057) | Vadose zone soil fungal communities from Angelo Coast Range Reserve, California, USA - CZOMad2_1_16fungal (Hybrid Assembly) | ecosystem: Environmental > Terrestrial > Soil > Vadose zone...
CGGGGTGAGCGGCAGCGGCCGGAACGATCGTGGCCAAGTGCGACGGAAATTCCTTGAGCGTGGCCCACTGATCGAATCCGGCGTAGGAGCCGCCCCACATCGCGACTTTGCCATTGCACCAGGGTTGCTGCGCCAGCCATTCGACGACGTCGTGGCCGTCCTTGGGTTCGTTTGCGAATGGTTCGAACCCGCCGCCAGAATTGCCGCGGCCGCGCACATCGACCAATGCGTAGACGTAGCCATGCTGCGCAAAGTAGACGGCGCGATCCATGTAGCTGTCGGCAACGTATGGGGTCAGCGTAAAGATCGCTGGCAGCGGATCTTTCTGCCCGTGGGGACGGATGATGGTGGCGTTGAGTTGAACGCCGTCGCGCAGGGAAATTTTAGCGCCCCATTGCATGTCGACTTCGGGCGGTGTGGGCGGCGGTGTCTGTGCGGAGAGTGTCGCAGGCGCAAGGACCAACGCTAGCCCCAGTAATCGCAGTCGTGAAAACCTTGTGCTCATTCATTCTCCTAGAATTCGCGGCTTCGAAACCTTGCAGTTCCGGGCGGTCACCAGAACCGCCGACAGATGCTAAGAACTTTCCTCCGGGGCCAAAGCCCCTGGGATCGTGCCTTAATGTCTGAGCTAAAGCTCCAACCCCTTCCCGCGGACGACTGGGCGACTACGAACCCTGAGGCGCAGGACTTTGCGTTGGTTGGCTTCGAGGACTTCGAAGCGGTGGCCTTCCAGGTCCAAGGTGTCTCCGGTTGCGGGAACTTTTCCCAGAACGTGGCTAAGCAGGCCCGCGATGGTGGTGACGGCTTCGTCGGACTTCTCGCCGAATTGTACACTCAGCAATTCTTCGACATGATCGATGGACATGCTGCCGCGAAGCACCAGGCTGCCATCGGGTTCGCGAACGGCGTCGGGTGCGGGCTTCTTATGGTCGCGGCCGCTTTCACCCACGATTTCTTCGACCAGATCTTCGACGGTTGCCAGACCTGCGACTAGCCCATGTTCGTCGATGACGATCGCCATCGGTTGATCCTTCTGCCGCATCTCGCGCAGCAACTCGGAGCCTGCTTTCGTTTCGGGCATGAAGAGTGCGGGTCGCACGAGTTCCCGAACTTTGCGCTTGGGCAAGTCCTGATCCGCGATGTGCAGGAGGTCTTGCGCGTAGACTACGCCAAAAATATCGTCGAGCGACCTTTCGTACACCGGCATGCGGGCGAAGCGCATCTCGATGAATTTTGCATGCAATTCTTCGAGCGTCGCATCCGCCGCCATCGCGACGATGTCCGGGCGCGGTGTCATGACTTCGCGGACGCGCTTGTCGCTGAACTCCACGACTTGCTCGATCAGGTCGGCCTGCTCGGGCTCGATGATGCCTTCCTCTTCGGCTTGCTCGACGAGCGCTTCGATGCCTTCTTCGGTCCGTTGTTCTTCCGTCTGCTCAAACTCCTGCTCGGAGATGCGCGCCAGAGATTCCGCGCCTTCGAGAAAAATCCGCGCGGGCCACGCGAACCAGATGGCGCCGCGAACCAGCGGCACCAGAGGGAGGAGCCAACGTCCAGTGGTGCGATAGAGCAGCATGTCCGGAATGAAGTGCATCAGGATGACTACTTCCAGCGTGAGGAAGACCCAGAATTCCAGAAACGATTCCCAGGTTCCAGGGACGAAATAGACGACGCCGCGCGTGGTTTCCAGAACCAGGAAGGCGAGCCAGAAATGCCCGAGGATGCGGAAAGCGCGCCCGCCGCTGCGGCGATTGATTTTGAGTTTCGGTTCGATTTCCGCCTCGAAAATGTCCAGATGTTCGTGAACGCGGCCGGTGGTCATGCGGCCCAGTTCGCGGTAGATCAGCGTCAAATACGAAAAAATCGGCAAGCCTATAGCAAGAAGCAGTGTGCCCGAGGCGTACGCCCAAAAATAGACCTTCACGACAGACCCAACTTTCGGCGCAAGCGATTTTCGATGCGGGTCATCTGGCCACGGTCGGTTTCGTGGTCGTAGCCCAACAGGTGTAGGACTCCGTGGAGGATCAGGATTTGGAGTTCGCTCGGGAGAGTGCGGCGGAATTTTTTCGCGTTGCGGCGAGCGGTGGCGGGGGAGATGGCGATGTCGCCGATGAAATGTACCTCGAGGGCTGAAGCCCGTCGTCTAAATGCTCGTTCCGGTGCGGCTGAAGCCGTGCCCTCCTGAAAGTCTTCCTGGTAGAACCTATTCGCCGGCATCGCCAACGAAAGGCGCTCGCTCTTCGAAGCCCTGGGCAAACGGTCGACGGCCGCTACACCGGTGTGTTTCCCGCTGTCGGAGCGAGGGCGCGGAACGGCTTGCGGTTTGCGGCGGGTAATGGTGGGAAAGGATAGGACATCGGTGGGGCCTTTCTTTTTGCGGAAGGACTCATTCATGCGAGCGATCTCAGCATCGCTCACCAGGCAAATTGTTACGTCGGCGCTGGCTAGGCCCAGTTCCTCGCGGACGCGGCGCAAGAATAGTTCCAATGGTGGCCTGGCGACGCGTACAGTCCGCTGGCGGTTCAGAATCATTCTCAAGGAATTGCTTGGCTCAATGAATTTCTTGACTCAGTTTATTTCTTTGATCTGTGTTTTCCCGGGCTCGGTCACGCGCGCTTCGGGTTTGCCGTTTGTCGTATTGATGGCCTTGCCGCTGCGCTGCGGTTGAGTACCATCATACTCCTCATAGGCGCGGATGATCTGCTGCACCAAGTTATGGCGCACCACATCTTTTTCGGTGAAGTGGGTGATGCCGATGCCGTCGATTTTGCCGCAGACTTCCAGGGCTTCGATCAGGCCGGACTTCTTTCCGGCGGGCAGGTCGATCTGCGTGACGTCCCCGGTGATAACCGCCTTCGAGTTAAATCCCAGGCGCGTCAGGAACATTTTCATTTGTTCGCTGGTGGTATTTTGCGCTTCGTCGAGAATGACGAAGGAATCGTTCAGCGTGCGGCCGCGCATGAAGGCCAGCGGCGCAACCTCGATAATTCCCTTCTCGAGGAAGCGGTCGAGCTTGTCGGGCTCCAGCATGTCGTAGAGCGCGTCATAAAGCGGACGCATATACGGATCGATTTTTTGTTGGAGCGTGCCGGGCAGAAAGCCAAGCCGCTCGCCGGCCTCCACGGCGGGCCGCGCCAGGATGATGCGGTTGACTTGCTTGGTGAGCAGCGCACTGACGGCCATGGCGACGGCGATGTAGGTTTTGCCCGTCCCGCCGGGGCCGACACCGAACATCATGTCGTGTTTCTCAATCTCTTCCATGTAACGGCGCTGGCTTGCGTTTTTCGGCGTGACAACTTTTTTCCCAAACGAGCGTTGGCGGCCGTGCTCGAACATACCGCGAGGCGATTCGTGGGGCTCGTCGGTAGCCACGTGAATCAGCGACTTCACTTCGGCGCTGGTGAGTTTGCGGCCGTGACGCGTGACGTGGTTGTACTCCTCGACGATTTTCACCGCATGGTCCACGCTGTCCTGATCGCCCTCAATGCTCAGCCGGTTGTCGTTCAGGTGCGTGCGCACGTGCAGGGTGTCTTCGAGCAGGCGCACGTTTTCATCCAGCGTGCCAAAGAAAGGTTCAATTTGTCCGGAAATGTGAACAGTACGCCGCATTCAGATGGAGGAGCGTCTTGCTGTGAGGGCGAGCTGGCGAATGGTCAATTCCTCTATGGGAGAGCTTCTACCACCCTAACGCAGGGCATTGCCGGGGTCAAGTTAAGGGCTGGTAAAAACAAATAGGTACGAGCGGCGGTTGGCTTGGCTGAAGACCGGCGCCTACATACGCCGCTCCGTGCCTTTCTCCGTTCACCTATGCTTCTTTAGGGCGGACTGAATGGCTTGCTCGGCCAGCGGGGACATGATCGCGTAGCCCGCGGCGTTGGGATGCAGGCCGTCTTCGCTGAGGTCTTTTTTTAGGAAGCCCTGGGCGTCTACCGTGGCGGCGAAATAGTCGACGTAGACGTCGCCGTGATCGGCGGCGTATTTCTTGATCCAGGCGTTCAGCTCCAGGATTTTTTCTGGTTGCCGCTTGATGCGCATGTCGAGGGGATTGCCGTTACGGTCGTGGCCGTAGTTGCTCACCGGCAACACCGACGCAAGCACCACGTGAATTTTGTGGGCGTGCGCCAGTTCGTCCATGGAGGTGAGATTATCTTCGATCTGGGTGACGGTCATCGTACCGGTGTTGCCGGCGAGATCGTTCGTCCCTGCGAGAATCACCACGACTTTGGGATGCAGCTCGATCACATCAGGACGGAAACGAATCAACATCTGCGGCGTGGTTTGCCCGCTGATACCGCGGTCGACATACGGTTTGCCGGGGAAAAAGCCGCCAAATTGAGGTTGCACCCACATGTCGGTGATGGAGTCGCCCATGAACACGACGCGCTTTTCGTCTTTGGCGGCCGGTTGGACGGTGGCGTCGGCGTCGCGGTAGCGGGCGATGTTGGACCAGTCCTGAAGAGTTTTTTCAGCGTTCGCGAGTTTGGCGGCTACGCCCGGGAGTTCTTCACAATCGGCGTGTGGCTTGTCGGCTTCGGGTTGCGTTGGGGCTTGGGCGCTGACGAAGCGGGCGTGGAATAGTGTTGCGATCGCGCCCAGCAGGAATAGGGTTCGAATTGTTTTCATTGGGTTTCGCTCCGGGTGGGGAGGTTAGCCGAAACTCCGCGCAGGTGGAAGAGGGCTAGACGGGTGATCGGTCTAGCCGAGTTGGGGCGCACCCTTCGCAGCTCCGGGTAAACCAGTGCTGCACCGTACATGATCGCGCGAAAAGACCTGCCACGATTTACGCGATCGGATCGGACCAAGGTTTGCGTGCACGGACCCGTGTGCGGGGATATTTGTCGAAAGCGGCGCGGCGCTTTTGGGGAATCTTCTGTAGAATGCGTGCTGCTACGACGGGCTCTCGCGAGGTGATTTTTGATGCGCTTGTGGCGTGGACTTTTATTTTGCGTTGTTGCGGCCAGCATGGTCGGCGGCGGCGGCAGGGCCCAGACTGCGAGCGGTCTGCAGCCAGCCGATTATCAGCGGATGCGCATGGTCGCCCAGGCGGAGTTCTCGCCGGATGCGAAATTTATCGCCTACACGGTAGTGCGCTACGACCGTCCGGGCCGGCCCTGGGCTCAACTGTGGGTGCTGGATGTGGCGTCGGGAAAATCGTCGCGCATCGGCGGCGAAAATGATGTTGCGGGCAGCCCGGTATGGTCGCCGGATGGACGCTGGATCGCCTATGACGGTGCTGCGGAAGGCAAGCAGGGTTTGGCGATCGTGCATCCAGACGGATCCAGCGCGACGTTTCTGTCGGAGGCGCACGGCACAAACACGCCATTACCGGGAACCGGCGCCGAGGTGACGTGGTCGCCGGACAGCAAGCAGATCGCGTTTATTTCCGCAACCCCGGGTCCCGAAACGGCAGACGCCACCGGCGATCCCGTGGTCATCACCCGCTACCTCTATAAGCCGGATGCGGGCGAGGGTTTGACTCGCTTTGGCGACAATCGCCGGCTGCACATTTTTGCGGTGGATGTGCCCAGCAAAACCGTGCGACAGATCACCAAGGGCAACAACAATGAACACTCTGTCGATTGGTCTCCACGCGGTGATGAAATTGTTTTCGCTTCCGATGCATCGCCGGAGACCGATCAATTTTTCAATTACGATTTGTTTGCGCTAAGACCGAGCGACGGCTCCGTCCGCAGGCTCACGGCTACCGAAAACATCGAGTACGACCCCAAATATTCCCCTGACGGAAAAATGATTGCATTTCGCGCCACCAAGCGCGGACTGACCGACCGCGAGACCACCATGGAGGACACCCACATCTGGGTCATGAACGCCGACGGATCCGGCCGCCGCGAGCTTGCTGGGATCGACAACCGGCAAGGTGCACCGGTGTGGGGGCCCGACAGCAGGAACGTCTATTTCACCGTGCAGGAACGCGGCAGTGTGCACTTGTACCGGCAGCCAGTCGATGCGAGCAAGCCAGACATCGATTCCAGCGAGCGCCGGGTGATGCGTTCCGCAAACGGCCCGAGTTCCGAAATGCTGATTGCCGGAATCGGAAGTGTGGGCTCGTACTCGGTCGCGAAGTCCGGTGCGCTCGCGTACACGTTTGCGACACCCCGGGATATATCGGAGTTGTACGTTCGTAATGGAGGAAATTCGAAACAGATCACCGATTTGAATTCCGAAGTGCTTGCCGGGAAGCAGATCGCGGAAATCGAGCCGTTCACCTTCGTCAGCAACGACAACAAATTCGAGGTCGAGGCATTTCTCGTCAAGCCCCTGGGCATGACGGCGGACTCGAAGCACCCGCTGATCGTGAACATGCATGGCGGGCCGCACGGACAGAATGGGCCGGCGTTCAATTTTCGGGATCAGGCGTTTGCAGCGCGTGGCTGGGCTACCCTGCACGTGAACTATCGCGGCTCGACCGGCTATGGGCAGGCATTCGCTGATGGGGTTTTCGGCGATCAGGACGGAAACGAGGCGCAGGACGTGCTCTACGGCGTGAGTGCGGCGCTGCGGCGCTACCTGTGGTTGGATCGCGAACGCATGGGGATTGAAGGTGTCAGCTATGGTGGGCAGCTAACGATGTGGCTGATCACACAGACGCGCATGTTTCGCGCGGCGATTCCCATCGCCGGGATCGCGAATTTGATCAGCTACAACTACATGACCTACTACAATCAATACGAACAGATGGAATTTGGGCAACTCCCGCATCAAGACGACTTCATGAATATCATGTGGGAGCGCTCGGCGTTGAAGCACATCGCGGGAGTAGCGACGCCTACGATGTTGATGCACGGGGAAAACGATAACGATGTGCCGATCGCGGAAGCGGAACAATATTTCGTGGCGCTGAAAGATGTCGGTGTCGAGACGGTTTTTGTGCGCTATCCGCGCGAGGGGCATGGCATTCGCGAGGCGGGACACGTTGTCGACAGCTTGAACCGTTCGATTGCCTGGTACGAGAAGCATTTCCCGAAGACGCCGCCCGAGAACCCTTCTCCCGCCGTGCCCTAGGAAACGCCGCTACCGTCCATGCGCATTGCCATTGATACCGGGGGCACGTTCACAGACTGCGTCTTCGTGCGCGACGGCAAGCTGCAGATTCTGAAGGTCCCGTCGCAGCGCAACATGCCCGAAGAAGCCATTGCCGATGCGGTCCGCCAGGCTCGCAAACAGTTCCGGCCGCCACAAGTTTTCAGCGACGATCGCGGCCTCGATCTCATTTGCGGCACCACCGTCGGAACCAATGCCTTACTGGAGCGTCGCGGGGGTCGCGTGGCATTAGTCACGACAGCAGGTTTCGAGGACGTCCTTGAAATTGGCCGCCAGGCACGAACGAAACTCTATGATTTCTTCGTCGACAAGCCGGAGCCACTCGTTCCGGCCAGCGCTCGCATCGGTGCAAGAGAACGGCTCGCATGGGACGGCTCGGTCGTCCAAACCTTGACGAAACGAGAAGTGGACCGCTTGTTGCGTATGATTCGCGGGGCGAGACCCGAGGCGGTGGCAGTTTGCTTCTTGTTTTCGTTCCGAAATCCCCAGCACGAGAAGCAGGTCGCTGAGGCTCTTCGCCGGGCGGGCTACCCGGTCTCGGTATCCCACGAAATTCTCCCCGAATTTCGCGAGTACGAACGCACCTCCACGACGGTCATCAACGCCTATCTCGCTCCGATGATGAGCGGCTATTTGCGCGGCACGCAAAATCGCGCGCGCACCGCGTGGTACAGCGGTCCGCGCCCAAGAACGGCTACGACGACAGCGCGCGTGTACTTGATGCAGTCCAATGGCGGCGTTATCTCCGCCGCAAAAGCCGCGCGCGAACCGGTGACCACGATTTTGTCGGGTCCCGCAGGCGGCGTGACCGGCGCGGCGTACGCAGCGGAATTGGCCGGCATCGACAAGGTCATCACCTTCGACATGGGCGGTACGTCGACCGACGTCGCGCTCCTCTCCGGCGAATTGCGCACGACCAGCGAATCCACCGCAGCAGGCTTCCCAGTCGCCGTGCCCATGCTGGAGATTCATACTGTTGGCGCAGGCGGCGGATCGCTGGCGCGATTCGATCGCGGCGGAGCGCTCCGCGTCGGGCCAGAGAGCGCGGGCGCCGAGCCCGGCCCCATTTGCTACGGGCGCGGCGACCAACCCACTGTTACCGACGCACATGCCGTGCTGGGGCATTTCGGCGAGACCGGACTGCTCGGCGGGAACTTTACGCTGGATACCGCACGGGCGCGCCATCTCATGCAGAAATCACGCGGAGCCTTCCGCACCGTCGAGGAGTTCGCGGAAGGAATCCTGGCGGTGGCCAATGCTGTCATGGAAAAAGCAATCCGGGTGATCTCCGTGGAGCGTGGCCACGATCCGCGCGACTACACTCTGGTCGCCTTTGGCGGCGCCGGAGGAATGCACGCTTGTGCCCTCGCGTCCGCTCTGGAGATGCGCGGAGTGCTGCTGCCCATATTCCCCGGTGGTTTATCCGCCCTGGGAATCTTGCGCGCGGACGTCGTGCGGGAATTTTCGCAGACCGTCCTTCTGGCCGTGCGCGATGTCCGCCAAGTTTCCACCGAATTACGCCGGCGATTCCGTCCACTCGAGAACGACGGCAGACGCGCTCTCCGCCAGGAGGGATTCGTAGCGTCGAAGATTCGCATCGAACAACGCCTGGACATGCGTTATGCGGGGCAAGCGTATGAGCTGAGCGTCCCCGCCACCGGCGATTTCGTCGCTGCCTTCCATCTCGCGCACGAACAGCGCTACGGATATCACGATGTCAGGCGTGCGGTCGAAATCGTGAACTTACGCGTCCGCGCGACGGGAATCACCGAAAAGCCACGCATCGAAAAGATCGCGCGAGCGTCGAAAGATCGGCAGGTGCGGGCATCCGCATCGCTGGATTGTGTGCTGGACGGAAAACGCCAGAAAGCGGCCTGGATCGCTCGGCAAAACCTGCTCAGCGGCAACTGGTTCCGGGGACCTGCCGTAATTTCAGAGTATAGCGCGACAACGCTGGTCCCGGCTGGTTGGCGGGCACAGGTGGACGCTCACGGCCAAATTCTTTTGACCCAAGTAAAAACGGGGCGGCATGCGCGTGCCAAGTAAGCAAAGTCCACGCAAGCCGCGATCGAACCGCGGTAAAGTGGATCCCACACGCCTCGAAATCTTCAAAAACATATTTCATTCCGTCGCCGAAGAGATGGGAGCAGCCCTGCGCCGTTCAGCATTTTCGCCAAACATCAAAGAACGCCGGGACTATTCCTGTGCGGTCTACGACGCCGACGGTCAGGTTCTCGCCATGGGCGATCACATGCCCGTACATCTTGGATCAATGCCTGCATCGGTCGCGGCGGCCCGCGCAGCTTTTCCTCTGCAGGCAGGAGACATCGCGCTTTTGAACGACCCGTTCGCAGGCGGCACGCATTTGCCCGACCTCACGATGGTGATGCCAGTCTTCCTACCTCGCAAACCGCGCCCGTCGTTTTATGTCGCCAACCGAGCGCACCACGCCGATGTCGGCGGAGCCCTCGCCGGATCCATGGGCCCAGCTCGCGAAATTTTCCAAGAGGGCCTGCGCATTCCGCCCGTAAAACTTTTCCGCCTTGGCGAACTCAACCAAGACGTGATGTCGCTGCTGCTGGCCAACGTCCGCACGCCCGACGAACGCGAGGGGGACCTGGCCGCCCAAATCGCGGCCTGCCACACCGGAGCACGGCGCCTAACCGAAATCGTCCGGAAATATGGTGAACGCGAGGTCAGCGCCTATGGCCGGCACCTCCTCGACTATTCAGCCGCGATGATGCGCGACGCGCTGCGGGAGATGCGCGCGGGCACCTACACGGCCGAGGATTTTCTCGACGATGACGGCATCAGCGACCATCCGCTGAAGGTTCAGGTTCGCGTCCGGATCGGAGGCACCAGATCCGATGGATATGCCGAAGTCGACTTCACCGGCTCCTCCCCCCAATGTGCCGGCAACGTAAACGCTGTGGAAGCGATCGCCATATCCGCGGTCTATTACGTTTTCCGGTGCTTGCTTTCCGAGGACGTGCCCGCGACGTCGGGTCTAATGGCGCCCATTCGAGTCATCGCCCCGGCGGGAACGATCCTAAACGCGCGGCCTCCCGCTGCGGTGGCGGGAGGCAACGTCGAAACCTCGCAGCGGATGGTTGATACCCTGTTGCGCGCGCTGGCCAAAGCTGCTCCGCGAAGAATCCCCGCCGCAAGCCAAGGCACCATGAACAATTTGACCCTGGGCGGTCTTGACCCGCGCCAAGACGATGCACCCTTCGCATATTACGAGACGATCGCCGGCGGCATGGGTGCCCGCCCCACCAAATATGGTGCATCCGCGATCCACACCCACATGACTAATTCCTGGAACACGCCAACCGAGGTCTTCGAGCAGGTCTACCCCGTGCGTCTCCGAAAATACGCCATCCGCCGCGGCTCGGGCGGGAAAGGCCGTCACCGAGGCGGCGACGGCATCATCCGCGAGATCGAATTGCTAGCCGATACGCAGGTTGGTCTGCTCTGCGACCGCCGCAAGCGAGGTCCCTACGGTCTAGCGGGCGGTCAGGCTGGCCAGCCCGGCAAAAACACGATGACTCGCGCCGGGAAAAAACGCGAACTGCCCGGCAAGTGCTCACTATTCGCCGAAGCCGGAACCATTTTGGGAATCGAGACACCGGGCGGCGGCGGCTGGGGCGCAGTCCGCACAAGAAAGAAGGGCCACGATAACCGCTAATTCCTCAAAAGGAAGCCGGCGACTCACAGCGCAGGTCGCCTCGCGCTACTCACCAAACCCAGTCAATCGCTGAAATCCGAATAGCCCATAAACTGGGGTTCCCGAAGTCTGAACGCCAATCCGCTCGGCCACAAAGAAAAAGGCGAGCAACCAAGGTTGCTCGCCCGGCAAAACTCTAAAAATCCCAACTAGCTAAAACCTACTCAAATTTTTCGGCCATGATCGGAAAGGTCAGCTTGGCCTTCGCCAGCGACTTCACCACCACCGCTTCGGCACTTTCCGCAGTCGTATTGCGCGCGGTGGCCATTTCGCTGACCAGCAAATACTTGGCGCGCTCCAGCATTTTCTTTTCGCGGAAAGAGAGAGGCTTACTCCTGCTGAGGGAAACTAAACTCTTGAGGACCACGGCGACTTCCAGGAGAGAACCAGTGCGCATGCGCTCGGAATTTTCCTTGAAGCGGTGCTTCCAGTCGTGGTGCGAATTCAGCTTGCCAGTCTCCAGAAAACCCAAAACTTTGGTCGCATCATTGGAGCGAATGACGGCGCGCAGCCCGACAATATCTGCGTTCGATTGCGGGACCATGACGCGCAAGCCGCTGGAAACAATGCGAATCATGAAATAGCGTTCGGTTCTTCCGTTCAACACACCGTAGCTGATCTGTTCTACAAGCCCCACACCGTGATTCGGATAGACAACTTTATCCCCAATTTTGTAGTCCATAAGCTTCGAGTGCCCCCCTAGGCATGCCGTACAGGAACCAGTGTAGGGTAAGTGTGTTCCAAGAGTCAAGATATATCCATTGGAATCAGGGGCTTAGGGAAAGAGATGTGTCAATTTGGCACGCAAATTGCTCTCCGTTCGCTACTGCTAATATCCGTTCAACCTCGTCTCGCGTCCTTTCGGATTTCCGATCCGCATCCACCCATCCAGAAATCGCGCCGCAGCATCTCGCAACTGTAATTGCTTGTAGCGGTTACGCTGATTCGCCGGTCTCTGCGGTACAATTCTCGCATGATTTTGCTGGCCCTGGACACTTGCGACGCCCGCGGTAGTCTCGCCGTCCTTTCCCACAATCGAATTCTTCAAGTCCTTGCACACGACACCTCAGACGACTATTCGGTCTGGCTATTGCCCGCCATCGCTCGCGTTTTGGCCGCTGCTGGTGTGACCTTCACCGATGTAGACGCCTACGTCGCAGCT
>Ga0137403_10007887_pt1 | contig 11950 bp, 12 predicted proteins | sample CZOMad2_1_16fung_FD_122057 | JGI IMG/M metagenome (GOLD analysis project Ga0137403, IMG submission 122057) | Vadose zone soil fungal communities from Angelo Coast Range Reserve, California, USA - CZOMad2_1_16fungal (Hybrid Assembly) | ecosystem: Environmental > Terrestrial > Soil > Vadose zone...
ACGGGCTACGGCAACGCCCTAAAGAAGCTCGGTGCAATTCATCCAGAGCTAGTGGTCCTCGACGGAGACGTGAAGGACTCGACGCGCGAGGAATACTTCGCCAAGTCCTATCCCGAGCGGTTCTTCGAATGTTACATCGCCGAGCAGAACATGGCCGGCGTGGCTCTCGGCTTGGCGAGTTGCGGGAAGGTGCCCGTCGTGGCGACGTTCGCGTCCTTTCTCACACGCGCATGCGACTTCATTCGTATGGCGGGCCACACCAAGCCAGATCACCTCGTATTTTGCGGCAGCCACGCCGGAGTTTCGGTGGGTGAAGACGGCCCATCCCAGATGGGCCTGGAAGATTTAGCGATGTTCCGCGCCGTGCTCGGAAGCACGGTCCTGTATCCATCCGACGCGGTCAGCGCAGAGCGGCTCACGGAGGAAGCCGTGCGAACGCCAGGTATCGTCTATATTCGTACGACTCGCCCCGACACTCCGATCCTATATGCGAGCGAGGAGCAGTTTCCGGTCGGCGGGTGCAAGATCTTGCGATCGTGCGAGCACGACCAGCTCACGATTGTCGCCGCTGGGATAACCGTCCACGAAGCGTTGGCTGCAGCTGACGAGCTGCCGAAAGAGGGCATCAGCGCTCGCGTCATCGATGCCTATTCGGTGAAGCCACTCAGCGACCAGGAAATCCGCGCCGCGGCCGGAGAGACTCGCAACCTAATCGTGGTGGAGGATCATGTGTACGAGGGCGGGCATCGGAGATGCCGTGGCCTCCGCCGTCGGCGCATTGGCTCCCATTTGCCGGCTCGCCGTGCGCACGGAGCCGCGCTCGGGACCCACCAAGGATCTCCTCGAAGCTCACGGCATTTCACGCCGAGCCATCGCGGATGCGGCGCAGTCCATGCTGAACGTCGGAGCTTCTCACGCGCCAGCGTAGAAGAACGAAAAGGACAAGGACTCAGGCGGTAGCGACGAGCGGTGACACTTTCTGGCACTTTGCAGGACAATCCCCCGATGCACGCGGGGCGTCCACATGGATAACCCGCATGCCGGTCGCGGACGCGATTGCCGCACAACGGGATTGCGCTTATTGGCATTCATCATGCAGGTCGTTACCGAAATGGCGAACCGTGAATTGCCCAAGGAAGGCGAAAAGATCTTGCGCGACGTTCCTGCGCTTCGGGCGGCGATTAGATCGATGGATGCTTTTAGACCATCCATTGCGATCGTCCCGTCGTACGAATAGTTCGGCAGCATAATATCGTAGGAACGTTCGGCGAGGTCTCGGTCGATGGACAGCCATTCGATCGCTACCCGTACCGATTCCTCACGGTTCTCACGGAGATATTTCATGCCTCTTAAGACAGTTCGAATGACTTTCTTTACCTGATCAGGCCTTTCCTTGATTTTGCGCTCGAGGGTCACCAATCCAACCGCAGGAAGTGGCAGGGTGTCCTTGGAAGAGCCCAGGTTTTTAAAGCCGGCGCGTTCAGCCACAAAACAATGCGGCGCGGTTAACACGGTCGCGTCGATTGCGCCCAGACGAAGTTGATCCATTCTGAGCGCGGCATCTCCCACCGAGATGATGTTGACATCTTTCTGAGGATCGAGACCCGCGCTGCGAAGAACGATCAACATCCGCTGGTGCGAAGCGCCGCCAAAACCGCTCACCGCGAGCTTCTTGCCCCTGAGGTCGCGAATAGAACCGATCTCAGGCCTCGCCATCAGAAAATCCGGATTATTCTTGATGACTCCCGCAACGATTTTGGCCTGGGCACCTCCGATAATGCCGCCGATGCTGCTGGTGATTGATGTTATATAATCAAGGCTTCCGCTCACCAACGCCGCAACCAGGATGTTGGATCTCGCGCGGATAAATTTAGTTTCGAGGCCTTCTTCGGCATAGAAGTTTTTTTTCACCGCGAGATAATTAGGCAGCTCAGTCAATGCAGGACTCGGATAGCCGAGCAGAATTGCCTCCAGCGCCGGCTGCGCGGGAAACGCCGAGGAGGACGGTAAGAGGATCGTAAGAAATAAAGCTAGTAAATACACTTGTACCATAGTCAGACGATGCACAGGGTCAAACACAACGCTCACTCAAATTTTGGCTTTTCCTTCATATAATACTTGGCGAGCTGCGGACAATAGCGCTCCATGATCTCCTTGTTGAGATGAACCGGCGGTTTTTGGTCCGGCGTTTATTGCTGAATTTCCAACTTTAAATCCGCGGAAGAAAAGGGACATTCTAAATTTTCATTTTTTACTCGGTCGGTCCTCGCTGCCGACCGCGACTCGGACCACAGATCAATCGGTTCCATCGGTCCGACCCGCCGAGCGGTGATACACTATCAGGCGACTAAGAACCTTGTCATCATCGCAGCCTTTTTTTTGGTTTCGAGGTGAAGAATGAAGTCGATCGCTTCATCGATCTTGCCATACGTCAAAGGCCGGGCCGAATAGCGGGCCATCACACGAAAACTCTCCACCAGCTCAGCGGAAGTCACGGGATTTTTCGGATTGCCCTTAGGATAGTCGATCCTTTGGCGAAGACACTTGCCGTTGCGCGTGACGATTTCAACGATCTGCGGTTTCACGTCGAGAGGCCAGTTGTCGAGCTCGCGATCGAGAACCGGCGTGACCCGGCCGGCCAAAGCGAGAATTTCTTCGTTGCGCAGATTGGCATCGGTAAACTCTTCCAAAGATAGCCGGCGGTTCACCAGATTCGCGGCCACCGTAAAAGGAATGCTGAATTGCGCGTCGACGATCCCTTGCGGACGGTGCTTTTTCTGTTTTTTCGCTTCAGTCCATCCACCCACCGAACGCATATCACGCTCGTCGATGTAAACTCGCGGCTGTGCGCCATCGTGGTAAACCAATGGCCATCGCGCAGCAGATCATGCTTGAGCACGACTTCGCGGGGCAGATCCGTGTAGGCTTTGAAATAGGATTCGAGCTCGTCCACGGTCCGAGAGTTTTCGACTAGAGCGGCTGCTTCCATACCAATTTCCTTTCGAGTTGAAAAGATTTTTTCTCTCCATACCATCCTTAGGTGCGGATCTCCAGCCAATGGGGTCCGTTGGTCTCGACCGGCCGAGCGGCATAGCCGAGTGAAAGCCAAGTCAGGCGGCCTACCGGCTCAGACGTGATATTTGTAATTTCGTATCGTTTAGCAAAGTAGAACCGCGATGCTTTTTGCATTCCCGCCGTGAAATCCAGTTGAGCCAGAGTTCGACAAGTCAACAAAGATAGTCAAAGTCTTGGAAGTCTGACTCTGCCGCATTCCCAGCCCCACAACCCCAAGGCCGCTTGAGAACGACTTTCGTCCGTCGTGGGCAATATTGTGCGTTAAGAGATTGCCGCATCGTCCAATCGACGCCATTTACCGAGTTCGGTACGAGGGCCAATCACTGGACTTCAGTTTCCATGTTGTCACAAAAGAGCCGAATTGCGTACGTTTTGGCGGAGCGATCGTACTACCGAGTACGTTCTCCACGAATGGCAAAAGCCTTGCGTTAGATACGACGCGAATATCTGATCGGAGGGAATCATGAAAGCATTTGTCCTAGCTTTTCTCCTGCTTTTCTTAGCCGGCGTTTTTGAGCCTCTGTCCTTGCGCGGCAACGAATTCAAAGAACGAGAAGCAAAAATCACGCAATACAAGAAATGGCTCGATACCCTGGGACCTCAAGGTTCCCAATACTGGACACGCCTCGACGCGCGACAGCGACCCCATCGGTTGTATCTCGGTGAAGGTTTCTATCGCGCCGACTTTCAAAGCCAAGAGCGTTTCGTAGATACGTTTTCGAACTATCTTGCGGGGCACCCGGAAAAGTTCATGCTGATCGACCTCTTCGATGCCGACACCAACAAACCCGTAGGCGAGTATGGATTCGGCGGGTTCAAACTTTACGCAAAGCCTGTGCTAACGGCGGAGCGTCCGCAAAAATAGATTAGTATGTTCCTTGCTCATTCGACATTTTCTCTGTGGGGAAACAGGTTGAAGATTCGTAACCAATCACGCGAAACGAATTTAATGACTATCGAGGCAGATTATTCGATCTATACGCTTCCACAGTTATTTAGGGCACGTTATTGGATTGAAACCCGAGGCAGCTCGCTCGAAGAAGAGATCCGAAAGCGTTGCACATATATTCGAGAACGAACCAACGGCAAACCATCTACTGCCGCTGGCTCGAGTAGTCGGTTCAGGCCTTATGGCCTTATATTTGGCGTTGTTTTTCTATTTTTTTCTATTGGGCCCTTCGTCGTTGTTAAGTTCCTCGACATGATAAACGTCATTAACGACGTTAACGGAGATCAAGGAACCTTGTCAGGCGTGTGGGCGCTCCTCACGCTTCCAGTCGAGGTAATAGTGTTTATGATCGGTGGCATGATGGATGTTGAGCGCGTTGTAAAATGGTTCAATCTCGCTGGTCGACAGAATTTTCAAAGGAGCGCACACCAAGTTCCGCAGACTCGTAGAGAACACGGTCAGGTGCCGATCGTGCTTGCTTGAGCTAGCGGCATTGTTGCATCGCAAGACCTGATCCTCACACCACAGTCCTTTACAACAGCCGAATCCAGTGGATCATGGAAGCGGCTTGCGTTCAAACTTCTACGATTCGATTTTTTACCTTACTGCCGTCCGAGTTCTAATAGAAACACTCGCAGCCATTGCTCATCGTCGTCGAGCAACCGTGATCGTGTTCGTGAGGCGTGTTCGTCGGTACGACTTCGCGCGGGCATCTTACGATCTTGGCCCTTTGAATTATGACTTCTTTGTCCGGGCCGGATCTTGCTGCTCGATGACCTTGACGTCTTTGCCGGGATAGGATTGCTTGTCGAACTGCAAGACGAAATATTTCGCTTTAACCGGATCGCCTTTGTTGTCGAATTCGATCGAGCCGGTGATTCCTTTAAAGCCTTTCAACTTGCGCACGGCGGTGGATACGTCCGTGCGCGTTGGCGACGCCGACATGCACGGCGATCTCACCGCGAGAACAAACTCTACCTTTCCTAACCACTCTTTTTCGGCCGATAAAACTCGATCGCGTTTTTGTAGAAAACATTTGCTGCTTTTTCATCTCCCAATGCTTCCAGAACCAGCGTGTAATCGTCATCCTGATAAGGCCTTGGTGCGCGTGTGGACGGGAGGTCGGTGCCGAACATGAGCGCCCGTGGATTGGCGGCGTAGAGATCGGTCAGCGCGGAACGCACATCGAAGTCCACTCGTCCGAAACCGGTGGCCTTCACCCGCACACCTTTTTCCGCGAGTTTGAGCAGCGTTGGGAAACCCGCTTTGGAGAGACCGAGATGGTCGATGCTGACCGCCGGCAACGAAACAAGAGTCTCAAACGGATCAGCAAGCTCGGTGGAATCAACATACAATTCCGTGTGCCAGCCGACCAGCTCATGAACGCGCCGCGCCATGCTCTCGAGGTGATGGATTTCTTCCGAGCCGCCGCGCTTGACGTTGAAACGGACGGCGCGAACTCCCGCGCTGTTGAGTCCTTTCAACTCCTGATCCGAGACGGTCTGCGGCACCTGAGTGACTCCGACAAACGAAGGGCCAAGGACCTTCAAAGCATGGAATAGATAAGACTGATCGAAAGCCTGGAAAGAACCGGACACGACCGCGCCGCCGCAAAGATCGACCGCTTTCAAGCGCTCTAAATAATCCTCGCTGGTAAATGCGTCGGGCATGAATCCTTGGTTGGGTACGACGGGAAAATTCTTGTCGATGATATGAAAATGGCAATCAAAATACTTTGCGTTTGCGTTCAACGGATTTCTCCTCAAGTTTCTGCTCACCATTATCCCTAATGGAATGCTGCCATCAAAAAATTCTGGTCCGACTTCCTTCCTTATCGACCATCGGTATATGCGATCGGCTCAAGGCTGGCAAGATTTCCGTCGGGCATATCTATATCAGCGATCTGTTCATCGGGCGGGCCTACTTGAGGGACTTTAAGGATTTTATTCTGACTTCGTCGGCCTTCCAACTCCGCGCCACGATCGCCTAACGGGATAAGCAGTATACATCCGATGATAAAGCCGCTGTCATCAAGCTTCCGCATGATGCTGCGGTCGACCATCTCCTCCAGTTTCATCTCGCCGACGCGCGGGTTGCTGCTCAGCATCAGGCGCTGAACGGCTATGAGCCCAAATGGTTCCAATCGTTCAATCGCTTCGCTCCGTTCCAGTTGTTCAACCGGATCGGTGACGGCCCGAGACTTTGCATCTAAACGAAATGCGATGAGCTTTCTCGATTTTCTTTCGAATTTCACCCTTCAACATGCAGTGAATCTCCGACAAGAAACATCTCGCCTACAGTGTCAGGCGAGTGTTTGCACGTTCGACATGAAATAGATAAAAGCCAAAAAGGAATGCGAGGGAGACATGGCTTATCTAAGATTGAAAGACGCAGAAATTTACTACGAAGTTTATGGCGAAGGACGGCCCTTTCTCTTTTGTAGCGCCACTGGCGTTGATGGGCAGTGCTGGAAAGCCTACCAGGTTCCCGAATTTTCCCGCGACCACAAGGTCATCATCTTCGATTATCGCGGCACGGGCAGGTCGAGCAAGACGGTGATGAAGTACACAACCGCGATGTTCGCTGCCGACGCGGCAGCCATTCTGGATGAATTGGGCGCAGAGCAGGCGATCGTCTGCGGTCATTCCAACGGCGGAAGAGTCGTCCAGACTTTAGCCCTGGATTACCCGCACAAAGTGAGCAAGCTCATCCTGGCTTCGAGCGGATCGTCGTTCTCGGAGACCAAAGGCATTCCGTTGAAGCTCTGTCAGGGTATGATTGAAAAGGGATTTGAAAGATACGTTCGTGAGCACACGATCGAAACCGGCTGGACACCCGAGTATGTTGCGTCGCATCGAGACGTCGTCGACAAATTTCTCGAAGTCCGGATGGCGGGAATCGCCCCTTTGCCGTGTTACTTACGCCACGTCATAGCGAGGCAGGAGCATGACACGAGCTCGCGTTTGAAGGACATCAGGGTTCCCACCCTGGTGCTGATCGGAGACGACGAGCACGCCGCGACCAGCGATCTCTCGCACCGCGCCAGCGCGGAAATTCTAAGGCGCGCAATTTCGCATGCGAAGTTCGTCGTTCTGCCGGGCCAAAGACATCACTACTTTGTCAGTGACCCGGTCGCGGTCCACAAGGCGATTCGGAAGTTTATCGAGTAGGAGCGTCTTCCCGCCTTCGAGAAAAGTCTTGCCTCGGCACGATCAGTTTCGCCAAGTCATTTGGCCATCACGCGGGCCGGTTGTGAAGATACCGCGCGTTGCGTAATACCTTCCCTGGCGTGGCACCGGTAGGCTGTTCGTGATCGAACACGACTTCGCCGTTGACGGCCGTGTAATGAATGCCATCGGCAAGCACGCGCATTCTCCAGCCGTTGTTCGGAAAGTCATGGACTATTTCTTGTCTTCTCGGCCTGACGGTGTTCGGATCGAAGACGACTAGGTCTGCCGCCAAACCCGGCCGCAACAAACCGCGGTCGTAAATTCCATAAGCCGAAGCGGAGTCGAAGGTGAGGCGCCGGACGGCTTGCTCGAGCGACATGATTCCTTGTTCCCGCACCCAGTAGCCCAGGAGTCTCGTGCTGTAGCCCACTTCGGAATGATACTGCACGTGCGCGCCGCCGTCGGACAAACCTACTACGGTATACGGACTGTTCAGGATTTCGCCGACGGAACTTCGATCGGTATTTCTATGGCAAAATCCAAAGACCGTATTGAGCTCTTCCTGGACCGATAAATCAAGAAATGCCTCCAAGGGCTCCTTACCCTGCGCTCCGGCAATCTCCGCAACGCTCTTTCCTTTCATTTCCTGGTTATGAGGTAGCGCCGGCTCATCTACCATGAGTATATCCCAACGCTTGTTGAAGCCGTTCTCAGGGACTTCGAGATCCGTGCGCAGCTTCGCGCGGATCGCCGGATCGTTGTACATCCGGAGCTTCTCCTCGTCCGCGACCTGCATGATGCTCAACCAGTTGGGCATTTGGCGGAAGAACTGCGAATTTTTCATATTGAAAAGGACCACGGCGCTGTTTGGAGTGCAAAGCGGCACCGCTCGGGTCCCTTGTTTATAGCGCTCCTCTACAAGCGCCAGGTGTTGTTTCCACCGGGTCGGGGCGTACAGGCTGTGGGTAATGCTGTTGTACATCACGGGACGGCCCGAGGCCTCGGAAAGCCGGCTCATTAAGCCTTGCTTCAGCTCAGGGCCGGCGCCGCCGCCGCTCTGCATGACTCCCGTTCCTACCTCTCGAAGTACTTCGGCCAGCGCAAACATCTCCGCCTCCGGAGCAAATACGGCTGGGATCAGCTTCCCGCGCACGTCAAAATGACTCATGTTGCGTGAGACGGATAACCCCAGGGCCCCGGCCTCCAGGGCCTCGCGCAGGACTCGTCGCATGATCTCGAGCTCACCCTCTGTAGCCGCGCGCTCCTGACTCGCTTCCCCCATCGCATAAAGCCGCACTGCCGAGTGCCCGACCAACGTGCCCACGTTGATGCTCAGACGACGGCCGATGGACTCCATGTACTCGGGAAATGTCTCCCAGTCCCACGGCACAGCTGCCCGCAAAATGTCCATGGGAATGGCTTCCACTTCGGAAAGCAGGCCGGCCAATGTTTCGTGGTCGCTAGGCTTCACCGGCGCGAGCGCCAGCGAGCAGTTACCGATGATGACCGTGGTTGCTCCGTGGTAGCAGGAGTACGTGCACAGCGGATCCCAAGTTACCTGTGCGTCATAGTGACAATGATTATCGATGAAGCCAGGAGCAATGACGTTGTCGTCAGCATCGATGACCCGCTTGGCCGGTCCGCTTAAACGGCCCAACTCCACAATCTTGCCGTCGCTGACCCCGACATCACCACGAAACGAGGGCATGCCCGATCCATCGACGATCCGACCATTTTTTACCAGCAGGTCATAGACCATGATTGTTCTCCTTCGCTTAAAGTAGAGCCATCCGTGAGTCAGCCGTACCACCACCCGTGAAAAACTGTCAATGACTGTCGTTGACACGATCTGTGGATCGGAATATCTGTCGTCGCGTAAAATCAAACTAAATTATCGGAGCGTGTATGCCAGAATGCTTGATCACAAAGATTCCGGTCCTCCTGTTTCTCATCTGGTCTTCCGTTCTCACCTCGATTGCGCTCGGCGCGGCGCCCAATGACGCCTTGTTGAAGGCCAAGCAAGAAGCTGAATCCAATGGCTATATCTTCGCCACCAGTCGCGACGAAATAGTTGCCAAAGCTAAGAAGGAGGGACGGTTGCGCGCTCTGAGCGGCCTGAGCACGCCCGCGATAAAACCGATGATCGCGGCTTTCAAGAAAAAATATCCTTTCATCGACACTTATGTCGAGGAGATAGAAGGCACCGACGCGTATCAACGTTTTCTTCTGGAGCTGAAAGCGGGGATGGCAAAAGGATGGGATTCTACTTACATGCCTTATGACAACTACAAGGCGTTTCTTCCCTATCAGATGAAGTTCGACATTCTTGGGATGATCTCCGCGGGGATCTTAAACATCCATCCAAGAATGGTGGATCCGGTCAACCGCAACACCGTCGCCGCCAACTCCATCGCCAACGTGGCTATCTACAATCGGAAACTCATTGCGGAAGAAAAGCTGCCAGCCAAATGGGAGGACTTTCTCAAGCCGGAATTCAAAGGAAGAAAATTCATGGCGGAGATCAGGCCGAGCTCGGTAGCTGCACTGGTACCCGCGTGGGGATTGGAAGCCACGCTGGACTTCGCCCGCAAGCTTGCCGCGCAGGGCCCGGCATGGGTAAGAGGCGGTACCAGAGCCATCACCGCGCTTCAGGCGGGAGAGTTCCCGCTCTGTCTCGCTGTGCAGTCAAGCAGCATAAAGAGGGTTCAAGCAAAGGACCCCACGAACGTTGTGGCCTACAAGATCGTCGAACCCGTTCCGATCCGGGTGGTGTCGAGAATCGATGGCGTTTTGCGGATGGCTGAGCATCCGTATGCCGCCCTCCTGTGGTTGGAATTCCACGCGTCCCCCGAGGGCCAAAAAGTGTTAGAGGATCACGGACCTTTTCAGGCTTCCGTCTTGACAACTGGGTCAGCGACCGAAAAGGAAACAAGGGGAAAGAAGCTTTCAGAGGTCGACTGGCAGCACCTCACCAAGCTGGACGAATACGAGGCGAAAATTGTCGAGGCGTATGGATTTCCTACGGCGAAGTGAATAGCGACATGGGTTTTTCTCTGTCACTGTCTCCACCGCGAACAATTTCCTATCGAACGCTTTCGGCGCAGGCAATCGCCTGACCATTACAGGTAAAAAGATGCAACCCCAGGACCCTCAGCGCTCGATACTCGCCTCGCTTATTCCCCGCCTAAATGAATCGTCAGTTCCTTTACTGACTCAAGCTCCTCCAGGCGTCCGACTGTTTGAATGATGGCTGCTTGCTTCTCTCTGCCGAGCACTTGGCTTGTCAGCTTGGTAAACTTTTGCTGGATCAGCTCATCGGTGACGCGGTTTTTGTGGTGCCCGGGCGGATAGAGGGTCGTCGCCTGACAGCTCTGCCCGTTCTTTGTTCTCAGAACCACACGGCTTACGGCGGCTTCCGGCCAATGCTGGTCAAGAGAAGCATCCGACTGAAGCGTGGTCCGATCAATAACAGAGAGAACATTAGGATCGCGCAGCTTGGCATCGGCATACTGCTCGGGTCCAAGTTCTCCATCCACCATAGCGACAGCTAAGCTGTAAACCAGGCTGTGATTGGCGGTGTCTCGATTCTGCGGTCTCAACCTGGAGGTGCTGTTCCATATACCGTCGTGTCCAATGTGTTCCTTTGTCGGCAGAAACAGAGTAATGGCCTCGACGTCGCGCCAGCTAAGGCGGTGTTTCTCGAGCAAGCTGAACATACTGGTTACAGCAGTCTGCGCGGTGCGAACAGTGTTGAACCACTTGGTATTGACCTCCATCACCTTACACTCAATCAGAGGCGCCAGCAGACGCTCCATATCGATTCGTCCCGCCACAGCTTTTTCGAATTCACCACCGCTGTCGAGAATATCCGTCGGCCCGGTTAGCCCAGCCTGGGCCATCAGCGCCCCTAGAATTCCCGTCGACGCCACCATTGCATCTGCAACGCTTTTGCTGGCAGGAATACTGCCACTGTTGACGCTCAAAGCGTTGGCGTGAGTCGCAGCGATGGCAAGCGCGTTCGTTAATCGATCAATGTCGAGACCCAGAAGCTTACCAACGGCGAGGGGTACGGAAAATTCCAAGTACGTGCCGCTGAACCAGCCGCGAGAACCGATCTTGCACGCATCTTGGAAACGAATCTGGATCTCATACCCGGCCACAATAGCGGCTATCAGATCTTTCCCGCTGGCGCTTACGCGCTCGGCGACAGCTAGACAAGGTGGAATATTAAAACAGGGGTGGCAGGCATCAGGACCGGCGTGAGAGTCCATGTAATCCAGGTAGCGCAGCATCGTCGAATTCACCAGCGCAGCCTTCTCGCACGACGTTCGGTAGGTAGCGCCAAGGACGGTGGACTCGGGCTTCCCTCCTAAGTCTGCTGCCACGTTTCGCATGATGACGCTCGGCTCTCCATGAAAGCCGCCGAAGGCGCAGCCCAAGGCATCCAGGACCCGCCGCTTTGTTTCTTTCACAACCTCCTCCGGTAACTTATTGAATCGGATGTCTGACACCAGTTCTGCCAAACTGTTTGCCACTGTTTTCATCTAACTCTCCCAAACAAATTGCAAGAAAAGATTCCTCGCTCTGCCAGACGGTGTGAAAACTCGAGAAGAGACCTTCGACAATGCTCAGGGCGAACGGCTAAATAACTGATTCTACGTATCTCGTTTCCGTTCATGCTGAGACTTGTATGAGGGATGTTGTGGTTAACGCCGAGTGCTCCGTAACAGGTACAGTGGTCAAAATTTTGGCCGTT
>Ga0137403_10007889_pt1 | contig 11947 bp, 13 predicted proteins | sample CZOMad2_1_16fung_FD_122057 | JGI IMG/M metagenome (GOLD analysis project Ga0137403, IMG submission 122057) | Vadose zone soil fungal communities from Angelo Coast Range Reserve, California, USA - CZOMad2_1_16fungal (Hybrid Assembly) | ecosystem: Environmental > Terrestrial > Soil > Vadose zone...
TCGGGCACCACCACGGTATGGTCCCGCGCGAGCTCTGCCGCCAAGGGCGCCCACATGTCGCCGGTGTCGCCGAAGCCATGGAGCAGCACGACCGCCGGCCCCTGACCGCCGGCCCGGAGATGCATCGTCGCCCCGTCATCCGTCGTGATCTCCTGCGTGCGGAAGCCGGCCGGAAACGGCTGGACCTGCGCGGCCGCTGGCCACGCGAGGGCGAGCGCCGCCAGGGCCCAGACCAGTACGCTGAACATGGGTCATCTCCTCCGATGGGGGGTGGGTGAGTCGGGACACCGTGCCGAGTGGTTGGAACACAGGGCGCGCCGAGCGGAGCGCCGACACGATGGGCGGTCCGTGACAAAAAAGCCGTTTTCGTCCTGTTCTATCATGACTCGGTCACGCAGAGTAAACCCCGTAACATCCATACTATCATAGCAGCGGTAAGAGGTCTTGGTTTGCGATGATGCCTCCTGGTGGTCGCTCCTCCAACACACGACCCACTCAAAGAGAGGGAAGCATTCATGAGGACCCGTGCGGCAAAGTGGTCCTTGATGCTCTTGTGCTTCTCTATGGCCGGCGCGATGGGGGGAGGGCTTTACGAGCACATAGTGCTGATGCCTCTGTGGGCTGCCTCCCCGCCATCGTCCTTCGCGATGATCCAACCTGGCACGGGCGTCCCCCTTCAAGAGGTTTGGATTCCCGTCCATGTGGCCATCACGGTGTTCCTTCTCTTGTCGCTAGTATTGGCGTGGAAGGAGAGGAAGGCACGCCGCTTCCTTCTCATCGGACTCGGCTCCTATGTCATCATGCGCGTGTGGAGCGGGTTCTTCTTCATCCCCGAAATGCTTGCGTTTCAAAGGGTGCCGCTTGATGCCCCTGCATCCTTAGAGCTCACCGCGAGAGTCGCGCGGTGGACGTTTTGGACGTGGTTCAGAGAACCACTCGACCCTATGGCGTTCCTTTCCTTTCTCTTGGCGCTTTTTTGGCTGGAAAGACCTAAGGATGTGATTCGCCATGAGAATGCGGCTTGAAACACAAAAGCAGAGCGTGTGCCTTTATACCTCCACACTGTATGCCTCTATAGAGGTATACAGAGAATGAAGCGGCTTGATTCCCTTTGACCCGTCTCTGGGAGCGCTGGCGCGGCCGAACCGACCACCCGCAAGGGGTGCTCCGTCCGCCGCGCGGTTTGGGCAGCCGGCAAAGCTCCGCTTCCCCCGCCGCATCGGATATCTCCTTGACTTGGGGCCTGGCCCCCGCGAGTCGCCGGGCGTCTTCTGAAATTCGTGGTGCAATCTCACCTACTGCGCGCGTGGTGACCCGGCACAGTGGATTGGGGGGGACCGGCCTCCGCCTCATCCCTTGGCTAACTGGCGCCTGGTGCCTTAAGGGGAAGGGGAGACACGCGCCGAAGCCCCTTCAGGAGACGGAAGCGGAAGCAGTGGCGTTTATGGCCTCAACCAGGCCCGCAACGAAGAGCTTCGATCAAAATCGGGGTTCTCCAATCAGCTCTAGAGCGGCATGTCTTGTTATTGAGCCAAGCCACGAAGCAGCGTCAGTGCATCCCGATAGTTGGCAGGATTCTCTTTCACTAACCCTTCGAGTTCGTTGATAGCGGGGGTCAATGCACCAGGATAATCCCTTACAAATCTACGCAACGCCTGCCTTGCGTTTTCTCGTTCGCCAGCGGTATGGCCATCAACTGCGGCTTTCCTCGCGGCACCGCTTGGGTGGTGCCGGCAGCCGTCGTTAGGCCTTGAGAAAGGCTAACAGATCGGCGTTCAACTGGTCCTTGTGCGTGCTGGCGAGGCCGTGCGGTGCGCCCGGATAGACCTTCAGCGTCGCGTGCGTGACGATTTTTGCGGAGAGCAGGGCTGAGGCGCCGATGGGCACGATCTGGTCGTCGTCGCCATGCAGGATGAGGGTTGGCACGTCGATTTTCTTCAGGTCCTCGGTGAGGTCCGTCTCGGAAAACGCCTTGATGCAGAAATACGCGGCGGGCAGACTGGCCATCATCCCCTGCAGCCAAAATGCGTCGCGGACACCTTGCGAGACGTTGGCGCCGGGCCGGTTGTAGCCATAGAACGGCAGGGTGAGGTCCATGAAGAACTGCGCGCGGTCGGCGAGGACGGCGGCGCGAATCTGGTCGAACGCCTCCATGGGCGTGCCACCCGGGTTGGCCGCAGTCCTCAGCATGAGCGGCGGAATGGCGCCGATCAGCATGGCCTTGGCCACGCGCGTAGTGCCGTGGCGGCCGATATAGCGGGCGACCTCGCCACCACCGGTTGAGTGGCCGACATGGACTGCGCCCTTCAGGTCGAGCGCCGCGACGAGCGCCGCGAGGTCGTCGGCGTACGTATCCATGTCGTTGCCGCTCCAGGGCTGCCTGGAGCGCCCATGGCCGCGGCGGTCATGGGCGATACAGCGGTAACCATGCGAGGCCAGGAAAAACATCTGGTCTTCGAAGGCGTCCGCGCTCAGCGGCCAGCCATGGCTGAACACCACGGGCGGTCCGCTGTCCCAGTCCTTGTAATAGATCTGCGTGCCGTCTGTCGTCGTGATCGTGCTCATGGTGTGGCCTTCTTGATCGTGGGTAGGGGTTATCGACAGCCTCGCTCGCGTGGTGTCCGCGTTCCTTGACGGTGAGGTGCATCACCGCATGCGAACGTCACATGGGCAGCGGCGGGCAACACTCCCACAAGTATAGACCGATGCCGCCGAGAGACCAACCGCCCGTGCCCCGCCCGCCGCCACAGCTGTGAGGCGCCTGCAGGGTTATTTCTTCTTCGCGAAATAGCTCGTCATCAAGTTCCGGTACGCCGGGATGTGGTTCGAGAGGAGATTCCCCAGGCCCTCGATGTCATTCCGCCAGTCCCGATGGAGATCACAAGCCACACCGAACCAGTTCATCAACTGCGCGCCCGCGTTGGCCATCCGCGTCCAGGCGGCCTCACGGACGGCCGTATTGAACGTGCCGGAGGCATCCGTCACGACGAAGACCTCGTAGCCGGCCTCGAGCGCGGAGAGCGTGACGAAGGCGACACACACGTCGGTGACGACGCCGGCGACGATCAGCTGGCGGCGCCCGGTCGCCTTGACGGCCTTCACAAAATCGTCGTTATCCCAGGCATTGATTTGGCCGGGGCGCGGAATATAGGGGGCGTTGGGGAACGTCGCCTTGAGTTCAGGCACTAACGGGCCGTTGGGACCATCTTCAAAGCTCGTGGTCAGAATGGTCGGCAGCTGGTAATACTTGGCAATATCCGCCAAGGCGAGAATAGTGTTCTGGAACTCGCCCGGCGGGTAATCCTGCACCAGGGAGAACAGACCCTACTGGTGGTCCACCAGCAGGACCGCAGCCTCGTCCTTCGACAGCCGGCGGTACGTGAAGGCCGGGCTCGTGCGTGGGCCTCCTGCCGCGCCTGGTGGGGTCTGAGCTGCCGCCTGCTTCGGGACCAGCCCGAGGGCGCCGGCGATTCCCGCGCCCGTCAGGAGCTTGAGGAACGTCCTCCTCTTGCCCTGAACCGCTGAACCTTCCTTCCGTTCGTGCATCGCTGTCCTCCTCTCCTGACAGGAATATGTGCCCTCATTCTTTGATCTTAGGCCACCGTTCGGGCGACCTCACCAGCGGTCAACGAGTCACCGTCAGAGCGCATTATATCGTATGTCCGGGCTGGGATTCGCGCTCTGCATACAGTCGCCTTCGCCAGTCTTAGAGGGCACGGACATATTAGCGAGGTGTGCAGGCACTTCATCCAACTCGCCGTATAATTGTGGTCGTTGATAATGTGAGCCGACACGACACGATTGCAAGCCAAGCGTTCAATGAGTGCGAGCCGCTAGTGCAACACGAGGTCGCATAGATCAAGTGTCTGAACCAATCAGACCAGGCGAGCACAGAACGCCTGTTTCCGTAAGGCCGGGGCGTAGTAGGTAATTACTGGGTCTCAAGCAGGCCGTCAAAGCGAAAAGACAGTAAGCAGCCACAGCCGAAATCTATGCGAGGAAAAGTTCGGATTGAGTTGAACGCACGTGAAGCCTTGGTTGAAGCGTCGTTACGCACAAGGGGACGCATGTGGCTGACACTTCCTTACTGGAGCATAGGTCAGCAGGGATTAGCGGCCCTGCTGAGACGGTGCCCAGCTCCCGGTGTAGAGAGGCCAACTCGCCCGACGTAGCTTGCCTATGCGGAACGTGGAAACCCCGATAGGGTCTGCCAGCGGCAGTAGGCCCATCGTAAGATGGAGCCAATGTCCTAGCGGGACAGGATGGCCAAGAAGCGAATGCCGACAGCCGAAAGGCAAAGGGCATCCATAACCTGTTGAATAGGGTTACACCCAACCTGAAAGGGTGCTGACGTGGCCGGGCGGCTCGTCTCAACGACGAGGAGAAGAGTGCTCATCCAGGGGAAAAATTAGATACCCACTTGGGTAAACGTAACTCTGGAGCACCGATCATGCGGTGTGCCATCAGAGACCTTGAACTTGAGGCGAGCTGCTCGAGCTGGGTGCGGCGTGAGTCGCATGCTCAGTTCTTCGGGCAGGGGGTGGTAGTGATACCACCTCCTTACCCAACCACCTCACGTGGTAGCGCGGCCGAACCGACCACCCGCAAGGGGCACTCCATTCGCCGCGTCATTTGGGGAGTCACGCCGGCTCACCTGTACCCATCCGAGGGCGGTCGCCTGCTATTGGCCACGAGGCCGAAATTCTCGACGTGTAACATCCATTTTTGGGCTATAATGCTGAAAAATTTCCATATACGTAGCCCCAACGGACGATGAGATCTCCATCTCGCGCAGGGCTGTTGGGAGGGTCATCGTGTCTCGAAGAAGCACAAAGGAGGATTGTCGTGGCTAAAGTCTGGTTGGTCACCGGCAGCGCCAGCGGTTTGGGCCGCCACATCGCTGAAGCGGTGCTCGCATCGGGCGATCGCCTCGTCGCCACGGCCCGCGATCCTCGCCGCCTTGCAGATCTGGTGGAGACGTATGGCGATCAGGTGCGCACTGCTCCCCTCGACGTGGCCGATGAGGCGGCGGCCTATGCAGCCGTGCAGGTGGCGGTGGAGGCGTTCGGGCGTCTCGATGTCGTCGTGAATAACGCGGGCTACGGCGACATTGCCCCGTTCGAGCAGGTGAGCTCGGAGAGATTCAAGGCGGTGCTTGACACCAACTTCTATGGCGTCGTCCACGTGACCCGTGCGGCGCTCCCGATCATGCGAAAACAAAGGAGCGGCTACATCCTGCAGATCTCGTCAGTGGGTGGTCGCCTGGCTCTTCCCGGCAGCGCGGCGTACCACGCTGCCAAGTGGGCTGTTGGCGGATTCACCGAGGCCCTGGCCCAGGAAGTGGCCCCGTTTGGCGTTAAGGTCTGTGCGCTCGAACCCGGCGGCATGCGGACGAACTGGGGCACTCGTGCGAACCAAGACACACCTGACCTGCTCCCAGATTATGAACCGTCCGTTGGCGCGGTAGCCAAGGCGCTGAAGCCTCTCTGGGGCCAGGAGAATGGTGATCCGGCCAAGGTGGCTCAGGTCATCCTTCGTCTGGCGGCCAGCGATCGTCTCCCTGCACATCTTTTGCTCGGCAGTGACGCCGTGCAGTTCGCCAGCCAAGCCGAGGCGGCGCGTGCAGCCGATGCCGACCGCTGGCGAGAGATGAGCGTCTCGACAGACGTCAACGCTCCGGGATCCTTGCCGCCTTTGTGATTCTGAGCGGATCCGCATGAGGCGGCCAACGGGAGTTCCAGTGGAGAGACACCGATGAGCACTTCCTCCGACACCGAATTCACCGGCAAGCGTGCGCTCGTGACCGGTGGCACCCGAGGCATCGGCGAAGCCATCGTGCAACGCCTCAGAGGTGCGGGAGCCACGGTGGTCACCACCGCTCGATCCACCCCCCATGACCTGCTGCAGCCGGAGCTGTTCGTGGCCGCCGACCTCAGCACGGCCGAGGGGGCCGAGACGGTCGTCAGCGCGGTGCGGGATCGCCTCGGCGGCGTCGACATGCTGGTCCACAATGTCGGCGGGTCTTCGGCGCCGGGCGGAGGCTTCGCCGCCCTCACGGACGACGAGTGGCAGCAGGCGTTAAACAGCAACCTGCTGGCCGCCGTGCGTCTCGACCGTGGGCTGCTGCCGCTGATGGTGGCGCAGGGCGCCGGCGTGATCATCCACATCTCCTCGATCCAGCGGCGCCTCCCGCTGTTTGAGGCAACCCTCGCGTATGCCGCCGCGAAGGCGGCGCTGAGCACCTATAGCAAGGGTCTCTCGAATGAGGTCGGACCGAAAGGCGTCCGGGTCGTCAGTGTGGCGCCGGGATTCACAGAGACCGCGGCCGCCACCGCGCTGATCGACCGACTGGCGGCGAACGCCGACACCGACCGGCATGCGGCGCGCGAGCAATTGATGCAGTCCCTCGGCGGCATCCCGCTGGGCCGTCCGGCCTGGCCGACAGAGGTCGCCGAGCTGGTCGCCTTCCTCGCCTCTGATCGCGCCGCCTCGATCACCGGCAGCGAGTATGTCATCGACGGGGGCACCATCCCGACGATCTGACTTCTCAATTGCCAACGATCACTTCCCAGGCCTTGCCGTCGATGCTCGCGTGCCGCCTCACAAAAGTTGTAGCGACCACCACTCGGTTCTGTGCGGCCTCGCATGATGAGGCGTGGGAAGGCCGCACTTGTGACGACCCGCGTTCCAAGGAGAAACGCATGCCGACCGGTACCTTGACGAACCCAGCCCTGGCCCAGCAGCTGCTCGACGCCCTGGACGCGCTGTCCGGGCTGCACCCCGGCTTTCGGCCCGCCCATGCCAAAGGGCTGATGTGCGCGGGCCTGTTCACGCCGGCGCATCATCTTCGACCCCGTCCCCCGGATGGATGGCATCGAGTCATCGGGCGATCCGCTCACGGCAGTGCGCTCGGACATCTACCTGCTCAGCGGCCGCAGGCGGCGGGCTGTCTTCGGCGACGGGCGGCGTTGGTCAGCCCCAAGGGGACGCCTCTACGGGTTTGGGTGCGACGGAGTCGAACCCATAGAGGCGCGTCCCCTTGGGGCTGGGCGCGGGCTCACATGGCATGGCCATACCAGGGGTCACAGCACGTGTCGAGCCCTCGCGAGTCGGCGGAATGCCCCACCGGCGTCAAGGAGGTCGGCTCATCGGCACTTTTGATACTTACCGCGAAGTTTTGAGCGCACCGGAAGGCTACACCCGAGTGAACAAGCGGTGCCATCGGGAGAAAATGCGTGGTCAAACGGGAAAAGCGAACTTTTGGTACGTGTTCCGGCACAGTTGGGGTCGTCGCTAAGCGACGACCTTGCCGAATTCTTGGGCTTCGCTAGATTAAGGCCTACCAACAGGAGGGTCATCCTTGGAGATGATACTAGCTCGTTCCGAGAAAAGTGTGTCTCGTTTTCACAGCGAATGTGGGTTCGGAGGGCTGTTTGCAGGCTGTTGGCCCGGAGTGTGGGCTCATTGGCGGTGATTGTGGGTCCGAGGCCTGTCTTATTTGCACGGATTGCGGGCTCTTGGGCGCTTTTGGTGATGCCATGAGGACAGCAACCTGGACGAGAAGAGTGGAGAGGTTTTTCCTCAGTAACAGCGCGGTCTGACCTTCTCGCTTGCGTGCGGGAAAACGTTGTGCAACCTGCACACTGCCTCGTTTCACCAAAAGTGCGCAAGAGCCGGAATGTGGTCCTGACGATGGCGATAGATGCCAATAATGTGGTCCCGAAAAAGCGGTGATTGCAGTCCTAGCCCGTTTGGATTGCAGGCCGTTACACTTAGGGCTTGGGATACTACTGCTCATGCTGGCCGTGGCCGTGATCGCACGGATTTACGGCATGCTAAGCCAGCGCTAGGTGTCGGATTGATCGGCGGATCGACGTCGGGCGCATCCACTTCACGTTGCACGCCAACTGCATCTCGACAATTTGCTAGCTGCGCGAACGAATGTAAGTCAGCACTCCATCTTTAAGCGGTTCGAGAATCTCATCAATAGACGTCACGAAACCCGACGTCCCTAAAGTAGTTTGAGGGAATAGCGTCTCGAGGAGTTCACGGGTTTCCTTGTGATATTTATTACTCGGATCATACCGCCACTGGCCGTGTACGAATCGATTGCGTAGCCACTTGGTAAGCTTTACAAAGTCTCTCCTTTCACCAGGAGGAATAGAACCTTGGAAGGGAATTACCTTATATTCCTCGAGAATCGCTACCATAGCGATTATAAAGCTGTGGTTCACGAAGTTGCCTATTTGCCTGAGCTCCCCAATATCTGTGGCTGTAAGTGGATTGGCAGGTTTCACAAAGTAGGTAGCACCACGTTTCTGATACCACTCAGGAGAGTGGTATTCAGTCCTTCCAATCGCCGAATCGTCCATGATAGGAGTTAGCGCCCATGTTTTGACTGTGAGCGTCCATGCCTCCTCGATTGCAAGGCACGCTTCTTCGTTCATCTCAATTTCCTCAATATGGTCTTACGTGTTCGCCTTTGGCAGAAGAGAGTCATCCGTCCTCATTGTAACGATTGATCAGCATGAGGTCTCCGTTTTTTTCCAATTGGCTATAACTAGCCATTATAGCCAGTGCCCCGGCGGGCGGTGGCCTCTTGCGGCCGCTACCCCTATAAGATTTGTCAAGAGGAGGTTTTGAGGCTAATTTTGCTGAATTTTCAACACATGTGGTATAATCCGCGCACTGTGACAGGTAAGGAAGGTTCAATTCAATATACTCCAGAGGAGATAAAGAGTCTTACGAAGAAGCGCGAGATAGAAGATGCTTATATGAAGAGGGGAGGGGCTTTCATTATAGAAATAGGACGCCTCTCAGTAGAGCGGGGGCACATACGCCAAGCAAGAGGAGAGATGAAGCAAGCTGTATGAGCCCGAATGCCTAACCCTGCACACAAAACTTGCGCTACTCCTCTTTACTGCCTTTTATGTAATTGCACCCGTTATTGAGGTATCTGGCTTGAACCTCCTCTTTTTTGTCTCAATTCCGCTAATAGGCTGTAAAGTACCCAGCGCCGCATTCCCAATGCAGCTAATTCAGCGGCGCACACACCGCCTTGTGGCACTAGCATAAGTATCTTTGAAGTCAGTTTTTTGATTTTCATTTCCATCTCCTCAGGACTTAGATTCAGGTTTCTAATTTCCTGTTCTATCTCGCTGCGAGCCATTTTTCGCCTTTCTAAGATAAAAACGTCTTCCCGTTCTACTTCATCAAACCCTTCGTAAGCTTCTAAAATATTTGGATCAACTCCGAGTAAATCTGCTATGGCAGCTTTGGCATCTCGTGGAAATTTGTTATCAGCGGGAAATTTCTTTGGATGCCGCCTCTTGCCGGTGATAGTCCATGAAAGCTCCTTGCCTCCAGGTAATTCACAATGTGCATGGATTTCATCGCCTTGAAAATGTGGCTGATCTCGGCGTGCCGTATACCGTCCAACGGTTTTTCTTGTTGCTTCATCTATACGGGAGCGCAAATCATTTGTAGGGCTTAAACACACAATCACTCTGATTGGCTTCATATTCTCCTCTGCGTATCTCTGTATGACTTTTAGCCCCCCTTCGCGAGTGAGGCAATTGCCCCAGAACTCTTGAGGGTCGGCTGAGACGTTTCACCCTCACCCTTGACCACGGCAAGCAAGTCATTCTTGAACCTTAGACTCGTCATTGACACAGACTACATGATCGAACTCGACACTCTCGATCGTATTGGCTTCAAGCCTAAATTCGACCGCCACAAAGCTTATGAACTTAGCAGTTCTGATTTCGCTGATCTCCTCTAGTTGGAGTTCTGGCTGCTTCGGTACGACATCTGCCGAGAATATGAAAAATAGAATGACCAGAATCGTGTGTTCGGTCAAGCGGCTCGTAGAACTCAGCGAAAGTTTATCGATATTGTGGATTTCGCCGATCACCCAGTCGTTGCGCCTCCATTGCTCAGTCCGCAATTGGACGGCAATCCCAGGTAAGATCCTTGCCAGCCATGGTATGAGCTCATGCTGGCCGAGTCTACCGTTCTTTACCTGCGCCTCAAGTTCGGGAAAAAGCCTTTGCCGAGGGGAGAGTGCCCGAGCAAGTAGATCTTCGAATCCGACGAAGAGTTGGACACTGGACTCGTCATGGTTTAATGAGCGGAGATCTTCGATCAGGTGTTGATGCAACTTGTGAGAATCTCCGGTATCCGCGAAATCACGCGTGTTTCTTGAAACAAACAAAACCTCGTGCCGATCAACCCTATTCCATTTGAGAATCGTCTCCCACAAGATGGCATCGCGATATCCACGTTGTCCCTCAGAGCAGAACGGCTTCCGTCTAGCAAGGGCACGCTTAACTAGTGATTCGTGACTTATAGATGGGTAGTCGATAGACTGAATTCCATTCTTGGACAGTTCACTTTGGAGCCAATCTGAATAGATGACCACTTGCTCTAATACGTCGATTTCCCTCTCATCTATATGACTGTCTGTGAGATTTCCGATCTTGCTCTCATAGCTGCGTAGTGAGTCGCAGAAGCGCTGAAGCTCCTCATGAAACTTATTGATAAGTTCATCAAAGACAATCTTTGGTAGATAGATGTCATCTCTTAAATCTTTAGCTGTGTGGATGACAGCTCGGAATACTTTACTACGAAGTCGAAAAGGTTCTGTCGCAAATTTCCATTTCGAGGTGATCTGGGGTACAATTTCCTTCGGCTCATGTTGGATTCCAGGGTCGTGGATGTGAGGATCGTGTACACTGATGCCACCCCATGTCCCAAACCCTGACAGGAGTCCAACGGTGCAGGTGAACATCAAGAATTTGATCGATGATGGTCAATGTTATCAAACTGTACGCGAGCTACGCTGGCCAGACGGCATCAAGTGTCCATCTTGTGCGTCCACACAAGTCATCAAGCGCGGCTTTGATGACACGGAATTCGCACGGCAGCGCTATGAGTGTACCGCCTGTCACACACGCTTTGATGATTTGACCGATACTATTTTTGCTGGGCATCATCAACCCCTGAAAGTGTGGGTGTTGTGTCTGTATTTCATGGGATTGAATTTGTCCAACGAACAGATTGCCAAAGAGCTCGATGTAAATCTTAGTGATGTGCAACAGATGACGACACAACTGCGTGAAGGGATCGTAAAAAAAAGCCCACCGTGACACTGTCTAATGAGGTAGAGTGCGACGAAACCTATGTGGTTGCCAGCCATAAAGGGCAACCTGAGGTGGTGAAGAACAAGGGGCGCAAAGGACGTCGCAACCGACTCAAAGCTAAACGTGGGCGCGGCACATTGCACAAAGAGAGGCCGCCCGTCTTTGGCATGATGCAGCGTGGCGGTCAAGTGGTCATCAACATGCTTGCTCATGTGAAGCAAAAGACCATTGAGTCGTTCATCAAAGACACCAGTACTCCAGGTACACTTGTGTATACGGATGAGTACAGCATTTATGCCCGCTTGTGTGCATGGGGATATGATCATAAGCGTGTCAACCATGGACGGGGCGAGTACGCCCGAGATGAAGATGGCGATGGCTTTTGTGAAGTTCATGTGAATACGATGGAAGGGTTCTGGTCGCTCTTGCGGAGTTGGCGGCGCCCACATCGGGGCATTTCCCAAGAGAAACTCCCCCTTTACCTCGGTTTCTTTGAGTGTGTTCACAACATCAGACAGCGAGGCAAAGCGTTGCTGCCTGCGCTCATTGAGTTACTGGTCACATAAAACCCTGGAATCCAATATGAGCCAGAGCTAAAACTCTCTTGGTTAGTTGCTCCACATTGACACGACTCTCCACCAAGGTAAGCCCATTCTCAGCCTGACATTGCAGCACCTTAACCTCATGCTTGGTGGCGAAATAGTCCCGGATGAAGAAGATACCACCACGTTCCCCCGAATTACGTGGTAGCGGTTCTCAGCCGCTCATCGAAAGCCTCCCGAGGTGAGGATTTGCAGGTTGAGCAT
>Ga0137403_10007890_pt1 | contig 11946 bp, 11 predicted proteins | sample CZOMad2_1_16fung_FD_122057 | JGI IMG/M metagenome (GOLD analysis project Ga0137403, IMG submission 122057) | Vadose zone soil fungal communities from Angelo Coast Range Reserve, California, USA - CZOMad2_1_16fungal (Hybrid Assembly) | ecosystem: Environmental > Terrestrial > Soil > Vadose zone...
CGGCCGGCCGCGCTGAGGCCGAGGTAGAACTCGCGGACGTCGTCGTTGCCGCGCAGCTTGGCGGCCGGACCGTCGAAGACGATCCGGCCGTTCTCCATGATGTAGCCGTAATCCGCGATGCGCAGGGCCATCTGGGCGTTCTGCTCGACGAGCAGGAACGTCGTCCCCCGCTCCTCGTGGATCTTGCGGATGATGTCGAAGATCTCGCGCACCAGGAGCGGCGCGAGCCCCAGTGACGGCTCGTCCAGCAGCAGGAGCTTGGGCCGGGCCATGAGGGCGCGGCCGATGACGAGCATCTGCTGCTCGCCTCCGCTCAGGTATCCCGCGACCTGGTGGCGGCGGGCCACCAGGACGGGGAAGTAGTCGTAGATCATCTTCAGATCCTGCTGGATGCCGTCGGCGTCGCGCCGGGTGTAGCCGCCGATCCTCAGATTTTCCTCGACGGTGAGCGTCTCGAGGACCTTGCGGCCCTCCATGACCTGCACGATGCCCCGGCGACAGATGTCCTCCGGGTCCAGGCCGTCGACGCGCCGGCCCATGAACTCGATGCTGCCGTCGGTCACGCGGCCGTCCTCGGTCTTGAGCAGGCCGGAGATGGCCTTCAGCGTCGTGGTCTTCCCCGCCCCGTTGGCCCCGAGGAGCGCCACGATCTGCCCCTCGGTGACCTCCAGCGACAGCCCTTTGAGGACGAGGATGACGTCGCTGTAGATGACCTGGACGTTGTTCAGCCGAAGCATCGCCCTACTTGCCGATCCACTTCATGTCGCGCTCCACCGAGACCTCCTTCACGGGCACGACCTTGCCGTCCTTGATCACCACCAGCCGCGCTCGGTTGGTCGGCCGATGGTCCTCGTTCGTGTAGGTGAAGGGCGGGGTGATGCCCCACGTGTCCCATTCCCTGAGGGTCTCGAGCGCCTTCTTCACGCCTTCCCCCGTCGGGTTCGGGCCCGCGCGCTTGATGGCCTCGGCGGCCATGAGCGTCCACAGCCAGCCGCGCATGTACGGCGAGGCGTGCGTGTCGTTGGGATGGTGCTTCGCGTGCCAGTCCATCAGCGTCTTCATGCCGGGGACGTTCTCGCCCCAGTACGCGACGTCCTGGATGCCGTACACGCCCTCGGCCGCCTCGCGGGCCAGCGCGGGCGTGCGCTCGTCGATGCCGTAGTTGTTGACCACGTACTTCGTCTTCAGGCCGAGCTTGTAGGAGTCCTTCAGCACCACCGGCACCCACTGGGTGTTGGTGTTGATGTAGGCGAAGTCGGGGTCCTTCGTCTTCATGGTCAGCAGCTGCGACGTCGCATCCGTGAGGACGGTCGGGATGACCTCCTCGTCCACGACGTCGACGCCGATCTCTTTTGCGTACGCCCGGCCGGACTCGATGGGCGCCCGCCCGTAGGCGTTGTCCGCGAAGATGAAGGCCACCTTCGGCTTGCGGCTGGTGTCCTTCCAGCCTTCCTTCACCCAGTTGAGGAAGATGCGGATCTGGCTCGTGTAGTCGATGCCGCCGGGGAAGTTGTACGGCGTCATCTTGGGATCAGTCAGGTGCCCCGAGTACGAGCCGGAGATGTACGGCATCTTGTCCTTGGTGATGAACGGGCGCAGCGCCTCGGTGTCCGGCGTGCCGTAGCCGAGCACGAGCAGCACCTTGTCGTCCTCGACGAACTTCTTGTAGGCGGCGACGGCGCGCGGCGGCTGGAAGCCGTACTCCACGCTCACCAGCTCGAGCTTCCTGCCGTTGACGCCGCCCTTCTCGTTGATGTACTGCACGGCGTCGTTGCGGCCCTGGGCGATGTCCTTGCCCTGGTCCGAGGTGGGCCCGGTCAGGTCCACCAGGTTGCCGATCTTGATGGTCTGAGCATCGGCGGGGCCGAAGCCCAGCGCGAGCAGGAGGAGCACGACAAACAGAACCATAGCGACCTCCTTGGTAGTCATCAGTACGCGTAGGGCCACAGCTTCCAGTAGCTCCGGAACCGCAGCCAGATGCGAGCCAGGCCCTGCGGCTCGTACATCAGGAAGAAGATGATGGCCAGGCCGAAGACGACGTCGCGGACGGAGGCGATCAGCCCGAAGGCGTTCGGATAGACGCCGGTCAGCGACGTGGCGCTGAGCTTGAGCACCTCGGGCAGCAGGGTCATGAACACCGCGCCGCAGATGGAGCCGAGGATGCTGCCCATGCCGCCGATGATGATCATGGCCAGGTAGTCGATGGCCACGAGCAGGCTGAACGCGTCGGGGAACACGATGCGCGAGTGGTGGGCCATGAGGCCCCCGGCCACGCCCGCGTAGAAGGAGCTGATGACGAACGCGAGCAGCTTGTAGCGATAGAGGCTCACGCCGATGACCGAGGCCGCCACGTCGCGGTCGCGCACCGCGATGAACGCGCGGCCCACCCGGGTGCGGAACAGGTTCTTCGCGAAGAACACCGCCGGGACCACGAGGGCGAAGATCAGGTAGAAGATCCGCGCGTCGGAGTCGAGGGGGAGGCCGAACACCGTCGCCGGCGCCACGTTGAACCCGAGCACGCCGTTGGTCATCCGCTCCCAGTGGATGATGCCGTAGGTGGTGATGAAGTGCGCGGCGAGCGTGGCGATGGCGAGGTAGAGCCCCTTCAGGCGCAGCGCGGGCACGCCGAAGACGAGCCCGAACACGGAGGTCACCGCGGCGGCGAGCGGGATGGCCAGCCAGAACGGGAGCCCGGCCTTGGTCTCGAGGATCGCCGTGCTGTACGCGCCCACGGCCAGGAAGGCGGCGTGCCCGATGGAGATCTGTCCGGTGAAGCCGACCAGGATGTTGAGCCCGATGGCGCCGATGATCGCGATCCCGATGCGGTTCAGGACGTCGAGCCAGTACGTCCCCGCGACGAGCGGCACGAGGGCGAGCGCCGCGAGCAACCCCACCAGCGCGACGATGGGCAGGCGGGTCTCGAAGATGCGCTCGTCGGACGCGTAGGTGACGCGGAAGTCGCCGGTTTGCATCAGACGCGCTCCACGTCCTTCTTCCCGAACAGACCGTAGGGCCGGACCATGAGGATGAGCACCAGCACGACGAACGGCGCAACCTCCTTCACGCCACCGCCGAAGATCGGGTCGAGGTAGCCGCCTGAAAGATTTTCCAGCACCCCGATGAGGATGCCGCCCACGATCACACCCCCCACGCTGTCGAGGCCGCCGAGGATCACGACCGGGAAGACCTTGAGGCCGTAATCGGCGAGCGAGAAGTCGACGCCGCCCCGCACGCTGCCCAGGATGATGCCGCCGAGCGCCGAGACCACGGTGGCGATGCACCACGACAGCGCGAAGACGCCCTTGACGCTGACGCCGAGCGACTGCGCCACCTGCTGGTTGTCCGCCGTCGCCCGCATGGCCGTGCCGATCAGGGAGAACTTGAAGAACAGCGAGAAGGCCGCCAGCAGCACCATGACCGTCACGAAGCTCCACAGATGCACGGGCGAGACCGGGACCGGGCCGAGGTGGAACGGCTGCGACGAGAAGAGGGCCGGGAACGGGCGCGTGTCGCTGCCCCACGTCATATTGAGCACGCCCCGCACCACGCTCGCGAAGCCGAAGGTGACCATGATCACCGAGATGATCGGCTCGCCGATGAGCGGGCGCAGCACGCCGCGCTCGATGACGAGCCCGAGCAGGATCGCCACCACGAGCGTCAGCGGCAGGGCGACCGCGAGGTGCAGCTTCATGTTGAGGATGGTGGCCCACGCCACGTAGGCGCCGAACAGCACGAGCTCGCCGGGGCCGAAGTTGACCACCGTCGAGGCCTTGTAGATCAGGACGAAGCCGAGCGCCATCAGCGAGTAGACGGCGCCCACCGCGACGCCGGTGATGACCAGCTGAAGAAGAAATACAATCTGGTCGCTCATCGACGCGCGCTCAGGTAGAGCCCGTCGATCATGTCGCGGTACTTGCCCAGGATCGTCGAGCGCCGGACCTTGTTGGTCCGCGTCAGCTCGTCGTCGTCGGCGTCCAGCTCCTTGTCGAACAGCGCGAAGGCATCGATCCGGGCCGCCCCCGGCAAGTCCTCGTTCACCCGCGCCACTTCGCGCCGGATCAGCGCGAAGACCTCCGGCTTGCCCGAGAGGTCCTTGAACGTGGTGAACGGCACGCGGCTGCCCTCCGCCCAGTCGCCGACCGTGCGCATGTCGATCTGGATCAGCGCGACCACGAACGGCCGATCTTCGCCGACCACGACGGCCTCACGGACGTACGGGCTGAACTTGAGCTTGTTCTCGATGAGCGCGGCGGAGAACCTCGAGCCGTCGGCGAGCCGCAGGACGTCCTTGAGGCGGTCGATGACGATCAGGTGGCCATCCTCTTCCATCTGCCCGGCGTCACCCGTGCGCAGCCAGCCGTCGTCGAGCGCCTGCGCGGTGGCCTCGGGGTTCTTGTAGTAGCCGAGGAAGACGGAGGGGCTCGAGACGAGGATCTCGCCGGCCTCGGAAATGCGGATCCGCGTGTTCGGGGTCGGCTTGCCGACCGTCTCGGGTCTCACGTCGTCGTCCGGATGGAGCACGCAGATGCCGCCGGATTCGGTCTGGCCGTACACCTGCTTGAGGTTGAGACCGATGGCGCGGAAGAAGCGGAACAGCTCCGGCCCGAGCGCGGCGCCGCCCGTGTAAGCGTAGCGGACCTGCGACAGCCCCAGGCGATCGCGGAGCGCACGGAAGGTGAGCAGGTGCGCGACTGCCGCGAGCAGGCGCAGGCCGAGGCCGACGGGCTGGCGGCGGAGCCGGCGCTCGGCCACGCGCATGCCGATGTCGAGCGCCACGCGCGCCGCGGCGCTCTTGAGCCGACCCGCGTCGGCGATCTTCACCTGATACTCCGAGCACATGGCCTCCCAGAAGCGCGGCGGAGCGATCATGACGTGCGGGCCGATCTCTCGCATGTCTTCGCGGATGGTGGCCGGTCCCTCGGGGAAGTTCACCGTGGCGCCCGCGTGCAGCGCGATGGCGACGCTCAGCAGCTGCTCGCCGACCCACGAGTAAGGCAGGAACGAGACGATGTCGTCGGTGTCGAACACGCGATCGACCTGCGTCACGCCGCCCGCCATGGCCAGCAGATTGCGGTGGCTGATCATCGCCGCCTTCGGCGCCGCCGTGGTGCCGGAGGTGTAGGCGAGCAGCGCGACGTCGTCCAGCGTCCCGCCCACGAGCAGCGCGTCGTAGTGCCCGCGGTCGCGGGCGTCCGCCTCGCGGCCGAGCCGCTCCGCCTCCTCGAGACTGGTGAGCAGCGGCTCGCGGTAGTCCTCGAGACCGCGCGTGTCGTCGACGACGATCCGCTCCAGGCGCGGCAGATGGGCGCGCACGCCGAGGACCTTGTCGGCCTGCTCCTGGTCCTCCACCATCACGATCCGCGCCTCGCTGTGCTCGACGAGATAGCGCACCTGCTCAGGCAGGCTGTCGACGTAGACGCCGACCGGGATCGCGCCGACCGCCTGGGCGCCCAGCTCCGTGTAGAGCCACGCCGGCCGGTTGCCGCAGACGATCGCGATGGTCTCGCCCCGCCGCAGGCCGAACGCCTGCAGGCCGAGGCCGACGGCGCGGACGTGCGCCGCGTAGTCCTCCCACGTGACTTCCTGCCAGATGCCGAACTTTTTCTCGCGCAGGGCGACCTTGCCGCGGCCGTAGCGCCGGGCGTGGGCGGCCAGCATCTGGGGGAGGGTCATGCCACCTCTATGTCCTCGCCCAGGTAGGCCTTGATGACGTTCGCGTCCTGCTGCACGTGCGCGGGGGCGCCCTCGGCGATCTTCTTGCCGAAGTCCAGCACGGCGACGCGGTCCGAGATGTCCATGACCACGCCCATGTCGTGCTCGATCATCACCACGGTCAGGCGCTTGACCCGCGTGACGTAGAGGATGAAGCGCACCATGTCCTCGGTCTCTTCGGCGTTCATGCCCGCGGTGGGCTCGTCGAGCAGGAGCAGCACGGGATCCAGCGCGAGCGCCCGGGCCAGCTCCACGCGCTTCTGCTGGCCATAGGGCAGCGTGCCCACGATCTTGTGCCGGATGTCCTGCAGCTCGAGGAGATCGATGATCTCGCGCTCCACGATGGCGCGGTGGGACTGCTCCTCTCGCGCGGCCCGGCCGTAGTAAAGGCCACAGGCGAGAACGCCCGAGCGGAGATGGACGTGGCGACCGATCTTCACGTTGTCCAGCACGGTCATGCCCCGGAACAGGGCGATGTTCTGAAACGTGCGCGCGATCCGCAGCTCGGCCCGCTGGTGCGGCTTCAGACGCGTGATGTCGCGGCCGTCGAACACGATCCGTCCGCGGGCCGGCGCGTAGATGCCGCTGATGCAGTTGAAGATGCTCGTCTTGCCGGCGCCGTTGGGGCCGATGATGGCGAAGAAGTCGCCGGCGTTGATCTCGAGGCTCACCCCGGCCAGGGCGGCCACGCCGCCGAAGCTCAGGTGCAGGTTTTCCAGAGCGAGAAGTGCCATTCGCTCGTGACCCTCGCGGTGCCGGGAGGATGGGGTGAAACGGTCACGGCGTCAAGGGCCTTCGTGGCGGCGTGTGCGAGAACGGCAGCACCGTGTAGCGCGCGCGCTGGACCTCGATGACGAGGACAACGCGCTGCTCCGGGTAGGCGCGCATCGGGAACTCCTTGCCGATGTATTTGCGGGAGATCCGGTCCATGGCTACGACGGACAGCGACACGCGGGGATCGCGCCTGGTGTTCTTGGCCTTCAGCGATCCCTCGCCGGTGGCGACGAGCACCTGATCGCCCTCGACGCCGACCCACACCGGCGCCGATTGCGGCGAGCCGTCGGGCATGAGCGTGGCGAGATGGGCGAAGTTCGGCTCGTCCAGGAGCGCGCGGACATCCGGGGAGAGCGCCGTCGCCACGATCACCCCACCCGCGTGAGCGGCGCGTTTTCCGGCCGCGCGTAACTGATGGTCAGGATCTCCCACAGGTGGCCGTCCGCGTCCTGCCAGTAGAGATTCTTGCCGCCGAGCCGCGTGTTGATGCGCATATCGTCCTCGCCGCGAGGGCGGCTGCGGTACGTGATGCCGGCGGTCTGGATCCGCCCGAAGATCGCGTCGAACTCGGCGTCCGAGACGCGGAAGCAGATGTGGTGCCCCTCGAAGCCCTCGCGCTGCGCGAAGTCGAGCGTCAGCCCCTCGTTGACGAACACCGCGACGAACTCGCCGAGCGACTCCGCCGACGGCACGTCGAGCAGCGCGGCCAGGCGCTTGGCGGCGGCATGCTTGTCCCGCACCGGGACGATCATGTGGTCGAGGTGAATGGCCATCGCACACCTCCAATCGAACGTCACTATACGCTTGGCGCGCCCTCACCTCACGACGTCCCTCACGTTTCTAGTCGCGGCCTGTCGCCGCGGCGGCGGGGCGATTACCGTGTGAGGCGCTTACCGTATCCAATATTGGGCATTGACGACTTTGCAGAACCTGCGTGTGAGGCGTCGGCGAACGCTCGTGGAATGCCGGCTCAGAGCCCCGCACGGCCGCGGGAGACACCGTGAACAGGCTCGTACCGAAATCCCCGCTGATCTCCCGGCTATCGCTGATCGTGGGGGCGCCTGGGACACCCGAAAATCGGGGGGTAAAGTCGGCACAGAGCAAACGGAGGACTCGCCGATGAGTACCGATTTTTGTGTCACTACGGAGCCCATGGCCGAACCCGCTGTTGGTTGCACCGCCGAACTCGAGCGGTTGGGCGACGAGATCGCCGTGCTGTCCGCGCATCTCGACGCCGCCACCGCGCGCCTGCTCGATCTCATCCGCGAGTTCGACGCCCGCGCCGGCTGGAACACCGGCTTCCGCTCCTGCGCCGAGTGGCTGTCGTGGCGGGTCGGGCTCGACCGAGGCGCGGCCCGCGAGCGCGTTCGCGTTGCGCGCGCCCTCGCCACGCTGCCGCGACTCGCGCTGGCGCTGGCGCGCGGCGAGCTATCGTATGCGAAGGTGCGGGCGCTGACGCGCGTCGCGACTCCCGAGACCGAAGAGCGGCTGCTCGCGGTGGGCCGGGCGGGGACCGCCGAGCACGTCGAGCGCATCGTCCGCGGCTGGCGTCGAGTCGATCGGCAGGCCGAGGCCCGCGAGGCGACCCGACGCCACACGAGCCGGGCGCTGCACGTGTATCAGGACGAAGACGGCATGGTCGTGATCCGGGGACGGCTGGCGCCGGAGGTGGGGGCGGTGCTGATCCAGGCGCTGACCGCGGCGCGCGAAGCGCTGTATCAAAAAGCGCACGCCCGAAACGTTCCTGCGGAAACGTCTGGCGCCGACGTTTCAGCGGAGACTCCCACGATGCCGCAGCAGCAGGCGGACGCGCTGGCCCTCGTCGCCGAAACGGCGCTCCACCACGGAATCGATCCCGGCGCCCCGGGCGAGCGCTACCAGGTCGTGGTCCACGTCGACGCGCCGGTGCTGGCGGACGCTGATGCGCCCGGTCAGTCGGTCCTCGACGACGGCGCGCACGTCTCCGCGGAAACGTCCCAGCGTCTGGCGTGCGACGCGAGCCGCGTGGTGATGCGACACGATCCGGATGGCCGCATCCTCGAAGTCGGTGCGCGGACGCGAACCATTCCGCCGGCGCTGCGGCGCGCGCTGCATCATCGCGATCGCGGATGCCGCTTCCCCGGCTGTGGGCTACGGTTCGGCCAGGGTCATCACATCCGCCACTGGGCTCACGGAGGCCCCACGACGCTCTCGAATCTCGCCCTGCTCTGTCGTCGTCATCATCGCGCCGTCCACGAGGAGGGCTACCAGCTCGAGCGACGGCCCGACGGCGAGCTGAGGTTCCGTCGCCCCGACGGCCGGCCTCTGCCCGAAAGCCCACCTCTGCCTGCGGTCCCCAGCGATCCCGTCGGGATGCTACGAGCGCGGCACGAAGAGTGCGGGCTGAACATCCACGCGCGCACGGCGATGCCTGGTTGGCTTGGAGAGCGGCTCGATGTTGGCTGGGCCATCGACGTCTTGCACCCGTTGGCGGCTACTCGACAATGTCCTTCCCATTGATTCCGAGTCCGCGGTGGGACAGCTTCATCTCGCGTCCGACGTAGTACAGTGGGCCATCGGGCGACGCACACAGGAAATCGATCAGCCATGGCATCGTCATATGTATCCTAAATTGGACGTTGATCCTTCTGCGAGCAGCTCCATAGAGTCGGTCGCAGGTGCGCTTCGAATGGGATCGGGCGAAAGCTGCGCAGAACATCGCCAAGCACGGCGTCTCTTTCGAAGAAGCGACGACGGCGCGCGAGGCAACCCGCAGGGAGCGGACGATCTATGAAGAAGGCTAGCCGCAAGCCGACGGACGAGCTGCGGCGCGAATACAAGCGCTCGGACTTTGGAAGGCTGGTCCGTGGCAAATATGCCCGCCGAATCGGCGTGACGACCAACGTCGTCGTTCTAGAGCCGGAAGTCGCGAAAGCTTTTCCGAACGATCGTGCGGTGAACAAGGCCCTGCGCGGGTTGATGCGAGACGGTAAGTCCGCGACTCGCTCGACTCCGAGGCGTCGCGCGCGGTCCACGAATTAGCCGGGGGAACCCCAAGCCTTACTCCGCGTACCCCACCAGCTCGACGTACCCCTGCCCCGCGATCCGCCCGCTGGCGGACGACCCGGCGACCGCGACGGCGCCCTCCCAATACCGCGTCCCCACGATCAGCTCCTGATCCGCCAGCCGGGGCTCGATCTCCAAACGTAGCGCCGCCGACGGCACGCTCAGTCGCCATCGCGCGGGATAGCGAACGCCGCTGCGCGGGCTGGTCCAGTGCGCGAGCTTCTCGACCCGGACGTCGCCGGGCTCGAGCGCGCGCGTAGTGCCATCGGCGGCGACAAGTGTCCCGGCGCTGAACGGATCGACGGCCCCATCGCGTCGGCGGAGCAGATAGAACATCAGCTCGCGGCCGTCGTCGAGCTGCAGCGCGAACCAGTCCCAGCCCTGCACGCCCGGGGCGAGCGCGCTGGTGCTCCACTCCCGATCCATCCAGGCCTCGCCGGAGACCTCGAGGGTCTCGCGGCGCAGGCGGACGGTGCCGCGCGCCGGCATCCGAGTGGACGAGTAATAGAACGACGCGTTGCCGGGCTCGGGGCCCTTGCGGCTGAGGCCGCGGTCACCCTGCGCGACGATCGGCTTCGCCGCGGACAGCTCGAGATCGAGCGCGACGTCACCATCGCTGGCGCGCAGCCTCGCCGACGACCCGTCGCCTTCGGCGGACCAATCCTCGATCCAGACACGGAAGGGCGCCGCCGAGGCGCCGGACAATCCGAGCGCCTCGCGGCTCGCACGGCTGAACGCGTGGAATCGGCGGCCGGCGGTGTCGGTGACGGCAAAGTGGGCGACGTAGAGCTGGCGCGTGGCCCATGCCGACGCGCGCACCACCGCACCAGGCGCGAGCGCGATGCGGAAGAACGTGAGCTGGAAGCCGACGTGGCGGCCGGCCGCCGTCCTCAGATTGCCCGTGTAGTACCACCACTCCGTGCGGAAGTCGGGGTGCGGCCCGTGATCTGACGGGAACGACAACGGCCGAGGCGATAGAGCCCGCGCGAAGCCGGCGCGATCGTCGGCGAGCGCCTCGCGCACGGCGAGTGTGGCCTCGATGCGCGGGCGCGCGGAAGGCCACAGTGCAAACAGCGCAACGGCCACAATCGCCGCGACGACGGCCGCGACGCCGAGCGCCACCTTACTCATCGTGCAGCGACTCCGCCGGCGACGCGGTGGCCATGCGCCAGGCGGGATAGAGGCCGGCGAGCAGCGCGGCCAGCAGTGACAGCGCGACGCCCTGCAGCAGGATCAACGGCGACGGATCGATCGCCATCGTCCAGCCGAACGAGCGGCGGTTGATCACGAAGACCAGCACCCCCGCGAGCAACAACCCGCTCGGGACGGCGAGCACGCCGGCGAGGAGTCCGATCATGCCGGTCTGAGCGGTGACGAGGCCCCAGACCTGGCGCGGCGTCAGGCCGAGCGCGCGCAGCACGCCGATCTCGCGCGCGCGCTCGAGCGAGAGCGCCATGAGCGCGGCCAGCATGCCGACGAAGGCCACCACCAGGCTCAGCGTGCGCAGGACGCCGGTGATGGCGAACGTCCGGTCGAAGATCTCCATCGACGCCTCGCGCAGCGCGCGGTTGGAGCGGACAACGAGCCGCGGGCCGCCGGCCGCGCGCTCGCGCACCGCGGCCACCAGCGCGTCTACGTCGACGGCGGGTGCCGCCTCCAACGCCAGGCCCGAGATCCGCCGATCGTTCCACGCGCCGTCGTAGGTGCGGCGGCTCATGACCACGACGCCGGCGCTGGAGCCGTAGTCGTAGAAGACGCCGGCCACGCGGAAGTCGCGCTCGCCCTGGTCGGTGCGCAGTCGCACGGCGGCGCCGGTGCGCACGCCGTGGCGATTGGCGAAGGGTTCCGACACCAAAACACCATCCCCGTCCCACACGCCCGCGTCACCACCGGAACGAAATCGCCAGCGTGGCGGCCGTAACGGATCGACGTCGAGCGCCACCACCTGCGCCGGGCCGCGCGGGCTCTGCACCACCACGCCGCGCGAGGTGCTGGCGCGCGCCACGCCCGGCGTCGCGGCCAGGCGCGCGACGAGCTCGGGATCCAGCGTGGCGTCGGGGCGGCTGCCGACCAGGCTCGGCGCGGAGATATAAACGTCCGCGCGCAGAGTGCCCTCGAGCCAGGCCGTGACGGCCTCGCGAAAGCTCGCAATCATCACACCGACGCCGATGGCGGCCGCGACAGCGATCATCAGCGCCGCCATCGCGACGGAGGTGCGGGACAGCGCCGCGACGATGCTCCGGGTGGCGAGGCGGCCGAGCACGCCGAAGGCGGCGCCGGCCACGCGATGCAGGGGGTGCAGCAGGCCGAGCGCGGCGGCGGGGGTGACGAGCGCGCAGCCCACCATCAGCACGAGAAGCCCCGCGAAGCCGACGACGATGCTGCCGGGCACGGCGAGAATCAGAGCTCCGGCGG
>Ga0137403_10007891_pt1 | contig 11944 bp, 7 predicted proteins | sample CZOMad2_1_16fung_FD_122057 | JGI IMG/M metagenome (GOLD analysis project Ga0137403, IMG submission 122057) | Vadose zone soil fungal communities from Angelo Coast Range Reserve, California, USA - CZOMad2_1_16fungal (Hybrid Assembly) | ecosystem: Environmental > Terrestrial > Soil > Vadose zone...
ACCGCCTCGCTCTCGCTGCAGCTCTCGAGCGTGCGCCAGCTCTTCCAGCTCAGCTACCTCGACCCTTACGTGCTGGATTCGCAGTGGACGGGTTCGATCGATCTCTACCGCAGCGAGCTGGCCTACACCGGGTTCAACCGCGGGGCGAACGGCGGCTCGCTGACCGCCGGCTACGACTTCAGCAACCTCGCGCCTTGGCTCGAGGACTTCCGCATCTTTCTCACCTACACCTTAGAGAACGTGCATGTGCAGGCCGCGGTCGGCACACAGGACGTCCTCGCGAACCAGTTCTTGTCCGGGCTGACCTCGAGCATCCGCATCTCCTTCAACTACGACAAGCGCGACAACCGCCTCTTCCCCACCTCCGGTCACCTGGAGTCCGCATCGGCCGAATTCGCCACTTCGCTGCTCGGGAGCGAGAACCTCTTCCAGCGCTACCGTTTCATCGAGCGATTCTACCGGCCGCTCTGGCTGGGCATGGTCTTCAAGACGAACATCTCGGTCGGGTACATCCGGGCCACAGACCCCGTCAATCACCCGGTGGCCATCAGCGAGAAGTTCTTCGAGGGCGGCATCAACTCGATCCGCGGCTACACGCTGCGCAGCATCTCGCCGACGCTGAAGATCGCCACTGTCAGCGAGCCCAACTCCGGCATCATCGACTTCCCGGTGGGCGGCAACAAGGAGCTGATCACGAACTGGGAGGTGGAGTTCCCGCTGCTCGGATCCGCGGGCCTCCGCGGCGTGGGCTTCTTCGACGCGGGCAACGTCTTCTCGGAGCAGGAGAACTTCTTCCAGAGCTCGCAGCGCAACGGCACACTGCCCCTGGGCCTGTTCACCAGCGTGGGCTTCGGAATTCGCTGGTTCTCTCCCCTCGGACCGCTCCGGTTCGAGGTCGGCTTCCCCCTGACCCGCCGGCCCATCGACGACTCGTATCTCTTCGAGTTCACGATCGGGAACTTCTTCTAGACCGCCGCCACGGCAGGACCCCCTCGCGTCCTAGCGCTGGTTGTATCGATCGCTGAGACGCCGCCGGGCTGCATGGCCCGGCGCCACCACGGCAGAAAGCGAGCCCGCCGGCGAGGCACGTGACGTGAAGCGAGAGACACGGGGCGGCGCGTTCTGCGCGACGTGTGCTTTCTGACGCAGCGGCGCGAGGGCCACGCACCCCGTCGGCTATCTGCGCGCGTCGCACCCAGTCGACACAACGCGCACCGCGCCCCGCGTTGGTCTGTAGGCCTTCATGGTGAGCTTCAGTTTGCGTATGGTGAGCTTCGGTGGGCGAGAGCGCCGCTGTACAGAGCGCACGAGATCGTTTTGAGAGCCCCCGGTCTCTTAACTTCGGATCAACGCGGGGCGCGGAGAGGACCAGCGCACTGGGCGTCCGCGCGCAGATAGCCGACGGGGTGCGTGGCCCTCGCGCCGACGCATCAGAAAGCACACGTCGCGCAGTATGCGCCCCCCCGTGTCTCTCGACTCACGTCACGGTGGGCCCGCCGGTGAGCTCGCTTTCTGCGTGGCGGCGCAGGGCCATGCAGCCCGGCGGCGTCTCAGCGAACGATACAAACGGCGCGACCCAGGACCTCACCGCGTCGGTTTGCGGATTCTGCGCTTCATGGGAGTCTCCTGAGTGCTGCGACGCCAGCGTACGTGGCGACATAGAGCGTCGGTGGTTCGACCATGCGGTCGAGCTTGAGACGGAGGACGTGATCGTCGGGCAGGTCCGGGCCCGCTCGAAGCGAGCTGTGCGCGCCGGTCTGTGGGTTCCAGAAGACGAGGCCGGTGTTCCGGCCAGCGAGGACGAGACGGCCGTCGGGCAGCGCCACCATGTCGCGGATGTCGTTTTCTTCCATGCCTGCGTCGCGCCGCGGGTCGTAGTACCGGAAGGACCTGCCGTCCCAAACGGCGAGGCCGCGGGGGATGTCGTATCCGGTGGTGCGCCCGCTGGCGAACCAGACCCGGCCGTCTGTAGCCACCGCGACCGCCTGGACGGAGATGACGTCGCCCTCCGAGGGAACCATGAAGACGGGCTGGTTGCAGTTGCCCGAGCCGCAGGGGCCTCGGTACGGATCGCCGAAGGCGACGGCGAAGATCTGGTTTCCCGGCCGGTTCAGCCAATCCGCGAGCTCCGGCGTCCAGCGGATCTGGCCGCCGGTCCAGCGGCCGCCGACCCAGAGGTTGCCGTCGGGCGAGAGCGCCAGGCCCTTCCAGTCGCCGAGGCGCAGGTCGCTCTCAGAGGCGTCGCAGGCGTGGTGGTAGCAGACCTGGGGATGGAGGTGATCGGAGAGCCACTCCTTGGTGGCGGCAAGGAACCACTCGCCCTTTTTTGGCGCGCGGTATTTGTCCGGCCAGATGCGGTCCACTCCGTGGTTGGCTCCGACGTACAGCTCGTGCGGGTGCTGGACGTGGTCGTAGAGCATCCGCTCGACGGTGCGGTTGTGCCAGAACTGCGCGGTATTGGTGGACACCAGGTCCAGTCGATCGACCTGGAGGCTTCCAGAGCTGGTGAGCCGGACCCGATCGAGCTTTCCGCTATGGCGATTCGGATCGCCCCAGTCCGCGCTCCCATCGTCGATGCCGAAGTAGCCGACGAATACCTCGCCTTCGGCGCCCCCCTCGATCTCGCTGATGCCCGGATCGGCCGCGGCCCCGAAGATCGGGCACCTCCGGTCCCCTCCCGCGAGGTCCGCGTCGCAGTACTCGACCCGATTGCCCTGCAGATGTAGCCCGTCGCGGACGGTGAAGCGCCGGAAGGACCGCTCGCCGGGCTTCATCAGGTACAGCGCCGAGTTGGTGGCCACCCAGAGGTTCTGCGCCTCGTCGGTGGTCGCGCTGATCACCGGCTGCTCGAGGATACCGTCGCCGGCGACATGGATCGTGTTTGCTGCGCCCCAGGGGCTGGGGCCACCGAACTTGGAGCCCGAGCCGCCCAGAAGCAAAGAGCCGCCACACGCCGCCGCGAGCAATACGGCGACGAGCGCTTTCCTCAAGGCAGCACCCTCAGGATCGCGACCGCTAGCGTCGACTTCCCGACCTTCCCCACGACGCCCTCCCGCCCCCGGCTGCACGAGGGTCCCGTCCTCTTTGCGAGGGGTGGGCCAGGTCGCGGAGCCCACCGTGCGGAAATCCACGCGCCGCGACGGTCGTGAATGGAGCCCTTGCTCCCAGATCAGCGAATGTCGTAGAGAAACCCGCTTCCGCCGGGAAGAACCGCCTTTCCCACCCCCGCACCGTCTGCTACTCCTTCTTCGGTCGATGGTCACCGCACTCCCTTTCGGCGCCAGGGCCCAGAGGGCCGAGCAGACCCGGATCCTGCGCGCCGCCCTCGCGGCCATCCGCCCTGACCGCCCCATCGCGGCGTTCGATCTCGACAGCACGATCCTGGTGAACAAGGACCGCCAGGCGCGCATCGTGCGCGAGTACGGCCAGCTGCGCGGAGACGCGCGCCTCGCAGCTTGCGCCCCGATAGCCGTCCAGAGCTGGGAGCTGCGCGACACCATGCGCCGCTGCGGGTTGAGCGAGTCCGAGGTCGAGGCCGTCGTTCCCGACATCCGCACCTTCTGGCGCGACCGCTTCTTCAGCAGCGAGTACTGCAAGGACGACACGCCCGCCGCGGGCGCTCGCGACTATCTGCGCGCGGTCCTCGCCGCGAGGGGCGAGATCCTCTACATCACCGGCCGGCACCAGCAGATGGGGCCGGGCACTCTCGAGAGCTTCCGCCGCGCGGGGTTTCCCCTGCCGGACGGAGAGCGAGCACAGCTCTGGCTGAAGCCGGCGCTGGCCGACGATGACGATCGATGGAAGGAGATCTGTCACGCGCGGCTCCAGCAATTGCGCGGACTCGCTTGCGCGTTCGACAATGAGCCCACGCACGTCAACGCCTACAAGCGAAGCTTTCCGGACGCCGTCGTCGTCCACCTGGATACCGACCATTCCCGCCGGCCGGTGGAGGTGCACCCCGACGTTCCGTCGATCCACGACTTCGTGATGGAGCCTGGGGAGTGACGCCGGCCAAGGGTCGCGGGAAGGTCCTCGCGGTCGTGGACCTCGGCTCGAACGCCGTCCGCCTGCAGATCGCGGAGGTGACGCCGCCGGGCCGCGCGGAGGTGCTGGCGGAAGATCGGGCTGCCGTGCGGCTGGGAGAACAGGTGTTCCGAACGGGCCGACTCGCGGCCGCCGCCATGACTCGCACCGCCGCCGCCATGGAGCGCTTCGCCAAGCTGGCGGAACGGGCCGGGGCCCGGACGGTTCGCGCGGTGGCGACGAGCGCGGTGCGCGAAGCCTCCAACCGAGCGGCGCTGGTGCGCACCATCCGGGACCGGACCGGAATCGGCCTGGAGGTGATCAGCGGCGCCGAGGAAGCCCGCCTGGTCTGCCTCGGCGTCCTGCAAGGAGAGCCGCCCGCGGCGCGCTCCCTGATGCTCGACATCGGCGGCGGCTCGACCGAGATCATCAGCGCGCGAGGTGAGGAGCCCGAGACGGCCTCCAGCATCCCGCTCGGCTCGGTCCGCCTGACGGAGTTCTTCGTCGAGAGCGATCCGGTCTCGCGCAAAGAGGTGAAGCTGGTCGAGGAGTCCGTGCAGGACGGCCTCGGGCAGATCGATCCGCTCCTCATCGGCAGGCACCGCCGGATCATCGGCGCCGCGGGGACCGCCGGCGCCGTGGCGCAGCTCGCGCGCAGGTTCGCCGGCAACGACGACGCCGGCAGCCTGCCGGTCAGCTATGCGCAAGTGCGGCGGGTGCTGGAGCGCCTGCGGACCTCCACCTCGCGGCAGCGGCGCAAGTGGGGCGTCGACGAGCAGCGCAGCGACATCATCTACGCCGGCACCGCGATCTGCGAGGGCGTCATGCGGAGGCTGCGCGTCGAGGAGCTGGAGATCACCCAGCGCGGCCTGCGCGATGGCCTGATGGCCGACCTGATCCGCCGGACCGTGAGGGCGCGCGGAGCGCACCTGCACCAGGAAAGCGCGGTGCTCGACGGGTTGCGGGCGTTCGGACGCCGCTGCGCCTACCGCGAGGAGCACGCCGAACAGGTGGCGCACCTCAGCCTCTCCTTGTTCGATCAGCTCCCGGACCTGCACCGGCTGGGCGAGGAAGAGCGCGCGCTGCTGCACGCCGCGGCCATGCTGCACGACGTGGGCGCGTTCGTCTCGTACAACCGCCACCACAAGCACAGCTACTACCTCCTGTACCACGCCGATCTGCCCGGCTATACCGATCGCGAGCGGGAGCTGATCGCCACCATCGCCCGATACCACCGGCGCAGCTCGCCCAAGGACGGGCACGAGGAGTTCCAGCGCCTCACGCCCCAGGAGCGCGTGGTGGTGCGCAATCTCGCCGCCATCCTGCGCGTGGCTGACGGGCTCGATCGCGGTCACCGCCGCCACATCCGCTCGCTGACCGCGCGGCAGTGGGGCAACGGCGTGCACATCGACGTCAAGGCGGAACGAGGCAGCGACCTGGAGGTCTGGTCCGCCCGCCAGAAAGCCGATCTCCTGGAGGAGATCGCCGGGGGCCCGATTCGTATCCGCATGGCGGAGAGGTGATCGATGATCCGCGTCTACCTCGTCCGGCATGGCATCGCCGCCGATCCCGTTCCCGAGGTGCCCGACGAGTCCCGGCCGCTCACGGCGAAAGGGCGGAGGCGATTTCGCCGGGCCGCGCGCGAATTCGGACAGATCGGCGAGCCGATCGATCACGTCTTCACCAGCCCGTTGGTCCGGGCGGTGCAAACGGCCGAGATCCTCGCGCGCGCGCTGAAGCAGGACGAGGTGGGCGTGCTCGAGGAGCTGGGCCCGGGGGTTCCGGTGTCCAAGGTCTTCGCGGCCGTGGTCGCGCGCGTGAAGGAGGACGAGTCCGTCGCGCTGGTCGGTCACGATCCGCAGATGTCGCTGCTGGTCGCCGCGCTCGCGCAGCTCGACCACGCGGACGCCGCCCGGGTGGACTTCCGCAAGGGCGCGATCGTCCGCATCGACGTGGACGCGCTGCCGCCGGCCAGGAGCGAGCCGCGCTGGAACCTCAAGCCGCGGTCGCGCGCGATCGTGGAAGGCCTCCCGCTGGCGAAAGCTACTGCGGACCCACCATCCAAGGCGCGCCGATAGGATTGCCGTTCGCGTCGCGCTGCACGAACACCAGCCTGCCGTCGGAGCCCTGCAGCACCGTTCCGAATCCCCATTTGCCGCCGGCGCCCCCGAGCCCCACCACGGCGGAGCGGCCCTGCCAGGTGGCGGCGTCGTGCTGGTACTCGTGATTGTGAGCGGTGAGGATCAGCGCGTACTTGTGTTGCTTTAGTATACTCAGTATCTCAGACGCGCCGCTGCGGGTGCCCTGGACCGGGTGGTGGCGCGCGACGATGGTGTACCTGGCGCGCGCGTCCGCATCGGTCAGCGTGTCGCGGAGCCACGCGGCCTGGGTCGCGTTCCACGAGTCGTCGGCGATCACCACGAACCGCGCCAGCCCGAGCGACGTCTGCACGTCGTTGGCGTAGTAGGGCAGCGGCCGCCGGAGCGCGGCCATGTACGCCGAGAAGTTCGCATCGGGTGGCCCGCCGACGAAGCACGCGTACGGGTACGCGCTACTCCCGCACTCGTGATTGCCCATGGTCATCCACCAGACCGAAGGGCCCTGCGCGATGGCCTCCATGTAGAAACCCATCTGCTGGCGCGCCTCGGCGTCGCTCTGGTTGCAGACGTACATGTGATCGCCGAGGTCCAGCGTGAACTGCACCCGCAGCGCCTTCATCGCCGCGGCGATCTGGGCGATGGCCGCCTTCGGGTACGCGTTGGTCTGGTCGCATTCGGCCGGGCGCGTATCGCCCGTGGTCGCGAACCACAACCGATCGACGGCGCCTCCGCCCGGGCCCACGGTGCCGGCGGGAACCGCGCCTGGATCGGGCGTTCCCGGAAGCGCGCCGACGCCGGAGTCCACGCCGCCGCAAGGGTCCACCACGTCCGGCCGCGAGGCGCACATGGCCTGTGTCTGGGGCTGGCACGCCAGGAGCGCCGCGCAGGGCAGGAGGACCCGCATCGGCAGGAGGACCCGCATCACCTCCTATTCGAGCACGCGGACGGGAAGGATGACCATCGGTAGCCCGGCGAATTGCAGCCGGCGCTGGACCTGGTTCGCGGTCTCGTTGTGTAGCAGCCGGTCCCACCACCGCTCCCGCTCGAAGATCAGCTTGCCGGCGAAGAAGATGCTGCGCTCGTACTCCTTCGCCACCTCGCCGGCGAGCTTCTCGCTCTCGCTCACCGCCTCGGTTCCGATCGAGAACCGGTAGTCGGCCGGCATTCCAATGCCGCGGGCGAGCTCGACGTACCGGCGCAGCGCCTCCTCCGTCTGCTCGCGCACCCGATCCACTTCCTCCACGCCCTGGAACGTGGCGCTGTCGATCACCCCGACCGACATGAACACCACGTTCACGAAGTAGCGCGGAAACAGCCTCATGATGGTGAGCAGCGCGTGGATGCCCAGGCCCGAGAAGCCTCCAACCAGCAGCACCGCCGTGGGCTTCTTCTTCTGCAGCTCCAGCTCCTTCTTCGGGGCCGTCTGGGGCAGCGCGGTGAGGATCTGGTCGAGGCGGCCGAGGCGGGCACGGACGCCGACGTAATGGCGCTTGATGAGCAGGCAGAGCGACACCACCGCGCCGGTCACCACCACCGTGAGCCAGGCGCCCTCGGTGAACTTCTCCAGCACGTTGACTACCAGGATCCCGAAGCAGAGCACGAACCCGATCAGATGGAGGGGAAGGCGCCGCGCCCAGTCCGGGTGCTTGCGGCGCGTCTCCTTCATCCACCAGTAGCGGATCATGCCGGCCTGGCTGAGCGAGAAGGTGACGAAGACGTTGATCGAGTACATCACCACCAGCGCATCGACCGATCCGCCGGTGTGCCAGAGCATGTACAGCGAGGTGGCGCCGATCAGGAGCACGCCGTTCTGCATGGTCAGGCGGGAGCTCAGGGCGCCGAAGCGGTGCGGCAGCCAGGAGTCATGCGCCATGTTCGCCATCACGCGCGGGCCGTCGATGAAACCGGCCTGCGCCGCGACGAAGAGGAGCAGGGCCTCGGAGGTGAGCGTGATCACCACGAAACCATGGCCCAGCGGGATGCCCGCGAGGTTCCAGGATCCGGCCAGCCTGTCGGCCAGGACCGCGTTCATCGTCTTGCCCTGCACCGGGTGCACGTCCATCAGGAGGTACCCGAGGATGATGCCGGCGGCGGTCAGCGCCAAGCTGACCGCCATGTAGATCATGGTCCGCTTGGCGGTGGCGACGCGCGGCTCGCGCATGATCTGCAGGCCGTTGGAGACCGCCTCGATGCCGGTGTACGTGCCGGCGCCCAGCGAGTACGCGCGCAGGAAGAGCGCCGCCGTGGCGAAGAACCCGATGGTGCTCAGGTCATGGGAGAGGCCGGTCGAGACGCTCCGCGCCACTTCGTCCGCCCGGCCCAGATGGAACAGCACGGAGCCGCCGATCATGACCACGTGCGTCGCCAGGAAGATGAGGAAGATCGGCACCAGCGTGCGCACCGACTCCTTCACCCCGCGCAGGTTGAGGACCGTGAGCAGGCCGATGACCACGAACTCCACCGGCAGCTTGAGGGAGTGGACGCTCTGCGGCAGGTTGGAGAAGACGGCCTCGCCCCCGGCCGCGATCGAGGTGGTGATGGTCAGCACGTAGTCGACCAGCAGGGCGGAGCCGGAGATGACACCCGCGCGAGGACCGAGAAGCCTGCTGGCGACGACGTAGCCGCCGCCGCCGAAAGGAAAGTGCTCGATGATCTTGCTGTAGGAGGCGGCGATCACCACCACCGTCAGCGCGGTCAGCGCGGCGAGGAAGACCGCGAGGTACTGGTGCTCACCGAGGTTCTTGAACGCCTCCTCGGGGCCATAGGCGCTGGAGGACAGCCCGTCAGCGCCGAGGCCGACCCAGGCGAGGAAAGCAGCCAGGGAGAGCGAGTGGAAGAGATGGGGATCCTGGAGGTTCTTCGGACCCCCGAGGACCGCACGCCGTACCCGCCGGAACCCGCGCTCGCGCTCGGGCGGAAGGGGCGGCTCTGGCCCGGGGTCCATGGTTGGCGGCATGTGTTAGCCGGCCCCGTTCCGGCCGGCATCCTGCGTTGGTCCCAGCGATGAACGTCGCAAGAAGTCCTACTCCTCGAGCACGCGCACCGGGAGCACGACCATCGGCAGCCCCTTGAACTGCAAGCGCCGCTGGATCTGGTACGCGGTCTCGTTGTGCAGGAGCCGGTCCCACCACTTCTCCCGCTCGAAGATCAGCTTTCCGGCGAAGAAGATGCTGCGCTCGTACTCCTTCGCCACCTCAGCGGCGAGCCTCTCGCACTCGCTCACCGCCTCGGTCCCCATCGACATCTTCTGGTCCGCCGGAATGCCCATCCCGCGGGCGAGGTCCACGTACTTCTTCAGCGCCTCCTCGGTCTCGTCCCGCACCCGATCCACTTCTTCCACGCCCTGGAACGTGGCGCTGTCCACCACGCCGACCGACATGAAGACGACGTTGGCGAAGTAGCGGGGAAAGAGCTTGATCACCGTCAAGAGCGAGTGGATCCCGAGCCCCGAGAAGCCTCCCACCAGGAGCACCGCGGTGGGCTTCTTCTTCTGCAGCGGGAGAATCTTTGGCGGCTTGCTGGACGGCAGGGCGGTGAGGATTTGATCGAGGCCCTTGAGGCGGTCGAAGACGCCGCTGTAGTGCCGCTTGATCACCATGCAGAGCGCCACCAGCGCTCCAGTGACGATCACCGTCAGCCAGGCGCCCTCGGCGAACTTCTCGAACAGGTTCACCACCAGGATGAAGCTGCAGACCACGAAGCAGATCACGGCGATGGCCAGCGGCCTCCGCCACTCCGAGTGGCGCTTGCGCGTCTCCGGGCGCCGCCAGTACTTGATCATGGCGAGCTGGCTGAGCGCGAAGGTCACGAAGACGTTGATGGCGTACATCACCACCAGCGCGTCGACGGACCCGCGGGTGTACAGCAGCATCAGGAACGAGGCGCCGCCCATCAGCAGCACGCCGTTCTGCATGGTGAGGCGGTCGCTGAGGGCGCCGAAGCGGTGCGGAAAGAAGGAATCCTGGGCCAGGTTGGCCATCACGCGAGGGCCGGCGATGAATCCCGCCTGCGCGGCGACGAACAGCAGCAGGGCCTCCGACGCGATGGTGACGATGACGTACCAGTGGCCGACGGGGAGCGGCCCCAGGTGGAAGTTGCCGGCCAGCATCTGGGCCAGCATGTAGTTCATCGTCTTGCCGGGCACCGGGTGGACGCCCATCAGCAGGTAACCGAGGATGATCCCGCCCGCGGTGACCGCCAGGCTGGTGGACATGTAGACCATGGTCCGCTTGCCGGTCAGGACGCGCGGCTCGCGCATGATGTTGAGCCCGTTGGAGACCGCCTCGATGCCGGTGTACGTGCCGGCGCCCAGCGAGTAGGCGCGCAGGAAGAGCAGGGCCAGACCGACGAATCCCATGGTGCTCAGGTCGCGCGTGAGGCCGTCGGAAACGCTGTGCGCGACTTCGTCTGCCCGGCCGAGGTGGAAGAAGACGCTGCCCGCGATCAGGAAGGCGTGCGTCACCAGGAAGACGAGGAAGATGGGCATCAGGACGCGGATCGATTCCCGGACGCCCCGCAGGTTCAGCACCGTGAGGGCGGCCATGGCCACCAGCTCGACCGGCAGCTTCCAGACGTGCCACTGCTGCGGGAAGTTGCTGAAGATGGCCTCGCCGCCGGCCGCCACCGACGTCGTGCAGGTGAGGACATAATCGATCAGCAGCGCCGCCCCGCTCACCACGCCTGCGCGCGGGCCGATCAGGCGCGAGGTGACGATGTACCCGCCGCCTCCGAAGGGAAAGTGCTCGATGATCTTGGTGTAGGCCGCCGAGATGATCAGGACGGTGAGTCCGGTCGCGAGGGCGAGGAAGACGGCGAGGTACTGGTGGTCGCCGAGGTTCTTGAACGCTTCCTCGGGGCCGTAGGAGCTGGACGACAACCCGTCCGCGCCCAGTCCCACCCAGGCGAGGAAGGCCGCCAGCGAGAGGGTGTGGAAGAGGTGCGGGTCCTGGAAGTCCTTGGGCCCCCCCAGCAGGATCCGCTTGAACCGTTGCCACCCGCTGATGGGCCCCGGGACCGGAGGTTCGGATGGTGGGGGAGGAACGGTGCTCGGCGCCGGGGAGGGCGCGGGTTGCTCCATGGCCGACCCTTCCCTAGCACATCTCAGACGGCAGAGGGGGTCAGCGAGCGGCCGGCAGCCCTGAAAGCGACCTGGTTTCGAGCGCTTGCCTGACCAGCCGAGCGAGCGCCCGGGCGTACAGCCGGCAATCGTTGATGGCGTTCGCCACCTCGTACCGCTCGATGCCGGCGGTCTTCGCGACGCCCGCGAGCAGGATGCGCTGCTCGTGCAAGGTCTCGATGTGGTCGGACACGAACGCCACCGGAACGACCAGGATCTCGCGGACGCCTTGGCGCGCGAGCTCCGGGATGTGATCGATGGACGCGGGCTCCAGCCACTTCACCGGCCCGACCCTGCTCTGGTAGCTCAGCGACCAGCTCTGTCCGGCGGGCAGGCGCTGCCGCACGCCCTCGACCGTGCGCTGGATCTCGCGCTGGTACGGGTCGCCGCGGCGCACCAGGCTCTGCGGGATGCCGTGCGCGCTGAAGAGGACGTGCACGCGTTGGGGATCGGGGAACCGCCGCAAGGCTTCGTGCACCGTGCTCGCGAGCGAATCCAGGTACTCCGGGTCGTCCGGGTACCGGTCGACCTCCGCGACCGGCAGCGTTCCGGCCACCGCGCGGCGCAGGTCGAAGAAGACGGACTCCGTGGTGGCCGAGCACCACTGCGGAAACAGGGAGACCCCGACCAGCCGCGTGCAGCCGTCCGCGCGGGCCTGCGCCACCGCCTCCTGGATGAACGGCGTCCAGGCGGCGAAGGCGACGTA
>Ga0137403_10007892_pt1 | contig 11944 bp, 11 predicted proteins | sample CZOMad2_1_16fung_FD_122057 | JGI IMG/M metagenome (GOLD analysis project Ga0137403, IMG submission 122057) | Vadose zone soil fungal communities from Angelo Coast Range Reserve, California, USA - CZOMad2_1_16fungal (Hybrid Assembly) | ecosystem: Environmental > Terrestrial > Soil > Vadose zone...
AGTCCCGCGGCCGTCTATGCGGTCACCAAGTGGGACGAGTGGCTGCGCAAATACGCCCCTCCGGGCGCGGCTGACCTCGACTTCTATCAGTCGCTCCCATCGCTCAGCCAGGGCAACGTCGCCCAGCAGATCTTCTGGTATTCGGCCTTCACCTCGGCGATGGTCGGGCCGAAGAGCGGGGGTAACAACACGGTCGACGACCAGGGCATGCCGCTCTGGCGGATGGCTCCCTCCCCGCACGGTCCGTACTGGAAGGAAGGCTCGCAGCGCGGCTATCAGGATGCCGGCTCGTGGACGTTGTTCAATTCCACGCCGGTCGACCGCCGCAAGGCAGCCTGGCTCTATGCGCAGTTCGTCGTCTCCAAGACGGTCGACGTCAAGAAGAGCCACGTCGGTCTGACGTTCATCCGCGACAGCACGGTCCGCGACAAGTCGTTCACGGAACGCGCCCCCAAACTCGGCGGTCTGATCGAGTTCTATCGCTCGCCCGACCGTGTCGCTTGGACGCCGACCGGAATCAACGTGCCCGATTATCCGAAGCTCGCCCAGCTCTTCTGGGAGAACATCGGTGACGTCAATTCGGGCGCCTTCACGCCGCAGCAAGCCATGGATCGACTTGCCGACCAGATGGACCAGGTGATGGCCCGCATGCAGGCGGTGGACGTGTCGAACCACGTCTATCACGATTGCGGCCCACGGCTGAACCCGGTGAGCGACCCCTCGAAGTGGCTCAGCACCGAGCACGCCCCCTGGGCGAAGCTCGCCAATGAGAAGCCGCAGGGCGAGACGATTGCCTATGACGAGCTGATAAAGCGCTGGACCGAGCTCCAGTAAGCCCCGCCAGCGCACGAAAGACTTCCGGGGTGCACGCAAAGCGTGCGCCCCGGAAGCGGATTGTGAGAGACTGGCACAACATCCAGGGACTTGGCATTCGGGCGATGTCATTCGAGCTGAGAAACGTCACCAAGCGCGTTGGAGCCGACCTCCACATTTACGAGACGAACCTCGTCCTGGAAGCTGGCAGCTTCAACACGCTTCTTGGTCCGACACTTGCCGGCAAGACCACGCTCATGCAGTTGATGGCCGGCCTCGACCGCCCGACGACCGGCGAGATCTGGTTCCGCGGCAAGAACGTAACCGGCATTCCCGTGCAGAAGCGGAATGTGTCGATGGTCTATCAGCAGTTCATCAACTATCCGAATTTCACCGTTTACGAGAACATCGCCTCGCCGCTCCGGGTGGCTGGCCTGGCGGCGCGCGACATCGAGGCGCGCGTCTTCAAGGCCGCCGAACTGCTGCGCCTCATGCCGATGCTCAAACGTCGGCCAAACGAGCTTTCCGGCGGCCAGCAGCAGCGGACCGCGATTGCCCGGGCGCTGGTCAAGGATTCTGACATTATTCTTCTCGACGAACCGCTTGCCAACCTCGATTACAAGCTGCGCGAAGAGCTGCGCGACGAGTTGCCGAGATTCTTCGCCGACCGGGACTGCATCGTGGTCTATGCCACCACGGAGCCGACGGAAGCGCTGCTCTTCAGCGGGAACACGGCGACGCTCCATGCCGGTCGGGTCACGCAATTCGGGCCGACCGCCGAGATCTACCGCCGGCCGGCCGATCTCGTGAGCGCCCGTGTTTTCTCCGATCCGCCCATCAATACCGCCGCCATCAGGAAGCGCGGCACCGATATCCTGATCGGCGACGGGATCACGCTTCCCGCCGGGACCTCGGCTCGCGCGTTACCCGATGGCGCATACACGATCGGCATCAGGCCGCATCACATCACGCCCCAGCCGCGCAAATCCTCTGCCGCCATGATCGAGGGCACCGTGCTGATCGCCGAGCTCAGTGGCTCCGAAAGCACGCTCCACGTTGACCTGAGCGGCCAGACGTGGGTATCCCAGTCGCACGGCATTCATCCGTTCAAGGTGGGATCTCGCGCCAGGCTCTATGTCGACATGGACCACACCTTGTTCTTCGATGCCGAACATCGGCTGGTCGAAGGGCGCGCGTAATGGCCAGCATCATCCTGCGCGACCTGCGGCACAGTTATGAAGGCGCGGATCGCGCCGATCGCAACTGGGCGCTGAAGCAGATCACGCTCGAATGGGCCGACGGTGGGGCTTATGCCCTGCTCGGCCCCTCGGGCTGCGGAAAGACCACGCTCCTCAATCTGATTTCCGGGCTTTTGACGCCGACCGAGGGGCGGATCGTCTTCGACGGTCGCGACGTGACGAACGCCTCACCCGAAGAGCGCAACATCGCCCAGGTGTTCCAGTTCCCGGTTATCTACGACACGATGACGGTCTACGACAACCTCGCTTTTCCGCTGCGCAACCGGCGGGTTGGCGAGCGCGAAGTAGACGAGCGCGTTCGCGAGGTCGCCACCATGCTCGAACTCGACACGATGCTGAAACAGCGCGCCTCCGGGTTGACCGCCGACGGCAAGCAGAAGATATCGCTCGGCCGTGGCCTCGTGCGGTCCGACGTCAATGTCATCATGTTCGACGAGCCGCTCACCGTCATCGATCCGCACCTGAAATGGGTTCTGCGGTCCAAGTTGAAGGAGCTCCAGCAACGTATCCGCCGTACGATGATCTATGTCACTCACGATCAGACCGAAGCGCTCACCTTCGCCGATCAGGTTGTTGTCATGAAGGATGGCGAGATCGTGCAGATCGGCACGCCGGTCGAGCTTTTCGAGCGTCCGAGCCATACCTTCGTCGGCCACTTCATCGGCTCGCCGGGCATGAACCTGCTGCCCTGCCAGGTGAGGGACGGCCGGGCAATTTTCGCCGGCGAGATGATCGAGACGGCCAATGGCGCGAGCTATCGCGGCGAGGGCAGGGGGTTGGAACTCGGCGTGCGTCCCGAGTCTGTCAGCTTCGCCCCCGAAGGCATCCCGGTCGATGTGGTCAAGGTTCTCGACGCCGGTTCCTACCGCATCGTCGAAGCTCGCCGGGCCGGCCACACGATCAAGATGCTCGTCTCCGAAGACGATCGGATACCGGAAGGCCCGGCCCATGTACGCTTCGCACCCGATCGGACCCGCGTCTATGAAAACGGTTGGCTGGTGAGGTGAGGACGGGCCGATGAACAAAACCGTCAATCAGAAGGGCTGGCGGTTCGTCCTTCCCGTCGTCGTCCTGGTGGCGTTCAACGCCGTCATTCCACTGATGACCGTGGTGAACTATTCGGTCCAAGAATCGTTCGGCGAGAACACGTTCTTCTGGGCGGGCGTGCGCTGGTTCGAGCAAGTGCTGCACGCCGAACGCTTCCACTACGCGCTGCTCCGGCAGATCTCCTTCACCGCGATCGTCCTCGCCATCGAAGTCCCGCTCGGCCTGATCATCGCGCTCGCCATGCCGCGCAAGGGACCGTGGGTTTCAGTCTGCCTCGTGCTGATGGCGCTGCCGCTGCTGATCCCATGGAACGTCGTCGGCGCCATGTGGAACATCATGGCGTTGCCAGATATCGGTTTGCTCGGGCGCACGCTGAACAAAATCGGATGGGAATACAACTACACGCGCCAGCCCTTCGCTGCGTGGTTCACGATCGTCCTCATGGACGTCTGGCACTGGACGTCGCTGGTCGTTCTCCTCTGCTACGCCGGCCTGGTCTCGATCCCCGACGCCTACTACCAGGCCGCCAAGATCGACGGTGCCCGGCGATGGGCCGTGTTCCGCTTTATCCAGCTGCCGAAGCTCAAATACGTGCTGACGATCGCCATTCTTCTGCGCTTCATGGACTCGTTCATGATCTACACGGAAGTGGTCGTCGTCACCGGCGGCGGCCCCGGGAATGCGACGACGTTTTTGTCCATCGATCTGGTAAAGACAGCGCTCGGCCAGTTTGACCTCGGACCGGCGGCGGCAATGTCGCTCATCTACTTCCTGATCACTCTATTCCTCAGTTGGCTGTTCTACACGCTGATGATGCGGAACGAGGCGAGGTAGCGATGCGCAGCCGGTTTCTGCTCCCGACGGTTTACATTGTGTTTCTTCTGCTGCCGATCTATTGGCTCCTGAACATGTCGTTCAAGACGACCAACGAGATTCTCGGCAGTTTCACGCTGTGGCCCCAGACGTTCACCCTCGACAATTACCGGATCATTTTCACCGATCCGACCTGGTACAACGGCTACATAGCTTCGCTCGAATACGTCGTTCTCAACACGGTGTTGTCCGTGTCGGTCGCGTTGCCGGCGGCCTATGCGTTCTCGCGCTATCGCTTCCTCGGCGACAAACACCTGTTCTTCTGGCTGCTGACCAACCGCATGGCGCCGCCGGCGGTCTTCGCGCTGCCCTTCTACCAGCTCTATTCGGCGATCGGCCTGTTCGATACGCCTTTCGCCGTGGCGCTGGCCCATACGCTTTTCAATATCCCGCTCGCGGTGTGGATTCTGGAAGGCTTCATGTCGGGCGTGCCGAAGGAGCTTGATGAAACGGCCTACGTCGATGGTTATTCGTTCTGGCGTTTCTTCTTTCGCATCTTCATGCCCACCATCGCCGCCGGTATTGGCGTGGCGTGCTTTTTCTGCTTCATGTTTTCCTGGGTCGAACTGCTGCTGGCAAAGACGTTGACCGCTGTCGCAGCCAAGCCGATCGCGGCGCTGATGACGAAGACGGCAAGCACGTCCGGCTACCAGCTGGGCCTGCTTGCCGCCGCGGGATCGCTGACGCTCATTCCCGGCGCCGTCGTAATCTATTTCGTTCGCAACTACATCGCCAAGGGCTTCGCCCTCGGGCGCGTGTAGGGGGAGCCGCCATGGAAGGTACGTCACTGGTCGCATGGATGGCTTGGACATGGCCGACGGCGGGGTTTTTTGCCTTCGTTTTCCTTTGCTTGGCGAGCATGTCGGTATGGGAGTACTACGCGCCCGGCGGCGCACCGCGCCGCGGCATTCTCGGCCTCGATACCACACGCGGCGACCGGCTTTTCGTGTCCCTCCTCGGCAGCGCGCTTATTTTCCTGGCTTGGCTGGGAATCATGGGCACCCCGCTTTGGGCCCCGCTCGCGATCGCGATCGTCTATGCGGTCGTAGTCTTCCACTGGGTTTAGACCGGATGCGGTCCATTCTCGGCCACAAACGCGGGTCTTGCTCCAATTCGATAAAGTAGCGACTGATTCACGTCTCGAGCCAGTCCAACTTGAGATGATCAGACGCTACGGCGTGTGCGCTGCGCCCTCGAAGAACCGCCAGAGCTCGGCACTTGTGTCGACGCCCCGGCTGGCGGGGCCTAGCAGATAATCGAGAAGAATGCCCTGGCGGGCACCGGGCCAGCTATGACCGCCACCTTCGACGATGACGCTTTCCACCGCGCCGCCCGGCCGACAATTGCCATAACGATAGATCGTCACATGCGTGCCGTCGGGCGGGGAGGGGTCGGCGAGTGGTTGGGAATCGCGTGTTCGGCAGCCCGCCGCCCGTACGAAGAGATCGATTGTCTCCTCCGCCGAGACGACGTTGCCGCGTTCGGCGCTGAATTGGCCGGCAATCCGTCCGCCCTTGAATGGAATGAATTGGTCCGCCGTGCCGTGGAAAAAGATTGCCGGTAGAGGCCGCGCCGGATCGCATCGAAAGTTGACGGGAAGGCTGGCGGCGATCACGGCGATGCCGGCAATCCGATCGGCATGGGCGCAGGCCATGTCGAGCGCCATCAAGCCGCCGTTCGAGATGCCGGCCATATAAACGCGGTCGCGATCGACCAGGCCCTTGGCGGCCAAGCGATCGGCCAGATCGAGGATAAACTGCTCGTCATCGGCATCCGATTGCACGCCGGGGCCACGGCGATCGTCCCACTGACGGCCGATGCCCTGCGGATAGACGGCAACGATCCCCGCCGAGGCCGCGACCCGATCGAAATCGGTGAAACGCTCCAACTGCGCTGCCGTGCCGCGGCCCCCGTGGAGCAGAAAGACGGCCGGGACAGCGCCCGCCAGGTTGGCCGGCCGGAATATCTCGTACTGGCGCGTCAGCCCGCCGCTTACGATGCTGTCGGCCGTTGCCGGGCCGGCCGAAGCCAGCAGCGCTGCGAGGCCAGCAGTGCAAACTCCGGCTCCGCGAAGTCGCATGACACTTGTGTCCAGCAACGACATGATCGCGGAGAAGGATACCAGGATTCCTTGCCCCTTGCGCTCAGAGCAAAGCCGAAGCAAAGGCGGCGCCTGCGAAGCCTGCACCCAACGCCGCCCACTCCCGTTTGGTGGCGGCCATCGCCGCTACGGCACCGCAGCAACCCACCAGGCTCGGCAGACCGCCTTGCCAGATGCCGGCGGCGACGAAGGCGATGAACAGATTGCCGGGCGCCATGCGCAAGAGCCTCGGCAGAAGACCGCCTTGCGGCAGCGCGCTTGCCGCCAAAAAGCCACCGGTCCGCAGCGCATAGCTCACCGCTCCGAGCACGACGATGACAGCGAGGATCCTCCAATCAGGCATCGCCGCCACGCAGGACGCTGACCAGCGTACCGGCGCCGCCCCCGATCAACATGGCCCAGCTCTGTCCGATCGTACCGGCCACCGCGACGCCGACTGCCGCCGAAACAGCCCAGGGCATGAGGCTCTGCCAACCGCGCCACTGTGTAGGCAGGAGTGCCGTAACAAACGCCAGCGGCAGGAAGGCCGCCGCGATCGCCAGCGGCCCGTGCGGCATCAGAGGTGCGGCATAGCCAAGCGCGGTCCCGCCGATCCACCCGATGGCCATCGGCAGGCTGCTGCCCAGCAGGTAGCCTGCGTCGCGCCGGCCGCGCTCGGCCTCCGCCACAGTCATCATCCACGATGCGTCGGCCAGCAGGAACAAGATCGGCAGTATCACGCGTCGAGGCACATCCGGAAATAACTGGCGCAGATGCGCACCCATCACCAGATAGCGCGCGTTCGTCGCCCCGCAGGCGGCCACCATTGCCGCGATCGGCGGCGGCAAGGCCCATAAGCCCAGCGTTACAGCTTGTGCCGTGGCGGAATAGACGACCAAACTGAATAGCACCGCCGGTACGAAACCCAGTTCCAAGCCCCGATAGGCGACACCCATGACAACCCCGGCGATCCCATTGCTTGCAATGAACGGCAGGGCCGACACAAAACCCCGCCGGAAAGCCATCGCTGTGAACGGGTATGTGGATGAGATTGCTATTCTCATGGCCATGCCCATTAGATAAAATGGCCTGCGCCATGTCAAGGGACCCCGCACGCGCAGCGACGCAGTTCTTCGGTGGCCGCGTCTGTCTCGACTTCGCCAATACGATGGATTGGCGCATGTCCGACGCGCCGCAGGAGCTGATTCCCGACTATGCCGCGTTCCTTTCGTGGAGCAAGGCGCGTCGTACCCTGCCCGCGAAAGCAGTCGCAAAGCTGCGGATCAAAGGTGCAGGCAAGCCCTCGGCCACGGCAGCCGTCATGCAGGAGGGCTACGCATTGCGCGCCGAGATTTGCAGAGCGGCAGAAGCGTTGTCTCGCGGACATGATGTAAATCTCGAGCCGTTTAACCGCAGGCTCGCGGGCCTACCGGCACAGCCGCGGCTCGTCAGAGATGGCGCGGGATATGCTCACGACCTGCCGGGATTAGACCTCAATGAGCCCCTGTGGCCGGTGCTCTGGTCACTGACCGCGCTTCTCTCATCAGAGGATGCCGCCCGCCTGGGCTCGTGCCAGGGGCAAGGCTGCGGCTGGTTCTTTGTGGACGAGAGTCCCAATCGGTCACGAGTTTGGTGTTCCAGTGAGGTCTGCGGAAATCGAGAGCGCGCGCGGAGGGCCTATGCGAAGCGCCGATCCGCGCCTTCGCCCTGATTTGCCGAGGCTGCGGTCGGGCTTGAACTCTGGGCGGTCAGCTCAGCGATTCTTCGACTTCCCTGGCGTACAAGGTTGAGACGTTCGAGTTCGACGCGGGTGGCCGCCTCGCCTTCGGGAATGAACTTGATCGCACCTTCGGTTGGCGCGTTCGTCTTATCTTGCTCAAGCGGATGGAACTCATCGGCTTGGCATTGCCTGCAGCGGCGGCCTCAAAATGCTTCGAGCGCCAGCGCGATGCCCTGACCGCCACCGATGCACAGCGTGACCATGCCGCGGCGGATGCCCTCGCGGCGCATCGCGTGCAGCAGGCGAGTCGTGAGCACGGCTCCGGTCGCGCCGATCGGATGACCATGGGCAATAGCTCCCCCCTCGACATTGATAATGTCCTCGGGCAGGCCGAGTTCCTGCGCAACGGCGAGCGGCACGGCCGCGAAGGCCTCGTTGATCTCGATGCGCTCGACGTCGCCGAGCTTCCAGCCGGCCCGCTCCAGCGCCTTGCGCACGGCCGGGACCGGGCCGAGACCGAACATGCCGGCCTCAACGGCCGCGACCGCTGGCGTTTCGGAAGGCTGAGTTCGTCTGCGACAGGTTAGGATCGTCGGGGACTTAATCATGTCTATCTCCAGGTTTAGAAAAGGCGCTGCGTTGCCAGCGCGGAGGCGCTAGCGTCGTGAAGGATGTACGAGGGCTTTGCCAAAGTAGGCCGCCAGCCGCGCGGGCCACAGCGGACCAGGGCTAGCTCCCGGTGAACCTCGCTAATTCAGCGAGCCTTCGCACACCGTGATCGAGCAGCACCGAGACGCCGTGCTGCATGTCCCTTGTCTCGAAGAGTTTCATGGCAACGTCGAGAATGTGCTGATCGGCCTCATCCAGGCCACCTGTCAGGTACTTCCTGATGAGCTCCTTGCCGGCTGAATGGGATGCAGTTGGACCGTTGGCGAGTACGCGGGCATATGCCATCACCTCGTCCTGGAGCTGGTCATCGGGCACGACCCGATTGATGATGTTCCACCGCTCGAGCGTCTTGGCATCGTACTGCGCGCCGCTGAATACCATCTCTTTTGCCCGCGCCGCCCCTGCGCGGGCAGTGATGCGCTGGATGCCGCCAAGCAGTGTGCTCGTGGCGATCATCGCCTCAGTCTGACCGAGACGGGCCGATTCGCCGGCCCATATCAGATCGCAGGCGAGAACGAGCTCCATTCCCGCTGCGACGCATAGCCCCTGCACCGCAGCAATGGTTGGGAACGCAAGAGTTTCGAGCTTTCGAATCACGGGGAGATAGATTTCGAACATCTCGCGACCCTCGATCGTCGAAACGTCACGAAAAACGCTGACGTCCGCGCCACCTGAGAAAATGGGTCCTTCGGCACAAACCACCAACGCCCGTATGGGCGTCCGCGCAGCTTGATCGACAGCGGACTTCCAGTCAGCCAGCAGCCCCTTGTCCCAGAGATTCAACGGAGGATTGGTCAGGGACAGAACACCGACATCGCCGTCTGTGTGCAGCGTTACTTTAGCCATGCGATGCGCCTTCCTTGGGATCGGATCATTCTTGCAGTGCTGTGTCCTTTGCTTCAGTGGCGCCCCTATTTCGTCTCCCCACCCGTGGGGTCCTTGCTAAAAGAATTCTCCGTTACGCATATTCGGTTCAATCGGATGCGATACACAGATGGCATCAAGCGTGAAGGCGAATCTATTGGACGATGGTGTCGTCGATACTTTGGTATCAGTGGGTGCGACGAGCAGCGTTCACACTTCCGTTTCCATCAACGCCTCGGACAGCGCGCGAATCCCTCGTGCAGCGCATCGCCGTCCTGCACTTCGAGAAGTATGTCAACAAACGCGCGTGACGGACGACGACGGGAACCGACTTCAGCGGTACGGGTGACGGGGAACATCCGGGAACTGCAGAATGTCATCGAGCGTGCCGTTATTTTCTCGAACGCCTCCGTCTCGCCCGCAGACCGACACCAAGGTATGATGGACGTTCGCCCATAGAGTGGTTCATCTTCTTGTCACGGCGACTGTCCTGAAAGGACCGGGAATGGAGAACGAGTTCAGCCGCGTCGTCGATGCGCTTCCCGGATTGGTGTGGACTGCGCTCCCTGACGGGCGCATCGACTTCCTCAATCAACGCTGGTGCGAATACACCGGGCTTAGCGTTAAGGAAGCCCTTGTCGTTGACGAAGCTTACGGCCGCGGGTGGCAGAGGGCGATCTACCCCGAAGACCTGCCCGAGCTGCTCGAGCGCTGGCGATCCATTCGGGCTTCCGGCCAGCCAGGTGAAATGGAAGCACGCCTGCGGCGCTTCGATGGGGAGTATCGCTGGTTCCTCTTCCGGGCTTGTCCGTCAGCTGACGCATCCGGAAAGGTCGTCAAATGGTGCGGAATGAGTATCGACGTCGAGGACCGAAGGCGGGCTGAGGAAGCTCTGCGAGCGCGCGAGGGTCGTTTTCGTTTGATCGTCGATGGCCTTCCGGCCCTCGTCACTCTCAGGACACCGACCGGTGACCTCGAATTCGCCAACCGGCGCTACCTGGAGTATTTCGGCGCGACGCTCGAGCAACTGAAAGGGTGGGCGTGGGGCGACAACTTTCATCCGGATGACGGCGCAGGTGTCCTCGCCGCGTGGAGGCGGTCGGTCGAAACCGGCCTTCCGTGCGACATTGAATGCCGTCGCCGCCGTGCTGACGGGGTCTACCGCTGGTTCCACATGCGCGGATTCCCCTTGCGAGATACGGAAGGGCGTATCGTCCTTTGGTACCTCTTGCACACTGATATCGACGACCGGAAGCGGGCTGACGCTCTGCTCGCCGGTGAAAAGCGCTTGCTCGAAATGGTGGCGGGCGGCCATTCGATGTCGGGAATACTCGAAGCGCTCTGTCACTTTGTCGAAAGCACGGCCAGCGGGTGTTACTGCAGCGTCGTGTTGGTCGATCCGAGCGGCACGCATCTCGAACACGGAGCCGCACCGAGCCTTCCGGCCAGCTTCATCACCTCCATTATTGGCCGGCCCGTAAACGTCGATTCGGGTCCATGCGCGATGGCGTCGTACCTGAACGAACAAGTCATCGCGGCTGACCTCACGTCAGAGACACGATGGGCCGCGTACGAGTGGTGCCCAATGGCCTTGGCGCATGGGCTGCAGGCGTGCTGGTCAACGCCGATCTCGTCCGCGGTCGGTAAGGTCTTGGGCGCGTTCGCGCTCTACTACGACAAGCCCAGAACGCCCACGTCACTCGAACAAAGCCTCATCGAGCAGTTCACGCACATTGCGAGCATCGCCGTCGAACGTGTGCAGAGTGACGCCGCACTGAAGCGAAGTGAGGTATTTCTCGCAGAAGCCCAACACCTCAGTTCGATCGGCAGCTTTTCGTGGCGTGTGGCGACAGATGAAATCTCCTGGTCGGAGCAGCTCTATCGCATTTTCGAGTTTGACCAGGGTGTGCGCATGACGCACGAGCTGATCGATTCTCGAGTCCACCCGGAAGACGCCCTCATGTGTCGTGAAGTGATCGAACGGGCGCTGGGCGACGGCAGCGACGTTGAATTCGAGCACCGGCTGCAGATGCCCGACCACTCGGTTAAGTACTTGCACGTGGTCGCTCACGGGACCCGAGACCAGGATGGTCGACTGGAGTACATCGGCGCGATTCAGGACGTGACGGAGCGCCGACGCGCGGAAGAGGCACTCGGCCAGATCCGATCGGAGCTCGCACACGTGGCCAGGGTCACGAGCCTGGGAGCATTGACGGCGTCGATCGCGCACGAAGTCAACCAGCCGCTGTCGGGCATCATCACCAACGCCAGCACCTGTCTGCGGATGCTGGCCGCCGATCCTCCAAACGTCGACGGCGCGCGCGAAACCGCGCGGCGCACGATTCGCGATGGCAACCGTGCGTCTGATGTGATCACGCGATTGCGCGCGCTCTTTGGCAAGAAAAGCGCCACGACCGAATCGGTGGACCTGAATGAGGCTGCACGAGAGGTGATTACGCTGTTGCGGAGTGAGCTTCAGAGAAGCCGGGTGATTCTGCGGGCGGACCTTGCCGACCACCTCCCGCCCGTCACCGGCGATCGTGTCCAGCTTCAGCAGGTCATCCTGAACCTGCTCCTGAACGCCTCAGACGCGATGAGCGGCGTCGACGATCGTCCGAG
>Ga0137403_10007893_pt1 | contig 11944 bp, 6 predicted proteins | sample CZOMad2_1_16fung_FD_122057 | JGI IMG/M metagenome (GOLD analysis project Ga0137403, IMG submission 122057) | Vadose zone soil fungal communities from Angelo Coast Range Reserve, California, USA - CZOMad2_1_16fungal (Hybrid Assembly) | ecosystem: Environmental > Terrestrial > Soil > Vadose zone...
GGATATTACACGGTCGGCGTCTATGAAATGACGCACGAGCACGAGTACAACGCGATCCGGAATTCGGCGGCGCTGATTGATATTTCGCCGTTGTTTAAATATCGAATAACCGGTGCGGATGCGACGAAGTTCGTGAACCGGGTGATTACGCGGGACATCAACAAGGTGGCCGTGGACCAGGTGATTTACTGCTGCTGGTGCGATCCGGATGGGAAAGTGGTGGACGACGGCACGATCACGCGTCTGGGAGAAAACGAATACCGGTGGACGGCGGCGGATCCGAGCCTGCGGTGGTTCAGCCAGAATTCGCTTGGGCTGGACGTGCAGATCGAGGACATTTCGGAGACAGTGGCGGCGCTGGCTTTGCAGGGGCCGACCTCGGGGAAGTTGCTGCACGAGGCTGCCGAGGCGAACATTTCCGGGCTGAAATATTTCCGGGTGACGCATGGAAAGATTGCGGGCGTGCCAGTGGATATTTCGCGGACTGGCTACACGGGGGATCTAGGTTATGAAATCTGGGCGCCGTGGAAGGATGCGATTAAGGTTTTTGATGAACTGATGAATAAAGGAAGAGCTTTTGATATTCATCCGGCGGGGATGGTGGCGCTGGATATCGCGCGGATTGAAGCGGGATTGATCCTGATTGAAGTGGATTATGTTTCGAGCAAGAAATCACTGATTGAAGAGCAGCGGTATACGCCGGGGGAGATTGGGCTGGGCAAGCTGGTGGATTTGAAGAAAGAAAGTTTTGTGGGGCGCGAGGCGCTGGCGATGGAGGCGAAGAAGGGCGGGCCGGCGCGGCGGCTGGTGGGACTGGAAGTGAACTGGAACGAGGTGGAAGCGCTGTACGAAAAGATTGGGATGGCGCCGCAGGTGCCGTCGACGGCTTCGCGCGTGGCCGTGCCGGTGTACCGCGAGGGGCGGCAGGTGGGGAAGGCGACGTCGACAACGTGGTCTCCGACGTTGAAGAGAATGATTGCGCTGGCTACGGTGGGACGGGAGAGCGCGGCGCTGGGGACGAATTTGAGCATGGAATTGACGGTGGAGGCTTCGCGGAAGACGGTGTCGGCGAAGGTGGTGGCGTTGCCGTTTTTTAATCCGGGGAGGAAGACTGCGGCGATTGGGGTTTAGTTTCTTTGCCGGGGCAGAGATTCCGCCTTCTTAAAGAAAATGCAGGAACACAGGCAGGAGTGCCTGTGCCACACGTGGCGACCTGAAGGTAGCCGCTACGGTTTGGCGGCGAACTGGGCGGATTTGTTCAACAGTGCGTCGAGCACGGCGCGGTCGAGGAACTTCCCTTTCAAAATTACGGCTTGGATTTTTTGGGTATTGTGGATGTCTGCTAGCGGGTTGGCGTCAAGCAGGACGAGGTCGGCGCGTTGGCCGGGAGCGATGGTGCCTTGCTCGTTGCTGCGTTTGAGGAATTCGGCGGGTTTGGAGGTCGCGGCTTGGAGGGCTTGCATTGGCGTTAGGCCTGCTTGAACGAGGTCGGCGATGCTGTCGTGCAGGGCGAAGCCGGGGACGAGGTTCGGGGCGGTGGAATCGGTGCCTGCCATCATGGGGATGCCTGCTGCGTGCATGTCGCCTACGGCTTTGAGAGAAGCTTCCACAAGCTTTGAGCGCAACAGAAAATCGCCGGAAGTTTTGTTGGCGAGGCTTTCGGCGCGTCCTTGTTTCCAGATTTTCTGGAGATTTTGTGGAATGTATTTCAGGTTTGGGTCGTTGGCGTGATCGGTGGCGGGCGTAAGGAAGGCAAGCTCGATCAGCAGGGGAAGCGTTGGAACTTGCCAGGTGTGGTTGGCGAGAAGTTTGGCGTAAAGCTGCTGGGCTTTTTCGTGGGAATAGGTGTCGAGGACGGCTTGCTCCCAGGCCCGCTGGCGAAGGCTGGTCTGGCGCGGAGTTTCTTTGTGGGAAGGTGGATGGAGTTGCTGCTCGCGAAGTTCCGCTTCCCTGGAGCTGCAGGCGAGGAGAATCCCGGTCAGGTGTTCGATGCTGGACTGGCCGGCGTCGGAAGCTTGAGTGGCGGAGATGGAATCGGGGACGTGGCCGACGAAACGGATGTTTTCTTTGCGCGCGGCTTCGGCGATGGCGAAATAGGCGGCGGGTTTGAGGCCAGATTGGACTTTGATGAAGTCGACACCTTCGGATTTCAGCTTGCGGACGGCGGCATCGGCTTCGGCGGGAGATTGGACAATGATGGAAGGCTGGAAGTAGGGCGGGTTGCCGTCGAGGTAAGGGCCGGTGAAAAAGATTTGTGGGCCGGCTTGATCGCCTGAATCAATTTCCTTTTTTAGTTTTTTTAGTTGGGCGACGTCGCCGCCCATGTCGCGGACGGTGGTGATGCCGTTGGCGAGCAGGAGAGGCAACATAAATTTGCGACTGCCTTCGGGTTCGCTTGCCGCCGTGAGGTGAATATGCATATCGACGAGGCCGGGGATGAGAAATTTTCCGTGGGCATCGAGGATTTGCACGCCGCGCGGGGTGAGGACGGTGTTCGAAGCGCCGATTGCGGCGATGCGCTCGTTCTTGATGATGACGGTTTGATCGGCGCGCGGCGCGGCGCCGGTCATATCAATGACCGTTACGTGGGTGATGGCCAGGAGGTGCTCTTTCGGCGAAGCGCAAGAAAAAAGAAGAGCACCCGCAGCTCCCGCCAGAGACAAAAAGAGTATGACCGCTAGCGATGGCTTCAAGAAGCTCAGTTCCTCAGGGGCTAAAGCCCGATTCTTAGCCAAGCACTCATGTCGGAGCTAAAGCTCCGACCCCCTAAAATAAAGCGAGCCCGCGCCCGCCTCGGCACTGAGAGCGAGGGAAACAGACGGCGGCCCTACGAAGAAACGGCACGATGTATCGTGCCCCAACAAAACCCGATCGTGGATGATCGCTATTCAACGAGGCGGTTGTATTTTTTCAGGACGGCACGCAGCTTGTCGTGTGGCAGCGCAATGACCTTGTGATTTTCTATGCCGGTCATGGTTTCCGCGGCGACCATGGCATTGATAATCGCTTCTTCCGTAGCTTGCACGGTTGCAGCAAAGACTGGATCGAGCGAATCGTTGGGGAGCATCTTCAACTCCACCACAGCTTTGCCGCCTTCAGCGTGAGGATTTGCAGTGGAGAACGCGATGAAGATGTCGCCGGAGCCGTTTCCGGAAATGCTGCCATCGCGGCCGAGGCCAAGCGAGATGCGGCGGGCGAGTCTTCTCAGTTGTTGGGGGAGCAAGGGCGCATCGGTGGCAACGATCACGATGATGGAACCGCGCTCGGCTTCAGCGAACGGCGCGGCTGTGTAGGCAGCATCTTCGGAAATTTCCATTCCAACCGGCACGCCGGCGATGCGCAGATTGGAGCGCCGGCCATAATTGCACTGCACGAGTACACCGACGGTGTAGCCGCCGTCCTTCTTATTGAGTACGCGTGACGAGGTTCCGATGCCGCCTTTGAATTCGTTGCAAATCATTCCGGTGCCGCCGCCGACTACGCCTTCTTCGACGTAGCCATCGCGAGCGGTGTCGATGGCGTGAAACGCGTGTTCCGGCTTGACGTGGAAACCGTTGATGTCGTTCAGCCAGCCATCCCAGGTTTCCGCAACGACGGGCAGCGACCACCAGTAACCGGTGGGATCGGGCTGGCCGTGCGCTACGCGCCACTGAATCACCGCGTCGCGAACGACTCCGACGCTGTGTGTGTTGGTGATCATCACCGGGCCTTCCAGGAAGCCGGACTCCTCCACCCAAGTGGTGCCGGTCATTTCGCCGTTTCCGTTTTGCGAAAACCATCCGGCGAAGACCGCGTCATTCATGGAATCCTTTCCGCGCGGAAGAATAGCGGTGACCCCGGTGCGGACTGGGCCTTTGCCGATTTGCAGCTTGCCTTCTCCTGAGATGAGAGTGGTGTGGCCGACGAGAACGCCGTGGACATCGGTGATGGCATTGAATTTTCCAGGTGTGCCGTCAAAAGGGACGCCGAGGTCTCGAGCGCGCGGTTTTTTTCCTGCTTCTTGCTGGGCCGACAAAATAGAGGGGACCATAAAGAAGAAAACAAATAAAAGTGCAATAAAGGGACGATGGCGCATTCCGATTTTTTCTCCGGATAGGAATTAAGAACACGTACGGTATGAATCGAAACAGTGTAGCGTACCTCAGGAATGGAAACTTTGCGCGGGCAAGAGTTCGATAACGGCCGGGCTACAACCGGCAGTAGGCAAAGAAAAAAAGGGCAGAGTTCGCCTACGGCAAGCGGATTGCCACATAAGCCGGTATATGATGAATGCCGATTGGATCGTTGTTTTCAAATCTTGTGGGGGAGTGTTCATGCGATTGGCTACGGTCAGGACCGGAATCGTTTGCGGAGTGATTTTTCTATTAGGTGGAATTGCGGCTCGTGGCCAAACAGACGGACCGGTGAAACTGGAAGTGGATCTGCGCGATGCGGCGAAGCGCGTGTACCACTCGAAAATGGCGTTTCCCGTGAAGCCGGGGCCGATGACTCTCGTGTATCCCAAATGGATCCCAGGCGAACACTCTCCGACCGAAGCGATTGTGGATGCAACCGGCCTGCATTTTCGTGGCGGCGGGAAAGAAATTGCATGGCGACGCGATGATGTGGATTTGTATGCGTTTCGATGCACGATTCCCGCGGGTGTGACGACTCTGGAAGTGATGCTGGACTATTTATTGCCGGCCGAGTCGGGGAGCGCGGGAGTGCCTTCCGCCAGCGCGCGGGTGGCTGTGCTGCCCTGGAATCTGGTGGTGCTGTACCCCGACGGCGCCAGTTCCGATGAGGTGAAATTCGCGCCCAGCATTCGCGTGCCGGAGGGATGGAAATTCGCTACGGCGCTGCAGTTGTTGCCGGGCAATCGAGCGGAAGGCGCAGTGGAATTCGAGACAGTGTCGTTGACCACGCTGGTGGATTCTCCGCTGCTGGCCGGAGCGTTTTTCAAGACTTACGATTTGGCACCTGGACAAAAAACTGAGCATCGGCTGAACATTGCCGCGGACAGCAGCGCTGCAACTGCGCTCACGAATGAGGAGTTGCAGCATATGCGGCAGCTGGTGTCAGAAATGGAAGCGCTGTTTGGCGCGCGGCACTATCGCCACTACGATTTTCTGCTCGCACTCTCCGATCACCTGCAACCAAACGGACTGGAACACCACGAATCGAGCGACAATCGCGCTCCCGAACGGATGTGGCTGGACCCGGATACTCTGGAAACGTTAGTGGACCTGCTGCCGCATGAATATTTTCATTCCTGGAATGGAAAGTACCGGAGACCCGCGGGGCTTGCTACACGCAATTATCAGGAGCCGATGAAGGGCGATTTGTTGTGGGTCTACGAAGGGCTGACGCAATATTACGGCGTGATACTGGGAGCGCGCAGCGGATTCTGGACTCCAGGACAATTGCGAGAAACACTGGCGGCGACCGCGGCTTATTTAAACGAGCGGCCCGGTCGTACCTGGCGCGATCTGGAAGACACGGCCATTTCCGCGCAACTGCTGTACGGAGCGCGGCCCGGGGGAGCGTCCTGGCGGCGTTCCGCGGACTATTACGACGAAAGCACGCTGATCTGGTTGGAAGCGGATACCATCATCCGAAGAGAGTCAAAGGGACAAAGATCGTTGGACGATTTCTGCCGGAAATTTCACGGAACGGGCGCAGGAGTGATTAAGGTGGTGCCGTATACGTTGGACGATGTGGTGGCAACTATGAATGCTGTCGCTCCATACGACTGGAAAAAGTTTTTCGACGAGAGGATTCATTCACACGGGCCGGGAGCGCCGCTGGGCGGATTGATGAACAGCGGCTGGAAAGTGACCTTCGACGAAGTGATGAATGACCATCAACGCGCCGAAGAAGATTCTGACCATGTGATGGACGTATCTTTTTCAATCGGTTTCAGCGTGCATGCTCCGGGCGGCGACGATGCAAGTACCTTAGTCGACGTGATCCCCGGTTCGCCCGCGGCAAATGCGGGCATTGCGCCGGGGATGCATCTGGTTGCCGTAAATGGGCGACGCTGGACGCCGGATATTTTGCGGGCAGCGATTCACGCGACGAAAAATTCGCAGGAGCCGCTTGAATTGCTGTTAGAAAACGATGACTACTATCGAGTTTTGTCGGTGGATTATCATGGCGGCGAGCGGTATCCGCATTTGACGGCGGCCGGCGGAGTGGACGTGTTGAGCGAGATTGCCAAGAGGCACGCGGCGGCTGTCGAAAAATAAAACACTTTGGCGTCAGAGACAGTTTTTGAGCAGCGGACGAACGTTACGCGGGCGCAATTAGAATGACGACGGGCGATTTAGCCAGCGCCGGATGTTGCATACTAGTCGGGCGTAAGCAGCGAGATGATGGATGGCAATTCCCCCCGCACTTGAGGAGAGCGCATGAGAATGATTGTGTATAGGTACGGACTGGCTTGCGGATTATGGGTCAGTCTGCTGTTGCTATCAGCTGCTGTAGCGGCTGACGCGCAAGAAGCTGGGAAGCACGCGATTACTTTCGACGACTTGATCGCGATGCATCGCGTGGCCGAAGCGCAACTCTCGCCGGACGGCAAGTGGGTAGCGTACACGGTGGCCACTCCGGATATGGATGCGAACCGTAATGCCGGCAATTTGTGGATGGCGCCTGTGGCTGGCGGGGATGCGATTCAATTGACGCGCACGGGCAAGGATTCGTCACCGCAGTGGTCGCCGGACGGGAAATCCATTGCCTTTCTTTCGGCGCGCAGCGGGGATTCGCAGGTGTATTTGCTTTCGATGGACGGTGGCGAAGCGCATCCGCTGACGAAACTCTCAACGGGGGCGGACTTTGTGAAATGGTCTCCGGACGGCAAGACCATTGCCTTTACATCTTCAGTATTCCCAGACTGCAAAGACGATGGGTGCAACAAAAAGCGCAACGACGAAAAAGAAAAAAATAAGGTAAAGGCACACGTCGCGGAAAATCTGCTGTACCGGCACTGGACGCACTGGAACGAAGGGCTGCGCGCGCATTTGTTTGTGATGCCGTCGGATGGAAACGGCGAAGCGAAAGACTTGGCCGCGGGCGCGAACTACGATGTGCCGCCGGATCAGCGTGGGGATGAGAACGACATCAATTTTTCTCCGGATTCGAAGGAAATTTGCTTCACGGCAGTGACCGATAAAGTAGAAGCGACCAGTACGAATGGCGATCTTTTCACTGTGTCCGTGACCGCTGGCGGCGAGCCGAAGCGCATCACCACGCAGCCAGGCTTCGATGGAAATCCCGTGTATTCGCCAGACGGAAAATATATCGCCTATCACGCGCAGCTCACGGCGGGATACGAGGCCGACAAGTGGCGGGTGATGCTTTACGATCGCGCCAGCGGTAAGAATGAAAACCTAAGTGAAGCATTCGACCGGAGTGCGACGAACCTGGCCTGGTCACGGGACAGCAAAACGATTTTTTTCCTATCGGAAAACGAAACCGAGCAGCCGGTGTACGCGATCGCGCCGGCCGCAGGCGCGACCCCCAGGAAAATTGTGAATGGATTCAATGCTGCCTTCGCTTTGAGCGAAGATGGCAAGACGTTGTCGCTCACGCGCACCAACCTGACCTTGCCGTCGGAAATATTCGTATCGGCCAGCGACGGTACAGGGTTGCGGCAAGTCACGCACACGAATGAGGCGCTGCTGGCGAAGCTGGAAATGAATGCGCCGGAAAACTTTTGGTTCGAAGGGGCCGAAGGAACACGCGTGCAGGCGATGCTGATTCGCCCGCCGAACTTCGATGCCAAGAAAAAATATCCACTTCTGGTGCTGTTGCATGGCGGGCCGCAGACGATGTGGTCGAATGCCTGGGGCTACCGCTGGAATGCACAGGTATTTTCTGGAGCCGGCTATGTGACGCTGATGATCAACCGGCGAGGTTCGACGGGCTACGGACAGAAGTTCACGGACGAGATCACAAATGATTGGGGCGGAAAGGCGTACGGGGATGTGATGAAAGGCGTGGATGCGACGCTGGTGAAATTTCCTTTCATTGACGGCAAGAAAATGGCTGCGGCGGGCGGCTCGTACGGCGGATATATGGTGGACTGGATGGCCACGCATACCGACCGCTTTAAAGCATTGGTGAGCCACGCCGGCGTGTACGACAAGGTTTCCATGTACGCGACCGAGGAATTGTGGTTCGAAGAGCACGATTTGCAGGGAACGCCGTGGTCGAATCCAGATGCTTACCGCAAATGGGCGCCGGTAAATTACGCTGCCGCACTGGGAAAATACAAAACGCCGACGCTGGTGGTCGCGGGCGAACAAGACTTTCGCGTCCCGTACACGCAGTCTCTGGAATTCTTCAATACGCTCCAGCGACAGGGAGTGCCTTCTAAGCTGGTGGTATTTCCGGATGAAGGCCACTGGGTTTTGAAGCCGCTGAACAGCCAATTCTGGTACAAAACTTTCCTGGATTGGGTTGGAATGTACGTAAAATAAAGAGTTTTTGCGTTCGCCCGCGGCGCAAAATCTGATGTGTGGCCATAAAACCGTAGGTTTGGACCAGCAGCCATCCCTACTATAAAAAAATAATCTTGCAATCAAACCACAGTGCGCGTAAATTCCTGCGCAAGTCCCAACCCCTGCTCGACAAATTATTCCGAGGAGGTCTTCTCCAGTCATGTCCATCAAATTTGGAAAAGATACAATTCAGCGTCGCGATTTCATCAATGGAATGTTGATCGCGGCCGGAACTGCAGCGGTGGGGAGTTCGTTCCCAATGCGAATGTATGCCGCAGGTACGACGTTCCCGTGTGACGGGCCTATCGGAAGCGATCCCAACGTGCTGCGTGGCGGAAACGTACCATCGGTTTTCAATATCGCGCACTGGCTGCGAGACAATCGCCTCACCTTCAGAACCAACAGCGTGCTGATTTCGTCTTCGCCTTGCGACAGCTTTCAGGGCAGCACACCGATCATTCCCGACAACGGAAATTACGATGTGATCATCGTTGGCGCAGGAATGAGCGGATGCTCGGCGGCGTATTACCTGACGCGGCAACGGCCAGGGACAAAAATTTTGATATTAGATGGACAGCGCACGCCGGGCGGTAATGCAAATCGCGATGATGCTGCGCCGATTCCGGATATTGCTTCTACCGCCACAGCATACGCAGTGCAGCCCTACGCTCCATTTTTGACTGACATTTACAACACGACTGGAATCCTCTGGCAGAACTATGTTGTGCCATCGCCGTTTTACAGTTATTTCTTCGATAGTCAGACACCGTATGTCAAGCCGGGAACGAACAGCTGGAATATCGATACCTATGGGAATGGATTGAATTCAGTTCCCTACCCCACGAATATCGTGAACGATTTGAAAGCCGCGCAGCAGGACTTAATGAACTGGTATCACAAACCCGGAGCGCCGACGGATCCGGCGGACAATAGCGATCCCAAATACGATTACTTGTCGCCTATGACGTTTGATTCCTACCTGACGCAGACAAAAGGATTCCACCCGGCGGTTTCCGATTTTTATACGCGCTATGCGGTCGATGCCCTGGATGGAACAACAGCGCAAACCTCCGCGTATACTTCCATCAGTTTTCTCGGCGCTGAATATTTTCCCGAATTTGCCTATCCGGGCGGAAATTCCGGCATGCTGCGCCACATCATCAAATGGCTGATACCCGGAGCAATCAACGGAACCAGTGATGCCGACCTGCTGGCGAATCCATTCAATCTATCCGCGATGGACAACGCCAACAATAACGTGCGGATTCGGCAGGGGGCGATGGTGGTGCGCGGAGATACCTCGAGCACGAATGCCAGCGTCATTTATTTCAGCAATGGACAATTTTTCCAGGCGACTGCCAGGGCCGTGATTTTCGCCGGGCAGTCACACACCGCGCGTACCGCTTGCGCACAACTGTTGAGCGCATCGCAAGCCGATGCCTTCGACCAAGTGACGTTGAGTCCGGTGCTGACGGCCAATGTCACGCTGCGCAGCGCTGCGCCAATAGTCGATCTGGGTTACGACGGATACTACTGGGGCAGCCAATATTGGGCGGACTTCGTGGTGGCCGACTGGGTCGGCGCCAACCGCTCCGATCCCACCCGGCAAACCGTGTTGACTTTCTATGGCGGCAACACTGCTTCGGTCGAGGATCAGCCGAATGAACGAATCAAATTGCTGACTACGCCGTTTTCAAGTTACGAAGATTCCCTCCGCTCCGACATGAATCGCGTGCTGGCCGGACGCAACTTCGATTTTGATCGTGACGTTACGGCGGTCTATGTGTATCGCTGGGGGCACAGCATGGTCTATCCAAAGCCGGGCTGGCCGTTCAGCGCGCCAATCAACAAGAACGGGCAGGTAATTCGCGTGCCATCGGCGCGATTCTACGCACGACAACAAATCGGCAGGATTTCTTTCGGCGCGCAGGATGTGGAGTCAAGCCCGGCAAATGAAAGCGCGCTGGGAGCGGGAGTTCGCACCAGCGGCGAAGTGTTGCCGCTGCTGTAGCAAAACAAACGACATGCGCATGTGGTGTGCGGCGGACAAAACAAAGTGCACCACATGTGAAGCTATAGCCGCGATAGCGCAGCTCGCACGAATCTAAATAAGAAGTGCAACAGCACCGCGCACAAAATCAGCAGCGCCACTACAATAACGATCGTTGCGGCTGGATGAACCGTGGTAAACCACGTGAGCCACACCGCAAGCAAATCCTCGCCAATACTCAGAGCCCAATTGCTGAACGGTTCAGGCACGGTGTTCACCGCTGCGCGCGTGGATGCTTTTGTGCTGTGCGAAGTGAGCGCAACTCCGCCGGCAAGCAGCGCGGCCGCCCAACGCCACTCTGGTGGCGCGGATGCGGATGCGCTGAAAGCAATCGCCGCAGCCGCCGGTGGACGGATGAAAGTGTGGATGGTGTCCCATACCGTATCCACAAACGGAATCTTGTCGGCGAGAAATTCGATGATGTAGAGCGCGACGGCAGCGCCCAGAACAATCGGGTGCGCAATAATCGCCAGCGGCTGCGGCAGATGAATTACACCAAATCGCTGCAGAATGCCCAGCGTGGCCACAGTGGCGTAAAGGTTTAGTCCGGACGAAAAGCCGGCGCCCATCGCCAGGCCGAGCGTTTGCAGAGGGTTCACAAGTTCCGATGATAGCAAATGACGATGCCGACCGAGCGCATCGCTCGATCGGCATAAGCTGGGGCGAAATCCGCAAGCGAGAATGGAGGGGAATTGTTAGAAAAATTGTTTCTGTGCTTGAGCACATGATGCGCCAAATCCTCGCTGAAACGGCTTCGATTCCAAGCGTGCACCATCCCGAATTCTGGCGCGGATCTGCCACCGTAAGGCTCAAAGGGTGACAAATTGGTGGTCGAGTGAAGGACAAATCTTTTAGAATGAATGTGAGCGCCCGTAGCTCAGTTGGATAGAGCATCTGCCTTCTAAGCAGAATGTCGCGTGTTCGAGTCACGCCGGGCGCGCCATTTTTTCGTCAATCAGCGATTTTCGCGCGCTTCTTTCAGGCTCATCGTAGCGTTGTTGATGATCGGTCGCGCCCAGAAGCCAACACTGAAGACAAATCCGAACGTAACATAAAGAAACGTCATGCCGCTTCGCAGTCCGGCGGCGTCCCCGATACGACCAATGATCACTGGCACTATGGCGCCGCCTATGATTCCCGTTCCCAAAATGCCTGAGAAGGATCCGTGAAATTCCGTGACGGAGTTGAGCGCGAGCGACACCACGATCGGCCACATCACCGACGCAAACAGACCGACAGCGGGAAACGCGATCACTGCGACCCTCGCAGGCCCGAACAGCGCCGCAGACAAACAGCACAAAGCGCATACGCTTGCGCCGATTAGAACTTTGCGACTGTCAAAAACTTTCAGCAACAGCATCCCAACGACACATCCGGCAGTAAGCAGTCCCCAAAACCAGGAAACCGCCGA
>Ga0137403_10007895_pt1 | contig 11943 bp, 10 predicted proteins | sample CZOMad2_1_16fung_FD_122057 | JGI IMG/M metagenome (GOLD analysis project Ga0137403, IMG submission 122057) | Vadose zone soil fungal communities from Angelo Coast Range Reserve, California, USA - CZOMad2_1_16fungal (Hybrid Assembly) | ecosystem: Environmental > Terrestrial > Soil > Vadose zone...
TGTGGCCATTGGTGCGCCAGCGAAACTGGCGAATCTAGTGGAAAGAAAGGAATCCACCATGTGAATTACCCGTTCGACATGTAGCGGCGCGAGCGAGCGTCGGAGCGATCCGACGAGTCGAAGCCTCGCAAAGCGAACCTGCGAGCCGTAAAGCAGTTGAACCCGATTCGGCCTCGTGACACTAAATCGAAGGACGGCCAGCCTGCCAATGATGGGGAAGCCTGAAACCGGCGGAGAAGAAACGGGTGCATGCATCCGCCGGGCCTTCCGGGGTGCCTGGGGACAGCGCGCAGGGAAAGATTCGTCGAGGAACCTGGGAGGCCCGGCGGTGTGGAAGCGACAGCGCAACCAACGTTTTGCGGGAATACATAACCGTGAAACGGCACTGGCCGGGAGTCGGTGAGGCCCGTAGTAGCTGCGAAGCGGGGTAACGCCTGTGGAGCCAAGGGGCCTTACGGAAAGCATGTGAAGTAAGAGGAAAGGAGAACCGCTTGAAGGAAACTTCCACTACGGAAAACCGGGAGACCGGGAAACTCTCTGTACTGAGACAGAAACTCAATCAAAAGGCGAAGCAGGAACCGAAGTTCCGGTTTTACGCGTTGTACGACCGGATCTATCGGATGGATGTGCTGGAAGCGGCATGGGAACGGGTGCGACGGAACAAGGGAGCGCCTGGAATGGACGGAGTGACGATTGCGAAGATCGAGAACTCGGACCAAGGGGTAGCGGGATTCCTGGAAGGGTTACAGGAGTCGTTGCGGAAGAAAACCTACCAGCCGCAGGCGGTACAACGCGTGTACATACCGAAGGCGAATGGGAAGCTGAGGCCGTTGGGGATCCCGACGGTGAAGGACCGGGTAGTACAGATGGCAACCCTGTTGATCCTGGAGCCGATCTTTGAGGCAGATTTCCTGGATTGTTCGTATGGGTTCCGACCGGGGCGTTCGGCGCACCAGGCGTTGGAGGAGATACGCGGTCATTTGCAGGCCGGGTATCAAGCCGTGTATGACGCGGACCTGAAGGGCTATTTCGATTCGATTCCGCACTCCCAGCTTCTGGCGTGCCTACGCATGCGGGTCGTGGACCGATCGGTTCTGAAGTTGATCCGGATGTGGTTGGAGGCGCCAGTCGTAGAGCGGAGTGAGGAGCAAGGTGGAGGCAGCAAATGGAGCCGGCCGAAGAAGGGAACGCCGCAGGGCGGGGTAGCCTCGCCATTGCTGGCCAACCTGTATTTGCACTGGTTCGACGCTTTGTTTTATGGCCCGCAAGGACCAGCGCGAAGGGCCGATGTCAAGCTGGTGCGTTACGCCGATGATTTTGTGGCGCTGGCGAAACAGATGGGATCGGAAACCATCGAGTTTATCGAGTCGCGGCTGGAAGGCAAGTTCCAGCTGGAGATCAATCGGGAAAAGACGCGGGTGGTGGACCTGCGGGAGGAAGGGGCAAGTCTGAACTTTCTGGGCTACACGTTTCGGTACGACCGCGATCTGAAAGGACGTGATCGGAAATACCTGAATGTGGTCCCGTCGAATAAGGCGATCCAACGCGAGCGGGAAAAGCTGCGCGAAATGACAGACCGTCACCAGCGCCACAAGCCGATTCCGGTCCTGATTGGAGAGCTGAATCGGCATCTGAAGGGCTGGATGAACTACTTCTCCTTCGGGTATCCCTCGAGTGCCTACTGTGAGATCGAGCGCTACGTTCGGGACCGTCTGATCCAGCATCTGCAACGACGCAGCCAGCGACCATATCGTCCTCCGAAGGGAGAACTATGGCTCCAGCATCTGGCGCGGTTGGGGCTGGTCCGTCTATCGGGTACTGCGCATGCCTGAGGCGAGAGCTTGCAGGAGAGCCGGACGTGGGAAATCTGCATCTCCGGTTCGACGAGGGGAGAGTGGGTCGCGCTACTTGCGTCGCCCTTTCTCCTACTCTACCCAAGGGCGGGCAGCGTTAGAGTAGCTTAAATAACTATTGACACGGCGGGGCCTTCTCATGGAAGTCGCCCGTGGGGACCCGAAAAAAGCGGGCCACCCTCCAGTTAACGAAGATTTCAGACCATGCATACATCCATGCAGCGCGCAGATGCAGCAGGACGGTTAACACCATCGTATGCCGCGGCGATCAAAGCGGCCGCCATCGCCGACGCCAGTATCACACTAAGATATAACCGTCAATTCGCTTTATGTTGTTCTACGGCTGGCTATTTTGGCAGACAGGATTTACGGTTTGAACGCGAGCAGTGGTTTGCCTCCACAAAAGGCCTATGATTGGAATGGAACCTTCGTCCCGAAGATCGGCCGAGATTGAGCGAAGATGGGAAACGCTTCGCATCCTGATAGACGAACTGACGCGAAGTGCGATTGCACCCTTAGGCGGTGTTTCGCTTGGTTTTGTTCTGGCATCGACTGCTCCGGGACCAGACTGCGCCGCAGCCTGATGTTATAGGAAGGCAGCAGACATCGAGGAATGAAATGCAGACCGAATCTTTAGGTGCCACCGAAAAGCGGACGCTCGAAATGATTGCCGATGGCGCGAGCCTCAAGGAGGTTTTGACTCATCTGTGCGATTCCATCGACGTTCAGGTCTCGCCTTCGGTGACATCAGTGCTCTTGATGGAAGGGGACGGCAAGCACCTTGTTCTGACGGCCGGCCCTAAGGTTCCCCCCGAATGGGTATGTTCGCTTGGCCCGGTGCCTGTCGCCCCGGACGCAGGTTTGTGCGGCACTGCCGCTTCCCTGAAAACACGAGTTATCGTCACTGATGTCGCCACGGAACCGAACTGGCACGATGAATATCGCGACCTCGCTATCAGAAATGGAATCAGGGCAGCGTGGTCTGAGCCAATCCTGACGAAGGATAATCAGGTGCTCGGGACTTTCGCTCTTTACTCTTCCGAGTCGCGCGTGCCCACTGACGTGGACCTCAGGTTGATCGAGGGTGCCGGGCGCATCGCATTAATCGCGATTGAACGCCAACGATCGCAGGAAGCTCTCGGAAGCGCCCTTGACCAGATCCGGAATTCGGAAGCCAAACTCCGCACTATCATCGATACCATCCCGGTCATCGCATGGTGTGCTCTTCCCGATGGATCCGGAGAGTTTTGGAACCAGCGGTGGCACGACTATACGGGACTCTCTAATGAAGCCGCCCGGGGCTGGGGATGGCGAGCGGTGATTCATCCCGACGACCTGGATCAACTAGAGAATAAGTGGCGAGCAGATCTGGATTCTGGGCAGGCCGGATACGTCGAGGGCCGCCTACGGCGTTTCGATGGGGAGTATCGATGGTTCCTGTTCCAATATGAGCCATTGCGGGACGTGACAGGCACGATCGTGAATTGGTACGGGACGAATACCGATATCGACACCCTTAAGCGAACGGAAGAAAAGCTGCGAGAAGATGAACGCGAGCTTCGCCGGATCACCGACGCGATTCCGCAGGCCATCGTCGTCCAGGACCCGAACGGCGTTGCTCTGTACGCAAACCAAGCAACCCTCGACTATACGGGTCTGACGATCGAAGATGTTCTTAATCCCAACTTTCGTGAACGGATCTTTCATCCCGACGACATCGAGAGCTTGAGGGATGAGCGTAAGGCCGCTCTCGCTCGCGGCCTTCCGTTCGAAATCGAGCAACGTGCAAGGCGAAGTGACGGGCAGTATCGCTGGTTCCTAATTCGCTACAACCCGTTTTGCGACGAGCACGGACGGCTTATTCGCTGGTATGCGACCGGAACCGACATCGACGACCGCGTTAAGGCGGAAGAGAGAACACGCAACGAGAACCTAGCGTTGCGAGAACAGATCGATCGCGACTCGATGTTTGAAGACATTGTGGGCTCCTCGGAAGCGCTGGGCAAAGTGCTCCGTAAAATAACCAAGGTTGCCCCTTCGGATTCGACCGTTCTGATTTTGGGCGAAACCGGCACGGGGAAGGAGTTAATTGCACGCGCCATTCACAAGCGATCAAATCGCGGCCAGAGAGCATTTATTGGTGTAAATTGCGCCGCAATCCCGCCGTCCCTGATTGCTTCCGAACTTTTCGGCTACGAGAAAGGCGCCTTCACTGGGGCCACCCAGCGACGCTTAGGGCGCTTTGAGACGGCCAATGGCGGGACGATTTTCTTGGACGAGGTCGGCGATTTTCCGGGGGAGATTCAGATCGCGCTGCTGCGCGTGCTGCAAGAGCGTGAGATCGAGCGCGTCGGGGGTAGCAAACCGATTTCCATTGATGTCAGGGTGCTGGCCGCAACTCATCGTGATTTGAGCGCTCTTGCGGCCGAAGGGAAGTTTCGAAAGGATCTCCTGTACCGACTGAATGTCGTGCCGATTGAGATGCCTTCCTTGCGCGAACGCTCTGCCGACATTCCCTTGCTCGTCGAGTACTTCATTGATCGCTTTGGAAAAAAGGCTGGAAAGAAATTCAAAACCATTGACAAGGCAACTCTCAAGCTGTTCCAAGCCTACGACTGGCCGGGTAATGTTCGTGAACTTCAAAACGTAATTGAGCGTGCTGTCATACTGAGCGAAGATGATGCCTTTTCAGTGGACGAGAGTTGGCTCAAGCGGGAAACACCCCAAGTCCCGAGTTCAAAGGTTGCCTTGACTGGTGCGCTGCTCACGCAGGAGAAGGAAATGATTGAAGCCGCGTTGACCGAAAGCCGCGGACGGATCTCGGGCGCTGCGGGAGCGGCGGTCAAGCTCGGACTCCCGGCGCGGACCCTAGACTCGAAGATTAAGCGGTTGGGAATCAATATATATCGTTTCAAAGGGCCCCAGTCCTGATCGCCTCACGGGCAGCTCTCCTTGGCTGCGTTTTCCTCGCCATACAGGAACTCCTGAAAATTCAGGATTAGAGACAGAGCAATGTCGCGTATTTTCAATCGCTTAACGGCGGCCCAGCCGTTGCATTGAGAGTGTGCGTTTCCGGTATGGATAGAGAGGATGCGGAATATGGTCTTAGCTGGCATCAAGGTCGTGGATACATCTTTGGTTCGTGACGCAATTGACCTTGCCAGGAGTTCGTCTGAACCATACCTCTTCAACCACGTGATGCGCTCATGGCTTTTTGCCGTGCTGCTTTCCGAAGAGAACAAATCCGCACTCGATCCTGAAGTTTTGGCCATGTCTGCGATTCTGCACGATCTGGGAATGACGGATCGTTACACCGGAGCAGAGCGCTTCGAGGTGGATAGCGCCAATGCAGCACGGACCTTCCTTACGGAGCGTGGCATCCCGGCTCAGCAGACACAACTAGTTTGGGATTCTATCGCCTTGCATACAACACGCTCCATAGCTCTCCACAAGGAGCCAGAAGTCGTGATGACGCATTCCGGAATCGCTGCCGACGTAATCGGGGCCGGACTGGATCTAATCCCGCAGGAGAAGACGGGTGCGATTCTCACCGAGTTTCCACGGTTGGCAATGAAGAGGCAATTCCGGGATTGCCTGTGCAGCATCGTCCGCCGGAAGCCGGCGACCTCTTTCGATAACGTACTGCGCGATATCGGAGTTCGGTACGTCGAGGGCTTTGCGGCGCCGTCGTTCGCCGACCTTCTCGAAAACGCACCCTTCGACGAGTAGCCGAATTCTAGTGGCGGATCGAGCGCAGCACTTTGTAGGAAGAGAATAGGCGCGCCCGCGCGGAGGTAGGATGTCGATACGAAGAGTAGAGATCGAACGATTCAGCCTGACATCTTCTAGGCCCTTCGAGGCCGTCGTGGCCGCACTGAAGGCCGGCGTCGGGCGACTGGATTTGGCTGAGTTTGCGAGAGCGTCGAAGGGGCCAGGCACCTTTGCTGATCTGAAAAAAGTAATTGAGCGAGACTTGGGCAGGGCTGGGCTAATGTTGTTCATAGAACTGGATCATGGCGCGGTTCTACGCAAGGAATCCGGACTCAACGCGCCAAAGAGCGTGCGCTTCGTGATCGGAAATCCTCTCATCATGAAGGAAATGGCAAAACATGTTCCGGACGCCGGATCATACGCTCCTGTCACGATTTTGGTAGATGAACGGTCCGACGGCGTGCATTTGTCGTACGACAAGATGGCTAGCCCAACTTCCGCGCTTTTGGAAGCGAGCTGCTGAAAAAGAAGGACTTGGAAATTTTTTCGTCACTATGTCGAGTTTTCTTCTACACTCCTCCAAGTCTTGCGGGGACGGATGATTTCTGAGCCGAGGCCGAGCTTTTCGTAGATCTCGCGATGCGCGGTTTCGGGCGTCGAGTCTTTTCGTATTCGCAATAACAATCCGCTGTCGGTGGGCAGCACAATCGTATTGATCTGGTGCGTCTTCAGAGTCTGGCGCACGGTTGCCCAAGAGGTGTGGACACCTTGATCGAGAAAAGTCTTCTCAATGGAAATCAACAGATGATAGGCCAACACGCAAAGAAAGATGTGCGCTTCCACTCGCCCTTCCTTGTGATGAAAGATCGGCCTCTCGCCCAGCGGCGACTTGAGCGTTCGAAACGCCGCCTCGGCCCGCGTCAACAGAACGTAAACTCGCCAAGCCTCTTCGGCGCTCAGATCTCCGCGATCTGTCTTGAGCAGATAGCTGCCGTCCAGTTTTTCCGCACGAGTCCGCTTGTCCTCATCCAGGCTGTAGCGGAAGGCCTTTGCCTCGGTATCGTACTCCATGCGGTAATACCGCGCGACACGCGAATAACGCTCTTTGAGCCGACCCATGGATTGCAAAACTTCGGCGGGCTTGGTCCCTCTCCCTTTGCCCTTGGCCACGCGCTTTTGCAGCTTCTCCAGATCCACCAGCAGTTTCTTCTCGTGTGCTTCGCGAATGGCTCGGTCCTTCCCTTTGCGTTCACTGCTGAGGCACAACACGTGCATCTCGCCGTCCACTTGGCGCATCTTCACTTGGATCGTGGACTTGTGTTGAAACGGGTTGGTGGGCGAAGGATCCCGCTTCACCTCGCGGAAATCCTTGTCCTCCTCGAACTCCTGCACCCAGTCGTTGCGCGCCCCGTACGGCTCCGCGACGAGATAATGTAACTTCCGAGCCACGATCTTCTTCAGGTTCTCTTCTCCGGACATGCCCCGATCCACTACCACTGTCTGCCCTGGTTGCAGGCCGACGCGCTTGTCCAGAGCAGTCAGCATCTGTTCCAGCGTGGTCGAATCGTGACAGTTTCCCGCGAACACTTCATGCGCTAGCGGAAAGCCATCCCGGTTCACAACCAGTCCTATCAACACCTGCTTGCAGTCGGGACGGTGATCGCGCGAGTAGCCCCGCTTTGCCTTTGGGTTGGCCATAGCGCGGCCTTCAAAGAAGGTCGAAGTCACATCGTAGAGAAACACCGTTTGGTCGAGGTTAAACAGACTCCGCTCTCGCTCGGCCAGCGCCGCTTCGATCGCCACCCGTCGCGGATGCAACTTGTCCAGATTACGGTAGAGTGCGTCTTCGGCCAAGTCCTGGAAATCCACTTCCAAAATATCCGGCAGCGCCGTCGAACGGATCCAATCCGGCATGGCCAGTTCGCTGCCTGGGTGAATGAGACGATTCAGCGCCATCACGCAGGTTAACTGTCGCGTGCGCTCGCTTAGGCCAGCCTTGGCGAGAATCGCATCTACACCGAGCCGCAGCCAGAACTGATATCCCACATGGACCGGGCCGGCTTCGCGCGATTCCTCGGTCCGCACTTGATCGATATGCACCGCCACCAAGTTGGATTCTGCCGCGGCTGGTTGCGCTAACTGCCCGGACTGCGGGGGCGGGGATGCGGAGTTCACTTTGGCGACGAGCTGCTCCAGTTCCGGATCGGGCGCTTGGCCGGCGAGCAAGTCGGGTTGGCCCGACAGAGCGGAGGCGAGTTTGTGGGCAAGCTCTAGCCACTCAGCTCTGGGGCGAGGCCGCAGGTCACCCAGCGAACAGATGATTTTCTGGCGCGGCCCTTTGGCTGTGAGAACACTCTCGACAAGGACGTAATTAAAGTAGGTCTTGCCGTTGTAAGTCCGCGAGGACTTGCGGATGTACATACCCTGTAGACACTATTAGGCTTTACTGACGAGGGGAAGTCAAGGACAATCTTACAACCAAAAAGCGGTTTGTAAGCTTATATAAGGCTCGATGCTATCGCCTTAGTTTAGTCACTATTTTGCAAGATTGACGGAACTCTCCACTGAAAGGAAAACAGTTCCCATCCACGGATGGGCCTGTTTTTCAGACCCACTGGCTAGGGGTGGGCGGAAGTTGGGCTAGTTTTCTTGCTCCCTACGAAAACAAGGAAGCTTTGAAGGTCGCGCAAGATTTGGATCTGAAGGTCGAAAACTTGCTGAACCAAGCTGCGGCTTCCTCCTAATCAATCCGCGTTTTCCTTGCCCTACAGGAACTCCTGAAAATTCAGGATTAGCAACAGAACAAAGTCGCGTTGTTTCGGGCACTTCGTGGTGGCCCAACTGTTGCTTTCGACACCAAGCGTTTTCGGAGTCAAGAAATCTCATGACGCTGAAGATCGAACGGATATCTGAAGAGGGCAGAACCCGGATTCGATTGAGCGGGCAGTTTCGAGCGGAGCATCTTGATCAGGTCAAAGCGGAGATCGAGCAGGGAGGGCCAGTAGCTGTGGATTTGGAAGAGGTCGATCTCGTGGATGTTGAGGCTGTTCGCTTTCTCAGCGTGTGCGAGGCGCGAGGCGTCTCGGTGCTGCACACTTCCCCCTACATCAGGGAGTGGATTTTGCGGGAACGAGATCGGCCAGAAGCACGCACCCATAAACGTAGAAAGGCAGGAACTGAGGAGAACTAAGATGGGCAACACTTACAGGGCAGTAGAGATATCAGCACCCGGTACTTTTCGCGCAGTCGAGAGGACCGTTACAACACCTGGTCCGGGACAGGTGCGTATCCGAGTTGAAGCTTGCGGTGTATGTCACTCGGATGCGGCGACCGTGGAAGCGCAATTTCCGGGCCTGTCCTATCCGCGTGTTCCCGGTCACGAGGCGATTGGACGGATAGAGGAGATTGGTCCCGGCGTCACGACTTGGAAGGTCGGGCAGCGTGTGGGAGTCGGATTCTTCGGAGGGGAAGACGGCACCTGCGTGGCCTGTCGCCGCGGGGAGTCTGCTTATTGCCAAAACCCCATCATGACCGGCATCACGACCGACGGCGGCTACGCGGAAATGATGATCGCGGAAGCCCGCGCTCTCGTTCTGATACCTGACGAACTCAAATCAGAAGACGCGGCCCCGCTGGTATGCGCCGGCGTTACGACCTTCAACGCACTCCGCAACGCTGGGCGTGCCGGCGATACCGTCGCCATCCAAGGAATTGGGGGGCTGGGCCACCTCGGTGTACAATTCGCGCGAAAAATGGGCTTTCGCACAGTGGCAATTGGTGGAGGACCCGACAAGGAGCATCTCGCGAACAAGCTGGGGGCGCATATTTACGTTGACGCCAAGGCGGAGGATGCAGCGGCAGCACTTCAAAAACTCGGCGGCGCCCAGGTCATCCTAGCGACCGCGCCGAGTGGGTCTGCGATCGGTAGTCTGCTGCCTGGTCTTGCGGTTCGCGGCAAACTTGTTGCGGTTGGAGTGTCGGAGGACCCAATTCCACTAAACGGCGTACCGCTCATCTTCGGAGGACGCTCGGTCGTCGGCAGTCTCACTGGAAGAGCGATCGAAACGCAAGACACCCTCGATTTCAGCGTGCTCGCGGACGTACGACCCATCATCGAAACGCTCCCTCTGGCAAAAGCGGAAGAGGCTTACAGGCGAATGATGGAGGGTAAAGCACGGTTCCGTATGGTTCTCACCATGACCTAGTGTGCGCCCGGAGTTTTGCGGCAGAGATCAGACCACACCCGACCACTTGGAGAAAACAGATGAACCCGTTTCAAGAAGTCTTTGACAAACAGAAAGCATACTTCGATTCGGACGCGACCAAATCGTACGAATGGCGGATCGACCAGCTGAATCGCATTGAGCACTTGTGCAATGAGAACTCTCAGGCGCTAGAGGACGCGATGAGCAGCGACTTCAAGACCGCCAGTCAGGAAAAAGTTTTCGAAATCATGGCTCCCGTGGGAACTGTCGCCTTCGCGAAAGCCGAGTTAAAACAGTGGATGAAGCCTGTAGATGTTGTTGTTCCGAAGGCTCTCCGGGAGAGCGGACATACGGCCAAGGTGTACCGGGAGCCGTATGGGGTGACCCTAGTAATCGGACCTTTCAATGGCCCCTTGACGCTACTCTTCGACCCTGCGGTCCAGGTTATTGCGGCAGGTAATCCCTGCATTCTGAAGCTCTCCGAGGGTTTGCCCGCGACAAGTAAACTCTTGCTGGATCTCGTTCCGAAGTACTTCGATCCTCGTGCCGTCACTGCCGTCTCGGGAAGCAGAGAAGAAGTTACGGAGCTTCTCAAGCTGCCGTTTGACTTCATCTTCTTCACCGGAAGCGTCAAGGTGGGGAAGATCGTCATGGAGGCGGCTGCAAAAAATCTGACCCCCGTCCTTCTCGAACTCGGGGGACAGAATCCCGCGTTCGTAGACCCGACCGCCAACATCCCGGACGCTGCCAAGAAAATCGTCTGGGGCGCGACGGCCTGGGGAGGCCAATGGTGCACCTCACCTGGATACGCCTATGTGCATGAATCAGTCGCCGAGAAGTTCGTCGAGGAGTGCAAGAAGGCTGTAGTCGAGTTGTACGGAACAGACCCGAAGAAGAAATTCGACGACTACTCACGCATCGTCAGCCCAAAGGCTGTCGAGCGCCTCGCAAGCCTTATCGATCAAAAGAAGGTCGTTGCAGGCGGCGCGTCCGACCCGCAGGCACGCTATATCGATCCCACCATCATCTATCCCGTCACCTGGGACGATCCCATCATGGAGGACGAGATCTTTGGGCCGCTTCTGCCTATCCTCACCTACAAGGACTTCGACGCCGCGATTCGGGAAGTGAAGAAGCATCCAAAGCCTCTTTCCGGCTTCCTCTTCAGCCGTGATCAAAAGGCGATCGACCACTTCCTTGCCAGCCTTTCGTTCGGTGGCGGAGCGATCAATCAGGTGAACATTCATCTATTCATCGAAACGATGCCTTTTGGAGGGGTCGGAAACTCCGGTATCGGCCACTACTATGGCAAGGCTGGTTTTGATGCCCTCACGCACGCTAAATCGGTTCTCATTTCGCCTCCCGACGTAGCCATCGAGCATTTGTTCCCGCCCTACACCAACGAAAAGGTGCAAGCACTGAGTCAGTGGTTCGAATACTAGGCGTCACACAGGAGGAAAGATGAAAACGAATACGACCGATTTCGCGACGACCGCACAAAAGTTTTTTGCGGCCTATGACGCTCACGATGTCGAAGGTATGACCGCTCTTTGTGCAGATGGGGCTCTCGGACGATACGCCCCGTATGGCCGCGAGAGTGTCGTGCCGATCCGCGGCGGCATCGACGTCATTTGGCACGCCTTTCCGCAGGCGGTCCCGAATTTTCGAGTCAAAGTAATTGAGACGATTGTCGCCGAAGGGAACACCGTCGTGGTCCAAGCTGAGATGAGCGGGCCCATTCCAGCAGATGTCCCTGGTATCGCAAAGAAGGGCCAGGTCGTACACATTCCCCACGCCTACATCCTACGCTTCGATACGCACTGCAAAATCACGCGTCTCGACGCTTATTGGGACAACACCGTCCTGAATAGTATCCAAGCGAGCGCCGTGTAGGCGGCAACTAAAGGAGGACTTATGACAAGAGATCAGATCCAACACGCACTAAATGTCATATTCAGCCAGGTCTTCAACCAAGGCCAAGCTGATTTGCTCCCTGGGCTCGTGTCCGGTCCGTACATTCAGCACAATCCGCTTTTTCCGAATGGGCTCGACGGCATTATGGGCTACATCAAGCAAGCCGGGCGCATTCCCTGCGAGGTAAAACGCATCGCCATCGATGGCGACCTTGCCTTTGTCCATGTGCGTTACTTGGACTGGGGCGGTCAGGAAACCGC
>Ga0137403_10007896_pt1 | contig 11943 bp, 7 predicted proteins | sample CZOMad2_1_16fung_FD_122057 | JGI IMG/M metagenome (GOLD analysis project Ga0137403, IMG submission 122057) | Vadose zone soil fungal communities from Angelo Coast Range Reserve, California, USA - CZOMad2_1_16fungal (Hybrid Assembly) | ecosystem: Environmental > Terrestrial > Soil > Vadose zone...
GATCCGCCATGACCCGTCTCCTATGCATGAGGCTCGGCACCGGCCAACCCGGCGCAACCCTCGTTACCTGCATACTGCGAGACGGGTCGCCCCGTACTCAGGCGGACATGTGGTCTAGGTACCTAGTTGCATAAGTTAGCGCGAGGAGAGTCGCCTCCGCGACGGGGTCAGTCGCGATCACACCCGCTGACGGCCTTGCAAGTTAAACAACCACCGCGAGAAATCCTGGGAGGGTGCCGGTCCCACATGCTGAAAATTCGCGCCAGATCCACAATCGATGCTGGTGCGGAAAGCAGACTTGACAATGCAGCGTTAGAGTTAGCGCCGGAGCGCATCACGACTTCGGCGGGCGCATCAGGTTCCAGCCTCGTCGTGGGTAAGCACCGGTGAAGGGTCGGCTGGTCGAGGCCGGTGAACTACGAGAGCCCGATGAGGTTCGTGGAACCGGGGAATTTTGATAACTTTCGTTGTTAAAGAATTATGGGTCGGGAGCTTCCACCGCATGCCGCGCCCGCACTCCAGGTAGTTTCCGAGTCTATCGGGGACGGGCGGTAGCCGATATCAACGGGCAACCACCAGCGAAAACTCGGATCCAGCTCTCAAGTTCCGAGCCGCCCAACACCAGGCGGAATTTTCATTTCCTGCTCTACGGCGGTTCTTACCAGGCAGCGGAGCACTTCCGCCACACTCCAGGCCTGGGCGATGCAGCCGCGCGGCGTGAACGGTGGCTCGGCGTCATAGACTTCGCTGATCGAGCCAACGCCGGCCTCGGCGAGATGCGGCTCAAAGCCGCCGAGGAAATGCCGCGCCGCCGCACGATTATCGGGGTGGACCCTGAGCCAAGCATCGATGAACGGGCCGATCAGCCAAGCCCACACCGTGCCCTGGTGATAGGCGGCATCGCGGGCGCGCAGGTCGCCGAAGTAGCGTGGCTTGTAATCGGGTTCGCCCGGTGCCAGAGATCGCAGCCCGACCGGCGTCACCAGCTTCGCGTGCACCGCGGTAACGATCGACTCCCAATATTCCCGGTCGAGGACCGGGTGATCGAGCGCAAGCGCCAAGATCTGGTTCGGTCGGAAGGCGGCGTCGTCACCGTTCGCGCCATCGACGACGTCGTAGAGATAGCCGCCTGCCGCGTGCCAAAAGCGGCGATTGAAAGAACCGCGCGTCTTGTCCGCATGGGCTGAGAGCTCGTCGGCTTCCGGGTCCTTTGCTTCGCTCAGCCAATCCGCCAGCAGGCGGAGCGCGTTGTACCAGAGCGCGTTGATCTCGACCGCCTTGCCGCGGCGCGGGGTCACCACCCAATCGCCGACTTTCGCATCCATCCAGGTGAGCGCGTAACCCTCCGCTCCCTGGGTGAGGAGCCCGTCACGCGGGTCGACCTTGATGCCGAAGCGGGTGCCCTCGAGATGATGCCGCACGATGTCCTTCAATATCGGCAGAAGCAGCTCCAAGGTCGCCTTGTCATGGCTATGCTCGACATAGCGGTGCAGAGCATGAAAGAACCACAGCGTCGCATCGGCCGTGTGGTAAAGGCCCTGATTTTGTCCTTCCGGGAACATGTTCGGGATGAGTCCATCGCGCAGGTAGTGAGCGAAGGTGCGCAGAATCCAGCGTGCCTCGATCGCTCGCCCGGTCGCCAGGGTGAGCCCTTCTAGCGAGATCATCGTGTCCCGGCCCCAATCGGTGAACCAGTGATAGCCGGCGATCACGGTGCGCACTTCATCACCCTCGGCCCGCGCCCGGGCCCCGTCGGCAATGCGTCCCACCGGGGTAATGACAAAGGCGTCGGCCGCAAGGACGAGCTCGGCTGCGAACCCGATCTGACCCGGCGCCGGCGCCATCCCGACGAGACGCCGGCGGCGCTCACCTTCGAAGGTCAGCGCATCGTCGGGGCTCAGGGCCAGCACAGTATGCCAAGCCTCGGTCGCAGCGATCAGTGTCAGCGGGCAATCCTTGCGGACCTCTCCGGCAAAGTAGCCGGGGCTCCACAGCCAGCCTCGCGAATCGTAACCGCGCTGCGCCTCGATCTCATAGAAGTGCTCGCGGCGTGAGCCGCCATCGGCGGTAAAGGTCGGGCCTTCGGAGTTCTCCACGGCCAGCCGCAAAGTGGGCAAATCCGGCCCGGCGCTGACCTCGTATCGATCGCCCCGAACGGTCAACGTGTAGCCTGACGACGGCGCCTCGCTGACCGGTGCCTCGAGCGGACGAAAGTTAATCAAGGGTCTGAGCCGCAGGCGGACGCGCCTGCCGTCGCTGAGCAGGCGGAAGGTGGAATGCACGATGTTTTGGCGCGAGGGCACTACAATCGACTTCTCGATGACAACGCCATCGAGCTCATAGCGCCAGCTCGGCAGGCCCATGTTCAACGTAAAATCGAGGAATCGACCTTTCTCTCGTAAGTTCACGACGCTGCCATCTTCGAGCTCGATGTCGACTTTCGAGATCGTTGAGAACGACCATCCGGCCTAGCGGAGCCGGCTGGGCGGCGATCAGGAAGCCGTGGTAACGCCGGGTGATCTCCCCGGCTATCGTCGCCGAGGCGTAGCCGCCCAACCCGTTCGCCACGAGCCATTCGCGCGGAGCCTCCGGTAACGAGGTTTCGTCGCGGATGGCCCGGCGCGGGTCAACCATTCGCTTCTCGGAGATGGAAGACGTTCTTCGCCTCGGGTATCGTGACCGAGGGGCCGGGGGTGAGGACGGTGGCGCTTTGGCCCGAGATGAGCCAATCCCCTACGGCATCCTGCGCCGGGCCCCCTGAACCACCGTAAACCGGAGCCTCGCTGGACCATAAGAGTCGCCAAGCCTGGCCCTCGATCGGTGCCAGCAGAGGCTCGGGTGCGGGGCCGAGCAGGAGGTCGCGGCCGAGATTGACAATCAGCAAACGGTCGGCGCCGCTCTGCGAGAAAAAGCGCAGCATCCAGGCTTCATCCGTGAGTGCGGCGCCATCGATCCGGCATGGCCGCTGTCCAAGCACCGGGTCCGTGCGCCGCAGATCCAGAAGGTCTCGATGCAGTGCATAGATCGAAGCATGGCGTTGCCGTTCGCCGAGATCGATCACCGATCGGCGAAACGTGTCGATGTCGCTGGGATCGGCGAGCTCGGCCCGCATCTCGCTCGTCGCGAGACTGGGAAATTGCGCGAGGGAGCGGCGGCGCCCCTCGCGGACATCGTGCGACAGCTCGATCTCGTGATCGGCAAAATAGAAGAACGGGCTCGACGCGCCGAATTCCTGCCCCTGGAACAGCATCGGAATGCCCGGCATCAGCAAGAAATAAGCGGTCATCGCGCGAAGCCGGCCAGGGCTCGTCAGCGCGTGACAGCGCTCTCCGGTGCCGGAGTTGGCGATCTGGTCATGGTTCTGCAGAAAGACGACAAAGCATTCTGCCGGGAGGTCGAGGGTCGGCGTGCCGCGCGCTTTCCGCTGCCACTGGTAGCGCTGCCCCTGATAGAGGAAACCGTGCTTGGCGGCGGCGACGAACTCGCGCGGCCGACCGCGGTAATCCGAGTAGTAGGCTTCGTGACGTCCGGTCAGCGCCACCATGGCGCTGTGATGGAAGTCGTCGTTCCACAAGGCGTCGAGTCCGTAACCGCCCCGCTCGGCCGGACGCACCAGCTTGGCGTGCTGCGGCTCGTTCTCAGCGACGACAAAGGTAATTCGGCCGCGCCCCGCCGATCGCACCTGCCGCGCGACGGCGGTGATAATATGATCTTCCGATCGATCGAAAATTGCCTGCGTCGCGTCGAGCCGCAGCCCGTCGAGATGATACTCGTCGATCCAATAGCCCGCATTGGCGACGAAGAATTCGCGCGCCGGGCCGGAATCGGCACCGTCAAAATTGATCGCCTCACCCCATTCGTTGTCGTAGCGATCGGTGAAATAAGCCGCGGAGAACAATTTGAGATAGTTTCCGTCCGGGCCGAAATGGTTGTAGACGACATCGAGGATGACGGCGATCCCGAGAGCATGGGCGCGGTCGACGAAGCGGCGGAAATCCATCGGTCGGCCGTAGAGCCGGGTTGGTGCGAAGAGGTTGACGCCGTCATATCCCCAGCCGAACCGGCCCGGGAATTCCCCCACGGGCATAATTTCGAGGCAGGTGATACCGAGTTCGGCGAGAGCCGGCAGCTCTCGCGAAGCGGCTTCCCAGCTTCCGTCCGGGGTGAAGGTGCCGACATGCATCTCGTAGATGACGAGCTGCTCGCGCGTCCGCCCGCGCCACGCCCCGTCGGTCCAAGCGAAGTCCCCGGGATCGACGATCTCCGAAGGTCCGTGCGGTCCTTCCGGTTGGAACCTCGACGCCGGGTCGGGCAATGCCGCCTCGCCCTGATCGAGGCGGAGACGATAGCGCATGCCGGTTCGCGCCGGCAGGCTCCACAGTGAGAAGTAGCCGTCGGTCTCGGGTTGCAGCGGCGCCGGCTCGAGGCCCTCGATCTCGACGTCAACCTCGCGGCAGCGCGGCGCCCAGACACGGAAATGGACGCCGCCATCGGACTGCGGCTCGGCTCCGATCGGCAGACGCCGGACGGGCGTCGCTTTGGACGAGACCAGATGTTCCAGAACGGAGGGCTTGGGCGGCGTCGCGAGCTCCTGTCGCTCCTTCGCGAGGAGGACGCCTAGGCCGACTCCCGCGCGCGCGTCCACGCCGCGACCTCACGCTCGCCTATGAACCGCTCCCGTGCGCCCGCGGTTGCGTGACGATAGCCGACGTGATCCTGTCGTCCCGTTCGATCTCCGACGGAACCCGATCCGACAGCTTCATTGTCTTGGTAGACCGCACCACGCTGCGGATGGCTGTCGCGATTTGCACCAGGCGAGCCGCGTATGCATGGTCTTTTTCGAAGAGCCTAGAGGCTCCGTGATGATGCCGCGTGGCCTCATCGGGATGGCCCGCTGCGGAGGTGTGGTATTCCGGGCTGGTGCGCGCTGTGGTCATGTTCCCTCCGAACTTGCGATGCTTCTCGCTGCCTCGTGGGCGAAAAGAGGATCTTAGCCCATTGGCCTTCGAGGCCGGCAGGCTCGGAAACTACTCAGGCGGAGAGACCCGGATCCGTCGCATACCCAATCACGTGCGCACGGTCGAGCTTGGAAGCTCTGCCGCTTTTCTGTTCACTGGCAGCGCTGAGTGTCGTTGGCAGCGGCGTCAGGAGGCTCGCCGCTGGCCGAACTCCCCGCTGGAGAGGGCCTTGTCGAGCGCGGTGTAGAGCTCCTCCGCCCGAAACGGCTTGCGGACCGGCTGGAGCCCATCCTCCGCGGCGAAGCTCATGACGTCGTGGCCCAGAAATCATGACGACAGGAAGTCGAAGGTCTTTGGCATGACGAGCAAGCGACGCGCCGTTCTCTGCCGGCGTTACGGCATCGAGCACGATCGCGTCAACGCGGTCGTCAGTCCGCTGGAAATCGCGCATTGACGCGCCACTTGGCAAAGTGCTGATGCGGTCACAAGAAGAAGGAACTATTTGTTGGTGCGCCTGCCGCGCCGGTTACCGTCATGACCGGGAATGCGGTCGTTCGCGACCCGACCCCCTGCGGCAAGCGATCACTAAACACGACGCGAACGGAATTCGCTTTAGTCGACATCCTGGTCATTACCCGGGCTTCGTCATTTTCGAGAAAGCGGATTCATGGCGTTAGGCGGAGTCAGGCGGGCGGGTGGCGGCGGCCATGACCAGACGGATCAGGTCGGGAAGCGAGGCCACACCGGTTCTCTTCATCACGGCGGATCGATGGTTTTCGACGGTGCGCTGGCTGATGCCCAGGTCGTGAGCGATGATCTTGTTTGGACGTCCTTGAACGACGAGGTCCATGATGTCGCGTTCGCGCGGCGTCAGACGGGCGATGCGCTCGGATGCCGTCTTGCGCCACTCGAGAAGCTTTCCCGAATCCCGGATGCGCTCGAGCGCGCGTCCGATGCTCGCCAGAAGCTCGTCAGGGCGAACGGGCTTTTCCAGAAAGTCGGCGGCTCCCGCCTTCATCGCCTGGATCGCCATCGCAATGTCGCCATGGCCGGTGATCATAATCGCTGGCAAGCCACGGTTCTCGGCCTTCAATCGCTCCAGCAGAGCGATTCCACCCATGCCTGGCATCAAGGCATCGGTTACAAGGCATCCTTTCCGATCCGGCCGGTCGACCGCGAGAAACGCCTCGCCGCTGGCATAGGCCTCGGCCAAATAGCCGTGTTCGTGAAGCAATTCTTGCACGTCGTCGCGCAGGGTGTGGTCGTCGTCGACGACGAAAACGGTGGGCCGCGGGCCGCCTGTTGCCGATAGATCCGCCTGTCGCGCGGTCTTACCGGACTTCGGCCGCTGCTTCGCGGCGAGGAAGCCCTGGATCTGCTGCGTCAGTGTTTCTGGTTCGGCCGGCTTGCTGAGATGCACGCAGCCCGCATGGGCTATCTTGCGCAAGGTATCGCTCGATATGTCGCCGGTCAGGATGATGGCCGGTATTTCGCGGTGCAGTGACTCGCGCAGCCGGGCGATGACCTCGGCGCCGGTCAGCTCCCCCGGCAGGTTGTAGTCGGCGATGATGACGTCCGGCAGCAATGCCCCGCGGGCCGCCAGTGCGAGCGCCTCGTTCGTGCCGGCGAGGGCGGTCGTCCGGTGTCCTTCTCCCTCGAACAGAATCGCGAGCATCTCGCGCACTGCGGGATCGTCCTCGACGATCAGGATCGCGCCGGTGGGGCCCGTGAGCTCTTCCATCCGCTTCGCTCCGCTTGGCAGCCGCTGCTTGTTCTCTCCGAGCGGCACCTCTATGGCGAAGACCGACCCGCGGTCCGGCCAGGAGTGGACCTCGATGGTGTGGCCCAGGAGATCGCTTATGCGTTGCACGATCGAAAGACCCAGGCCGAGACCGCGGTTGCGCTCGCGGGCTGGGTTGTCGAGCTGATGGAATTCCTCGAAGATCGCCTTCAGTTGTCCCGCGGGAATGCCTATGCCGGTGTCCCACACCTCGATGCGCAGCTTGTCGCCGCGTCGGCGGCAGCCGAGCAGGATCTTGCCCCGTTCGGTATATTTTACGGCGTTCGCCAGCAGGTTGCGGAGCGTCTGCTCAAGCAGACGCGGATCGCTGCGCACGTTCAAGCCGCTCGCGACCGCGCGCCAACCGAGCTGCTTCGCCGTAGCATGGTAGGCGAACTCTGTTCTGAGGCGATCGAGCATGGTGCCGATCTGAAACTCGACGATGTCCGGACGGACGATCCCAGCCTCGAGCTGATTGATGTCGAGCAGCGTATTCAGCATGCCCGACATCGCGCTGAGCGTCTCCTCGAGCTTTGCGACCAGCCTGGACCCGCTTTGATCCTTGATCCTCTTCCCCAATATCCCGCGCAGCAGGCTGAGGGTCTGCAGCGGCTGGCGCAGGTCATGGCTGGCGGCGGCGAGGAAGCGCGACTTTCCGAGATTGGCCTGCTCCGCCACAAGCTTGGCGGCCTCCAGCGCCTCGCTCGCCCTCTTGCGTTCGGTGATGTCATCGATCATCACCAGGATCTTCCGCCTCGCCAAGGGCTCTTCGCGAACCTCCAGCGCGTTCACGAGCAGCGATCGCATTCCCCGCGGCTGCAGCTCGACGTCGATTTCGAGATCCTCGATGATCTCCTCGCCGCGCCGAAGGCGATCGAGAAAGCCGCGCAGCGCCTCGATATTAAGCCGATCATCATCGACCGCGTCGAGTTGTCGACCCACGGTTTGCCCAGGCTCGACCGAAAAGGTGCTGTAGAAGGAGCGGCTCGCGGAGATGACGCAAAGCTCCTCGTCGAGAACGACGAGCGGCTGGCGAATAGTGTCGATGATGCTGTCGGAATAGGACCGCGCTGCCTCGATTGCCCGTTCGGCTGTTTTCCTCTCGGATATGTCGGCGAAGGTGATAACCACCCCCTCAACCCGATTGTCCTGGGTCCGGTATGGCAGGATGCGACGGGTGTACCACGCTCCATCGTCCCTCTCGACTTCGCGGTTCGGCGGCACATTGCCGGCGAGAACCGCGTTGGCGTCGGCGAGCAGGCGAGCGTCGTTGATGCGGCGGGCCAGGTCGGCGAGCGGCCTGCCGATGTCGGAAGCGATGACGCTGAACATCGACCTCGCAGCTGGCGTGAAAAGACGGATCTCGAGATTGCCGTCCAGGAACAACATCGCGATCTCGGAGCTGTTCATGGTGTTCTGCAGGTCGTTGGCGGTGGCGCGTTGGCGCTCGATGGTTTCGTTGAGCTGACTGTTGAGGGCGGTGAGCTCCTCGTTGAGCGATTGCAGCTCTTCCTTGGAAGTTTCCAGTTCTTCGTTGGTCGATTGCAGTTCCTCGTTGACGGACATCGCCTCTTCGTTGGTGGCCGTCAGTTCGTCATTGGTTGTCTCGAGGTCGTGGATTGCGCTCTCCAGTTCCTTGCGGGTGGCATCGAGTTCCTGCTCGAGCTGGACGACATGCGGAGGGTCGGCGGCCTCGGCCCCTTCCTTGCTGCTTTTCTTGCGCTCGGGTTCGTCAGAGAAGCTGACCAGAAGAAACTCTTCATCCTCGGTGTGAAGCGGCCGGACCGAGACGCTCACCGCTACGGCATCACCGTTCCGGTCCACCTGCGCGCCCCCGACTGCGACGCTGGCATGCTGCTGGCCGGCCTGGCGGATCGCCGCCCGGAGCTTCATGCGCAATCCGTCGCGCGCCATGGCGAAGAGATCCCGACTGGCCTCGCCCGCAGCCACCTTCAGGTAGCGGTCGATCGGCCCGAAATAAAAGAGGCCTTCGTGCTTGGCGTTGGTAAGGACCGAGGCCGGTGCATGGACGTCGAGCAGCACCTGTCGGGCGAGGTCACTGGCCTTTGTGCGCGGCGGGGCGGATCGAGGCCCGCCTGAGGACGGGTGCGTCGTTCGCCCGCTTTGGCTGGGCGCGATCGGGAACTCGACCTCGCCTGGGCGGCTGCGGCCGAGATGCCGGAAGATCCGCTGCTTCTTGGAGATCGGCTCGAACCGGTCGGCAAAGTCGCCCATGGCTTCGGAGGCGCCGAGAACGAGGATTCCGCCCTCGTGCAGCGCGAAATGGAACAGCGAGAGGACCTTCTGCTGCACCTCGGGGCGCAGGTAGATCAGGACATTGCGGCAAGATACGAAATCGAGGCGGGAGAACGGCGCATCGGCCAGTAGATCCTGCGTCGTGAAGACCACCGTTTCGCGCAGCTCGCGCGTCACACGGTAGCCATGATCCTCCGTGGTGAAGAAACGCTCGATACGCGTCGGCGAGACGTCCTTCTGGATGGACTGCGGATATAGTCCATTGCGGGCAATCGCTACCGCGTCATCGTCGACGTCGGACGCGAAGACCTGCAGCTTTACGGTTCGCTTAGCGGCCGTGATCGCCTCGAGGAAGAGCATAGCGATCGAGTAGGTCTCCTCGCCCGTGCTGCATCCGGCGTCCCAAATGCGGAACGGCTTATCGGGCGGATGCCGGCGTATCAGCTCGGGAACGACCTTCTCCGCCAAGACCGCGAACGTCTCTTCGTCGCGGAAAAATCGGGTGACGTTGATCAACATGGCTTTGGCGAGCAGATCGATCTCATCAGGATTCTTGCGGATCGTCTTCAGATAGACACCGATGTCCTTGATCGACGCCATCGCCATCCGCCGTTCGATCTGGCGCAGGAGCGTGCCCTCCTTGTAGAGGGCGAAATCGTGCGAGGTGTGCGCGCGCAGGAGATTGATGATCTCGTCCAGCCCGGCATCGGCGCCGTTGCCCAGCGCTGGTTCTGCGCGCTCCGGTTTGGGGTGCGCCTGGCGGCCGAATTTGACGAGGGCCGCCGGAATCTCGGCGACCGGAAGCACGAGATCCGCGGCGCCGGTCATGATAGCGCTGCGCGGCATACCGTCGTGGGCGGCCTCCTTCGGATCCTGCACAATGACGAGCCCGCCCTTGTCGTGTATTGCCGTCAGCCCGAGGCTGCCATCGGCGCCGGTGCCCGATAGAACCGCGCAGACGGCTCGTTCGCCGCAATCTTCAGCAAGCGAACGCAGAAAGAAATCGAAGGGCATGCGCGCGCCGTGCCGCTCCCGCGGTTGCGTGAGCCGAAATGCGCCTTCGCAGATCGAAAGATAAACCCCCGGCGGCATTACATAAACGTGATCGCGCTCGATCGGCATGTCCTCTGCCGCTTCCAGCACCTTCATCGAAGTGTGGCCGGCCAGAAGACCGACCATCATGCTCTTATGAGTCGGAGCGAGATGTTGAATCAGAACGAAGGCCATGCCGGTGTCGGGAGGAAGCGCGTCGAAGAGCTTGTCGAGAGCCTCCAATCCCCCTGCCGAAGCGCCGAGACCGACCACCAGGAAGTCGTCGGGCCGGGACGGAGCCTCTCGCTGTCGCGAAGCGCCTCGGCCCGGCCGCCGGCGGGTCTTCTCCGCCCCGCGTGGGCGGGCTTCAATCGTCATGGATTTTGGCTTTCCACGTTACTGTGCATTGCTGTTCGCCGCAGCGAGTTGGGTCAGCAGCTGGAGTTGCTCCCGCTGTGCCCTCAACAGCTTCTCGAGGTGCTCGCCGAGGATCCGGTCCAGCTTCTCATGCAGTTCGATGATCTCGATCTCGGCCTTCAGGTTGACCTCATAATCCAGGCCGGCGGCCAGACGGTCGCGCGCCGCCTGGCGGTTCTGGGACATCAAGATGATCGGAGCCTGCAGCGCGGCCAGCATGGAAAGAATGAGGTTGAGGAAGATATAGGGGTAGGGATCGAATGGTTCGACCTGCCATGCCCGGACGACGCTGTTGAAAGCGGTCCAGGCGATCAGCGCGACGAGACACAGAGCTATGAACGTCCAGGACCCGCCAAATGAGGCGACGTGATCGGCTAGGCGATCGCCGAGGGTCTGCTTTTCCGCAAAGGTACGGTTGACGTCCCGGCTGATCTGAGTTCGCTTGGCGACGCCCGTGATCACCCGGCGCCGCGCTCTGATAGCTTCAGGAAACCCGTGGCGAGGAGCTGTTCGGCCAATTGGAGTACTTGTTCATCCATGCCGGCATTCTCGCCACGCAAGCGGGCTAGGCATGGGGCGTCGCGCCCTTCTTGACGCGATCCTGGTACGAGGTGCCCGGAGCCTGGCTGGAAATCAAAATGGCCGCGCTCCTGGATCTTTCGGCCGCCGTTTTCTTGGGCTTCTTCGCTTCCCGGTTCGATTTTCTCTGGCCCTTGGCCATCACTGCCTTCCTGCGTTGGCGAGTTCGAGGGTAGTGCTCGTTCGGTCCCGGTGGGAGGCTCGGAAACCAGCTAAGTTGGATCGGGTGTCCCCCGATGCGACTGCGCCGACACCGCGACCGCGACCAAGTCCCGAGATGAGTCCGCGTCGATGCGCGTCGAACGCGGCGGCAAGTTTGACCGCGATCGCAACCGGCTTGCCGTGGCGCCGCTTACCGAGACGGTCCAGGCGATCTGCAAGATCTTCGAACGTAGCGTCCTTCGACATCATGAACGAAATCGCACCGTGTTCGAACGCCACCGTCACGCGGCTTGGCCGCGACTCATCGTGATGGATGTTCAGCATTGTTGCCTCCGAATACTATCAATCGAGCGGGGCTTGCTCCTATGAAACCGTTCAAACCTTGGACCAAGTACGATCCGCTCGGCCCGCGACCCGGCCCGTGCGCCGGTTGAGCAGTGTGACGATAGCCAGCGGCGCGGCAGCGGCGGTAGACTCGGAAACTACTCAGCGTGCATCCGCCAATATCTCGCCACCGGTTGTGGTCAGAGCGAGCACGTCGTCCAGTTCGCGATACGCCAGCAATCCGGCATCGGAGGTGATCACAGAACCGCGGAACCCGAGCATCAGGCGGCGGTCGAAATCGAGCCTCAGCGCCTCGCCGTTCGATTCACCCGGCAAACACCTGGTGCCGGGAATTGGTGTCGGATGCATTCTCGAGGTGCTTTATTTCCTGATCAGCTGGTTGAACTGACATACGTCGGATACCCAATCGGCTGC
>Ga0137403_10007897_pt1 | contig 11941 bp, 10 predicted proteins | sample CZOMad2_1_16fung_FD_122057 | JGI IMG/M metagenome (GOLD analysis project Ga0137403, IMG submission 122057) | Vadose zone soil fungal communities from Angelo Coast Range Reserve, California, USA - CZOMad2_1_16fungal (Hybrid Assembly) | ecosystem: Environmental > Terrestrial > Soil > Vadose zone...
TACCCGCCCTTTTTCAATTCCGCCAGCACCAGCTTCGCCAATTCTTTCAGCGTTTCGAACACGCCCAATCCCTGAATCGCCACGCCTTCGAGCACCGGCTCGCCTTTCTTTTGGAGCTGCTTCGTCAGCTCCGGCACCGGCAGGGCATTCGGCAAATCGCGCTTGTTCAACTGCAGCACGTACGGAATCGTCGCGAAGTTCAGATTGTGTTCTTTCAAGTGTTCCTGAAGGTTTTCCATCGTTTCGAAATTCGCGTCCAGCCGCTCTTCCTGCGAATCCGCCACGAACGCCACGCCGTCGGCGCCCTTCAAAATCAGCTTGCGGCTGGCTTCATAGAACACCTGTCCGGGCACGGTATAGAGGTGAAAGCGCGTCTTGAACCCGCGCACGGTTCCCAAATCCAGGGGCAGGAAGTCGAAGAAGAGGGTGCGGTCCGTCTCCGTGGCCAGAGACACCATTTTCCCCTTCTGGTTTTGCCCCGTATGGTCATAAATCCACTGCAGGTTGGCGGTTTTTCCGCCCAGACCGGGACCGTAGTACACGAGCTTGCAGTTTATTTCGCGCGCAGGAAAATTGATGAAAGGCACGTTGTCGTCAACCCGAAATAGGTCACAAACTTATAGCACACGCGGTGCAGGCAGGCCAGTCTCTCGCCCCGTCTGTCTTCCGCTCGATACTCTCACAGACAGTTTCCGCGATAATTCCCCAAACTCCACGCTCTATTTTCGTCCCTTGCGACCGGGAGGTAACGTTTCCTCACCCTTTCGCTGGCCTATGCCCCTCGTTGACGTGCGTTAACTCCTCTGCTAGCATGCGCTTCATGGCAAAGGCTCGGAAGCCGGCTTCACGCTCCTCCGCTCACACCAAGGGTGCCGCCCACCGCTCGGCTAAGTCTCGTAAAAAGAAGAACTTACCCCCTCCTCCGCCCGCCCAACGAGGTGGCGTAGAGCTCGTTGACCCGCGCGTCCAGGCGCAGCTCAAAGTGTACGATGAAGCTTTAGCGCTATTTCATCAGCAGAAATTTGCCAAGGCCAAGCAGGAACTCGAAGAAGTTTTGAGGGGCCCCAGCAAAGAGCTCGCCGATCGCGCTCGCATGCACCTCAAGATCGCCGAGCAGCGCATGAAACCTTCCGCGGAACAAAACCCTAGGACCGCCGAGGAGCATTACCAGCGCGGCGTCGGCATGATGAACATCGGCCGCTGGGATGACGCGCGCGAAAGTCTCTTGAAAGCCCGCAAAGCTGCGCCCAAAGCGGACCATATTCATTACGCTCTGGCTGCCCTCGACTGCCTCACTGGCGAAGCCGATTCCGCCATGGCCAATCTCAAGGTCGCCATTCACTTGCGGCCAGAGAATCGCTACCACGCGCGCAACGACGAAGATTTCGCCTTCCTTCAGGAAGACCCGCGCTTCACCGAACTGCTCTATCCAGAGAAAGACGGCACCGCCGGCTAGTTTTTGTAGGATAGGCTTTAACCTGTCCCCCTATCGATCTAGGTTCTTTCCCGCCGCCTCTCATTTCTCAGCGCCGCCACGCAGGAGCCTGTTCGTCTTTTCAGTTTCCTTGGTATTCTCAGCGTTCTCTGTGCTCTCTGTGTTGAATTCTTTTCTGTACAATGATGTGTCGTCATTGCTGGCCATCCGACCGTGAAAAAGTCCTCGCTCAAACCGAAAGCTCCTCACCGCGGTTGCCGCATCGTCGCTCTCGGCGGCGGCACCGGCCTTTCGACACTTCTCCGGGGACTCAAAGAACACGTGATTCGTCGCACCGATGAGCACGCCACGCCCGAGCATCCCATCGCCGACCTTGCCGCGATTGTCACCGTTACCGACGACGGCGGCAGCTCCGGCCGCTTGCGCCGCGAGAATCGTATTCTTCCGCCCGGCGACATTCGCAACTGCATGGTCGCTCTTTCGAAAGATGAAGCCCTTCTCGGTCGCCTCTTTCAATACCGCTTCCACGCTGGCCGCGGTCTGGTAGGCCACAATTTCGGCAATCTTTTCCTGGCCGCGCTCACTCATGTCACGGGCGACTTTACCGAAGCCATCCGCGTGAGCAGTAAGGTTCTTGCCATCCGTGGCCGCATTTTTCCGTCAACGCTTTCGAACGTCCATCTCGTCGCTACGCTCGAGAATGGCCGCATCGTTCACGGTGAAACGCGCATCACCGCCAGCCGCACGCCGATCAAGAAACTGAGACTTTCGCCGCGCCAGGTGCGGCCACTTCACACTGTGCTGGAAGCCATCAGGCACGCGGACCTCATCCTCCTCGGCCCCGGCTCGCTCTACACCAGCATCCTGCCCAATCTTTTGATTCCGGAAATCGCCAATGCCATTGCCAAATCCAAAGCCCCGCGCGTTTATGTTGCCAATCTCATGACTCAGCCCGGCGAAACCTCGGGCTACGCCCTCGCAGACCATCTCCGCGCCATCCAGAAGCATGTACGTCCCCGCGTGATCGATTGGGTCGTCGCCAATCGGCAGCCTGTCTCGCCCGATGTCGCCCGCCGGTACCGCTCGCAAGGTGCCGACCCCGTCGCTATCGATCTCCCGGAACTCCAGAAGCTCGGCTTTCGCGTAATTCTCGATAATCTCCTCGAAGAACATGGCGTCCTCCGCCACAACACCCGCCGCCTCTCCCGCCTTCTCCTCGAAGAATTCCTCCTGCCTTCAGTTCGAGCCTGACTTCGCGTCTTCGCTAGTCCCCCGTCGTTTTACCTTGCAACACGTTCACCGAGGCTCTTGGCAAGGTGAACACACCGCCGCTCTTTGCGTTTATCTTCGGCGTCAATCCCGAGATACAGGCTGTGTTGTCAGATTCCTTCTGGCACGCCTTTCCACTTCCTGCTAACGTTTTCACAGTTTTCATTTGCCGCAATTCGGGAGAATTCATGTCCACCTTCGGCCTCATCGAATACAAGGACGCAAGCTCCGAAGTCCGCGCCGTCTACGACGACATCATGGCCACGCGCAAAACCGACTGGATCAACAATTTCTGGAAAGCCATCGCGCACGACCCCGTGCTCCTCCAGCGCACCTGGGAAAGCATCAAGCAAATCATGGCGCCCGGCGCGCTCGATCCGCTCACCAAAGAACTCCTTTATATCGCCGTCAGCGTCACCAACAATTGCCACTACTGCATCGCTTCCCACACCGCTTCCGCCTTCGGCAAGGGCATGACCGACGCCATGTTCAAGGAACTTCAGGCCGTCATTGGCATGGCCAACGAAACCAATAAGCTCGTCACCGGCTATCAGGTCGAAATCGACGAGCGCTTCATGCCGCCCTTACCGCGCTAGTCCATTGAGCGAGAGTTGCCCCTGTCCTTAAGGCCAGTGTTTCCACTGTAGTACGCGAGTACTATAGTTGGCCCCTCCGCCCAAGCAGAACATATAGATGTAGATGTTCGCGCAGGATACTCTCTGGACGCCGCGAACAGCAAAATCTTCCTTCACGAGTGAAAACTTCATGGCACCCATCGCCAAAGAAAACGATATTCTGACCGCCACGCCAGAATCCGCTGCGCGTCCCTCGGCCAGCGCCCCAGTTCCCTCTGACAACGCCATTAAGCAGCAACCCGTCGCGCTTGAGGTTCCCGTTTCCGTGAACGGTGCCCGCACCGTCGAAGGCAGCGCCAAGCGCGAGCCTTTCTCCGAAGCCACAAAAACCGTTTTGATATTCGGCAGCGGCGCAGTCATTCGCCTGGCCTCCTCCGTGAGTCCGGGCCAGTTGCTTTTTCTTACCAACGAAAAAACCAAGAAGGAAGTCGTTTGCCAGGTCGTCAAATCCAAGAACTACCGCAACGTTAGCGGCTACGTCGAGTTGGAATTCACCGAGCCTGTCGTCGGTTTCTGGGGCATGCGTTTCCCGGGCGATCGCATCGGTGCGCCTCCGCAATCTTCTGTGACTCCTCTTCCCGCGGTCGGTTCACCGATTGCCAGCGGCGCCCCTGTAGCGCCCCGCCCGGTTGCGTCTGTCGTCGTACCCCCACCCGCAAACACGGCACCCAAAATCTTTGAGTCCAAGCCTGTAGCTCCTCCGGTCGTCGCAAAAGTCGCAGTGCCGGCGCTATCCGAATCCAAGATTGTCGCGCCGCCGGCGTCCGTGATCGAAATCCCTTCCGCCCCGAAACCGGAAGCGCTCGATTCGAACGTGCCGGCCACGCCTGCTTCGCTCATGCCCGACCTCCAGGTGGATGCCGTCCCCCTCAAGCCGGCCGGCCCCATTTCTTCGACATTCGATTTGCCGCGCACACCCGAAGCGCACGCTTCCATCTTTGCGCCTTCCGCGCAAGCCTCCGGGGCTCCGCCTGTAGTGGATGTCAAGAGTTTGTCCGACGAGCCTGAGCCCAGTTTTGTCGAGCCTCCTCCTCCGGACCCACTGGCGCCTCTAGCCGTAGTCGACTCGCAGACGGAAGAGCTCAAACAACAAACGGCGCGTTTGCAGGAACAGCTTTCGAGTTTGCATTTCGCCGAGAAGACTGCGGAAAACCTCGCGTCTGCAACGCCCCCGCCCCCCACGCCCGTCGCTGCCGGCAACAAGCCGTTCGATCCCTTCGCGGAAATTTTGCAATTCGCGAACAAGACGGAGCTCGTTCCCGCCCCTCGGAAGCCCGCGGAGCCTGTGAAAATTGTTCCGCCGCCGGTCACTTCTTTGCTCGACGACGAAGAATTGAAAATCCCCTCGTGGCTTGAGCCCCTCGCGCGCAACGCTGCTGCACCTTCCTCAACGCAGGAGCTGATCGAAAGGGAAAAAACCAAGCGTCTGGCGGAGCAATCTGCGGTCGAAGAAATTGCCGCAGAGGCTCCTAGCATTGTAGAAGAGGCGCATGCTGCTGAACTGCGCTCGCCCAACTTCGGCAGCGAATTCAATTTCACAGTGACGGAGCCCTCCGTCGAAAGCAGCCCTCGCCCTCGCAAGTCCGGCAAAGGCCTCATGTTCGCAGCCATTGCCGCCGGAGCTCTGTTATCGGCGGGCGGTGTGTGGTATTCCCTCCATCAGTCAGGCGACGTTCACGCTGGTGTCGCGGCCGAAAGCAGGCCATCGCCTGCAGTTTCTGCTCCCGCGGAAACTCTGCCAACTCAAAACAGCTCCGTCATCCCGGCCAATCCTCCGGCCCAAGCTGTGCAATCCACTTCGTCCACGCCGAACAATGCGCCTCTGCAAACCAATTCGAATAAGAATGCTTCGAAGGCCGAATCCGCCGCCGTAGCGCTCTCACCCGTCAGCGGCAAACAAGGCAATTCGAATTCGGCCGGCGGCGGCACGGTGATGACACTGGCTTCCTCTGAGCCAGTTGTTGCTCAGCCCAAGAAACCTTCCCTCGGCCAAGTTCGCCTCGCGACTCCGAAAGTGACCAAGCGCGGGAGCGCCGCGGATAACGGTGAATCCGATGCGGGACTCGCTTTCAGCGGCGACGAACCGGATTCGAACGTAGGCGCGCTCGGCGCAGGTCTGGCGGCCAACACCTCTCAGCCTGCTGCCCCTGCGGCAGCGCTTGCCGTCGGCGGCGATGTCAAGCAAGCCAAACTGATTGCTTCGGTGCCTCCGTCTTATCCGGTTCTAGCCAAGAATCAGCACGTTTCCGGCGACGTCCGCATTGACGCGCTGATCGACGCCAACGGCCGCGTCACCACCATGAAAATCGTCTCCGGACCGACGCTGCTCCACCAGGCCGCAATGGATGCCCTGCGCCAGTGGAAATATCAGCCGGCAACTCTGAATGGCAACGCCGTGCCGATGCACTTGACGGTCACGATTCAATTCCGCTTGCAGTAATCCATCACAAGTCGAGATGTCCCGCACCGGCAGGATGGGTGTGCTCGTAGCTCGAAAAGGACACCGTCACTTGCAGGGGGCAGAAGAGGTTCGTATACTGACGCCCCGGCCAAATGGCAGGTCTGGCGGTTGGGTAGACCGCTGACTTTCACCTTCCTTGGCCTGATATGAGTTAAGGCTGAATCAGCCGGAGAACCCAGGAAAGATTCCTCTCATCGGTTCCCAATCAAGGGCTTTGAGGTCAGGGCGGAGCGCCGTTGTATTGCCTGCCAGGACCGTGAGCGATGAGTAGCTGCTTCATACGCTGTTTCAGTTGACGAAGCCGGGTGCAAGTTTCTAAGGAGAATTTCGCATGCCGCAAGCGCCAGTACCGGAAGAGATGAATGTTTACCAGAACGCGGAAGCGCGTTTTGAAGTTGCTGCCAACAAATTGGGACTCGAGCAGGGCCTCTACCGGTACCTGAAGTATCCGAGCAAGGAGATCACACTTTACATCCCCATCGGGATGGACAATGGAACTTTGGAAGTCTTCACCGGATACCGCGTTCTGCATTCCACCGTGCGCGGGCCCGGAAAGGGCGGCATCCGCTTTGCTCCCGACGTTTCGATCGACGAAGTGCGCGCGCTGGCCACCTGGATGACCTGGAAATGCGCGGTCGTGAATATTCCGTTTGGAGGGGCCAAAGGCGGAGTGATTTGCGATCCGCGGAAGATGTCGCGCGGTGAGTTGGAGCGCCTCACGCGGCGCTATACGGCAGAGCTGGCAGATTGGCTGGGGCCGGAGCGAGACGTGCCCGCTCCGGATGTGGGCACCAATGAACAAACCATGGCGTGGGTGATGGATACTTATTCCATGCACGTGGGAGAAGCAACCACCGCGGTCGTGACGGGCAAGCCCATCGAGTTGGGCGGCTCGGCCGGCCGGCGCGAAGCTACCGGTCGCGGCGTGATGATCTGCTGCGACAAAGCTCTGGCGAAATTGGGCATGAAGAAGGAAGGCTGCCGCGTCGTCGTTCAGGGATTCGGCAATGTAGGCTCGCTGGCTGCAGAGCTTATGCAGAAAGTCGGTTACAAGATCGTCGGGCTCGCGGACATCGGCGGCGGTCTCTATAATGAGAAGGGCTTCGACGTCCCGAAGGTCATCGATTGGGTGTACACCCAGAAAAAGCCTCTGCAGGATTTTCCGGGCGGTGGATCAAAGATGTCCGCTCGGGATGTCTTATTTCAACCTTGTGAGGTCGCCATTCCGGCGGCCATCGAAAACCAGATCACCGAGAAAAATGCGCATCAGGTGCAAGCAAAGATTCTCTGTGAAGGGGCAAACGGTCCGACCACCTGGCAAGCCGATGCGATCATCGATGCAAAAGGCATCTTCACCGTGCCGGACATTCTCTGCAACGCGGGCGGTGTGACCGTCAGCTATTTCGAATGGGTTCAGGACCGGCAGGGCTTTTTCTGGCGCGAGAGCGAAGTCAACGAGCGCCTCCTCGATTACATGCAAAATGCCTTCGATGAAGTCGTGCGCTTCGCCGAGATGCACAAAGTGAACAACCGCATTGCCGCGTACATGCTGGCGATTGACCGGGTGGCCAAGGCTCTGAAATTGCGCGGCATCTATGCCTGATGCCGTTGCAGCTTGAATAGCCTATCCATGGCAATGCGCCCTTGGCGTTGCAATGTCCAACCATGAACAATACAACGCAATAGATGATAAGCTAAAGAGGGAAGTTCCGTCAGTCCGGCGTTTATGAGGGGGACCGTTTGTCGGTGTTCTATCTACCGCGCGTATGGATGGGCAGCCAGTTGTCCACAAAATTCCTGCCCCCCAGCATTCAACCGTTATCCGCGCATGTTAAGTTAACCGAAAATTGCCAGGCGGGCTGTATTAGCTGTGATTACTGGAAGTCACGCTGGCAAGACAGAATTGGCACCGATCGCGCGGTGCAGCTCCTGGACGAGATCGTTGCGGCGGGCATCCGGACCTTGCGCCTGACCGGAGGCGAGCCCCTTCTCCGGCAAGACCTGTTTGAAGTTCTGCACCAGGCCAACACCTCTTCTTTCAAGCACATCATCCTCCAAACGAATGGCCTGCTTCTCAAAAAGCTTCACAAGAAGGTGAACGACTCTCCAATCACCAAAGTCGCCGTGTCTATTGATGGGCTGAAGGAGTCAAATGACCTGATCCGCGGGATCCAGGGCTACTTTGACTTGGGTATCGAAGGCATCAGGTTGCTGCGAAACAAGCAGGTTACTCTCTCCGTCACTCTCAATCGGCTCTCCGCCGAAGAGCTCGAAAAACTCGCAGATGTCGCTCACGGCCTGGGAGCTGACGTTGAGTTCAATATTCTAAGTCGCAGTCTTTCCTTCCTTAAGGACGCTGATCTCGCCTCCATGTGGCCGCAAGGCAGCGATGTAAACCGGATTGCAAAATTCGTGCGCGACACCCTGAAACGCCCCGCTTACGAAACGGATTACATCACCAAGTATTACAACAATGAGACCCTTGACGAGCCTGCATGTGTTCTCGGCTACCTTCAGGTATTTGTCTTATCCAATGGCGATGTGCTGACGGGGTGCTACCCGTTAAAACCAGTCGGAAATATCCTGCGGGATAGCCTCGAAACCATTTTGGCCTCGGAGGCCTACTCTCGCCAGTGTGTGGCGATGATCCGCCGGGAGTGTCCGGGTTGTACTTGCGGCGTTGAAAGTTCCCTGGCCATGAAGCATGCCGCTTCCAGTGCGTTCTTCGAGCTCAAGCGTCTGAAGCACCATCAGAACTCCAGCAACAAGGCATTCCCCGTCGCGGTACCGCAGGTAGGGAATTCATCTCAACATAATTCCCCGGAGCGGACATCTTCGGGAGACGAGCTTTCAGACAAGATTCATCACATTCATACGTAAGACCCAGATTCAAACACTCTTGTCCAAATTTGCGTTTGGGACAAGACCGTTTCCGGATGAAGTCAAGGCCAAGTCGCCGATCCGTTAAGTTTTCCTGATTGCAACGACGGGATAAAAATTTGCATCGGCACTAGCTTCTGGACGTAACTTGTAATAGTTTCTTTGCATTCGGGTTAGCGTGAGGGGGAATGGCCTGGGTCATTCCGTTCCCCCGCTGCGGAATGCGCTTGGATTAATGTAAACTTACCGGCCCGGATCTCAATTCCGCGCCAGGAAGGAAAACTCCCGTGACTCCGGAATCACTTTTGCCCGGCCACGCCAAGAGCGAAAAACAGCATCGCCGGGATATTTGCATCGCAGGCTGCTGGATGTACGAACGCGGATATATCGTCGCCTGTGAAGGAAACCTCTCCGTGCGGCTCGAAGGTGACCGCATTCTCACCACTCCCACCTGCATGAACAAGGGCGCGCTTTCCCCCGAGGATCTCGTTATTGCGGATCTGGACGGGCGGCAACTTTCCGGGCACCGCAAGTTTTCGTCGGAAATCGCCATGCATCTCTTGTTCTATCGCATGCGGCCTGATGTGAATGCCATCTGCCATGCGCATCCTCCCACGGCGACGGGATTTGCCGTGGCGGGCCGCGCGTTGAACCAGGCCCTGCTTCCCGAGGTAATCGTTGGACTCGGTCAAATTCCGCTGGTGCAGTATGCGACCCCGGGGACGCCGGAATTAAGCGCGGCGCTCGAACCCTTCGTCCCGCACTATGACGCTATGCTCTTGGCGAACCACGGGGCCGTCACCTGCGGCCCGGATCTTCTCACCGCTTTCTTTCGCATGGAGACCATCGAGCACAGCGCGAAAATCACGCTTGCCGCCGAAATGGCCGGCGAACCCGTGTTGCTTTCAAGCCGCGAGGTCGCGAAGCTCATGGCCGCGCGCCCGCGCTATTTCATCGCGCCCCCGCCGGGCGGCGGCGCCGAATTGCCCGTCACCTGCGACAACGGCGAGGCCGCGGACGGTGACGTTACGCTGACCCGCAGCGAACTCGATGCCCTCATTGACGAAGCCATTCGCAAGGACCGCGCGAGACGCTAGTTCGCTTTTCTCACTACGGTTCAGAGTATTCTTGCAGAGAAAGGAGATTTGGATGCAGCCTAGGATTGATTATCTGAAATTTGCACCTGAAGCGCAGAAAGCCATGTATGCGCTGGAAAGATATCTTGGCACATGCGGTCTTGATCACAAGTTGCTCCACTTGCTGAAGCTGCGCGCTTCACAAATCAACGGCTGCGCCTATTGCATTGATATGCATTCAAAAGACGCCCGCGCGCTCGGAGAGACCGAACAGCGGCTTTATGCGTTGGACGCTTGGCGCGAGACGCCTTTTTACACCGATCGAGAGCGCGCTGCATTGGCTTGGATCGAGGCGTTGACTCTGGTTTCCGAAACTCATGTCCCGGATGCAGTTTACGAAGAGGCGAAAAAACACTTCAGCGAAAAAGAGATCGTGGACCTTACCATCCTGGCTACCACCATCAATATGTGGAACCGTCTGGCGATTTCAATGCGCCTGGTGCCAGGACTCTATCAACCTGCTAAGTCGTCAGCGGTCGCATCTTGAATGAATTCCCTGGTATTACGGGGAGGGGTCGCCAATTGCCTTCCCTCCTCTTATTTCGACATTACGCGTACACTTTGCCCAGCTTGGTGTTGGTGAAGGACTAATGTCGTCCTGTTCGCATTGAGTCCAGGAAAATGTCAGCGCGCGACAAGGTTGCGGTTCTGGCCAGTTTCGTTCTCTGCTTCCCGCCATGGCTGCCCGGAAAGCCCCTCGCGCAAACAAAAGAAGGGACGATGTCATTCGAATTGACTGCCACGGCTTTTTCCGCTGGCGAAGGCATCCCGAAAAAGTTCACATGTGACGGCCCGGACGTCTCGCCAAAACTTTCCTGGGGCGATCCGCCGGCAAAGACACAGAGCTTTACGCTCATCATGGACGATCCCGACGCCCCCGGAGGCACCTGGGTGCACTGGGTTTTGTATGACATTCCCGCAGACGCAAAAGAACTGCCGGAGGGAGTGCCGAAGCAAGAACAGCTTGCCGGCGGCGCGCGGCAGGGCCGGAACGATTTCGGCAAGATCGGATACGGCGGGCCGTGTCCTCCGCCGGGTAAGCCGCACCGCTATTTCTTCAAACTGTACGCGCTCGATTCGAAGCTGAATCTTAAGTCCGGTGCGACGAAGGCCGAGATCGAACGCACCATGAAGGGGCACATCCTGGCGCAAGCAGAACTCATTGGCAGATACGGTCGCTGACGTTCGAGTGCGCGTTGACGGGCGAAGGAAAAGCGGCAATACTGGCGAGCGATGATTGGCCAGCTTCGCGGACGCCTCGCCGAAAAAAGACCGAATCAAGTGCTCGTCGATGTGGGCGGCGTGGGGTACCTCGTCCAGGTACCGCTCTCGACGTACGCCGCGCTCGGCGAGCTGCACACCGAAGTCACTCTCTTGATCCACACACATGTGCGGGAAGACGCGCTGGCGCTGTACGGCTTTGTCTCGGCGCGCGAAAAACATTTCTTTGAGATGCTGCTTTCGGCGTCCGGCGTGGGGCCAACGCTGGCGCTGAAGATTTTAAGCGGGATGAGCGTCGAAGAATTAGTGCCGGCGATTCGCGGAAGCGATCTGGTTCGCTTGACGAAAATTCCCGGCGTCGGAAGAAAAACCGCGGAACGCATGGTGGTGGAGTTGAAAGACCGGCTGGAAACTATGGCCGTTGAGGCGGAGCGGCCGGCGCCGGCCTCGCCCGCAGGCGTCGAGGCGGACGTGATTTCGGCGCTGGTGAATCTGGGATACGACGGGCGTGCGGCGGAAGACGCGGTGGGAGAAGCGAAGCGCGCGGCGGGCACGGGAAATTTTGAGAAATTGCTGCGCGCGGCGCTGCAGTCGTTGACTGCGCCGAAGGGAAGAAGCGCAAGATCAGGATCGTAGCCAACGTCGAGGCTTTGTAGGGGCACGATCCATCGTGCCCATCCGGCGAGCGACTGAGACCAATGGCGGATGGAACGGCAAAACGGATGATGCAGCAAAGACAGCCGGAGCGGATTGTGTCCGGACAGGCTTATGACGAAGACGCGCGCATTGACGTGAGCGTGCGCCCGAAGCGCCTGGACGAATACATTGGGCAGAAACGCGTCAAGGAAAATATCCAGATTGCCATCGATGCGGCGCGGAGCCGCGGCGAAGCGCTGGACCACGT
>Ga0137403_10007898_pt1 | contig 11941 bp, 11 predicted proteins | sample CZOMad2_1_16fung_FD_122057 | JGI IMG/M metagenome (GOLD analysis project Ga0137403, IMG submission 122057) | Vadose zone soil fungal communities from Angelo Coast Range Reserve, California, USA - CZOMad2_1_16fungal (Hybrid Assembly) | ecosystem: Environmental > Terrestrial > Soil > Vadose zone...
GAGGAAACTGACACCGAGATTGTTCGTCGTCTCGGCGTTTCCAGGGAATCCTTTCGAGCGCGGGCCGGTGGCTTTTTCAATGAATGTCCGCCAGTTGCCGGATGCCAACCAGAACCTGTTTTGAAGGCTCCATCGTTCCTGGGAGTTTGGGAGACGCAGCAGCAGAAGCTGCGCCCGCCCGAGATCCGAATTAGCCGGCGCCCTGCCGATAGGTAAGTAGGGCGCACGGAACAGCCGTCCGCCTGCAGGCCGCTGCATATCGTAAGCGGCCTGGATCAGGCGGCTGATCCGATATTGGGCATAGCGATCTCTGGCAAACGGAAACAGCCCAATCGACATGGAGCACAGGACGATCAGCAGCATCATGATTCTGACCGTCCAACGTCGATTGGCTGATGTGAAACGATCTACTTCCCTGTCTTTCATCAATAACCTGGCGTCTAAGGAACAGCAATCAGGTAGCAGAATACAATATTGTCGAGCATCATGAAATGATGCCCCGCGCGCGGCGTGGCAGCGCTGGTTCCGCCAAGTTTCTTCGGGACAACATCGAAATCCAGAGCAGCCGGACGCTCGACGTAGTCGAAGTAATGATGGAAATGACCCGCGAACGGATCCATGGAGTCGGCGTTTTCGGGCGTGTATTCCACGCGCAACTCGCGAGCCGTCTCGAGCGGAATATTCACTTTGCCGTTATCCAACTTTAAGGTGCAGGCCGATGATAGATCAATCTTGATCACGTCGGCAATCTGGCGGGGCCGGAATGTTTCGACTTCCGCCCCGCTATCGGCGCGAACGAACGTGTACCGCGCCTTGCTCACTTCAGAGGTGGTCACGGAACGGATGGCTGCGGAGGGGATCGTGATTACACTTGGGCATCGATCGACGTGGGATTTCACGCCGCTGCCATAGAACTCCTTCATTCTTACCAACTCAGGAACGAAGATCCGCGGGTCTGCAGATGCCACCAGCGGTGTGTCCACAGTGCCATTTCCTTTGATAGTCAGAGACCGCTTGCTACCGTTCTGTGGAACGATGGAGAGCGTTGCCTTGTGTCCTGGCGCTTTTGGGAATCCCAGGCGCAGAGACTCCGGGTTTCCCAGATCCAGCATGACGAGACCTTTCACGTATAGAGATGTTGTCTGTGACGTCAGGTCGGCTTCGGCAAAGGCTGCGCTGGGGTTGATCATGGTTGCTGCTGAGAGCGCGCTGGCGCCTCCAAGAACGGACAGAAATTCACGTCGATTCATTTGTGGACTCCTTACTTCAGTTTCAGAGTTAAGTGTGATTCTAGGATTCGGGCACCTGGCTTTATTGCTATATACGGTGACATAGCGACATGTAATTTAGACACATGTCGCGCATTGTGTGCACCTGTTTTATTGCTATATACGTTGACACAGTGCCATGCAATTTAGACACCTGTCGCATATTGGGGCACTATGCTATAGAAAATCTTTTCAACTTATGGAACCTTTTGTGAAAAGGCCGTAAATATGTACGCCAAACACGCAAAAAATATCTAAATTTTTTGCGTGTTTTGGCCTGCGGTTTACGTCTTCTTCTAGTAGGAGGGCAGTGTGAGAGGAGAAACGATGGATCATGGCCAATGCTTGACCGAGGAGACGCTAACCGACTACCTCGAAGGCGGGCTGGATCCGGTGATCAAAGCCGCAAGCGAAGTACATTTAGTTGTATGCGACGAATGCCGCGACAGATTGGGCTTTTACATGCGCCTAATGGACGACAATGTCAGTGGCGAAGAAGCCGTCGCACTGCAAACCTTTGCAGATCAATGGGATGAAAAGAAACCTTCAAGCCGCGTCGCACGCCGCACCGGCACCCTGAGAGGCTGGATTTTCTCATTTGCTCCGATCGCGGCGGTTCTCGTGGTCAGCATGGTTTCGTTTCATTTTCTGAATCAGGCTGCTGAGCCGAAGTCGGCTACGGAAGTCATCCAGGTGCTGCTTCAACAGCATCGCCCCTTTGAATTCCGCCTGTCCAACCAACCCCATCTTCCCATTTTGCGCACTCGAGGCTTGGACGATTCCGATGTTTCGTATGGCCTGTTAGCCGGTGAAATGACCAGACTATCTGCAAACAGCCTTCAGATGGGCCGGTTCTATTTGATTCAGAAGGATTTCAAGCGCGCCATCGATTACCTCGCCATTGCAGGAAGCGAGGTAGGCGCCGGAGCGGAAGTACACAACGATCTTGGTGTTGCCTATCTCGAGAGCGGCAATGAAAACCGGTTCCAGATGGCGGTTCAGGAATTCCGTGCTGCCCTGGGATCGAACAGGGAATTTCTGCCCGCTATCTTTAACCTCGCGATGTTGTACGAGCGTACAGGTGACAGAACGCAAGCGGAAGTGCAGTGGAACCGTTATTTGAAACTGGATTCGAATTCAGCGTGGGCGGTTGAAGCCCGAAGCAGACTTCAAGGACTAAGTCGCTAACTATGCCGGACATTGTCCGCAAGTTCCCCGGGAACGCCGGGGAAACATCTCCAGCCGAATTATTGCGGGAGTGCGGAGAGAAGCTTACAGACCGGGCGCTCTGGACAAAATTTCAGGAGCGCTTCCAGGGTCTGATCTTTCTCTACCTTCTCCGCGCTCTGCGCTACCGGTCTATGAAGGATGATGCTGCGGACATCGTACCGGATCTCGCGCAGGAAGTTTACTTAAGGCTGGTCCAGAACGACGGGCGCATTCTTCGGTCTTTTCGGGGCAGTACAGAATTTTCGGTCATGGCTTTCTTATCGAGAATCTCTGCAACGGTTGTCCAGGATCACCTGAGACAGCTCGGGAGCAGCAAGAGGCGAGGCCACATTGTCTCAATCGACAGGGCGAAGGTTGCCGAATTCGACGAGAGGTGTTCACCCCAGTCGTCGGAATTCGATCCGGGAACGCTCAGCGCCATCCTTTCATGGATTGACGTCAAGCGCGTTGTTGAGGGCGATCCCGACCGTAAGAACGCGCGCAGGAATGCACTCATCTTCAAGCTTCATTATGTCGATGGGTTTTTGGCAGGTGAGATCGCACGTTTTCCCGGCTTCGAGCTTACGAAATCCGGTGTCGAGACCATACTGGCCAGATTAAGAAAGAGAATTCAGGAATGAAACACAATCTGAAACTTGCCGAACCTTACAGCCCTGCTATCGGGTATTCGGGAGCCTACCACGAGATTGCGCTCCACGTGCGCGAGCTCCTGGAATGCGATTACGCTCTCGTTGCGACAGCCGACAACGACTCGATTCGTATCCAGGCGATCGCGGGGGCGGAACCCGAGATGTCCGGCAACCTGGCCGTCAATCTGATTTCGAAGCTGAGGGACTGGGGTCCTGTTGTGGTCGATGAGTCGCGCCTTGTCGCCGTTCCCGTCGGAAAGGCCGGCAAATCAATGGGTCTGCTGGTGGGTTATTCGTCCACGCCCGGACGGTTCACTGGAGAGGATCTGGAGAGACTCATGGCTTACGGTCCGATCGCCGCCGGCATTCTGGAGATTGCCGCGCTGGAGGCGCCCGGGACGACAAAAATGTCTTTGACTCCGGAGGAGTTGCTTCCCTTATCTCGCCTCATCACCATGGGCGAGCTGTCGGCCTGCTTTGCCCATGAAGTTACGAACCCGTTGATGCTGATCCGGGGGCACCTGCGCTTCGTCGAGGAAAGTCTGCCATTGGATCATCCACTGCGGATCAATTTCGAAGTGATCGATCGCGCTTCGCGCCGCATCGAAGAAATGGCCAAGCGCATGCTCGACTTCAGCCGCAAGAGAACCCCGCGTACGGAACCCTGCGACATTGGGGAAGTGATTGCGGATGCGATCCGGTTCGTTCAGCCTTACTTCCGGGCTCAACACGTTGACCATCAGTTCCATCGGGCCACCGATCTGCCCCTGATAGGCATTGATCGCTGGCAGCTTTCGCAGGCCCTCGTCAACCTGCTGCAGAACGCTGCCGATGCCATGGCGGATTCTGAAAGGCGCGTCGTTTCGATCACTGCCAGAACCGACGGGAACCAGATGCGGGTCGTGATCACCGACACGGGGGCGGGCATCCCGACCGTCAACTTACCATTCATTTTTAATCCCTTCTTTACATCGAAGGGTGAACGCGGAACCGGTCTCGGACTCTATATCACCAAACAGGTGATCGACGACCATAAGGGTACCATTACCGTCCAGACTGGAAACCGCGGTACGAGTTTCGTCATCAGCCTCCCTCTTTAGGCTGCAGGGTGGGACATCACCTCCAGGACGGAGGCTTCCCACCCTTTCTTTTTCTCACGCATGTCCTTCTGCTAGACTCGCCTGAATGCTGGCGCCGCTTCTTTTTGCTTCGATGATGATGCTCCAGGGAGACGCGCAGGCTCCGGACGACTTCGAACAATTTCGAATCGAAATCACCGGCTCTTACTGGCGATTGAATCCAACCGGCAATGTGCAGACCAGTTCTACCGAGGTCGATCTTCGTTCAGATCTCGGTATTCGCGGCCAGAAGGGTCATGGCCTGTTCAAAGTGGCGGTAAAACCCGCCCGTAAACACAGGATCCTGTTCGAGACCGTTCCGTACAGGCTCAAGGGTCATAACACGATCACCCGAACTTTTGAGTTCGGCGGGCGGACCTACACCGGCCAGGACACAATCGACTCCGACGCCAGAATCAATTACCTCTTCGGTGGCTATCAGTACGACTTCGTCAGCCGGCCGCAAGGACACGTGGGTGTGCAGGTCGGGGCGGGCTACTTTGATGCGACGGCTACCGTGACAAGCCAGAGATTTGGATCCAGTACCGAGGATGGTAAGGCGCCTATGCCCTTGATCGGCGTGGAGTTTCGCAGCTTTCCGATTCGCGGAAAGAATGCGTTCAATCTCAATGGACACGTGAAAGGAATGACTTTCGGTTCCTACGGCCACTACATTCAGAGTGACCTCAATGCGGGATTCGGCATCGGGCGGCACCTGACTCTGCAGGCGGGCGCCAGCGTCGTCGATGCAGACGTCCACCGAAAGGACCGGACCAGGGGCTTCAGGCTGCAATTTATTGGGCCGACTCTCGCTGTACAGGTCCGCGACCGGTAACTGTATTGAGCCGCGGATTTCACGGATTACGCGGATGGCGCGCGTCAATGACATTAATTGCGCGCCATCCGCGTAATCCGTGAAATCCGCGGCTAAAATACTCCGCCAGCCCGATTTTCTTCCCCATAAAACTCCGCTCGGAATTAAAATCGCGCCACCATGTTTGACAATAAGTTCAACTCGAAGTCGATCCTGTACGTCATATTTTTCCTGTCCGGGGCGACCGGTCTCGTTTACGAAGTCATCTGGGTTCGTTTAACGGGGCTGGTCTTCGGAAACACATCGCATGCCATATCGACAGTGCTGGGTGCCTTCATGGCTGGCCTCGCGCTTGGAAGCTGGAAGCTGGGGCAGCGGGCCGACCGCACGGAGAACCCGCTCCGGATGTACGGTCTGCTGGAAATCGGCATCGGGATTTCCGCGGCCGTCGTGCCTCTCGTTTTTCGAGCCGTGGATACGTTCTATTGGGCAATGGCGCCTTCGGTATCGTCGATTCCGGGGGGAGCCGGTTTTATCCGGTTTGGAGCCAGCTTCATTATTCTTCTGACCCCTACCTTTTTCATGGGGGGCACACTCCCCGTGCTCACCCGCTTTTTCACGGACAACGTCCAGGAAGTCGAACGCAAAGTTGGTGTCCTCTACGCCCTGAACACGTTTGGCGCAGCAGCGGGCTCGCTCCTGGCGGCGCTGGTGTTCATTCCCGGCCTTGGCAACCTGAGAACGACTCTGATCATCGCTTCGGTCAACGTGGCGATCGGATTGTTCGCGATCTGGCTGTCCGGGCGCGCGCGGGGCGCAGAAAGCGCGGCTGAACAGCCGGAGATGCTGATAGAAGAGCCGCGGCCGGCGAATCCTGTGGCGGACAGGCTGATTCTGCTGACGCTCGCTGTTTCAGGATTCGTCTCAATGATGTACGAAGTGTCGTGGACGCGAGCCCTCTCGGCGATGATCGGCAGCTCGACCTATGCGTTCTCGATCATGCTGATCACCTTTCTGGTCGGCATCGCGCTCGGCAGCTCCATCATCTCGCGGCGGAAGCCTGCCCCGACTTTGCGCCTGCTCGGTCTTTTGCAGCTCGGCGTAGCGTTCGGCGGACTGGTTTTTATTGTGGGATACCTTGTTGCGCCCTATGCGCTCCTGGCTCTCATTCGCGCATTCTTTTATTCGTTTCCAGCTATCCTGACTGTCCAGTTCATCCTGTGTTCCGCATTGATGATCTTCGCCACACTCTGCATGGGCGCGACGTTTCCCGTGGCAAGCCAGATGTACTCGAGCAAGTTTGTGATCCTCGGACGAAGCATCGGGAACATCTACTCGGTGAATACCCTCGGCGCCATTGTGGGATCGCTGCTTGCAGGATTCGTTCTCATGCCCATCATCGGAACCGAACGTACAATTCTGGCAGGCCTGTTCTTCAATTCCGCAATGGCGCTGGTGCTGCTGACGGAATCGAAATCGTCCGGGCGTATCGCCCAGGCGGCCGCGCTGATCCTTCTCCTGGTCGCGACGGTCTCGATGAAAGGGCAGGTGTTCTGGAAGCCGGATTCGATGGATCGAGGGATCCTGGTCTACTCCCGACAAATCGAAGCGCGGCCGGAACTTACGATCAACGAGCACTATGAAGACACCGACGTCGTTTATTTCAAGGAAGGGAACAACGCTACGATTTCCGTCCGGAAGGGTGAGAACTATCTCGGCTTGAGAACCAATGGCAAGGTAGACGCGTCGAATCGCGACGACATGATCACCCAGTTGACGATCGGCTTCCTGCCGGGCTTTTACCATCCGAATCCGAAGAACGCCCTCGTCATCGGATACGGTGCAGGTGTTACGGTCGGGGCGGCTGCAGCGATCCCGGAGCTCGAAGAAATCGATTGCATCGAAATCGAACCGGCCGTTATCGGCGCCGGCCCGTGGTTTTCGCAGATCAACCGGAAGAGTTATCAGAATCCCAAAGTGAAGATCACGTTCAATGATGCGCGCAACTACATGAACATGACCCGCACGCAGTACGACGTCATCATATCCGAGCCCTCGAACCCGTGGATTGCCGGCGTTGCCAGCCTTTTCACCGCCGAGTTCTACGACCGCGCGGCCGAAGTCCTGAAGCCCGATGGGGTTTTCGCGCAGTGGGTCCAGCTATACGAGCTCGATCCCGAAGACCTTCGAATGATTCTCAGCGAAGTGCAGCGCAAGTTCCCCGAGGTGTCGGTGTGGATTACGGACTCCGATCTGATCCTGATTGCGACTCGTTCCCCTCAGAAGCTGGACATGGGACGTGTCGCGCGCATCGCCAGGGCGGACCCGAGCATCATGCGCGACTTCCGTGACTACCTTCACATCGATCGGCCGGAGGGACTCCTGGCGTACTACGTCATGTCCACCGAGGCGACACGGAAATTCGCCTCCACTGTCCGCCGAAACACCGACGATCACCCGCTGCTCGAGTTCCACGCCCCTCGTCAGCTCTTCAGAAGTACCCGCGAGTTGAATCTCGATCTGCTCTATGAGGCCAAGGATGGGTTGCTGCCGATCGGCGCCGCCGTACCCGATCCCGAAAGTGCGTATAGCGGCGTGATCGAACCCTTCCTCTTCTTCAAGCATAAGAATCTGGCTAACCAGGCCATGGGGCTGCTGGCGCAGGTGCCGCGGAAGGAAGAGGCTTCGCTTCAGCTTTCGATTGCCATGCTCAATATTGATGCGGGGAATTTCGATCATGCGGAGGAATCCCTCAAGCAGGCGGACGGAATGATGAAGCCGGGAAACCCGCTTTTCGGAGAAAAAGAAGAACTGTGGGGCCTGGTGTACGAATCCCTGGGCGCAACCGATCAGGCCCGCCAGCATTTCCACCGTTCGTTCGAGGCGGAGCCCTCCCGGCCGCTGCCGCTTCGCAAGCTTGCAGAAATTGCCGCAAAAGAACAATCATGGAAGGAAGCGGCGGAATGGATGGAAAAGTTTGTCGATACGCAGCCGCCGTCTCTCGGGCACTACTGGGCCATGTTGGGAGACTACCGGCTTGCAGCCGAGCAGCTCGACGGGGCCTTGAAGGCGCTGCAAACCGCCTTAGATGTTGATCCGTATGTCTTTTGGGCGCACTATCGCATGGCGCGCGTATTCGAAACTCGCAACGATACGGAGAACGCGATCAAGGAATACGAGTTCCTGATGAAATACGCTTTCGATCGCGATCCCGATGTCTATCTGAAACTGGCAAAGATGTACAAAGATACCGGCCGCAAGCGGGACGCCCTGCGCGTCCTCGCCAAAGGCGCAAGAATTCTTCCCACCAATCCCGGTATCTACCGTCTATACCGTGAGGTTCAGGAGACGGAGTGAGGAAGGAAGCCAGAAGCCTGGGGAAGGAAGCCAGAATGTGGGGACGCCTTCTGGCCACGCTCGCTCTTACTTCTGGCTTCTGGCTTCTGGCTTCTGGCTTCCCTCCCCAACAAACTCTCAAAGTCGACGTCAACCTTGTCAACATCTTCGCCACCGTAAAAGATGACGCCGGTGGGTTCATAACAGACCTCAATCGCGATGACTTTCGAGTCTACGAGGACGACCAGCCGCAGGATATTCAGATCTTCGAGAAACAGGATCGCGTGGATTCTTCCGTTGGAATTCTCATGGATACCAGCGGCAGCATGGTGGACATTCTTCCAGTCATGAAGAAAGCGGTGCCGGAGTTCACGTCCTCCATGTTGAAGCGCGATGAGTTCTTCATCGTTTCATTCGGCACCAGCGTGAGGCTCGTCCATCGTTCTTCCCAATCGAAGAAACATTTCGACGACAGCCTGCATCAGATGCGGGCTTACGGGACATCCGTTTTGTACGACGCGCTGCTCTATTCCCTTGGCAGGGTCGAAGCCTCGGATCATCCACGCAAAGCCCTGATTGTTTTTACGGATGGAAACGATAATGGCAGCAACGTCGGTCATGGCCGCGTGGTTGAAGAGGCACAGCAGTCGGCGGTGCTGCTTTATTTCGTGGCTATCGGTTCGCGGGTTCTCGTGGACTCGCACACGCTGGAGTCACTGTCGGATATGACCGGCGGCCGAACTCTATACGTCGGAAAGCAGGAAGCGGTCCAGCCGGTTCTCGGCCAGATCCGCACGGAACTCGCTCATCAGTACTACCTCGGTTATTACATGCAGCGTCGACCCGGCTATCACCGCCTGCGAGTGGAAGTCCCCGGCCGCAATGTGAGGATCCGGGCAAAGGCGGGTTACGTCGGTGGCTAAGGGGCAATAAACACAAAGACACAAAGGGCACAAAGACACAAAGAAAGGCCGCATCAAATGATTTTTGTTCGCGGCCTTTCTTTGTGTCTTTGTGCCCTTTGTGTCTTTGTGTTTATTGCCCCGCTTCGTCGAAACGGAACACCTGTTTCGTACCTGCCTGGTGATACCCATTCCATTGCGCTTCGAAAGATGTGTCGTCAATTTTATAGACACGAAACACAGGCAGCGGGTTGCACACCGAGTGCGTGGGACACGGTTCCTTGATCTGCAGCACTGCTGGTGGCGGCTGTCCCTTGAGCTTCCGAACGAGCTTGAATTCCGGCTCGGTAAACGTCTGCATGAAGTAATATTAATCGAAATCCGCCCGACTCCTGTGCATTTGGACCACATCTGTCCGCATCAGGCCTGATAACCACAATTAGATGGGGTTCGAAAACGTCGAGGAGGCAATAGATGGTCGAGTTACGGTTCCGCATCCGCAACAACGTTTTCAACGCGCAGGCTGCTGTGCGCCGCGCAACAATTCGCCCTCTGGCCCTGTGTTTTCCTTCAGTGGAAGAGGCTGCATTGATCGGGGAAGTGGACGAAACCGGACGCGTTGTGCCGCGCCGCGGTGTGTTCTTCATGACAAACCTCCGTACAGGCCCCGTCATCGACGGTTTTGAGGATTGCGCCCTTGGCGAATTCGTCAAGGCTCAGCTCGAAGCGCTTTCGCAAAACGGTGAGCCACCTGCCAAGTGTGAAGTTCACGGCCTCGATCCCTTCCTCGAGTTGGCGGAGCCCGAGCAGGCCGAGCGTCTTCGGGATCTGATCAGCGTTTGCGAATTTCGATCCAATGAATTCACGCCGGAGTCCGCAGTTCGGTTTTTGAAAGAGAGCGGATTCTTCGACGAATACATCATCGTGGGAGTGAAGCGCGGCACCGGCTGGCGGCGTTCGCGCTGCATCACGACGTTCGAAGGCCGGCCCGCGGATGCCGCCACGATTCTCGGCCATCTCGCCGAATACTTTGGCAAAGAACAACAGGACGATAAGCCGCATGACGACCGGCACATGTAACACACCCGATCTGGAAAAGATCGAACGCACCTGCCCGAACTGCGGGGCACAGCTCGACGAGGAAAAATGCAAGCTCAAGTGCCCCCGGTGCTCCTATTTCAAATCCTGCAGCGACTTCTAGTAGAAACAGCCGCGGAGCGGCGAAAGGATGTGGCCACGGGCGTAAGCCCGTGGATCGGATAGCATCGAATCCCAGCCCCGAAACGGGCGTAAGATTCATCGGTCCGTTTGAGTCTTTCGCCCCTCTGGGGCTCGGATCCAAGGCAACGGTTAACCCCGCTGGCGCCCGGGGCTACCCTCTGTCGCCGCTCCGCGGCTAAAGAACGAATCGCGCTGGATACCGTTTTCGAATTGTTCGAACACGAGACGGATGCCGTCAAGACCCGGCCGGCGCTGAAATCAGCCGCTTCAGCATAAGTGCGAACGGATATCGCGGCTCCTCGTTCAACAGTTCGTCCAGCTTGCGAAGCGAGTCTGCCGTGCGGCCGGAATCCAGAAGCTTTGCAGCCGCAAGGTACTTCTTGTTCGCTGCATGAAGCCGGTCGAGGTTCGTCCAGGAATCCGTCCCGGAGCCACTTTTTCGTACAGCAGGGGAAGACGTTTTCAAAAACCGTTCGAGCAGTTCGCCTGCCGCCTGAGGCGTGTCCGTGTGGTTGAGCAGCTCCATTACTTTTTCTTCTGTCCGTGGATCCCTGCTCTGCCGGAGGAGTTCGACCAGCGCCTGAAGATCTTCCCGAAAGTTTGGATTCTCCGCGTGCACAAGAACCTCTTCCAGGATGCGATCCACGGCCGCTGGGTCTTCGCAATCGCTCATGAGCTGAAACCATCGAAAAGGCAGGTCTTCGTGGGTGTGGGATTTCAGCGAATAGGCGATGTAGTGGCGCGGCAACGGCCACATCGCGCGGACGAGCGCGTAGGCCTTCGCTTCGAGATCTTCCTCCAGCATGGGTTCGGAAACCACATGCGCCAGCACACGGGCGCTCACGGAAGAACGAATCGAACCGAGGGCGTCCAGCGCCGCTTCCACAGCCGCCCGGTCATCCAGCGAATCGAACAGACGGTCTGCGATGGGGCCAACGGGGTCGTCCGCTTTCCCGCTGCATTCCTCCAGCCTTCGGAAAAGGTATGCCGTATAAGACTTGACGATCGGTGCCAGGCCGCTCAACGGGGCCTCGATATCTTCGACGACGGGCACCATGCGCGAGCCAGCCGGTCCCGCCGCGCGGAGCCGCATGGCCAGCTCAGCGCGAACTTCGAGACGTGTTTCGACATGTTCGCGAATGCCTTCGTCGACGACTCTGCGAAACTCTTCGTCATCCAGCGATGCGCGGTCTTCGTCAATCAATCGGCCCAGCTCATACAGGAGAAAGTCGTCACACTCGACGAGGTAATCGAAGTTCTCGAGCGGATTGGCGTCTTTTTTTCGCATAGGTGGTCGTGCTGTAGCGGCGGTCTATGAAGGTGTGAATGAATTGAAGGACGCGAGGATTCCCCTCCTAAGTTAGGAGGGGTGGCTGCGCCATTAATAAAATGTCGCGAAGCCACCAAAGCGGGCGCAGACGGG
>Ga0137403_10007899_pt1 | contig 11941 bp, 11 predicted proteins | sample CZOMad2_1_16fung_FD_122057 | JGI IMG/M metagenome (GOLD analysis project Ga0137403, IMG submission 122057) | Vadose zone soil fungal communities from Angelo Coast Range Reserve, California, USA - CZOMad2_1_16fungal (Hybrid Assembly) | ecosystem: Environmental > Terrestrial > Soil > Vadose zone...
AGGCATCATGCGCAAACTTTCCATTCGCGACTTGCCGATCAGCGATCGCCGAATTTTTATGCGGGTCGACTTCAACGTACCTCTCGACGACGGCCGCGTCATGGACGACACACGGGTCCGTGAAACGCTTCCAAGCATCGAGTACGCCCTCCGTCATGGGGCGCGCCTGATTTTGGCATCGCATCTTGGCCGTCCCAAGGGCAAGCCCAATCCAAAGATGAGCCTCAAGCCGGTCGCCGAGCGCCTCCGCATGATGCTCGACCGCGACCTCGCACGCGGAGAGAACGTCGGCTTCTGCCCGGAGTGTGTCGGACCGGAAGCAGAAGAGATGGCAATGAAACTCGAAAAGGGCCAGACGCTCTTACTGGAGAATCTGCGCTTTCACGCCGAGGAGGAAACCAATGACGAGAACTTCTCGAAGCAACTCGCGAAGCTGGCCGACTTTTATGTGAATGACGCTTTTGGCACGGCGCACCGAGCCCATGCTTCTACGGTAGGCATCACGAAATTCGTGCAGAAATCCGCCGCGGGTCTGCTGATGGAAAAGGAGTTGGAATACCTGGGTCGAGCGCTTCAGAATCCTGAGCGGCCGTTTGTCGCGATCCTGGGCGGGGCCAAGGTCAGTGACAAGATCGGCGTCATCAAGAACCTTCTCAGCAAGGTGGACGTGCTGATCATCGGGGGAGGCATGGCCTACACCTTCCTGAAAGCGCAGGGAGAAGCGGTCGGCAAGTCGCTGGTCGAAGAGGACAAGGGTGCACTCGCCAAAGACCTTCTTCAACAGGCGAAGGCCCACAAGCTCAAGTTCCTGCTGCCTACTGACCATGTGGTCGCCGACCGCGTAGAGGCTAATGCACTCGCGAGAGTCGTAAACGCGGGCGAGCCGATTCCCGCCAACATGATGGCGCTCGACATCGGCCCACAGACCATCGAATCCTTCTCGGAGGAAGTGTCGCGGGCGCGAACGATCGTCTGGAATGGGCCGATGGGCGTCTTTGAACTGCCGCCATTCGCCAAGGGCACTTTTAAAATCGCTCAAGCCGTCGCGGAGAATGCCGGAGCAACCTCAATTGTCGGCGGAGGTGACTCCGTCGCCGCCGTGAAAGCAGCCGGTGTCGCCGACAAGATCACCCACATCTCGACCGGCGGCGGAGCCTCGCTCGAATTCCTGGAAGGCAAGAAATTACCGGGAGTGGAAGCGCTCAGCAACAAGTAGCCGTGCTCTTCGATGGACGCTGCGAGGTCACAACTCTTGGAATCCTGGAATAATCCGTGCTCAGAAAAAAGCTAATCGCCGCCAACTGGAAGATGTACAAAACTCCGGACCAAGCGCGTGAATTCTTTCGCGACTTCCTTCCCCTGGTCCAAGGGCACGACCGCGATGAAATTGTTGTCTGCCCTACCTTTCTCGCTATTGACGCTGGCGTAAAGGCGACTAGCGGCACCAGCATTGCCGTTGGAGCTCAAGACGTGCACTGGGAGAAAGAGGGAGCATTCACCGGCGAAATCAATGCCGCGATGCTGGTGGCGGTAGGCTGCACGCACGTGATCATCGGCCACTCCGAGCGTCGCCAGTATTTTGGCGAAACCGACGATACAGTCAATCTGAAACTGAAGTCGGCGCTGGAAGCAGGACTCACACCCATCGTTTGCGTCGGGGAGGTCCTGGAAGAACGAGAAGCCGGCTTGACCGACGATGTCCTGCGTCGCCAATGCCTGCGCGCCTTCCACAAAGTGTCGGCGAAGAAAGCCGCCAAGCTGGTGGTCGCCTACGAGCCCGTGTGGGCCATCGGGACAGGAAAGACGGCGACTCCGCAAATGGCCGCCGACGCGCACGCAATCATCCGCGGTGAGGCTGCCAAGGCCTTTGGCGAGGAATTGACCCAGCGCCTGCGCATCCTGTACGGCGGGTCAGTAAAGCCTGACAACGCGAAGGCTCTCATGTCAGAAGAGGAGATCGACGGCGCGCTGGTGGGCGGGGCCTCGCTTGATCCGAAGTCGTTCGCGGCGATTGTGAAGTATTAGCGAGGTTGTCTCACAAGTCCGACGGTTTCAGTCCGGTATGTTTCGCAATTCGGGACAGCATCTTCGGGCCAATTTCAACGTTGTCATGAAAGGCCCACGTGAAGTCGGGGTAGCCGGGTTTTTGAAGCGCGACGTGAGAGGAACTTTTGAAGGACTTAGGAGACCAGCCAATACGAAGCAGCGCCTTGTACACCCGATGTGCCTTCGAACTAGGCCACTTGCTCACACCGACGCAAAACTGATTGTTTTCTGCCCGACCTTTTCGGTTTCGATTCGATCCGCGATCACGCGCAACGCCAGAGCCTCAACTGCTGCCTCGGCTTCTTCCTTGGTTGGCCCATAAGCCAGAACGCCCGGAAGATCGGCGATTTCCGCGATCCACCGCCCGTCCTCTTCGCGTTCGAACTCGATTTTGAAGTTCACGTTGCGTGCTCCTAGCAACGATGCTATGGGATACCCCGACCGGAATCAAGCTTACGTTGCAACCTCCATGTTATCCTCGCTTTAGGCACTCCCATGAAATTCGGTGTCATCATCTTTCCCGGATCGAACTGCGACCACGATGCCCACTGGACCGTCGAGCAAGTCGCGAAGCAACCGGCAAGTTTCCTCTGGCACGAGTCGCATGATCTCCAGAATTGCGACGTCATCATTGTGCCCGGCGGCTTCGCTTTTGGCGACTACTTGCGGACCGGGGCCATCGCGAAGTTTTCACCGGTGATGGAATCGGTGCGTAAGTTTGCCGCGGGCGGAGGGCTAGTGCTGGGTATCTGCAACGGGTTCCAGATACTATGCGAGTCCGGGCTGCTACCCGGTGCACTTATGCGGAATGTCGGGCTGAAGTATGTTTGCAGGCCGGTCCACGTGCGGGTCGAGAATAACGAGACGCCGTTTACTCAGACGTGCCGAAAGGGCGAAGTGCTGACCATCCCCATTGGACACATGGAAGGCAACTACTTCTGCGATGAGGCAACGCTCTCCGAACTAAAGCGCGACAATCGCATCGTCTTCCGCTACGCGGACGCGTCAGGCCAGATTACTCCAGCAGCAAATCCGAACGGATCGCTGGACAATATCGCAGGCATTTGCAGCCCGGGCCGCAACGTCCTTGGCATGATGCCGCATCCGGAGCGCTCCGCCGAGCCGGAACTCGGCTGTACGGATGGCTTCAAGATCTTTGAATCGCTGGTCGGGGCGATGGTTACAAAGTAAGGTCGCCCAGTCCCTGGGTTGGTTTCGAAAAAAAAGGGCAGGACTCTGGCCCTGCCCCGAGGATCAGTTCCTGGGAAACAGCCGCGTGTAATCCGCGGTGATTACCACCGGAAGGTTGGTGCCATCCGGCAGCGTGACCGACTGGAAAATCGCGCGCGCGTGGTTCGTGTTGTTGTCGTAGACCACAGCCAGGACCGTCGAACGCTGGACCTGACCATTGACAAGCACATCGACACTCGCCGTGGCCGTGCAGTCTTTGTTCACGCTTACCGTGCCCGAGATGTCTTCTACCCCAGAGTTTCCGGACACGCTGCGTGCCTGGCTGCCGGTGATGTTGCCCGCTAAGTCCCCACTGAAGTGGCCTACCGATGCGGCCAGTAGCGGGCCGTTCGGTGTAAAGATGGTTCCGGTGTAGGTGTAAGCCCACTTCCCCGCGGCGGCAGCGGTGGAGCAGTGACTGGCTTCAGCCTGCAGCGGGGCTAGAGCCATGCCGAAGAGCAGCGCCAGGCAAGTTTTCAGAAGCACACTTGTTGTAGTCCTGCATGTCATAGAATTGTCCTCCGTTCGTTTCTGACCGTTTTCGTGAACGGCTCAGATGTTTTCCGTGCGCTCCGTTTTGCGCCCGATTGGGCTCCTCGTCAATCCCGCATCGGTCTCCCATTTCGCTCTTCTGAATATCGTGTTGATACCGAGCCAAGAGGCTGATCGGGCTTGAGTTGGTGGTTGTCATATCTCAGCTACGGGCGATGCTAGACTGTTGTGCGAAACCAGTGGGGTGCTGGCCATGGGGCGTGTCCAGCCTTCTGACGACAAGACTATTCAGTTCGGGGTGTTCGAAGTAAACCTGCGCGCTGGAGAATTGCGCAAGCGGGGCGTCAAGATCAAGCTCCAGGAACAACCGCTGCAGATTCTGCAGATCTTGCTGGACAATCCAGGCACCGTGGTCACGCGGGAGGAGTTACAACAGAAAATCTGGCCTGCCGACACCTTCGTTGATTTTGACCACGGTTTGAACAACGCCATCCGCCGTCTGCGTGAAGCGCTGGGCGACTCGGCGGATACTCCTCACTATATCGAAACTCTCGCCCGGCGTGGATATCGTTTCATCGGAAGCCTGGGTGCCGACCGCGCCTCAACCCCGCCGCCCATGCCCATAAGGTCTCTCGCCGTCTTGCCGTTGGAGAATCTCTCGCACGATCCGCAGCAGGAATACTTCGCCGAAGGATTGACTGAGGCGCTCATTACCACCCTGGCCAAAATTGGAGAGCTGCGAGTGGTTTCCCGCACGTCCGTGCTGCAGTACAAGGGAGTCCACAAACCTCTGCGTGAGATTGCGCGGGAATTAGAGGTGGACGTGATCGTCGAGGGGACGGTGCTCCGGGCGGGACGCCGAGTGCGCATCACGGCGCAGCTCATCGACGCTCCTAAGGAGACCCACATCTGGGCCGAAAGTTATGAACGGGACCTGCGCGATGTGCTAACTCTCCAGTCCGAAGTGGCCCAGGCCATTGCGCGAGAAATTCGGATCAAACTAACGCCGCAGGAACAGGCGCATTTCGGGCAATCGCACCCAGTGGACCCGGAAGCCTACGAGGCCTATCTAAAAGGCCGCTATTACTGGAACCGGCGCAGCGGGGAAGCCCTTCCAAAGGCTGTCGAATCCTTCCGGCAGGCGATTGCAAAGGATGCTACCCATGCCGCCTCCTACTCGGGCTTGGCCGATTGTCTGTCCGTACTCGGTTATTGGGGCCTTGTACCCCCCAACGAAGGTTGTGGTAAGGCCAAGGGGCTGGCGCAGAAAGCACTGGAAATGGACCATAGCCTGTCGGAAGCTCATACCTCGCTGGCCTTTGCCGCCATGTACTATGACTACGATTTCGTTACCGCTGAAAGGGAATTCGAACGATCCATTGAACTAAATCCGCGCTACGGAACCGCCCATCAGTGGTTCGGCATCAGCCTTGGCCTCATGGGACGCTACGAAGAGAGCTTCACCGAGGTGAAACGGGCCGTTCGTCTGGATCCACACTCCATCACGTTCATGACCCTGGGAACTGTCCTTTTCTTTGTTGCGCGCCGATACGATCAGGCCGTCGAGCAATTGCAAAAGGCTCTGGAGGCGGATGCCGGCTTAGCCCAGGCACACTCAATGCTAGGGCTCACGTACGCGTTCTCTTCGATGAACGAACCCGCTATCGCCCACGCCCGGAAGGCGGTTGAGCTGTCGGGGGAGGTTCCGTTCTTCGTCGGATTCCTGGGAGACGTTTATGCCACAACTGGGTATCGCGCCGAGGCGGAGAGGATATTGGAGCGGTTGCTGGAACTGGCGAAGCAACGATACGTTACGCCCTACGCTGTGGGCGTAAGCTGCGCCGCTCTGGGCAAGAAGGACGAAGCCCTGCGTTGGCTGGAAACCGCGTACCGGGGACGCGACCCGTTGTTGGTATGCCTGAAGACTGATCCACGGCTTGATGGCCTGCGCTCTGAACCACGATTCCAGGACCTGCTGCGCTGTATGAAATTTCCGGCATAGGTTAGGGCTATCCCAAAGTCCGTGGAGAACGTAATTATGCAGCCGGTAATGGTGAACCTTCAATGAAGGCCGATCATCGCGCCCGAACCACGATTCATTTCGGCATTTTCGATGTGGATTTTCGCGCCGGGGAGCTGCGCAGGCGGGGGGTCAAGGTCAAACTCCAGGAGCAACCGCTGCAGATTCTGCAGATTCTGCTGGAGAGCCCGGGCGAGGTGGTCACTCGGGAGGAGCTGCAGCAGAGAATCTGGCCGGCTGACACCTTCGTTGACTTTGACCACGGCTTAAATAACGCCATCCGCCGTCTGCGTGAAGGGCTGGGTGACTCGGCTGATACTCCTCGCTACGTCGAGACCGTGGCCCGCCGCGGGTATCGGTTCATCGGAAGCCTGGTCGCTCCCAATCCCGCTACTGCAATTCCAGCAATCGCTGTGCTGCCGCTGGAAAATCTGTCGCATGATCCCGAGCAGGAATACTTCGCCGACGGACTGACTGACGCGTTGATCACCAACCTGGCGAAAATCGGGTCCTTGCGGGTTATCTCTCGCACCACGGCGATGCACTACAAGGGCACCCGGCGTCCGCTCTCCGAGATCGTGCGCGAACTGAAGGTTGACAAAATAGTGGAAGGCGCGGTCCAGCGCTCCGGCGATCGCGTTCGGATTTCCGCGCAGCTAATCGACGCAGCGACCGATACGCATCTATGGGCTGAGAGTTACGAGAGCGACGTGCGGGACGTGTTGGGGCTTCAGGCCAGGATCACCAAAGCAATTGCGGTAGAAATTCAAGTCCAGTTGACGCCGCGAGAGCAGGCGCATTTGGCGTACAACCGCCAAGTCAACCGCGATGCGTACGAGGCTTATCTCAAAGGCCGCTATCACTGGTACAAACGTACGGCTGCGGGGTTAAGCAAGGCCAGCGAGTATTTCGAGCGGGCCATCGAAATCGATCCGAATTACGCGGCCGCCTATGCCGGGCTCGCCGATACTGCTGCCACAGCTGCATTTTGGGGGTTCGTGCCGCCGGAGCACGCGTTCGGCCGTTCCAAGGCGGCAGCGCTGAAGGCTCTTTTACTCGATGAAACCATGGCCGAACCGCACGCCGCCCTAGGATTCGGCCTGCAGCACTTTGACTTCGATCTTGCATCGGCGGAAAGAGAGTTCCGGCTCTGTATTCAACTCAGTCCCGGCTATTCCATTGGGCACATGTGGTATGGTGCATTCCTCTGCGCGGCGGCCCGGTTCGAAGAATCTTTTGCGCAAGCGCGGTTAGCTATCCAACTTGATCCGCTGTCAGTCATCGTACGTTGGGCCACCTCTCACTATTTCGTTCACGGGCGCAGTTACGATGCCGCCATGGAGCAAGCGCGAACCGCTATCGAAATCGATCCGAATCTCCCGATGAGCAGAATGATAATGGGAATCGTCAGCGAAGTGCACGGCGATTACAAGCTTGCCATCGCTGAATTCCAGGAGGCGGTGCGCCTTTCGGGGGGCACGCCCCTCCAACTTGCGCTCCTGGCCAGAGCATACGGCTGTGCCGGACAAATGGAGAATGGGCACCGTGTCCTGGCGGACTTACGAGTGTTGGGGAAGCAAAGCTACGTTATGCCTTACTGGCTTGCGCTAGCTTATGCGGGCCTGAATGAGAAAGACAAGGCTCTTCGCTGGCTCAATGAAGGTTGCGCAAACCACGCCGCCTGGATGACCTACTTGGGAGTCGATCCGAGATGGGATAGCCTACGCTCCGACTCGCGCTTCCAAGACCTGCTGCGGCGCATGAACTTTCCGGCGCAGGCTCTTAAGACTGAGTAACACCTGCTCTAATACGCCCATCGCAACAGCGTCGCCCCCACCGTAAAGCCCGCTCCAACCGACGCCAGCAATACCAGGCTTCCCTTCTTGAGCCTTCCCTCCTGGCGAGCGGTCTCCATCGCCAGCGGGATCGTGCCGGCGGTGGTATTCCCGTAACGGTCGATGTTGATGATGACGCTTTCCGGACGCATGTGCAGGCGATCGGCGGTCGCAGTGATGATGCGCTGGTTGGCCTGGTGCGGGATAAACGCATCGATGTCGCTGCCCGTCAGGTGGTTGCGTTTGAGAATCTGATCGCAGAGATCCGCCATCTTGCGCACGGCAAACTTGAATACCGCCCCGCCATCCTGGTGAACGTAGTGCATTTTTTTGTCAATGGTCTCGTGGGTGGCAGGGTTCAGGCTGCCGCCGCCGGGCATGTAGAGTGAGCATCCGCCGGAACCGTCCACTTCGTGAATGAAATCGATGAGGCCGAGAGAGTCATCTTCCGCGGGCTCGAGGAGCACCGCGCCCGCGCCGTCGCCGAAGATCACGCAGGTCGCGCGATCGGTGTAGTCAATGATCGAGGACATTACGTCGGCGCCGATTACCAGCACTCTACTGTGGGCTCCCGTGGCGACGAACTGCGCTCCCGTCTGGAGCGCGTACACGAACGCCGAACACGCCGCCGAAAGATCGAATCCCCATACGTTCTTCGCTCCCAACTTGTGCTGCACCAGGCAGGCCGTGGAGGGGAAAAACATGTCGGGTGTGACGGTCGCGACCAGGATAGCGTCAAGATCGGACGGCGCGATGCCGCGCTCGGACAAAACTTTCTTAGCCGCTTCTACGGCCAGGTCGCTGGTCGCTACTCCCTTATCTGCGATATGACGTTCGCGGATGCCAGTCCGCTCCACAATCCATTTGTCGTTGGTGTCCACCATCTTTTCAAGGTCGGCGTTGGTCAAAAGGCGGGGTGGGACGTAAGTGCCGAGAGCGCTGATCTTGACGCGGCGAAGCTGGCTCAATGAGGTCTCCTGATGATGAGTGAACCGATTATTTTGAACGATGGAAAGAAGAATGTCTAACTCAAGCGCTCGGCCAGCAAACCGAACAGCGGCAGTTCCAATCGTTCTCCCTGCCACGCTTTGAGGGACAGAACAATCCAGAGAAAAAACATGGCGAGCGAACCCAGGATTCCCAGCAGCAACAGCACTATCGCGGCCGCGATATTGGAGACCAGTATCCCAATCAATGCCGCCAGGAAAAACACGCCCCAAAGAAAAATGCTCTGCCAGGCATGGAAGCGGACGAAGCTGCTACTGCGAAACGCCGGCAAGAACAGCAGCACGACGGCGGGCACCAGGGTGAAGTATCCACCGGCCGCCGCCAGCCGCTCGGCGGACGCGAGCGTTTTCATTGACCGGCCGCAGCCCGGACAGAACGCGGCGCCCGCAGGCATGGGAGTGTCGGAACGAGGGCAGCGAGTCTCGGCGTGCGCGGAATTCGGTGGACTAGACAAGGCGCCGGCCATTGCTTTTCTTCCGGCACTCTTCGCAGATGCCGTAGATCTGAAAGGTATGTCGAGTGGTTACAAAGTGATGCTTACGTCCGACTTGCTGTTCGAGTTCTCCCACCTCAGGCGAGAAAAATTCCACCGACGCGCCGCACTCGGTACAGACCATGTGGTGATGACTGCGGCGGTTGTATTGGTGCTCGTAGCGCGCGATTCCGTCGTGAAAGGCGACTTCGCTGGCCAGCCCGCAGTCAGCCAACAGCTTGAGTGTCCGGTACACAGTGGTGAAACCGATATGCGCGTCTTTCTTTTTGACCAACTGGTATAGCTCGTCGGTCGAAAGATGCGCGCGGGTTTCGAGAAACGTCCGCAGAATCGTGCCCCGCTGTTCGGTCTGCTTCAAGCCGACACGTCGCAGGTGCCGCAGGAAAATGCCTTCGGCCTCGCGCATGTTCTCAGGCGAGATGCTCGGCTGATCGTCGATTCGTTTCTGCAGCATGGCTAGCGTGGGTGGAACCGGCGCTCGAAAGCATGCGTCCGAATAGTTCGAAGGTCATGATAAACGGGCGAGTGCCTATTGCGCCAATTGAAAGCCGCGGGTGTAACGCCGGCATTCTGCCGGCTGTCCCGAGGGCGTCCTCGCCCTCGGCGAAGACACCAACCGCGGTGACCGCCTGTCTGAGATCCAGTGTCGGCGGGCGGGAGGCCCGCCGAACAGCCGGCAAGATGCCGGCGCTACACCCGACTGGGATTCGGCCGGTACTTCCAATTTTCCTCAAGGCTGGTCGGGGAAATAACATCCGCCGGGGACTGAGCGAGCGTTTGCAAAACTACGCTGTGGGTAGGCGCGAGCGAGCAAACCGGATCGGTGGCCGCAGCATCGCCGGTCAGCAGAAACGCCTGGCAGCGGCATCCGCCGAAGTCTTCCGTACGACGCTCGCAACTGCGGCACGGCTCCTGCATCCACGACTCTCCGCGAAAGCGCTGGAATGCGGACGAATCGCTCCAGATTGTCTGTAACGAATGTTCGCGGACATTATCGAAAACCATGCCAGGGATCACGCCGGCCGCATGGCATGGCAGCGCCTTCCCCGCCGGATCGATCAGCATCAGGCGACGCCCCCAGCCTCCCATGCAGGCTTTTGGAAATTGAGCGTAGTAGTCGGGAAGAACGCTGTCGACGCGTATCTTTCCCTTGAAACGCGCTTCCGCAGCGGCGACGACTAGCAATGCGTTCTCGAGTTGCGCCGCAGTCGGCATGAGCGATGCGCGGTTCTCAAGCGCCCATCCGTAGTACTGCGTGTGAGCAATTTCGATTCGGTCGGGCCGGAGGTTCTCAATGAACGCTATCGTCTCTTCGAGGTTATCGAGGTTTTGTCGATGGACGACCAGGTTGACCGTGAAAGCAATGCGATGCTCACGGATCCATCCAGCAAGTTCGACCTTGTGGGCATGTGACTTGGTTCCCGCGATCCAGTCGGCGCGCTCCTGCTGAGAGTCCTGAAAGCTGAGCTGGATATGGTCGAGTCCGGCATCCACCAACCGCTTAAGGCGCTCCCGTGACAAGCCCAGACCGGAGGTGATCAAGTTGGTGTAAAGGCCGTCTTGGTGTGCCGCGGCGGTTAGTTGTTCGAGATCTGTGCGCGCCAGCGGTTCGCCTCCGGTCAGGTGAAGATGCAACACCCCCATGTGCGCTGCCTCAGCGAAAACCCGCAGCCAGTCTTCCGTTTTCAACTCAGAATTTGCTGCCGCGAGTTCCAGCGGATTGGAGCAGTAAACGCAGTGCAATGGGCAACGATGGGTGATCTCGGCAATGAGAGCGAGCGGGTTCGGAAGCATCAGTAATCCACAATTCGCTTCTCGTGCAGTTGCTCAAGGAAAGTAGTGGCGTCCTCGCGGATGCGTTTCGGATCTGCGCCGAAGTATTGCCGCTGCAATTCCGTGACTATATCAACGAACGTTCGCTGGCCGTCGCAAAGCGCCAGAATCGCCAGGCCGGTGCTCTGAACCTTCATGGCGCCTTCGGGAAAGAGCACCAGCGGCGCTTCTTCCGTTCCGCCCCACTTGCAGCCTATCGCGAGGGCCGGCTTGCAGGTCTCGGCAATTCCCATGATTTAATTCTCAATCCTGAACGCGCCCGGCGGAGGCAATCCCGGCTGCACATAGGCGAAATAGAGCGCGTCGAGCTGGGCCCACAAGATGTCGCACTTGTCGCGCAGCGCCTGGATCGCGCGCTCCTGCTCTTCGCGCGTTTTCGCGTTATCGTGAACGTAGCGGACGGCGAAGGCCGCATCCTCCGGTGCTTGCTCCAGTCGCGCCTCGAAATAGTCCAGACCTCCCGGCAGCCAGGGATAATGCTGGCGCAACCGGTCCATTCGCAGGGTAATCAGGTCGCGGGAAAACAATTCGGTCAGCGAAGACGCAACGGCTTCCAGCAGGGGGCGTGTGCGTACAAGATTGAGATATTCATTTACAGCATAACGCGTACCGGGCAAGACTTCGCGCTTGCTGGCAACGCGCTCCGCATCGAGCCCGGTGGCTTCCGCCAGTTTTAGCCAACGCTTGATGCCTCCGTCTTTGGAGTCGGAGTCGCCATCGTGATCCGCGATCCGCTTGCGCCAGACGCGACGAAACTCCGGATCGTCGCTGCGCGACACGATAATCGCATCCTTGATTGGGATGACGCTCTGGTAGTAGTAGCGATTGAGCACCCAGGCTTGCAACTGTCCACGGCTTAGTTCGCCATCATGCATAAGCAAGTGAAACGGATGCCGGTGGTGATAGCGCTCCTCGCCGACCTGCCGCAAGACGGCGCGAAACTCGTCCATCGAGAGCAACGCGCCGGGCTCGGTGTTCACAACG
>Ga0137403_10007900_pt1 | contig 11941 bp, 9 predicted proteins | sample CZOMad2_1_16fung_FD_122057 | JGI IMG/M metagenome (GOLD analysis project Ga0137403, IMG submission 122057) | Vadose zone soil fungal communities from Angelo Coast Range Reserve, California, USA - CZOMad2_1_16fungal (Hybrid Assembly) | ecosystem: Environmental > Terrestrial > Soil > Vadose zone...
AGACCTTCAATCACAAGAACGGCGCAATTGGAATCGGGACCGTAACTGTTGCGGTGGGAGAGCTCACGGCAGTCCAACGATGGTATGATGCCGTCCTGGGTTATCGTGGAACCACTACCGCAAACGAAACCCTACAAGCTAAGGGCTTAACTTACCAGATCGGGCCGCACCAGCTTGATTTCATGATGCCGCGGGAATCTCAGAGCCCTCTAATCAATTGGTTACGAACTTTTGGCCCGTCTCCCTATGCTGCTACCCTCCACCGTAGCTCACCTGGCCCCAGCGCGTTTGATGACAAACTTATTCATGGCGCCAATTTATCGCTCGTGTAACACATAATATTTTACCCCCAGATCGCGAGTAAAACACATCTTTGTTGCACCGCAGAAATTGGTGGATTGTGGCTGATAACAATCCACGGGTGTTCATCGTCTAACGGAACGAAGGAGGAACTACGATGAATACCCAAACCTTGAATCACAGAATTCTTTACGCCACAGCGCTTTTCCTGGCAGGAGCATTTCTGATTTTGACCAGCGAAAGTTACGCCTGGAGCGATCAGCGACAGCTGAGTGCTCAAATCGCTGAATACCATGGATTTATGCGAGATCATCCAAAGGCATCCACACAGATAAGAGAGAACCCGCAACTGGTATACGACGGCAAATTTCTCAAGAGCCACCCCGAAGTGAATCACTTTCTAAAGGGACGGCCAGAACTGAGACAAGAGATCGCTAGGCGTCCGGGACAAGTCTTCGGATGGAATAATCGCAACGATTATCGTTATGGCCGCTACGACCGTGATGATCGACGCTTTGGCTGGTGGCACCATTAAGGCAGACAACGACGCGACTTTGAATCAGCCAGGACACCGCGGCGGTCCAAAGGCAAACAACCTTTGGGCCGCCGCTCTGTTTCAAGAGCTCTTCAATTTGACAGAACAGCAATTTCTCCTCTAGTCTCTTGTCTCTGAATTCATTGCACGATTTTTTACGTCATTGCGGCCGTAGGGGCGGGTTTAAAACCCGCCCTCCGGCGCCGTATTATTTTGCCTGGCAATAGCGTTAAAGAGAGAAGGGAAACAATGAATAGCAAGGTCGAAGGCGAGCTCATCCGCACGGCCCTTCCCTATTGGGAGACGGAAGCTCAGATCACCAGAAGATTCTTCAATGGAAAACCATCCCGCGAGGATCACATCTTTTGGTTAAAGGCACAGCTCTGGAAGGAGCTGCATCCTGTAGACGGCTACTTCACCGGGCTACAGAAGGAGCTCAGCCAACTGGTCACGCTGTTTCCCAAGATCGACAAAGACATAGACCGGCACCGCTATCATCATCTACTCGAACAGATGACCCAAGAATTCAACCACTACGTGCTCATGGCCGACGCCCTCGAATATCTGCTTGGCCATCCCATCTCCGCGGAAGACACTTTCCAACTGCCGGAAGAAAAAAAACTTGCTGAACTCCGCAGAGGATATGCAACCTCAGGTTCTGCGGTGGACAAAGCGGCGGTGCTGGTAACAGAAGGCGGCGGCGCCAGGATGTTTCGCGAAGGCAGAAAGCTCAAAGGTGGTCGTCTCGAACGGCTGATCGCGAAGGCAATGGAAGTCATCTACCACGACGAGAAGAATCACTACAAAGAAGCAGCTAGAGAAGCGGCACAGGCCGTCAAGAACGGGCAGGACTTACGCCGGATGAAGAAGGCAATTCGAGAAATCAGCCACCAGCGGGTCTATATGCGCAACGAGATGTTTCGCGAACCCCTGACCAGTCAGAAAATAAGAACCCCTCTCAAATAATGGTTCCGGGTTGACCCGAGACTTGGAACTCGAAACACGCAACTGACTCACCCCGATTCTAAGTCGGAGGCATCGATGTGAAAACGACCGTTTCGTCGGTCCAGCACCGTGTGAGTCACCCTGAGCAGAGCGAAGGGCCTAGATTCTTCGGCTTTGCCTCAGAATGACTTCCTGGCATAAGCTGCATTACCAACCGATGGCGTAGCCATCGCGCCGCGGATCCGCGGCGCCAAAAAGCGCGCCGGTTTCTGGATCAAGCTGGATCATCATCTCACTGCCCGTTGCTTCCCAATCACCGATGATATTGAGTATATGGCCGCGCCGCGCCAAGCCGCGTCGAACTTCTTCGGGAAAACGGCCTTCGAGGATTAACTCGTCATTGCATGTATGAGGCACCGTAGACTCTGTCGGATTTTGCGTGTGGCGCCAGCGCGGAGCTTCCACCGCTTCGGCCACGGTCATGCCAAAATCCAACACGTGGGTGATGACCTGGAGATTGGTCTGCACCTGGGTATCCGCACCGGGCGTACCGCAGACCAGAATCAAACGGCGCTTTCCGTTTTCTTGCTTGAATACCATAACCGGGTTCATGGTCTGGCGCACCCGCTTCCCGGGTTGCAGGCAGTTGGGATGATGCGCTTCCAGATGCCAGTACGTCATCCGGTTATTCAGCAGAATACCGGTATCGCTGGCGATGAGACTCGATCCGAACGGGCTCTGCAGACTCTGCAATTGGCAAACCGCATTACCCCAGTGATCCACGACTGCCAAACAAGTGGTATCCCCTTTTCTTTCATCTGAGGTTGAGAGTTGGCTCGACTTCGACGATTTCTTTTGACCCTTCTGATGTTGCCACGGATCGCCCGGTTGCACGCGTGTGGCCGCACGATCAGGATGAATGAGTTTTACTCGCTCTTTCGCATACTCCTTAGAAATCAATCCCTCCGTCGGAACATCTACGAAGTCCGGATCGGCAAGAAAAGCTTCTCGATCTATGAAAGCCAGTTTTTTGGCTTCAACCATCCTGTGTATGCTCTCAGCGGTATTGCAACCGAGATCCTTGAGATCAAAATGTTCGATCAAATTCAATTCCTGCAACAGGACGTGACCGCTCGAGTTAGGTGGCGCTTCATAGACGCTGTCGCCGCGATACCTCGTGCAAATGGGCTCTTCCCAGCGGCTCCGACATTGGGCAAGATCCGCTTCCGTCAGCAAGCCTCCCTCCGCCTCGCTGAATCTGACTAGGGCACGGGCGATCTCGCCACGATAGAAAACGTCCCCGCCATCATCCGCGATGGCCTGAAAAGTGCGGCCGAGATCTCTCTGATAGAGAATTTCTCCGGGCTGCAGCGGGCGCCCGCCACGGCTAAAGACCGCCTTTGACGTCGGAAACTCACAGATGAGTGGGTCCGCGGCAATCGCTTTGGCCAATACGTGACTGGTTGGAAAGCCGTTGACCGCAAGATCCATGGCCGGAGCAAAAACCTCGGCGAGCGAGAGAGAGCCATATTTCTTCTGGGCGGAAAGCCAACCGTCCAGCAGCGCAGGTACCGAGACCGATAAAATGCCCTTCATCGGTATTCCTTGGGACAAAAAGCGCTCGCGGGTAGCCGCGCCAGGGGCCGCTCCGGTGGCGTTGACCACGCTCAAGCGGTCTTCGTCGTTCCAATAAATCATTAGATAGCCGTCGCCCCCGATACCCGACATTAAAGGCTCGACGACGTTGAGAGCGGCGGCTGTAGCGATGGCAGCATCGACGGCGTTGCCGCCTTTTTGCAGCATGGCCATTCCCGCCTGGGACGCCAGGGGATGGCCCGCACAGACCATTCCGTTCCGACCCATGACCACGGGACGGTGGGCTTCAAAGTTAGCGCTATGCGGTGAGTGAGCCATGATAATGGGGATAAGCGCTATCCCGGATTATTCACTTCTACCCATGGCCTCAGGGTGAGCCCTCCGAGTCGAAGGCGATGGGCCTGTGCCTTGAGGCTGACTACAAACCGCCGGCGGTGGAGCGACCGCCAGCCAATTATTGCCTTCACTAGGCAAGCACCAAAGAAGTCGTCGAGGCTGTACGGTCTGACGCCTTCGCCTCTCCGGGCTCACCCTCGGTTTACATGGTGTGTTTTTTCTCTCTGATCAAGCATAAGCCGGGCTATCGCCCTTTTCTAACGATGCAGTGCCAAGAAAGTAAAGACCTTCGCGGCGTCGAATACTTTGTTCACAGAGACCAGATCGTGATCGGTGTGCTGGAAGCGAATGTCCCGTGCGCCGTAGTTGATTGCCTGAATCCCGCGAAAGTTGAAAAGGCCGGTGTCATTGGCCGCAGTCGAAAAGCTGTAAGTTGGCACCAGTCCCAGCATCGTGCGAATTCCATGCTCCAACGTTTGCACGACTTCCGCGTCCTTACCGACTTCACTGGGATACATAAAATCCCGCGGCTGAATCTCAATTTCGAAGGGCTCTATCTTGCCGATGGCATCGCGCAACTGCTGGATGGCCTTTCTCGGATCGTCTCCGGGGAGAAGCCGCCGATCGAACATGATTCGGCACTCGCTTTGGATCGTGTGTGTCGCCTTGGGAAAACTCTCGATGGCGTTGGGTGTCAAACTGACCTTGCCTAGCTCGGGATGGGCTTTTTCTTCCGGATAGGGCATCAAGGGTTTCAATTTTTCAAGGACTCTCATCGCGCCGTCAATGGCATTGATCCCTTCCCATGGCCGGCTGCTGTGCGCTGGCTTACCGCGCACGATCACCAGCACGTCGACCCGTCCTTTGTTGCCTAATTGGATTTCCGGCGGGCCGTCGATAATACACCAATCGGCTTCTACCTTGCCGTGATCGAGTACATGGGCCAGCGAATCGTGCCTTCCGGTCTCGCCCGCAGTGCTGACAACGAAGTAAAGATCGGCCGGCAGTTCGACCTTGTTGGCGCCGACGAATCGCATAGCTGCCATCATCGCAGCCAGGCTGCCCTTCTGCTCGCAAGCGCCGCGGCCCCAGACACATTCGCCATCCAGTTTGTAAGGCTCGCCGTCAACAATTTCGCCAGAATAGGGATTCTGCATGGTGCTTGGCGCCGCATTCATCGCGTAGCCGACGAGCATGAGCCGATCGCGGCGCCCTCGACCGTTGAGACGAAGGATCAGATTGCCTTTGTCATCAATGGACGGATGAAGTCCGGCCTGCTCGAGCTCCGGTTTGATCACGTCGCGGATCAGGGCAAGCACTTGTGGTTCGGCTTCCAGCTGCTCCGTTTGCGGGCTGGCGTGTTGGACCAGCTTGACGAGCAGCCGCTTGACCTCGTCGTATTGGAGATTCTTTTCAATGATTCTTTTTGCGCTTCCCGCTTCCATATACGTGGTTCCTAACGTCTACTCGGATTATTCACTCGTGACATCGATCGAGGGCAAGCCCTCCAGAGCGAGTGCGAGGTTCTAGAGTTCAATGTTCAAAGTTCAATGCTCAAGGTCCGAAACGAGTTGAAACGTTGAACCTGGAACATTGAACCTTGAACGTCCTGTGCTTCTCTCCTCCAGGCTCACCCCTCGATCGACACATGTAGTAATTTTCCTCTGAGCAAGAATAATCCAGGCTAGTGCCTGAGACCTCTTTTCGATTAGTGTCCCTCGAACTGATTGCCCACTTTACCGATTTTGCGAGCGACCAGAATCAAAGTTATACACACTGCGCTTACAATCAAGGCCAGAGAGCACATCGGACCAAGATTACCATCGACATAAAAGTGATACAGCAAAGGGCCCAACGGCTCGGAACCCGGCGAATAAAGAAAAATTGAAGTACTGAATTCGCGGAGGTAGATAGTTGCGAGGATGATCCAGCCGGCAATAAACCCGGGACGCAACAACGGCAGCAGCACGCGGCGAAAAGTCGCCGCGAAGCCGGCGCCACAAACCATGGAAGCCTCGGGCAAATCACCGTGAATCTGTACCACGGTGCTGGTCATCGCACGCAGGCCGTAGGGTAAAAAACGGGTAATGTAGGCGATCAACAGGATCCACAAAGTCCCGTAGATCGGCAGCGGCATGTAGACGTAGGTCCACAAAAGGCCGATGGCAAGGGCGGTTCCAGGAAAGGCCCACGGAATAAAAGTCAATGCTTCGATCACTCCCCTACCCGCGGTCTTGGTCTTAGTGGTCACCCACGCGGTGACGGATGCGATCAACATGCAGAGCGTCGCGCCTCCCACCGCAAGCAGCAGGCTGTTCTGCAGCGCGCGAAATGTACGACTATCCGTGAGGTTCGAACGATAATTATCCAGGGTCAGCAGCTCCCACGTTTTCGCGCTCGGAACGTGAACATAGGTGATGAACGAGACATAAACCAAAACGATAAACGGCAAAACGACGATGAGGAGCAAGATCAAACCGGCGACGGCTGATGCAGCATAGCGCCATTTGCCTAGATCGATGATATTGGGGCGGTAGCCGCGGCCTGTGACCGTGACGTAGCGTTCGGTCCGGAAAGTGAGGCGGCGGTAGAAGTAAACGAAGATCATGGTGATCAACAGCAAGGAGACAGCGTAGGTGGCCGCTAAATTTTGGTTTGGCGGGAAGGCGCCGATGGCCTCGCGGTAGATTTTGGTCGTGAAGACTTCGATGCGCGCGGGCAGAGCGATGATGGCCGGAGTTTCAAAACTTTCGATGGCCCGCACAAAATTAAGCATCGCCGACGCCAGCAGCGCGGGACGAACAATCGGGAAAGTAATGCACCACGCCACTTGAAAATTGCTGGAGCCGGCAACCCGGGCCGATTCCTCCAACGCCGGGTCCATGGAATAAAGCGATGCCGACACGATCAGGAATGCCAGCGGAGTCGTGATCAGAGCCTCGACGAAGATCATCCCTCCCAGCGAGTAGATGTTTAGCGGCGCAGTGCCCAAATCGAAAGTATTCATCAGCAGGCGATTGATCAGACCTGTCCGCGGGCTCAGTAACACCGTCCAGGAGACAGCCAACATCACCGGAGGAAAGATGTTGGGCACTATAGCGATCAGTTCGAACAATTTTCTGAAGGGCGCATTGGTCCGGATAGAGATCCAGGCCAAGGTGGCTGCAAGAAAAGTCGCGAGGATGGATGACCCGGTGGCGAAGACAAAGGAGTTGAATAGCAACTGGTAGGTCAGCGGATCCGTGTACGCGCTGATGTAATGGGCCAACGTGAAATCGCCGGGCACGCCGAGCGGCTTGCTGAGGAAACTGCCGTAAAACAGCATCACCGTCGGCGACAGGCTCAGATAAGCGATCACGACGCCGACCACCGTAATGACCAGGAGCTGAGGGTCCTGACGAAAAGCTCGCAGCGGACGCTCAAAGACGTGGGTTAATACCGCTGTGCCGTTCATGGTTTCTTCTCTCGCTTTTCCTGCGTTAAAAACAGAGGGGGCCGGCCACTTGTCGGCCAGCCCCCTCTTTTTAGGTTCAATACAGCGCCAGCAAGCAGAATGTTATTTGGCAAAGAAAATCTCTCGGAATGTAACCGTCATGAGCTTTTTAAATTCTTCCTCAGACGGGTTCTCCATAAATACCATGCGCGGCGCCACCTTCTCGGCATCTTTGATCGGTGGATAAACACCCGGAGCCAAGACGAATTCGCCATCTTCGGCGATCTCTTTTTGCCCCTCTGGAGAGCACGCAAAATCGATGTAGAGTTTAGCCGCGTTCGCGTGGGTGGACTTGGCACTGAGTGCAAGATAGTTGGGATCGGTCAGATACTTGTCCATGGCAACATAAGAGACAGGCCCTTTATACTGTTTGATGTACTTGATGTAAGTGATGCCTACCTCAGCTTCACCCTTGATAATCGTCGTCGTCACCGGCGCCAGTGACTCCACCAATATCGGCTTTTGCTTTGCCAATGCCTTCACATAGTCGAGCCATTTCTCCCCTTCGAACTGTGTCTGGCGCAGGTTCCAAAGGAATTGCGCGGTCGTTGTGTGACGTGTCGGGTCGGGAACCGAAATTTTTCCGGTCCACTTTGGATTTAGCAACTCACCAAGCGTCTTCGGCGTGTCATTGGGCTTCACCAGGTCGGTGTTATAGAGAATACTGATCGGCAGTACGCGCCAGGGAGTGATCAGCCCATCCTTCTCTTTGAACTGCGCCGGAAATTTCTCCGAGGACGGCGGTATATATTTGCTGAAGAGTCCCTCACTTTTCATGATTAATTGTACGCCACGATTACCTTCAACGACGTCAAAGCCCGGCCGCCCGGCGCGCCACTCGGAGAGCGCCCGCTCGGAAACCTGCGTCGAAGAACCGCGCCAGTACTCAACGTCGATTCCATACTTCTTTTTGAAGGCCTGATTCAGTCCTTCCATGGCCTGCGGCACCACGGAGCCGTAAACAACCACCTTGCCTTCCTTTTTGCCCGCGTCTACGTTCGCTTGTTGCGCTGATCCGTTTCCTGCCCAGATCAACAACGGAACGACAACGGCCGCCAAAATCGACATCCAGCGATTCAATAATCGACTCACAAGCACCTCCTTAGGTCCCAAAACATGATGAAAATTATAGAACCGAATCCGTTAAGTCAAGCCATAACGACGCGCGCCTGGGGTCATTTACCGAGGAAAATCTGCCGAAACTCGCTCTGTAGTTTGGTCAATTGCTCTCCGCTCGGATTGTCCATAAAGACCATATTCGCCATCACTTTATCAGCTCCTTTGAGCGACGGATAAATCCCCGGATGAAGGACAAATTCTCCGGTCTCGGCGACTTTCTTCTGCCCTTCCGACGAACAGAGGTATTCGATGAAAACTTTGGCCGCGTTCGGGTTGGCGGCTTTCGCGCTCAGGGCCGCGTCACTCGGATCGGCGAAGATCTTGTCAATGGGAGCGAAATCGATGGGCCCCTTCGTTTGCCCGGCATACTGAACGTAGGTGATCCCCACCAGACTTTCGCCTCGGACAATTGCGCTCGGAACAGTGGAGTAAGACTCCAACAGCAATGGCTTCTGCTTGGCCAGTCCCTTGACGAACTCCAACCATTTCTCTCCTTTTATCTGGTTTTGATTCCAGAGAAACTGGGCTGTGCTGGCATGGCGCGAGGGATCCGGCATGCTGATCTTCCCTTGCCATTTTGCGTCGAGCAAGTCGTCGAGACTTTTTGGCACATCGGCCGCCTTGACCAACTCCGTGTTATACAAGACGCCCACCGGCGTCACGCGCCAGGCTGTGAGCTTGCCATCCGGATCTTTGAATTTTGCCGGAAAACCCGCGGTGTTGGTGGGAACAAACTTCGCGTAGATGTTTTCTTCTTTTCCCAATAATAGTGCCCCGCGGGCACCGATAACGATATCAAAACCGGGCTTGCCCGCACGCCACTCTGTGAGCACCCGGTCGATCACCTTCGTGGCGTCCGCGCGCCAATATTCGACCTTGAGCCCGTATTTGCCCTCGAATCCCTTTTCAATAAGGGTCATGACCTGCGGCACGATGGTGCCGTAGATGACGACCTTGCCTTCCTTCTTGGCCGCTTCCGGATTCACCGGCTGCGCCCAAGCTACTGGCGCGGTAACGAAGAACGCTACCACCGCCCACAAGGTCGGCAGTGATCTCAAAACTCGCGCTCTAATCCCGACCATAAACTTACCTCCTCGTTCTTTTGCTGAACCCATTGAACTACGCCGACAGCAAAAAACTTGATGAGAATTTATCCCAATGTTGTCACCCCCGAATGTTTTTATCGGGGGTCCAGTCAGAGGTTCGCCTGGATTCCCGCTAAAAGCATGCGGGAATGACGGAGTTAAGATCGCCACTACATGGCAACTGCCGGGAATTGACCCGATGAGACTAAACAACCGGCGCGCCGTCATCTTGCTTCACCCGCCCAATTCTCCGACCATCCGGATCACTTTTTTCCTCGCCTCTTGAGTTCCCATGGGAAGCAGAACCGGCAGGTTGAGTCCGCCCTTAATGAAGGATTCCAGCTGACTGCGGCATTCGCCGGCCGTTCCAGCCACGGAGTGGGCATGGACGACATCGTCACTGATGAACTTCTTGGCCGCCTCCCAATCGCGCTTTCCCACCGCTACGGCCAGCGCCTCTTGGTCCACTCTGCCACCACCCAGGCGGATATTCTCGGCATGATGCGCATTGCGGAAGATGTATGCGAGAAACATCTTGTTGGCATCGAGAGCTTCCCTTGGATTCTCGGAAACGGAAGTGGTAACGAAGCCCGCCACGTCTCGATCCGTTAAAGATCTCCCCACCTTCTCCGCGCCTTTCTTGATCTCACTAATACATTGCGCGACGTAGCCTGGCGCGCAGCCGGCTGACAGTAACACGCCGTCACCGATCTCCCCGCCGAGCTGGAGCATTCTCGGCCGCACCGCTGTCAAATACATTTTAACTGGTGCCGACGGCACAAACCCCATCTTCGCGCCATTCACCTGGAACATCTCGCCCTGGAAATTCACGGTCTCTCCGGTCAGAAACCGGCGCAAGACCTCGACATACTCCCGCATCGTTTTCAGCGGTCGCGGCGACTCGATGCCCGCTTCCTTCAACGCCGCCGCGTTCCCGGTGCCGGGGCTGGCGATAACCCGGCCCGGAGCGAACTCTTCCATCGTGGCAATGGACATGGCGGAAATAATCGGATGGCGAGAGTAAGGGCTCATGGGCGCCGGAGCGACTTTGATTCTCTTAGTCGACGCGAGCAGTGCCATGGAAGTTGTGAGAGAGTCGCGAAAGCATAGATGGTCCGACATCCAAATCGATTCCATTCCAATCTCATCAGCCAACTGCGCGAGCTCGATCATCTCGTGGATGGAATAGAATCCGTCAAAACATAGCCCCACTCTCATGATCCCCCCTTTTCAAAATCCCTGTTCGAGAATATTCGGCAGATCCCTCGATCTAACTTGGGCCAGCCCCATCTTGTCTAAGGTCAAACCGTCTGTGCGATAATCGGTTCGGCTGATGACCGAGGCGAGCCTTATCAGCGCGTCGATCACGGGAGTTTCTACGCCCAATAGTCCGCCAATCTCCGCCATGGGCACCAGGCCGTAGCCGACGTCTTCCTTGATGTAGCGATGATCAAGGGTCGCGGGCGATTTAATCGTGCGGTTGGGTTCGCTTTCATGGATGGCGCGGTAAATCGATCCGCTCGCGCGGGCTTCCTCCGAGGTAAGCCCGGCTTGGCAAAAGATATCGACGAACCGAAGAGGTTTCAGCCCCAACCGCTTGACGATCTCCAGACGTTCCCTATCGACCGCTTCAATCCAGGCGGCAATCGACGGGGTGATCCCTTCCCGGTAGTAGTAAAAATCGCCGCCGCTCTTTTCAATCCAACCCGCGTTGCCCAGCATACCCGCTGGATGCATGATGGCGTTTATGTTCGACAGTCCCGTTTCCAACACGTTCTCCGCTAAAATAACGTTGGGATAAATTTCCTCGATCTCCTTGACCAATTCGGCGGATTCCTTCCCGGGAAACGCGGCACAGCGCAAATTCGTCGTTCGCCGGTAAATCTCTACACGTGCCGGCTGAGGCATGCGGCATATATAGGTCAAGGTGACGGTTTCGCACAGTTTAATGTTCGCTTTGCAGCCAAAATCTCGCAGCATAGTTGCGAAATGAAGCGACCCTCCCGTGTGGCCGGGATTAAGCAGCACTCGCTGACCGTCAGCTAGTTGCCGCGCCAGGTTCTTTGCCAAGTATTCGTGGGCAACCGAGGGCGCCGCGATGATAATGAGATCCGCGCCGTTTACCACCGGTGGCAAATCGGGGCCGACGAAGGATGGCGCCGCGAATTTCGCTGCGCCATCCTCCACGAGCTCGATTCCACCGCGCTCGGCAATCGGCATCAACGTGCTCTCGGAACGGGAAAAAAGCCGGATTTCATATCCGCGAAGCGTGAGATCCGCCGCCGCCGCGCAACCCCCATTGCCGGCGCCCAGGACTGCGACTTTCTTTATCGCCATGGAAGTTAATTCACCAGCAGCGCCGTAATGGCCTTCAGAAGATCGAGAATGGAGGATTGAGAATCGCCATCTTCAATCCTCGATCTTCGATCCTCAACTTTCAGCCTAATCCAGCCGGTAGTGTTTCAGTTTATCCTCGTCCAACTCGATGCCGAGGCCGGGTTTTGTCGAAACCAAAATATCGCCATCGCTAAA
>Ga0137403_10007901_pt1 | contig 11940 bp, 17 predicted proteins | sample CZOMad2_1_16fung_FD_122057 | JGI IMG/M metagenome (GOLD analysis project Ga0137403, IMG submission 122057) | Vadose zone soil fungal communities from Angelo Coast Range Reserve, California, USA - CZOMad2_1_16fungal (Hybrid Assembly) | ecosystem: Environmental > Terrestrial > Soil > Vadose zone...
AAGAATGCTGCCGTGCTGTCTGCTCCTCTCCTGAAACAGCACGACAGCTTCTTTGTAGACATCGTTCATGATGAATTTCAAATAGAAACTCCCCGTGATATAAACATAGCTTTAAAAGTAGCTGGTATAGTTGATAAGAATATTGTTAAGGCGGGTGAGATATTAAATCTTAGATGCCCAATGGCTGGAAGTTATTATAACGATGACCATAAGGACTATACTATCGGAACTAATTGGTATCAGACCCATTAATAAATGGATAGATGCTAAAAAGATTAATAAATATACTGGATTACCTAATAAAGTATTTTGGTTTAATGAAAAGGAACATGCTACTGTATATAGACGAAAAGGTGGTTGGAGTTATACCAGCAGAATACCTTTCGGTATTTGTTGGATACAAAAATCTTTAGGTTCACATCATTATCTTCCTTCAGAAAATGAAGCTATGATAATGGCTATTGAGTCTATGGAAGATTTAAAAAATAGATTAGAAAGGAAATAAAATGTATCTAATTCGTAGTATTACGTACACCATCACTGATGTGGTGTACATTCCCTTGAAGACGTATGACAATTACATTAGGTGATACATGCCAGCATTTGAAGTAGATTATTCCGGTAAGGAATTAATATTCGCAACTCATCCAGTCAATGCATTGGATGACGATGAAGCAGAGGATTTTACTCTCGAGTATGTCAAGGAAACATATCCTGAACTACTTGATGTACAGATAGAATCAATAAGGAAGTTAAAGGACTAATGGCAACAGAAACTATATATCTTAAGGGTAAGGCTAAGTTTGTAAAAGTATTTCAACCAGATATGAAATACAATAAATGGCAAGTACTGTTATACCCTGATGAGCCTTCCCTTAAAGTCATAAGAGGATTACAAGATGAAGGCATAAAGAATAAATTGAAGCAAGATGATGACGGCTTCAACATGACATTTTCTCGACCTACCTTTAGAGAAGACCGTAAGACTGGGATCACCACACCATTAGCACCACCGATAGTACGGTCTGCTGATGGTAAGACACCACATCCAGAAGCAATTCAAATTGGTAATGGATCTGATGTTCAGGTTGGTCTCGAAGTCTACGATCATTCTCAACCCGGTACAATCAAGAAAGCTAAAGCTGCTCGGTTGAAATCTATCCGAGTGGATAACCTAGTTCCTGATGAAAGATATATCCAGTCTATGGAAGCTGGAGATGAAATAGGAATGCAACCATGATAATCCAATGAGTGATTACGATTATGATTACGAATGTGATTGTGAATACTATTCAAAAGAAAGAAATAACATGTCTCCAAGAAAAGAAAACTATGTAGTCGAAGGTGGTTATTACTTTAACACTGAAGACGAAGCCATTGATGCTGCTAAGAAGCGTGTCAATAAGACATCAGATGATCATAAGGTTTACAAGGCAATTAAGTTAGTCTCTCCCTTGACTCCTAATGTTCAAGTGACGGACGTTACGTGATGGAAGATTATCCAGACGTACTTACTTTAGAGATTGGAAACAAAATGACTGAAGACAAGAAGAAGAACTTCCGGCATTCGTATACCGAATACGAAACGCTTGAGGAAGCAGAACGTCATGCTCAGCGCGATACTGCACGTGAGCTGCGTTCACAGAATGTGTGGCAGCGTATTCGGGAGACTGTTGTTCCCGAGGTCGATATCGTCATCAAGCCTGTTGACGTGAAGATCGAAGCTGTTAAGTAAAGCACTATGCAGTGAACCCTGGGTCCTCTGATTAGACCGAAGCGGGGTAGACAATAGACCAGGTTTTCCGTTGGGTTACCTGCTGCAACAAACCCTTCTTTAATTTCGAACACCTGCAAGTAGCAGTCTGGGTTCCAACCCCACAGCCTAAGGAGTAGCTCTCCCTCCGCAAGGACTTGCAGCATGGCAGCACCAGTTAGGTCAACCGTCATAGGGTAAACTAACCTCGTGTGCGCTGGTGTACCTCACGCCTATGGATGAAACCTCGGGTGAGGCATGGTAACGCCCTGGGTATAGCCCGGGGGTAAACCCCTCAAACCAACGGAACATGTTTCATGATCTGGTACCGGGTGTACTGGGTCAGCAGACAAAGCTTCTTCGGGTAATGCTGGATGCGATTGTCCAGCCGGCCTGGTGCCGTTTAGAGTAGGAAATGCCGAAGGTGAAACCCCGACCGGTGAGCACGCCGGGATAACAAACAGTGTAGACACGCTAGATGTTCCAGCAGGTTAAGGGTAACACCGTAAACTGGATCAAGGATGACCTCCTAAGGAGGACCTAGCAAGCACTTCCCCCTCGTTGAAACAACCGATGCATGGTAGCCAGGTTAAGTCCGCGTAAACTGGAGCCACGGAAGTAAACGCAAATCTGGGGCTATGGAAAGATGTCGCGCAGGACCACTCTCCCACATGAAGAGTTTAAGTCTCTTCCAGACTATCGCCACTGATTAGGGTGTGGAAATAAACTGCATGTTAGCTTCGACAAATCTCCCGGATCGACCAGACAGTCCAAGGGAAGCGAAGAACGGCTTTAAGGAGCCAACCTCCGATCGCCGACCTACCAGTAAGGTAGACCCTGAATCTACCCCAGAGGGTGGTATCTCTACGACTGTTCATCGTAGGTATAAATCCACATCAGCAGACTACTTGCAAATCTCGCCATGGACAACTCGGGTTATCGACGAGAGACATGCCAGGATGAGACAAAGGTTCTCAGGATCCCCTGAGGTAATTCTGTTACAAACCGTAAACAGGATATAAACTGGTCAAGGAGCGGACTACCTACTGCAAGCAAGTCCATGGAACTTCATTCACCGTAAACTGTGGTACAGGTAAAGGTGTCCATCAGCCAGAAAGTACGAGGTATTCGAAATGAAGCGACTGACCCAACACGCACTTTTCGAAGAGGGGAATGAACCTCTTCTTCCACAGCCGCCTTAAACTGAGGTGACGCTTTGATTGGAAGAGGGACCTTGAGGATCTTAAACTCTAAACCTCTTCCAACAAAGAAAGGAGACAAGTCATGGCCTACGTTTACGTTCCTGATCAACTGCCTCCGCAACAGATGGGGCCGTATCAGCCACAAGTACAACCAATTTATATTCCAACACCTCCCTTACCACCTAATGCTACACATCCTACCAAGAAGGGTGGCAAAGGTTTATCAGTCAAACGCGTCAGAGCTATTGCTGATGAGTGGGCTAAAGTTCTAGAAGAAGTCGAGCAAGCAAAGAAAGGTAAAAAACCACCGCCTGAAAAACGTAAAGGATTGAATTGGGTAGAACTTACCCTATTCTTGGTCTTCGTTTCTCCAATCGTTGCAGGCCTTGAAGTAGGCATGGCAATTATGGTGGTGCATCTAATCAATAAATGAATATATATACACTAATACCGGACATACAGAAACTCGTGGAGAGGAAAGATGGCTGGCTTACTCAAGAGCTTGCGGAACTCCTTGGTAAGGACATTGCAAGCAGACTTAAAGCTCAGTTCAATGAGCCTGAGAAGACACCTACGCTCAGACTTTCACAGATGGGACCGAAGTGCCCGTGTGCACTATGGCACTCAATACACTCGCCGGGAGAGGCAGAGGCTCTACCTCCTTGGGCTGAAATCAAATTCGCCTTCGGTCACATCCATGAAACATTGTTCATAACACTAGCTAAAGCTGCTGGTCATGAGGTCACAGGAGAGCAAGATGAGATCTCTGTTGATGGAGTCAAAGGCCATAGGGACTGTGTTATTGACGGTTGTGTTGTTGATATCAAGTCAACCTCTAGTCTGGCTTTTAAGAAGTTCAAGGAGCGCACTATTAAAAGCAGCGACAGTTTTGGTTATCTGGAACAGTTGGATGCTTACTTGGTTGGCTCTCTTGATGACCCTTTGGTTCGGGTCAAAGACCGTGCTTACGATATTGCTATAGATAAAACCCTCGGACACATGGTGCTCTATGAACACACGCTCAGAGAAGACATTAAAGAGAAGATTGCCAGGGCTAAAGCTATCGTTGCTAGAGCTACAGCTCCTACTTGCGAATGTGGAACAGTTCCCGACGGAAAGTCTGGCAACATTAAACTTGATGTCAAAGCAAGCTATAGTCCTCAGAAATATCTGTGTAAACCTAATCTCAGAACTTTCATCTACTCGGACGGACCGAGGTTCTTAACTCATGTAGAAAGGTTACCAGATGTCCCAGAGATCAGACGACCCTCTACTAGACCGGAATTGCGTTCTGTTGGACGGGAGTTGCAACTGCAAGAAGCCATATGAGGATTGCAAATATGTTCGGAGACCGCGTCAAGAAGTCACACTACCTCGACAAAAATGGCAAAAGAACTACGGACATTTTCGAAGCAAGAGTGATGACTAGTGGTCGTAAAGGTAAACCCGTACGTAAATTCACCTGTAAAACAGAAATGATGGTTGCTCTTAAACCTATTAGTTGTTTCGCCAGTTGTAACCGTGAAAAAGAAATCTGGGATTGTTGGTTAATTCATTATCCAAAGTATAGATGTAAGTATAGATTGACACTACCTAAAGAATAGTATAAAATATAGACGTGAGGAATAAATATTTACTTAAACGTTATGGTATAACAGAACAACAATATGCAGATCTACTTAGAAAACAAGAAGGATGCTGTGCAATTTGTCGAAGACCAGCTTCCGCATTTAAAATCGCATTCGCCGTTGATCATGATCATTCGACCAAGGAAATCAGAGGGTTACTCTGTAACTATTGCAACAGGAGGATTGTGGGACGGCATCGTAAAGATGGAAAAGGACCTCAACTCCTTAAAGCCGCCTACGAATATCTCACAAGAACCTATACAGGATGGATAGTACCTAAGAGGAAATATGTCAGGAAACGAAGAACACGATTGGAAACACATCATGAGAAACGACTATCAAGAAAGTCATCATCTCTATGATCAGATAGACATGGATGATAATTATAGATTAGGTCTCCAAGACGGGATAGAAAGTGGTAGTAAATTCTGGGTAGGGGCTATCTCTGCTGGAGTGTTAATAACAATCTCTTTCGGTCTGCTTGGCCTATATATGAGTGGGTGGCAACTACCATAAGTTATGCTGCGATACTAGACGTGTATAGTCTAGAAGATATACTTGAGTTAAATAATGTAACTACCGAAGAAGCTTTAGAGTTCATGGTCGAAGAAGAATTCATCAAGCTTCCTGCTATTAAACCTTTGGAGTTTGAGTGACGTTAAAACATCCCACCAGCCGTAACCAACGGAGGCAACTGAGAAAAGCTAAAGATAAATTTGATCCCAAAGATAGGGTTGGCCATGTCAACAAGATTCTTACGGAAGAGAAGGAAATCATCAATGAGCTTCGGGAACAAAGTCAGAAGGCGATCCAAGGAGAGGATGGTTGAAGTCCACTCAACTCATTTACTACAACATTTCCATGCCTTTCTACTGGCAGGAGGACTCATCGAAAGAGATGAAGTAATAGTAGACAATACATTACCGAAAATAGTTCAGGTAACACTAAAGAAAGTTAAGATAGAGGATGGCTAAAGGACGTAACTACGCTAAGGAGAATGCGTGGGAAGATACACCAGCGCAGGTTAAGCGTAGAGAAGCTAGGAACAAAGCTAGACGTAAAGCAATGAAAGCTGGTAAGGTTCATAAGGGGGATAAGAAAGAACTCGACCATGTCGGATCACACCGAACTGGTAGTTTAGATCATGTAGCTGTAAAAGTAGTAAGCAGACATGCTAATCGTATTAGACAACCCTCTAGACATTAAATTAGGTTATATACCTCAGACCGAGGTCAATGACCAACAAAGGAAAGATCATGACAAATGACAATATTCACGTCACCAATGCTCAAATGGCTGAAGCTGCCGCTTTACCCATCATCCCCCTCGACGAGTTCTTCGACAAAGAAGGAAACGTTATCCCCTTCGATCTCGAAGACACCTTTAGTCAAGCGGACGAGGACATCAAGCTCGACGTTAGCAACGCCAGCCATTAACAAGTACCCACTGGGTAGTGACAACTGAGCTAAGGGGTTGCCGTCCGTACTGAGAGTACGGGTAAACGGCTTCCCCTGTGCCTCTATAGGTGCAACAATGTATGGATCATATAGAACTTATAAACGTAGATTACAAAGAAAAAGACAGAAAGAAAAGGATAAGATGGCATACGGAACTGGATATGAAGCAATGATCGTAATGAATGACCTCTTTAAGTTAGCGGGTAACCCCTGCCGGGCCACCACAAAGAGTGAACCTGTACAAGAAAAGGTAGCTAACATGTACGTCGATTATGTGTCTTCGGACAAACATAGCGAGTCTGCAAAGACGAACTATCTCTTGAGCCGGTATGAAAATACCAAGGACAAGATCCGCTCTGACCTGCGCAAGCAGTTCGGTCTGGACAACGACGATCGCCCCAACACGGCGAAGGAACTCACTGATCGTATTCTCTCCGGGAAGTATGTACTTCCTACTGAGAAGGAAGAGGAATTGACGCGCCAGGTTTATTACTGTGGTTCATCTGTTCTGGATTCGATCAAGTGGCGCGATCCTGCGATCAAGGAAGATCGGGATGGCTTCAAGCTGGCCGAGACTGAATTGGATAACGAGTCGTTGAAGGTGCACGATGCTGTGATGATCAAGGATCATGACACTGCATTGGCTGCGATCCAAGCCTTCAAGGATTGGAAGCCCACGGCTAAGTAACTAACCCCAGGGGTATCCTCCCCAAGCGACCCCTGGCAAACTTAAGGCCCCTTAGAGCAATCTAGGGGGCCTTTTTTTGTGTTCTGATGACGAGTTAAGTGCTCGTTAGAGATTCTAGTGACAGGTTATTTTCTAGTAAAACCTTTAGTTGCGTAGTAAGCTCTGACTTGTGCTTTAGTAAACATCCTACCGGATGGTGATCTATACTTACCATTCTTTTGCTTAATGAAGGGCATTACTCTCATCCCTTATTTCTTGATCTGTTTTCTTACGTGGTAAATCAGGACCCTTCCGTGGCAAAGGTGAATTCCACTGTTGCCATTCATCTCCTGGAAGACCAGAATCTTCTGGAGTTACTCCAGCTTTCTTCTCTGCCTCAAGCAGTTCCTCTTCCATTTGAGTTGACTGTTGATCTATTTGTTTAATTCTACCAAGATCTAAATCAGTACTTCCTAATGCCCTAGCCATGGGAGAAGTTTCATCACCTTGTGTTTCATTATCCTGTTGCATCCATGCGCCAGGCTCAAGAGTATTATTCATTGGATCAGTTCTAGGATCAAAGAATTCTTGACGACGATCTTCTACATTCTCTGACTGATGAAATCCAGGGAATGGAGTAAAGCTACGTGCTTGGTAATGATGTTCGTCTTGGTAGTGATTACCAAGACTAGTTCCTATTGTCATGGATTATTATTTAACTCATTCTTAAAGACATCTTCAATACGATTAACACGGTGGCTAGCAGCAATAGCATCATAGAACTTCTGATCCATACCCTTGAGATTTTCATTAGGTCTGAATCCTTGACGCTGCAGAAGATCAAGATAGTATGCACTCATACCTTGCTTATTACCTAGCGAATCTTGGATCTGTTTCATATTCTTACCAACTTCATTAAGCCTATCTAGACTACCCTGAGACCTGTAGAGATAATTCTGTTGTATATCTTGTGGTGTATTACCTGTAGTAATACCTACCCTCATATTAGGACGAATGACATTCTCATTCTTATCTACGAAAGTAAAGTTAGCTGTATCTGCATTATACTTAAGATGAATACCACTGGTATTATCCTGGAACCTATTGAGATTCTTGATCTCTGTGGTTACCATTTGACCATGCTCAGCTTCAGCCCAGTCTACATAGTTCTTTTGTATCCGTGCAGGAAGTCTGCTAATAACCGTTGTGACTTGAGGATCAGTCAACTTATCCCAGACAGCTTCTCTACCAGGAGTCCATTTAGCTCCAGAACCAGGCATTAGATTCCACCAGCTACCACCAGGGATAATTTTACCTGTGGCGTCAGTCCAGAAACCTTGCTTGAAGTCTTGTAGAATATGACGTCCTTCCGGTCTAAAATAATAATCAGCAACAGCCATCTTACTCTTGTCGTCTACTTTAGGATCACCAAGAAACTGAATATTATCTACAAGTTTATCGTAGAACTTACTCTCAGCTGAGATTGGTTTACCTGAAGTCTTCTCTCCTGTAATAGCTTCTTGAACATCCTTCTTAAAAGTACTGATCTCACCATTCTTCAGATTACTGGGAACAAAGATATTCTTAGTTTTCTCTGTGAATAGATTATTAAATTTATCATCAACCCCAGACTTCAGAGCTTGCTCAATAATTCTATTCTGCAATCCAGGTGGCATATTCTTGCCCATCCACTCAGTCTTCAACAAAGCTTTATCTTGATCATCAGTTATAATCCCAGCGTCTACATCAGCTCGTACACGTTGACCGTATGTAGCTGAATACAATGCTGTGCCTGTTTCCTTATTAGTAACTGCGTTGATAACTGTATTATATCCTGCAAGCTTCCTCTGAATAATAGCCTCTGATTCTGCACCTAACAATGAAGATGGACTATAGTTATTACCACGACTATCAACTGCAAGTTTACCAGTACGAGGATCTCTAACTAATTGTGTTGCATCATGACGAAGCTCAACTTCGAAAGCATCACGCTTAGCTGCCATTATCTGAGCAGCTTGCTGTTGTTCTTCAGCGCTATGCGTACCTGGACGCAATCCTGCTTCAGTAATCTGTTCACTTAATTTCTGTGCCGAAACACCACTAATAACAGTATTAGTATAAAAATGATTGTTAAATTTATTGTCTGCATTAGTATTAAACAATGTAGTAACTGAAGATTTTAACTCTTCATCATTCTGCTTACCAGCAGTAAGAACTGCAGTCTGATGATCAGCTGTAGCTTTGTCAGCATTAACCTTATACAACCATTCGTTGGCTTTCTGAATAGCTGCTGGATTGTTTCTATTAGCTAACAGAAACTGAGTCATCTGATCACTAGATACTTTGTCAACAGACATACCTGCAGACTTGCGAACATCTGAATAAGCTTCTAGCCAGATCTTTTCAACACTACCTTGACTAGCCTTAAGATCAGCTAGCATGCTATTGACATAAGCATTAGCTGGGTTCATCCCAGTCATAGAACTAATCTGTTCGTCTATGTATGATCTATATCCAGGGTACTGAGCACGTAGATTCTTAGCTAATGAATTCAATTGCTGAACATATATCGTATCATTCCTACCGCTGGTAGCCATACGAGCATTGGTAAGAGTACCGATACGTTTTAAACCCCCGTCTATAGCCGCTGGGACATCCGCTGATGCGTTAGTATCTAGCAGGCTAGGATCAGCTACCTTAGTTCCATCGCCCGTCTCTGCAGGCCCTGGCACCACACTCTGTGGCTGCGTGGCAGTCTCAAGAGTTCGAGTAGTAATATCCCTGATAGCATCGACACCTTCAGTAGCTTCGTTCTTAACCTTCTGCTGCATGAAGTCATCAGCTATCTTAAAAGCACCACCAATACCTTTGCCGATAGTTTCAAGCATTGTTCCAGTAGAAGTACCCGGAGCAATATGTGGAGCTTCTACTATTCTGGAATAATCTTTGAAGTTCTCAGTGAGTGGAGATATTTGTGGATTGAATTCAGCCATTACTGTTTCCTAATTTGATTTAATTCTAGTTGTTGTTTGTAAGTCTGAACTCTCTGATCAGCTTGCGGAGTCGGAACATTCTTCAGATAGAAATCAAAGTTAGCAGTATCAACTCTAGACTCCCAATTCTTCAAAGCTATTGAGATAGCTTGCATCCGCTTCTCCATAGGATACCCGGCGACTACCAGATAGTTGTTAGCACGAGTCATATAATCATGAGCTTGTTCAGGATTGTTATCTTCCTTAGCAGCAATAGCTCGATGGATTTCTTGAATATATTTATTCAGGACATATTTCTGTAGAGTTTCCTGGCTCTTAATGATATTAGTTTTAGTGAAGATGTCTGCTTGCTCTTGCGGAGAAGTGCCAGTTACTCCCATCCATAGTGCAGCTGCAGGAGATACATCAGTGATGTAACCTTCATTCTTACTCAACCATTTACCAGTGTTAAGCGCAGTCACTACTTTCCAGGCAGAGTTAACTGTAGATATTTCCTTACCTAGATCTACCAAATCGTCCAGTTTAGGTACGAAGCGTGAGTCCGTGGAATCACCTCTAGCAAAGGATAGAATAGCACGTGTGAAACCGTCCGCATTAGTATAAGTATTAACAGCAGTTGTAACACCAGCACCGCCAAGGATCTTCCACCAAGCACCATCAGATCGGAGAGCTTCTCGGAATTGTGTAAATCCTTGAGCTCCATATCTATCTCCGATATTATAGAATTGCCCCTTCCTGAAGTCACCACCACCAGTAACCATAGCTACAGCAAGCGCAGGAATACCCTCCATGAATAGACTATTCACGAAGTTATCACCTACGATATAACCTTGATTAATAGCAGCGGCCCTGAATTCTTCTGAAGCTGGAATACCTGTAACACCTATTGCAGCAGGGACACCATACAATCCAGAATACATTCCCATCATACGCATCCGAGCCATAGTTCGTTCTTGGACTGTAGCACCAAGCCGCTTACCCATAAAGAGTTCTGCTAACCTAAGTTGATAAGACAAGAACTGAGTAGTCAGTCCGAGCACACCACTATGAAGTGCCGAGCTGGATGCTCTAGACATGTTAACAGTGAGAAAATCAGCACGCTGTAATATGCTAGCGCGATCAGCATTAGTAAGTACACCCACCGAATGTAGGTCACGGAATTCCTTAAAGGCAGTATAATATGCACCAACGCGAGTCATTCGTTCACCGCCTCGGAAGAATGCTTGTCCTAGATCTAGGAATTTATTGAAATCATTCTGAACGAACTTATCTGAAAACGCATCATCTAGTGTAGCGAACTCACCACCAACATGTTCAAAACCAGTCTTACCTAGTTCCTTCCTAGCTTCTGCAAACTCACCTGGCTTCCACTTTACACCTAGGAAGTTCATCTTACTGGCATAACCATCTAGATGTTGAAGAAATGCTTCATCTCCAAACTTACTCCAACCATGAAGTAATGCAGCATAAGTACCAGCACCTCCGTGCCTACCAGCAATAGCCCAGATGTTAGCATAAGTCTGTGCTTGTACTAAAACTTGTGGAAGATTGAATAGACCGAGCTTAGCATTAAAAGTAATTGAACGAAGTTTAGTAACAGGATCATGAATTCTATGTAGCATCCAAATAGGAACTATCTTAGTATCTTCTAATGATCTGATATCTCTGAGCTTACTATCTTTACTGAGATTACTTCCTGCTTCATACATACTATCAACTAGATGTTGAGTAAGCGCATGAACAGTAGTATCAACTTCGTTAGGAACTCCAATAAACTGTTCGATTTTATATTTATTATGCATCAAACCATTCCAGATTTCTCTAGGAACATCTGGTTTGGGATCTGGATTATGAAAATGAAAGAAAGGAGAAGAACGAATATTATTATAATTCTCACCAGCATTCTTCAGATAAGGTTCAGCTTCTCGAAGCCAATGCTCAACAGCGAAGATCTTATAGTCATCCATATAAGTAGACTTGATAGCATTACCCAACGCTCTATTCAGAGTAGGCATTGCATCAACCAACTTAGCTGGTTCGTATTTATATAGTGGTAGCTCTCTAGTTCCAGTATTAGTAGGAGCTGTTAAACCCTGAGCATCACGCTCTTTGGTATAAGCTACTTGGAACTGCCTAGCTAGACTGCCATGGCGAGTACCATCCTGGAAGGTCTTAGGATATCGAAGCTCCAAAGATGAATCCATTCCATAGATAGATCCACCACGTTTAACCACATAGAA
>Ga0137403_10007903_pt1 | contig 11938 bp, 10 predicted proteins | sample CZOMad2_1_16fung_FD_122057 | JGI IMG/M metagenome (GOLD analysis project Ga0137403, IMG submission 122057) | Vadose zone soil fungal communities from Angelo Coast Range Reserve, California, USA - CZOMad2_1_16fungal (Hybrid Assembly) | ecosystem: Environmental > Terrestrial > Soil > Vadose zone...
TGCTCGACAAAGTGCCCCTTTTGCAGCAAATCCTGCTGCCACCGTGCAAAGTCAGTGTACTGGAGAGGCACATCCAGCAGTGGAGAGGATTGACCGTTGGCGAAGGCTTCGTACAGACGGCTCAGTTCGGGTACGAGCACAGTAAGCGACCAGCCATCAGCGACAATGTGATGCACTGTCAAGAGCAAAAGAGATTCCTCTGGTGCCAGACGAAGCAGGGTGACGCGCAGCAGCGGCCCTTGTTCCAAGTGAAAGGGGCGCTGCGCCTCTGTGCTTGCCAACCGTTGTATCTCAACCTCCTGCTCCTGCTCGGGGAGACCTTGCAGATCAAACACAGGGAGAGGGAGCGTCAGGGTAGGAGCGATTATTTGTACCGGTTTGCCCTCTTGTATCCCGAATGTCGTCCGCAACGCATCATGGCGCTGAACGAGAGCGTTGAGGCTGCGTTCAAGAGTTTCAACATGAAGCGACTTGCGCACCCGCAGAACCACGTACATATTGTAGGTCACGCTCTCCGGTTCGAGTTGCTGCAGGAACCAGAGCCCTTCCTGGGTCAAAGAAACAGGAAAAGGAGACAGAGACTGCTCTTGCGCATGTCCCCGCCGAATGGGATGGTGAGATGGGGAATGGATGGCCTGCAAATGGAAAACGACGCGTTCAACCCAGGCTTGTAGCCTGGGCTGATATGAGGCAGGCCGTTGGCCTGAGAACAAGGGGAGGCATCTCGCGCTCAAGTTCAGGACTGGGGTATATATATATGGCCCCACATATAAAAAAGTCTTCCAATGCTACTGGATCGCAGGCTCCGAAGAATTCTGTCTTGCGCCCGGCGTGGCCTCAGGCGGCGCTTCTTACTTGCCCAGCTTATGCAACTTTGCCAAAGCTTCTTTAGGCACGTCGAAGCCGTTGCCTTCGGGTCCGCCCATCTCGACGATGTACCATTTGGTGCCTGAGGTCGTCTCGCACAACCGAAATACTTCCTTGTAAAAGTCGCTGTCGAAGGTTTTCTCGTTGTGCTCCTTGATGTGAATGGTTCGAGTGCGCCCCGGGAATTCCTTGAGCATGGCAATGGGATCTCCGTCTCCGGCCAGGCAATTGCCGACATCCATCTGCATATTCAACTCCGGGTGGGTGAGGCTGAAGAGGATCTCCCAGGCGAAACGTCCCTGGATTTTCACAAAATCAAATGGATGGGCGTGGTAACCCACGGTCATCTTGTGCGGGGCGCACTTTGCCTCCGCATCGTTCAATATCCCCGCCAGTTCCTTAATCGAATCCTCCGAGCCCATCTTATCTTGCGCCGCCGCGATGTTGAGATACGCATTGCCGAGGACCTGGTTGTTTTCGATTGTGCGAGCCAGGTTGTCGTTCGACAGGGCCTTCAACTCCATGTGGATGCCGCAGCACTTGAGGCCGTTTTCATCGAGTAGCTTGCGCAAGTCCTGCGCCGAATATTTTAGATACACGTTCGGCGTCCCGGCATAACCCCAGAACTCAACTGCCTTGTAACCGATTTGAGCAATTCTCTTAAGCGTGTCCGGCACGTTGCGCGAGAATTCTCCGCGAACGGTGTAGAGCTGGAACCCGATCGGAATGGCATTGGGCCGCTCGGCGCCAAAAGAAAGGTCAGCGTTCATGGTAAGGCCGAGGGCGCAACCGACCCCGGATTTGATGAATAGACGACGGTTTGTTTGCATGGGGAGGTAAGTTCTTCGGATTTTTTGTCCATAACGGTTTTTTGGAACGTTGGAAACCTTACTCTGATTGCCGGGATATCGCCAAACATAAAACGGCTGGCGGGGCTTCGTGTCGAAGGTGCGCTCCGTACTTGCGAAAGGGCTCATTAGAGAGTAAATAGATGTCCATGAACGATTCCAATAAGCCGCTGGCAGACCTCGAAGAATGGGAAGATTTCCTTAAAGAGCGGTACCCGGAACCTCAGTCGGATTCCAAAGGATTCCAGGCGATCGACCCGGAGAAAAAGAAAGAGCAGTTTCGCAATTACGAGGCCGACGCGCGCCCTTCGGTCCGTGAGTTTTACCGATTAAATCATCATCATCAAACCTACGATTTTGTACAAGCGAAGCGGAAAGATTTCCTTTCGCGCAATCGCCGGGAGATGGGAGTCTGGGAGGCGCTGGAATATCTGAACACGCTGGTGGATGACAGCGACCCCGACACAGATCTTTCGCAACTGGATCACTTGCTGCAGACGGCCGAACAGATCCGGCGGGATGGACATCCCCGCTGGTTTATTTTGACGGGGTTGGTTCATGATTTGGGCAAGATCCTGTGTTTGTACGGCGAACCGCAATGGGCCGTCGTTGGGGACACCTTCCCGGTCGGCTGCGCCTGGGCCCCCAGCATCGTTTTCCACAAGTTTTTCGAAGACAACGTCGATCGCGATGAACCCCGCTATAAGTCGCGCCTGGGGATTTATGAAGAGGGTTGCGGGTTGGACAACGTTTGCATGTCGTGGGGCCACGACGAATATATTTATCAAGTGGCAAAGGATTACCTGCCTGAGGAAGGTCTTTATATGCTGCGTTACCATTCGTTTTATCCGGCCCACAAGGAAGGCGATTACGGGTACCTGATGAACGACAAGGATCGGGAGATGTTTAAATGGGTTCGGGCCTTCAATCCTTACGACCTCTATACGAAGAGCCACGAGAAGCCGAACCTGAAGGAGTTGCGCCCGTTTTACGACGATTTGATCAAGGAATATTTCCCGGCAAAGTTGCGCTGGTAGCAAAATCGAACCGCTAATTAACGACGGAACCATTCAGTGGAGAAACCACTAATCTTCGCTAATCGACGCTAATGAGAGCCGAAGGGGAGGCCAGCCCCAGGCGCAAGTGCCTCACCAAACGGCGGGACGAATCGGGATGCTCAGAAGGGATTATTTCCCCCATTGCGGGCTTTGAGACCCACCCTCCCGTTGGTTTACCTGAAAGCACAAGCAAAACCAATGCTCAAAACTTAAGTTGATTCGCTCCCGAGTGCCCAAAAAAAAACTGTTGACAGTAACACTGTCAGATGTTAGGGTTTGAGTGTGAGCAGAGAATTTACATTGCAGGAGCTGGCCCAGGCCGTTCAGAACTGGTGTGAAGAGCACCATGTTTTGCCGGCAAACGGCCAGGCGGCGGAGGAGATAACTGAGCGCAACATTCGGTATTACCGCACGCTCGGGCTTTTGGATGCGCCCATCGGCAATTACGCCAAGACCTTTTTGGATAAGGATGGGGATATCCGCCAGGTGCTGTCGACCATGGTGTCTTCTCCGGAATTCTGGAGCGCCGCCGCGGTAAGGGAAAAAACAAAATCTCCATTCGAGCTGGCCATCGGGTCCGTCCGCAGTCTGCGCGCCAGGATCAACCAGCCTTTTCAATTGTATAACTGGGTGACAAAGATGGGTGAGAAAATGTATTTCTACCAGGCTCCCACCGGCTTCCCCGATAAGGGGCAGTATTGGATCAATACGGGCTCCCTGCTAAACCGCATGAATTTCGGGCTGGCGCTGGCATCCGGTCGCATCCCCGGCGTCAGTTTCGACCTGGCGGTCCTCAACAACAACCATGAACCGGAAAGCGCCCAGGCGGCGCTGAGCATTGTCAAGAACCGGGCGGCGTCATTCGGCATCGATGCCAATCGATTCGACAAGAGCGACATTCACATCCACGTGCCGGCTGGCGCAATCCCGAAGGATGGGCCGAGCGCGGGCGTCGCCATGTTCATGGCGCTCACCTCGCTGCTCACCAGCCGCACCATCCGCAGCGACACCGCGATGACGGGCGAGATCAGCCTGCGCGGCCTCGTCCTGCCGGTGGGCGGCATCAAGGAGAAGGTGTTGGCCGCCATGCTGGCGGGCATCAAGACGGTGATGCTGCCGGCCCGCAACCGCCGGGACTGGGACGACATTCCCGAGGAGACGAGGGCGGCGCTGCAGTTCGTCTGGCTGGAAACGGTCGACCAGGCGCTCGCCACCGCGCTGGCGCCGGCGCGCGTAACGACCGATGGCGCGTGACCGCCACCTGCGCGCGTTCCCGGAGAAAACCGTTTCACGTGAAACATCGAACCGGCGCCGCCGCGCGCGCGGGGACGGCGGTGCCTTTTACGCAGGAATGTTTCACATGAAACATCGGCGGCCAGGACCGGGAAACTCGATTCTGCAAAACAACCCCATGCATTAAAAAATAGGCGTTGTATTTCAACGAGTTGACCCTGCGCACTTAGGGGCCGTCTGGGACCATCCGGAGGCCCTCAAGAGCGAGGGAAACGCGTCCTTTGGCGCGCGAAGGCGCGGCGGCCGCGGAATCCCCGTCAGCTCTATAGAAATCCCCGTCAGCTCTATAGATACGCATCCAAGACTCGCGATGTCTCTGACATCGCCGATCGGTCACCGCTGAGAACCGCTTCGATCTCGAAGGCGACATAGTCGGTTGGCGCGCTGGCGCGGGGCGGGCGGCCGAACAGCGCGTGATTGTCGTCGACGAGGTTGAGGATGCGCATATCCTGGCGGTTCAGCAAGGTCGCGAAGGGCTTCAACGCCGCGAATTTCAGCCGACCGAGCCAGGGATTTCCCGGCGCCGTGATGATGGCGAAGCCGCCGACCTTTCCGGCCTGTGTCGGTGTCAGATAGCTGGTAATCGCGATTCTGATCCCGGCGGGACCATGAAACTCGACGTCGGCGATATTCGGGCCGCGAAACCGCCCGACCGTGGAGCTTCTGGTTCCTTCGAACATTCTGGCGATGATGCCGGCCGGCCTTCCTTCGCCTCTGTAGGTGACTTCGACCTGCCCGGCTCGGCCGGCTACAACTACCTTCGCCGGGGAAGCCGAGTCTGTTCCCCGCAACATGCCCGGATGAACCGTGATCGTATGCGTTGCATCGAGAAAGTTCTCGGCGACGTCGCCGAGCCTGCCCCTCACCTCCAACCCGGACCAGAGGTGGACGTATGCCGGCGTCTCATGAAGAACCGGCGGCAGGGGTTGCGCGGCACCCTTCCCCATGCGGGCAAAGATGAGGCCGTAGAGCGCCGTCGCGGGCAGCGGCCGGGCGCGGCGCACGGGCGGATCGCCGGGGAGACAGGGGATCTTCCGGCACAAACCGGATCCGTCGAACCGCCAGCCATGATACGGACATTCGACCAAGCCGTCGACGACCCGTCCGGAAGAAAGCGGAGCCGAGCGATGCGGGCATCGATCGACCAGGATCGACGGCCGTTCCGGGGTTCCGAAGATCACGATCGGAAAGCCGAACAGCCAGCGCTTGAGCGGCCGTCTGGGATCCAGTTCCGACGCCTTCGCGACCGCGTACCATCCCTCTTCGCCGGGCCGCAGGGAGACGTCATCCAGCATGGCGCGCCTTTTGGACGACAGCGATCTGGTAGAAATTGGCCGGTCCCTGAAAATGGCGAAAGGCGATGGCGCCGGCCCCGGCGTGACGTTGGAGTTCCTCGCCGAGCGCCAAGCAGGGCGGCGCGTCGTGGCGGCTCAGGCAATCGATGCAATAGCGCGCGACACGCGGGCCCAAGGCACTGAAATCGCCGAAGTCTACGATGGAAAGAATGCCGCCGACTTCCAAGGCGTCGATCGCGGCGACGAGCGCGGCGCGCCAGTCCGGAATCATGGACAGGCTGTAGGACATCAGGACGCGTGACGCCTTGCCGCTGGGAAACGGTAGGCGCGGCAGCCTTGTCGCATCGCCGTGCAGCAGGCGAACGCGGGAATCAAGCCGGGATTTCGATATCTTGGCCCGCGCGGATTTCAGCATTTCGGAAGAAATGTCGATGCCGACGAAGCTGGCGTCGGCCGTGCGCGCCACCATCTGCTTCAAGTTGCGCCCGGTTCCACAGCCGATTTCCAGCACCGTATTGCCCGAAGCGAGCCGTAGTTCAGCGATCGCCCGGTCGCGACCGAAGAGAAAGAAGCGACGCGAGATATCAAAGATATGCCGCTCGTAGCGGTATTTTTGATCCATACGACGTTGGTGGCGCCGGCTTTCGGTATCCGGCGCGCCATCATCGATTTCGAGACTCGTGAGACTTTGGTCCTGCGCCCTCATCCGATGGTCCCTCCATCCCAGGCAATGTCCAGAGTCGTGGCGGCCGTGGCGCTCACCCGGTGCTGCATCGCCTTCCAGCTGAACGCGGCGGCGCCGACCAGGGCGTAGAACGCCGGATAGGGATCGCGCCAGGACCAGATGACATCGCGCGCGCGGCCGAAGTCGCGGCAGAGCCTGGCCGCATCGGAGCGAACATGGCCGCCGCGCAGCGCCTGCAACGCGCCGAAGGGGATCATCGCCGAGGCGACCATGCGCGGCGTCGGCCGGGGCTCGATCGGCCGCAAGGCAAGGCCAGAATCCGGCAGGAACGCCGGCGCGAGATCGCCGTCGAAGAGATGCACGCCGCTGGTCGCCCGCGGATTGCATTCGATGACGAAGAGTTCGCCGGACGCGTCCGCGATGAAATCGAAGGCGATCTGCCCGGAGAGGTCGAAGTGGCGTGCCAATCCCGCAACGAACCGGTCGATCGCCGGGATCGATCTGGGTTCGAAGTAGATGCCGGCGCCCTTGCCGGCACGCCATGTCGGCTCGTAGATCGCCTGCGCCCGGACGATGCCGTCCCGGGCGACCGCGTAGCTGCAGAACTCGCGCCCCAGGATGCAGCTTTGCGCGATCCAGGGCCGGTCGGCGCGGATGTCGACGCCCATCGCCCGCGCCAAGTCGGGACGGATCATGGTTTCCACGGCGAAGCGCGAATAGACCGGCTTGAACACCAGCTTCTCGGGTGGTTCGGGAAGCGATCGGATATCGGCGGCATCGGTGAGCCGCCAGCTGTCCGGCGATCTGACGCTGCTGCCGAAGCCGCCGGTTTCGCGAACCAGGGTGGCAAATTCCCATTTGCTGTGCAGCCGATGCAGATCCTCGATTCCAGGGCAGAACACCCGGGCATGTGCCTCCAGGTCATCCTTGAAGCGGCCGAGGTAGAAGACTTCCTCGCAGGTGGGGATGATCAGATCGATCGCCTCCGTCCCGCAGATGCGGGCGACCTCCGCCGCGAATTCATGCGGCTTCCGTTTCGGCTCGGGTAGACGATACGACTTCGCGATGGCGCGGGAGGCGCCGCACAGCATCCATGGCGCGCTGTCGGCGGCGAACACGACATGCCCGGATCGATGAAACTGCCGGGCAAGATCGAGCGCGGCGGGCGCGCGGCCGCCGGTTATGAGGATGCGGGCCATAGATCCTCCAGCTTGACGGGAAATCGCCGTTCGACCCGGCGCACCTTGCGCAAGGCCGAGGTTTCGATCGCACCCAGGTTTCGGAACGCCGGCATGAGGACATCGAATCGGCCGATCGCCGCTGCGAGGCGTTGCTGCGCGATGGCGAAGGCGTGCGACGGTTCGGGCGACGACAACTGAATATCGATATGGGCGGGATCGCGTTGGATGATTCGATAGTCGGCGATCACGTCATGCGCATGGGCGAGCGCGTCGCGGATGAAATCCGGCATGATCGGCACCAATCGATCGTGCGTCCGGCTGGGTGCTGCCAGGATGTCGTCGAACCGCCCTTCGATGCGCGCGATCCCGAGATGGATCGAGCCGCACGGACAGGGCGTGTCCCGCGCCACCAGGATATCGTCCAGGCGATAGCGGACGATCGGCTGGGTGCATCGCGTGAAGTCGGTCACGATCGGCATGAAGCGGCCGCTCGCGCGATCGATCCAACGCTTTTCGACATGGATGAAGTCTTCGTTCAAATGGATCGTGCCGTGTCGGCAGGCAGCGCCCAGGAAGCCCTCGGTCGCCTGATAGATCTGGTCGATTGGCCGACCGAAGACGGCGCCGATCCTGCGCCGGTCGATATCATCCAAGACCTCGGCGCTGGAGATGATCTTCACTGGTTTGATGGCCAGGCGACCGGCGGCCTGGGCTTCGGCGACGAGCCGCAGCGACTGGGGCGGGCCGATGATGATGTCCGGCTGGTAGGCGTCGAGATCGGCACAGATGTCGCCGATCGGCCGAACCAGATCGAAGAACCGGTACGAGATGCGCCCACCCTTCGACGCCTCCTCATAAAGCGTGTTGTTGGCGCGCAGAAGCAGCGCGATGCGATAGCGCCGCAGGATCGAGCCCGGCAGGCACTTGGCCAGAATGGCGCCGACATAGAGACGTCGCTCCGTCGGCGACACGGCGAAGAGCCCGCGATTGCCGGACGTTCCGCTCGAAAGCCCGACGGAGATGCCGTGCAGCAACGGCTTGAAGTCACGGCTCCGTTCGGAGGCCAGGGCGAGATCGAGGATGGCCTCGCGCCGCAGCTTGCGCGTGTTCATAGTGTCGAAGTCGGCCACCATGCGGGACTTGTCGATGACCGGGTAGTCCTCCAGCGGCCGGCCCACATAGGGTGCATAGAAGGGCGAGCGAGAGAGGGTCCGGCGCGCGAAGGCCTGGAACCGTTTCGCCTGCCACGCCTCGAGGTCACGCCGGGAGCGCGGTACGGGCCGGTAGCGCGCTCGCGCGTAATGCCAGAGGATCTGCAATTCGTCGATCATGCGGCCACCGCTTGCTCCAGGCGGCAATGGGCGGGCCTGATCGTTACCTCGGGGGCGGCATGATGGAGTTTGTGCAGCTTGGCGAGGGTCGAGAGATAGGTCTTCGAGTCGCCCAGAAGCGCGGTCACCAGTCTGGGCGGCGGCAACAGGTTCTTCACGGCTTCCAACGACCAGGCGGCGTCGGCGGCCAGAAGCAGCGGGCCGTTGCTGGTCTCGGGAATAAAGAGACCGATCTGGGCGACCCCATGGCCCGGGAGATCGACCGCAAGCACGGACCGATCGCCGATGATGTCGCGCCCATGGCCGAAGGCGGCCAGGGGCGGCGGCAGCGCCACGGCATCGAAGGACTCGATGAATCGGACGCGGGCATCGCTGTCATCCGGCATCAGCCCGGGAAGCAGGCCCTGCAGCAATCCGCGCAGCCCGCGCGCCCGCCGCATCGCCGCGTACGCCGGCTCGGCGCAGACGATGCTGGCCTTGGGAAAATCGCGCAGGCCGGCGATATGATCGGCGTGGAAATGCGAGACGATGATGCTTCGAACATCCTGCGGCGCGATGCCGAGGCGGCGCAGCTGCTCACAGGCCCGGTCCGCACCCTCGAACCGCGGCGGCATGAGGCGGGCGTAGAGCTGGTTCGGGAAGGACCTGGTTTCCGTCTGGAAATGGTCGCTATAGCCGGTGTCGAACAGGCAGACGCCATGCCGGCGATGGCGAAGGTAGAGGAACCCCGCCGCGAAGCGACAGGGCCGCCAGCTGCCGCCGCGGATCGACATGAATTCGGGGTGCAGGCAGAAACCCGCGGACAGCCAGCGCAGGTCCTCAAGCATGGCTGAGACTCCAGGCGGCAATCGTCCGATCGATGCCGTCGCTCAGGGAGACGGCCGGGTTGAATCCGAGCTCGCGGCGGGCGGCTTCGATCGAAAGGGTCTGGCTCTTGCCGAGCACGCCCACCGTGTATCGGGTGAGGCTGGGTTCCGGCCGAGCGGGTCGCAACATCGCCGCGAATTCCAGGGCGGCGGATGAGAGGTAGGCAAATCGGAAGGGAATGCTGATCGTCCTCACCTGCAGGCCGAGGCCATGGGCGATGCGCGCGAACAGGTCGCGGATCGCAACCGGCTCGCCATTGCTGATGTTGAAGGCCTCGCCGGAAAATCCCTGGGGACGGATTGCGGCCGCGATCAGGGCATCGGCGGCATTCTCCACGTAGGTCAGATCGACGATCGCCCGTCCGCCGTCGATCAACGGCAGATAGCCGCGTCGCGCCACGCGCAGCAGCCGTGGCAGCAAGGCAGTGTCGGTCTCACCAAAGATCGCCCGCGGCCGCAGAATGACGGCGTCGAGCCCGCGCTGCGCCACCGCGACGATGAGGGCCTCGGCCTGGATCTTGCTGGCCGCATACGCGTTCACCGGGGTGCGCGCGGGCGCCTGATCCTCCGTCACCTGGAGCCGATCGGCAAAATCGAAATAGATGCTCGGGGAAGAGACGAAGACCAGCCGCGTCCGGCTATGCTCGCAGGCGCGCAGGATGATGGCCGTTCCCTCCACATTCGCGCGTTGAAACGCCGCCTTGCTGCCCCAGGCCGAGGAGAAGCCGCCGCAGTGAATGACGACGTCGTTTCCCGCGACGTGCCGGCGCATCGCCGGGGCATCGCCGAGATCGACGCTATCGAAGCGGATTGCCGAACGCTCGAGATCGGCGCCCTTGGCGGCGTCGCGGCCCAGGCCGGTGACGGCATGACCCAGGGCGGCGAGCTTCCGCGCGGCGACGCCACCGAGGCAGCCGGTGGCACCCGTGACCAGGATCTTCATGCTAGAGCCGCACCACGGCACCGCCGAGCGTGATGCCGGCCGCCGTGCCGATCAGCAGAACGATATCGCCGGAGCGTGCCAGTCCGTTGGACAGGGCATGATCGAGCATGCTGGGGATCGACGCCGACACCTGGTTGCCGCGCGTCGCCAGTTGGTCGACGAGCTTGGCCGCCGGGATCCCCAGTCTGCGGCGCATCAGATGGAGGGCATGGGCGCTGGCCTGATGCGGGATGACGAGATCGATGTCCTGAACGGTGACGCCGGCGGATTTCAACAGGCGGCCGAAGAATGCCGGCATATGGCGGGACGAGATTCGATAGGCCAGCGGCCCATCCATCTCGAACCAGGTGCCGTCGAGAAACCGGCCGATATCGGCATGCGGGTCGAGACCGGTCCCGCCCGCGCGCAGCGTGCAGGCGGCAGCGCCTTCGCCATAGCTTTCCAGGGCTAGGCCGAGAACGCCTTGGCCCGGCCGGTGACTGCGGCGCAGAATCGCCGCCGCGCTGCCGTCGCCGAACATGGCCTTCAGTTCCGGGTTGCGCCAATTCGTGCCCTTGCTCGGAATGTCGGCGGCGGTCAGCAGGATGGTGTCGTAGCGGCCCGCGGCAAGGAGCGCGCCCGCGAGGTCGAGCGCTGCGACGAAGCCGAGGCAGGTGGCGTTGACATCGAAGGCGGGAACGCCGGAGGTGCCCAGGCCTAGGGCGCGTTGAATCAGAATGGCGCTGGTCGGGATCGGCTGATGCGCCAGCGCCCCCGTGGCGATGATGCAATCGATCTCGGTCCGGGCGATGCCGGCCGCTGTGATGGCCCGTTCGGCGGCGATGACCGCGAGATCGATCACGGATTCGGTGCCGACGACGTGGCGTGATTCGATGCCTGTCGCGTCTTTCGCCCAGCCGGCCGGCCTGTCCGCCATCCGGTCGATCCGATCCGACGTCAAGAGCGCCGGCGGCACATAGCTGCCGGTCCCGGCAAACATCAGGGGATAGAGGGGACGCGTCGTCAGTGCGGATGGCCGCGGACTCGTTTCCAGATCGCCGGCCGTCAGGTCGAATGATTGGACAATGCTCATGCAGCCCTCCCGTGCCGCCGCGTTTCCCTTGTCGCCGATCGCTTCGTAGGCGGAGCAAGCGCGGCGCTGGTCGGCTGGCCGCGCCGGAGCGATTGGAGAAGCGAGGTACGGGCTGCGCTGACGGTTGGCGTGAAATCGGCATTGGCGGTAGTCGTCATCCGAATACCCATAGTGAGTGATCATTCACTCCCAAATATGTGCGTTAACCAGGATCGTCAATATCGATTTTGCGAGTTAACCATCTGAGACTTAAGAGTTCGTTTCGACGCCGTAAGGCACGCGCCGTTTGCAACAGCCCCGACAGATCCAGCCTGAAGGGCCGCGTGGTACGACGGGACGTCGGAAGATTCCTGTTATGTTCCGGAATCCGCTTTAGCTATCTTGCGACCGTTTCCTACTTTTCCCGGGAGAAACATAGGAATCTCAGATATCCAGGTTCGCCACGTTCAGCGCGTTCTGCTGGATGAAGTCGCGGCGGGGCTCGACCACGTCGCCCATC
>Ga0137403_10007904_pt1 | contig 11937 bp, 8 predicted proteins | sample CZOMad2_1_16fung_FD_122057 | JGI IMG/M metagenome (GOLD analysis project Ga0137403, IMG submission 122057) | Vadose zone soil fungal communities from Angelo Coast Range Reserve, California, USA - CZOMad2_1_16fungal (Hybrid Assembly) | ecosystem: Environmental > Terrestrial > Soil > Vadose zone...
ACCCGCATAGCTCTCCGAGGAGGGGAACACCCTTCCCTGCAATTCATTCACACCTTCTATGAGCGCCGCTACAGTCAGTCACATCTACAGAGCTCGCATGAACGCGAGAAGGTCGGCCTTCTCCTGGTTCGTCAATTTGAGTTCCAGTATCAAACTGAAAAATTCGATCGTGTCTTCGAGCGTCAGCAAACGTCCATCGTGAAGGTATGGCGGCGAGTCTTTGACGCCGCGTAATGGAAACGTTTTGATCGGGCCATCAGCGGATGCCATCTCTCCGTTGACCATGCGTGGCCTGTAGAAGCGCTCGGCTCGAAGGTTGTGCATCAGGTTGTCCGTGTAATAGGGCGCAGGATGACACGTCCCACATTGCGCCTTTCCAAGGAAGAGATCCTGACCGCGCAACTCCTGTTGCGAGGCTTTCCTGGGATCGAGCTTTCCAGTGATTCCCAGCCTGGGCGCCGGAGGAAAGTCGAGCAACTCCTGGAACTCCGCCATGAAGTGGACCTGGCTGCCACGCTCCAGAGCGTTCACGCCTTTCTTGGTGGCAATTACCGGGTCGCCATCGAAGTATGCAGCGCGCTGCTCGAACTCGGTAAAGTCTTCAACGGACTTCAGTGCCCGCTGCGAACCGAACAGGCGTTGAATATTGACACCGCGCAAGGGCGGTGTTTCGATGCGATGCCGAAACTCCTGCGGACGGATGTCTCCAACCTGGTGCTGGGCGCCGTTGGTATGCCCGTTCGCATGACAATCGAAGCAGGCAACACCGCGGCTGGGATGCTCGCTGCGACGGTCTTCGGTCTGGTTGAACTGCTGTTGTGCGAAAGGTGTGAGCAGCAACCGCAGCCCTTCAAGTTGCTTCGGATTCAGGATTCCATTGAACAACTCGTAATAGTTTTCGATGGTGACCAGATTGCCGTGACTCACATCTCCGAGATCAGGACGCGTCGTCAGGAACATGGGCGGGGGGAACTCCGGAAGGAAGTGATCGGGAAGATCGAAATCGAGATCAAAGCGCGTCAGGTCGCGTTGCTCCTGCTTGTTGATCTCATCGATCTCGAATTTCGGAAATAACATTCCGCCTTCCGGATGATTGGCGTGCGGCAACGGAAGGAAGCCCGCGGGGAAAAGATCCTTATTCTGGATCTCTTCGGGACTCAGCATGGAGAGTTTTTCCCACGTCATGCCCTTCGAGAGGTTGACGCGCACGCCTTGCTGAACGGCCTTGCCGCGCGTCATTGTGACGTCCTTCGCCGGGCGGTTGCCGAGGTCGTAGCGCTGTTCCAGCAACGTCATTTGACGCTGCATCACGTCGGGTTTCGCCGCCGTCATTCGGCTCATGATGCTGGAGAAAGGTTCACGAATATCCACCGGAAGGTAGCTCGACTTCTGGTTGTTGCCATCGCGCTTTTCTTGTGACAGAGCCGTGCGAAAGGCGGCGGCCAGGCACAGGCAGCCGATCAACACGGGCCAGACTAACCGAACACTCTTATTCATTTGTTTACCTCTGAAGCCGATTTTCAAATCCGACAGACAAGGGAATAGCTATTGCGGTGTGGAGTGCACGGCTTATTCCAGATTTGTCCGCGCGGGGACTTCAGCAGGATTTCAAAGTAGTTTTCCTACAGTCCGGGGTGAGCAATGCCTGCAAAATGGAAGAATCCTTCGGCCGGATGTTACCGAATTCCACCAGTGGACTGTAAGCCATGGAGGGTTCGAGTTTTGCAAACCCTCAATGAGCGATCGCCTCGATACGTTTCCATTCATCGTCGGTGACCGGCATCACCGAGAGACGCGATATCCGGACCAGCGGAAATGATGCAAATGCCTTGTCGGCCTTCACCGCTGCCAGCGTTACCGGCGACTTCAACTTCTCTACCGGAACCAGGTCGACGGCGTACAGTTTTCCCGTCTTGTCCGCCGGATCCGGGTACGGCGCGGATGCGGCCTTCGCGATCCCCACTACGGCCTTCACGTCTCCCGTGTGATAAAAGAAAATGCGGTCGCCCTTGCGCATCGATTGCAGATGTTTCTGTGCGAGCGGATTTCGCACACCGGTCCATGCCGTACGACCATCGCGCACGAGGTCGTCAAAACTGTAGTGCGTGGGCTCCTCTTTGACCAGCCAGTTCATAATTGATCCTTTGAATGAAACTTTGAAATGACAGCCAGGCAGATCATTATAAAGTCGGACTGGTCCGAGTTGCGCCTCAAGGATCGCATCCGGCCAGGCTTGCGTGTGCTGTTTGTCGGTATCAATCCGGGCGTGCGATCGGCAATAACCGGCCACCATTTCGCGGGATATTCGAACCGATTCTGGAAACTTCTGAGCGATTCACGGCTGGCACCGGAACCGATCACATACGAAGATGACGATCGGCTGCCGGAATGGGACCTTGGCCTCACCAATTTGATTGCACGGCCCAGTCCTGGGATCGATGACCTGCGTCCGGCTGAATACATCGAGGGGTGGAAAATCCTGGACCGAAAGATCCGCCGCTACCGTCCGGAAGTGGTGGCGCTGGTCGGCGTGACGGTCTATCGCGCGATCCTGCCGTTGCTCGATGGTGCGCCATCCGCCGCAGCGGCAGGCAGACGATCAGGCGTTATCGGCCCGCAGCCCGTAACGATTCATGGCGCGAGCGTGTTCGTTTTGCCGAACCCGAGCGGCCGCAACGCCAACTTCACATACGCGGAGATGCTGGAAGCGTTCGTGCAGCTTCGGCGCTGGACCAAAATTGCAAGAAAGCGTTGAGGGGAATCCGTCGACAACCAAACATCACAATTTGGCGGCGATGGAACGATATGCTCAAATATCGAAATGACCGGTGGTCAACTTATCGTGGAGTGTCTCGTTCAGAACGGCGTCGAGGTCATTTTCGGGATGCCGGGTGCACACACAATGGCGATTTACGACGCGCTCTATCGACACGCCAGGATAAAGCATATCCTTGTGCGGCACGAAGAGTCGGCGGCGCTGATGGCGGACGGTTACTCGCGAGCCACGGGAAAGGTTGGCGTGTGCTGCGTGACCTCGGGTCCGGGCGTGACGAACGCGGCAACGGGGCTTGCGGTCGCGCAGGGGGACTCGATTCCTGTTCTGCTCATCTCCAGCCAGGTTCACTCCGAAGCCGCCAAAACGAAGCGCGGTTTGTTCCATGCCATGGATCAACTGGCCCTGACCAGGCCGATTACCAAATGGAACGCTCGCGCTGATACTCCGGAGCAGATTCCACAGGTCATCGCGGAGGCGTTTCGCGTCCTCACCAAAGGACGGCGAGGAGCGGGGCACATCGAGGTGCCGATGAACATCCTCCAGCAATCGTGCGAAGTTGGAAGTTCGATGTCCGGAGTCAACTTTTCCGAGTCCGAACGCCGAATTCCGGATTCCGAGCTGCAGCGCGCAGCGCAACTGCTATCGCAAGCGAAGCGCCCTCTCATCCTTGCCGGTGGAGGAGTCATTGCCGCCGAATCGTGGCGCACACTCGTGGAGATCGCGGAACTGCTGCAGGCGCCGGTGCTGATGAGCCCAATGGGAAAGGGTGTGATTCCGGCCGACCATCCGCTCTGCGGTGGTGTGACCTTTACATGGGTCACGGCGGATTTGCAGAACATGGAAAGGAGCATGTCGCCGCTGGCCGGTATGGCTGACGCTGCGCTGGCGGTGGGCTTCCGCTTCAGTCAACTGGCCACGGTGAACTACACACTTCCGGTACCCAGGCATCTCGTCCAGATCGACGTGGACCCCGATGAAATCGGGGCGAACTATCCGGTGGAAGTCGGCATCGCGGCTGACGCAATGGTAGCGCTGCCCCAACTGCGCGAGGCTTTGGAGAAACTGCCGCGCGGCTCGCGCTCTAATTGGATGCCTGACTCCGCGCGGCCCCAGGCACGGATTGAGGTGGGACCGGCGGGCCGTCTGCCGGTCAATTGGTGGGAATTGCGCGAAGAGTTGAACCGCGAGGCCATCGTTGCTGCCGATATCGCACGCAGCGGCTACGCACTGGTCGGGCAGTTTCCCGTCTACGAACCGCGCACGTTCATGCACTCGGCGTCGTTTATTGCGATGGGGCACGCTTTACCTGCGGCACTCGGCGCAAAGGTGGCTTTTCCCGGCCGGCAGGTCGTGTCGGTCAGCGGCGACGGCTGCTTTCTGATGACGGGACAGGAATTGGCGACGGCGGTGCAGCATGGCATCAACATCGTCGCCATCGTGATCAATGATCGCTGTCTGACTGGTATTGCCGCCTTGCAGGACGCGCATTACAGCGGGCGTCGCGTAGCGGTGGATCTGGTCAATCCCGACTTCGTCCGCTTCGCCGAGTCGTTCGGCGCGCTGGGATTGCGGGTGACGCGGGCCGAGGAATTCAAACCAGCGCTGCAAAAAGCGCTTCGGGCGGAGAAGCCGGCACTCATTGAGATAGTGTGCTGAGTGGGCGTTCCCAACGCGGGCTAAAGCCCGCGACTACATTGGGGAACCATGTTCGTCCATCTCCAATGTAGTCGCGGGCTTTAGCCCGCGTTCAGCTAGGCCTTCCAATCCGGCGTAGCGACGTAAGCGCGCGTGATGTCAGCGACCGTCTGGGTGCCGCAATTGCCCATTACGAGCTTGAGTTCACCCTGAAGAATCTCGAGAACGCGATCCACACCGTTCTGGCCGAACGCACCCAGTCCCCATAGGAATGGACGCCCGATTCCTACGGCCCTGGCGCCAAGCGCAAGGGCCTTGAACACATCGGTGCCTCGGCGAAAACCTCCATCCACAAACACAGGAATGCGGTTACCGACCTCCGTCACGACTTCGGGCAGCGCCTCGACAGTGGCGCGTCCGGTCTCGGTGGCCCGTCCTCCGTGGTTCGACACCAGGATGCCGTCGATGCCCTGCTCGAGGCAGAGCCGGGCGTCCTCGCGCGTGTCAATCCCTTTGATGATGAATTTCCCCTTCCAGAATTTTCGCAGGCGCTCGACGAAGGCCCAGTCCATCGCAGGATTCGGCACGCGGACGCCCGTCATATTGATGCCATCGAACATGGGCCGCTCACTCATGCCGGGACCGGGCCCATCTTTGTGGCACGCGGAGCACTGGGTCAGATCCTTTGGACGAGTGCGGAGGAATGTCTCGCTGTTGCGGCCCGTGGTGTTGTCGACCGTCAGGGCGATCACTGAGCATCCCGCGGCTTCCACTCGCCGCAGAAGTTGTTGACATGCATCCCAGGAACTCGGCGCGTAGAGCTGCTGCCAAACCGGGCGGCCGAGGGCCTTATTGACATCCTCAACGGCCGTCGAGGTCATCGTGGACAGCACCTGCAATGCACCACGAGCCCTGGCAGCCTGCGCGACTGCCAATTCGCCGCCGGGAAAGAAGGATTTTTCACCGCCTGTCGGGCACAGGAAAATCGGGCTGCTGTACATCGTTCCGAACAGCTCGACGCGCATGTCCACTTTGGTGGCGTCGCGCAGGCGGCGGGGACGCAGTTGCACGTGCCTGAAACCTTCACGATTGGCGCGGAGCGTGGCATCATCGTCGACGCCGCTCGCCATATAGGCCCAATGTCCGGGCATCACCTTGCGGTGAGCGACCTCCTCGAAATCGAAGACGTTGAGAGCCTTGGCCGGATCAGTGATGAGCTCGGAAGCACTTTGCGGGAGGAAAGCAGAGACTCCACCCAGCATCGCTACATAGGGACTCGCGGCCAGAAACTTGATAAATTCGCGGCGGGCTTCGACAGTGTTTGGGTTCATGATGGTTTGTGATATTAGCGCTTTTAGTTCTTTCTGACCAGCCATCGATCACCCGCTGTAGCGGCGGTCTATGACCGCCGGGTTTTCCCTGCATGCCGCGAAAATCCGGCGGTCATAGACCGCCGCTACAGCTCGAATCATTGAATCATTCTGTCCCCGAATTACCGTATAATGCCGCCCGCCTATTTCAGATTCAAATTATCACTGACTTCCGGGTCCTGTCTGCCAAGGGGGAGAGGGTACACTATGAGAAGATGCCAGATGGCAGCGATAGCGCTGCTGTGTTTCGCTTTATCCACTCTAACGTTCTCTCAAACAAGCAATGCCACGCTGGGCGGTACTGTTTCCGACGCCACGGGCGCCTTAATTCCCGGCGTAGCGATAACGGCCACGAATACCGGAACAGGAATCGTAACTAACGTGTTGACCAATGAGGCCGGTGCCTACCAGTTTGCAAGTCTCCAGACCGGCACCTACACAGTAAGCGCCGCACTGCCGGGGTTTCAGACGCAGACCCGCAGCGGGGTCCAGCTTGGAGTCTCGCAGCAGGTGCGGTTGAACTTTACGTTGCAGGTCGGTTCTGTAGCGACGGCGGTTGAAGTAAGCGTATCGGCCGACACGCTCATCGCTACGTCCTCATCCTCTGTGGGAACAGTGCTTCCCGAATATAAAGTCCGCGACCTTCCCCTGGGTGGCCGCAATGTGATGGACCTGCTTGGAACCACCGGCGGCACAGGTCCAACCGAAGACAACTTCGACGGCTTCTTTGCCGGCGGAAGGCTCAACGCAGTAAATGTCACGCGAGACGGCTTCAACGTCACCGATGGGCGATACAACTATGGCGCCCTGACAAGCACGTACACCAGTCCCGACCTGGTCGAGGAGGTACGCATCATCACGGCGCCGGTCGACGCCGAGATCGGGCGCGGATCCGGGCAGGTGCAGATGGTGACACGCTCCGGAACGAACGCGTTCCGCGGCAGTGCATTCTGGACGAATCGCAACTCCGCGCTCGACGCCAGCAAGTGGTTCAACAACTTTAACAGCGTTCCGAAGGACTACGAGAACCGCAACCAGTTTGGCGCGCGTCTCGGCGGGCCGATTGTCAAAAACAAGACGTTCTTCTTCGTCCTGGTTGATGAACAGCGATACATCTTCCGCCAGACTTTCGTCGGCAACGTGCTGACGCCGCTCGCGCGGCAAGGCATCTTCCGGTTTTTCCCGGGAGCAGACAACCAGAACGCGACTCAACTGAACCCCACTGTCGATCGCAGCGGCAATCCGGTGCGGCCGGCCGCCGCAACAGGCGATCTTCAATCCTTTAGCGTGTTCAATCGCGATGCGTCCCGGCCCGGCTATGATCCAACCGGCTTTATCCAGAACACGCTGCTCTCCCGAATGCCGCAGCCTAACGATTACACGGTCGGCGATGGCCTGAATACGGCAGGCATTCGGTTTACGCGGCACGTCGATGGCTACGATCTCGCCGGCTCCAATGGAAACGACACCAACCGCGACCAGGTCAACATGCGCCTCGACCACAACTTCAGCGCCAGCCACAAGCTCAGTTTCGTCTACACGTGGGAACGGGGCCGAAACATGTCCACGCAGGCCGGCATCACCAATTGGCCGGGTGGATACAACGGCTCGAACACGAAAGACCCGAGATTGCTGACGGTCTCCTTCGTGTCCACGCTGTCTCCGACTGTTGTGAACGAAATTCGCGTGGGAAAGAAAACGGATGTGAAAGCCAGTTGGGCGCCGTTTTACCTGGGGAGAGAAAAGGGAGGTAAACAGGATGAGACGGTGGAAACCGGTGAAAAAGGAAAGGAGGCATTTGCCCTGCTTCCCAAAAAGAATGGACTCCCAGTGCAGGTGATCACCACGCTCTTCCCAAGCAACGTCATCGACTGGGCTGCGGGGAGCGGAAGCACGCGGAGCGCAGACAGTCCGCTCTATACCTACGGGGACACGCTCAGCTGGACACAGGGTAAACACGCACTCAAAGCAGGTGCTGAACTCCGTCGAGGTTATTCCAACGCCGGTGGCGACAGGGGTTTCACCCCGCAGGCCCGGCTGGGCGCCGGTGGAGTGCCGGTGCAAAATATCGACAACATCGCCATTCCCGGTCTGAGCGGCAACAACCAGACCACTGCGCGAAATCTGCTCACCGACCTGTCCGGCTCCGTTGCGAGCATCATGCAGGCCTTCGATCTCAGAGATCCAAAGGATCTGGTATTCCGCGGCTATGGCGACGGAGTGAAATTACAGGTACGCGACTGGCACGCGAATGACTTCAGTGGGTTCTTCAAAGACTCCTGGAAAGTCCGTCCGGATCTGACCCTGAACCTGGGCATCTCTTACTGGTATTTCGGCGTGCCCTATGAAGGGCATGGTCTCGCTGGAGGTCCGGTCGGCGGGGCTGCGGGGCTATGCGGAATTTCATGCGGCAGTCTGACGACCGTGCAGTTCGTCGGCAAGAACTCGCCGAACCCTCAGAAGCAAATGTGGAACGATGACTGGAACAACCTCGCGCCATCTATAGGCTTTAGCTGGTCGCTTCCGTGGTTTGGAAAGGACAAGACAGTCCTTCGCGCCGGATATGGCTGGACCTATAACGGCAACGCTCTGATCCCCGTCAATGGAAATACCGAACGCATGGGAATTCCTCCGGGCGTGTTCGAGGGTTCCCAGACCGGCGGGATCACCTACACGCAGCCGGGTTATCTCTCGCTCGCGAACATGGCGCTGCCGATACCGCATCAATTTGCTCCGCTTCAGGCCGTGCCGCTGGATGGGCCGCGTGCTGATGCCATCGCCGCGGCTGTCCCAAATCGGGTGGCGCCATACACTCAAAACTTCAACCTGGAGCTTCAGCGGGAGCTTTCGCGAGATCTTACGCTCAGTGTCGGCTATGTGGGGACCAAGTCCACGAGGCTTTGGAACGGTGTTCCGCTCAGCGCGGTGGACATTTTCAACAACGGATTTCTCGATGCGTTCAACACGACGCGGGTCGGCGGTAATGCAAAGCTGTTCGACGACATGCTGAGAGGACTCAATATTCCTGGAGCCGGCGTGGTGAACGGGACGACGGTGACCGGATCAGCGGCGCTGCGCGCATACACTTCGACTCGAGGATTTATTGCCAACGGCAACGTCGGTCAGCTCGCGGACTTCCTGAACCGCAACACGAGCATCACGGGCAAGGGCGGCGGTTTCGTTCGAAACAGCGGGATGTTTCCCGAAAATTTCTTTGTGCCCAATCCGCAGTTCAATACCGTGACGCTACATGGGAATTTGAGTAATTCCACGTACCACGCCTTGCAAGCGCAATTGACGAAACGGCTGTCGCGCGGCTTCACGAGTCAGACGTCGTACACCTGGAGCCGCACTCTGGGCGCGAGCGATGGTGACGAAGTGCTGAACTCCCGGGATCCCAGAAACCGCGCGTTGGACAAGACGCTGCTCAATTACCATCGCACTCACTACTTCACCAGCAACGGAACGTACGAGTTGCCGTTCGGACCCGGACGGAGACTTCTTGGGAATGCTCCGGGAATCGTGCAGCGGTTCGTCGAGCGCTGGCAGTTCGGAGGAATCTTCAGTTGGAGTTCCGGAGTGCCTCTGACGATCACGGCGCCTGTCTCAACGATCACTCAGCTCACCACAGGCACTCCTGCTCTTCCGTTTAACACTCCAACTATTGTGGGAGATTTTCCAAAGAACATCGGGAAGGTTACGAAGCTCCCCAACGCCGTCACTTACTTCCCAGGTCTGCAGCAAATCACGGATCCATCAGCGGCAGGTGTCACGTCGCTGAACGGACTCAGCGGTCAATTCAGTAACAAGGCGATCACCGATTCGCAGGGCCACCTTCTTCTGGTGAATCCCACTCCCGGACAAGTGGGCAGTCTTGGCTTGATGTGGCTCGAAGGGCCGTCACGTCTGGGGTTCGATGCGAACCTCGTCAAGCGGGTGAGGATAACTGAAACCAAGGAGTTCGAATTCCGGGTTGATGCCATCAACGTGTTGAACACTCCGAATTTCGGCTTCAACACGAATCGAGATACACAGAACAACCCGTATCTCATCAATTTGAGCATCAGTTCACCCGACTTCGGACGCTTCACCGATGCGCAGGGGAGCCGAAGATTTACACTGGGTGCTCGTCTGAATTTTTGATCGGATGTATCTATATCAGCCGCGGATTACGCCGATTACACGCATCGGGCGCAACGGGCGTAATCCCCGGCTAATTTTTACTTACCGCGAATTGTGGACGTATAGAAACGAACACAACAAGCTGCGAATAGAAATAAGGCTCCAGCCAGGCCAACCAGCGGTAGATTGCCGGCGGTCTTGGGAAGCGATTCGGGAGCCGCGGGGGCCGGAGTTTCAGCCGGCGCTTCCTTTGGAGCCGCGGGTTGAGCCGCTTCTTCTGGCGCAGGTGCCGGTTTCTCACGCTTAATTGCCGGCGGTTCCGCGACTGGTGGTGATTCCACGATCAGTGGGGGTTGCACCACGGCAGCTATTGGTGTCGGGGGCTCTTTGTGACCAATAATCAGCACCGGATTCTTGGTGAAGGAATGGCCCTCACGGGACTCGAGATGAAGAGGTCCGTACAGGCATTCCAGTTTTCCCCGATCGTAAGGGCGCAAAACACCTGTGACACGAACGTGTTTTCCTTGATCAAATGAGCCTTGTAGCGGAACTACAGATTGAGACATCGGAACCAGGGTGATCACGAGCATGTCGCGGTCACGGAAGAAACCCTCATCTTCAATCGTAAATACTCTATCGGTAAACTGCCTGTGCATCTTCCCGTCCACCGTTATGGTCTTTCCGACATAACCATCCGGATGATCGAACATCTCGTCGAGACGATAAACCACTTCGGTCCGGTCTGGTCCCGTGGCTTCTTCTGCCGGAGTTGTGCCGCACGGAATGGTTTCGTTGCGCTCGCTGGTGCCCGGCTTCTGACGGTTTTCCTGAATTTCTCCCTTCATGGACTCCGCGGGCAACTGACCTTTAACATTTACATCGGGCTGATCGACAGTGGAGTCGGTTACTGGCGGGGGCGGTTGGTGTTGCAGGGCCGCCAATGTGAGTGGAAGACTCAAAATCGCCAGCGCAAAGAAGACTATCCATGGTCGCGGGCGCTGACGGTTAAATTGAATACTCATAATGCTTCCTCCAGAATGCTCTGAATCCTTGCATCTCCATAAGAAGTTGGACGGCGGCAAATCGGATTACCGTTGTCCGGATTAGTACCGGCCAGTGAAAGTAAAACTGCGGGCTAGCTGAACTTTGGAGAAGGAGACGTTACTATTCGGCACGTAAGGACTCGCCGGGATCTACAGCGGATGCGCGCCTGGCTGGAATCCAGGCCGACAGCAGTGCAACGACCGAGAGCAGCACTCCTACCGCCAGAATTGAAACCGGATCAGATGGAGAGAGCTTGTACACGAAGCTTTTCATGAACCGGGCAAATACGAGATAGAACATGGCTCCCAAACCTATTCCCGGCATTGCGATGATCGCGGTTTCTCTGAGGATCATGCTCGTAATGTGAGTTGTTGTCGCGCCCACGGCGATGCGAACTCCAAACTCACGCCGCCGCGCATGAACCGAACACACCAATACGCTATAAATTCCGGCCGCCGTCAGGAAAGCGCTCAGACCGCCGAACAGTCCCAGGATGGTCAAAGCAAGTTTTCGTCGAGCCAGAGACTCGCTGACATACTGCTCCAGTGTCTTCGCATGAGACACGGCTACCTGTGGGTCTGTCCGATGAATGGTCTCTCGAACGGACGCGAGTAACTGCTCGGGCTCTGCGGAGGTTCTGATTAGCAAGGCCATCACCGGGCCGCTGGAAATGAAATAGAACGTAGGCGCAACATCCACATCCAATCCCATCTCGTGCACGTCCCCGACAACGCCAACGATCTCACTCAGGGTCTGCTGTGGATCGAGGACTCCCGTGACGAGCCTCTTCGTCGTCGGATCATCATTAGGGTAATACTGCCGCGCCTATGTTCTTGTTGGTCTCGGGATATTCTTCCGACAACTGGCGCGCGACAGCTTGAATTTCAGTTTGGGCTTCCGATTCAACATCGCCTTAAAACACATACTTCAGAGCGAACAGTATCTGCCTCATATCGTTCGCTGTGGCCGTTATCTTTGCAAACGTCGCAG
>Ga0137403_10007906_pt1 | contig 11934 bp, 5 predicted proteins | sample CZOMad2_1_16fung_FD_122057 | JGI IMG/M metagenome (GOLD analysis project Ga0137403, IMG submission 122057) | Vadose zone soil fungal communities from Angelo Coast Range Reserve, California, USA - CZOMad2_1_16fungal (Hybrid Assembly) | ecosystem: Environmental > Terrestrial > Soil > Vadose zone...
CCCGCCATGTCCTGGTCCGGGTGAAGCCCGCGGCTGTAGGGCGTGTAGAAATTGTCCTTGATGCTCGTGGCCGTCACGCCGACGAAGACGACCTTGTCCTTCACGAGCCGGGGATCGAATTTCCCCCTCAGCAGCGCGGCCAGGTCGATGGACGCGAATTCCGTGTCGCCGGCGTTGAAATCGAGCAGGAACTGGTAGCCACGGGTGTCCACCCGCACGTAGCCCCCGTCGTTGGGCTCCAGCGGTCGGATCGTCGTCCGCCCGAGCCGCAGCAGGCGCGGATCTCGGGGATCGGGCTCGGGAGCGATGCCCTCGGCGCGCAGGTACAGGACGGCCAGGCGGAGCGCGAAGGAGGAAAACGTGGTCGTTCCGTCGTCGAGGAAGAGCAGGCCCCGGCGGACGATGCCGCCCCGATCGACGACGACGTCGTTGAAGCCGACCCGATCGGGGTCGGTGACCGCCGCCGGGGCCCGGACACCGCTTGCGGGCCCCTCGCCGAACTTCATGACGACGACGACGCGAGGATCCGCCTCGAGAATCCGGCGCAGCCTGTCCGTCCCGGGCGGGATGGGCACGTCCCGATAGATGTCGACGCCGATGGCGCGCGGCTCGTGGCGGAGCAGGATCTGCAGCGCCTCGCCCAGCACATAGTCGGGCAGCGGCCAGGTCCCCAGCTCCTGGATGTCAGGCTCGGTCATGGTGACGATCACGATCCGCGGATCGGTGGCGCGGACGAACGGTCGCAAGCGCAGGTACCAGTCGTAGGCGGCGAGCTCGGCGCTCTCGAGGGAGCCGGCGGCGCGCAGGCCGAGCACGCCGGAGCCGACGAGCAGCGAGATGAGGAGCGCGGCGGCGAGGGGAGAGAGAGCTCGACGACGACGCACGGGTGTGCGCCGGTTACAGCCAGTTGTTGATCAAGAGGAAGGGCGCCCAGAAGCCGGGATGATCGTAGCGCGGATTGTCGAGCAACTTCACCTGGGCGCGCTGCAGGGCCACGGCCCGGGACACCGATCGGTCCTCGAGCTGCCGGTAGAACTCGGCGACCAGCTCGGCCGAGACCGGGTCGTTGATGTTCCAGAGCGTCGCCAGGGCGCTCCGCGCGCCGGCCTTGACGGCGAGGCCGGCCAGGCCGAGCGCCGCCCGATCGTCGCCCTCCGCGGTATCACAGGCGCTCAGGGTGAGCAGCTCGAGGGGATTGTCGCGGAACTTGAACAGCCCGATGAACTGCCCCAGCCGATCCATCGTCAGCTTGTCGTCGAAGGCGAGCAGGAAGGTCGATTGCGGGTCGCTGCCGAACTGCCCGTGCGAGGCGATGTGCACGATGGTGAACACCTCGTCCTTGAGCTTCCGCTCGACGTTGACGAGGTTGAAGCTCTCGTCCACGAGCGCGGTCGTCGGGAACATGCCCTTCAGCGACTGCAGCTCGGCGGCAACGTTGGGCAGCGGCGGAAAGCCCTGGACGGCCTTGGTCACGCCCAGGGCCAGCACCCGCGTGTTCTCGCGGTTGAGGGGACGTGGCTCGGTCAGATTGAGTCCGGGCGTCGTGGCCAGAGCATACTTGGCGATCAGGAACCGCTGACCGTCGTGCAGCGCGGCCATGGGAATGGTGCGGAGCGCCCCGTCGGGGACGAAGACGAGCGTGTCGGTCCGCGCGGCCTCGAGGTCCGGCTCCAGGGGTCGGATCAGCCAGTCGTAGAGCTGCTGGGCGTGCGGCAGGAACTCGCGCGTCGTACGCTTTTCGAGCTTGCGGCGAAACTGTCGGACCTCCTGCGTCACGCGCTCGGCGCCCACCGGGACGGTGACGCGCTTGAGGCCGGTGCGCAGGCTCACGAGCAGCTCGGTGCGATCGGGCAGCATGATGGGATAGACGATGACCGCGCGTTGCGCCAGCACGTCGAGCTTGGTCACCTTCGCCAGCGCGAGATCGACGCAGTCGTCGCGGAAGTAGTCCCGGAGCTCGGCCACCTTGAACAGCTCGACGACGTCACGGGCTTCGGTGAGCAACGGCGTGATCGCTTCGCTCCCTGGCCGCGTGGCCGCCTGCTGGAGGAGGAGGTCGACCAGCTCCAGGTAGAGCGGCCCCAGCGTCTCCCGGAACGAGCCGGGGGCCGCTCCGTCGCGAATGAGCTCCGGCCGGATCGACTGAAGCGTCGTCACGGCCCGCCGGTACGCGGCGAGCGCCGCCTCGACGGAGCCGAGCTTTTTCAGCACCCGGCCGCTTTGCCATTGCCACCGGTAGAGCGACTCGGGCGCGCTCACCTGCTGGGCGGCGAACGTGGCCCGCCGCGTGAGCTCGAGCGCTTCGTTGTAGCGCTGCTCCTCTTCGTACAGCGCGCCGAGGTAGCCCAAGGCGTAGGAGACGGTTCGGCGGTCGCCGGCAGACGCCGTGGCGGCCTCGCGCAACGCCGATGCGGCCTTCATGGACAGTGAGTCTCTGGCCTCCGGCAAGGCCCCACGCAGGGCCTCGTAGGCAAGGGCGACGCTGACGAGCGTGAAGCCGACCTCGTGGGAGGCACCCGCCGAGCGAAGGGCACGGACGGCGGCGTCGAGCGACGCCTCGGACTCCGCCGGTCGGCCGGTGCGCTGCAGCGTCGTCGCGGTGTTCGTCAGCGCCCGGGCCGCGAGCGTCGGCCGGCCGGCCTGCTCGGCGAGGGTCGCGCTCTCCCGGTAGGCGGCCAGCGCGTCGGCGTCCCGCTTTTGCGTGACGAGCACGTTGCCGAGATCGTTCAGCAGCGCGGCGGTGAGGCCGCGGTCGCCGCGCTCGCGCGCCAGTCGCAGGCCGCGCTCGAGGTGACGCTCCGCGATCGGGAGCTCCCCGAGCGCCGCGTGGACGTTGCCCAGCCGCGAGAGCACGGAGGCGATGCGCACGGAATCGCCCGAGCGCTCGGCCAGGTCGAGGGCGATGCCGAGCGTCGCGCCCGCCTGGCGGTACCGGCCGAGCGCCGAGTAGGCCTCCGAGAGATGCGTGAGAGCCAGCATCCGCTCACGGGGCTTCCCCTGTCGCTCGTACGCCTCGGCCGCCGCGGTCCAGCTCGCGATGGCATCCTCGAAGCTGCCACGCTTGAACGCCTGCAGGCCCTGGGTGAAGCTCTTGTCGGGCGCAGCCGGCTCCGCCGCGAACACGGGAGAGGCGAACGAGACCACCAGCGCCGCGAGGAGAAAGGGAATCAAGGTAGCGCGATTATGGTGGGGCGATGGCCACTGTCAAGGCCGATTCCAGCTCAGCGGCGGTACCAGGACGGGGGTCTTCCCCGCACAGCGCTCGACGAGAGTCCACACCTGTGGCTCGAGACTGGATCCCCCGAACGCGGTCCGCGCTTCGATCGTCACCGTGCCTTCGTCGCCGCCCTTGAAGCCCAGCTCCAGCACGGGGGTCGGGACCGTGTAGAACAACCCCGCGGGCAGCCGAACGATGCCGAGGATGCTGGCGCTCTTCGTCGCCGGCGAGTCCAGGAACTGGTACCGCACGCTCTGCTCGCCCTGGAGCCGCTCGAAGTGGCTCATGCTGCAGCTGGCGAGAGGCAGATAGCTCCCGGCGACCGTGCCGACGCGGGCGGGCGGCGACTGCCGCAACTCGGCAACGCTGACGCAGCCCGCGAGCACCGGCGCCCACAGCAGCCCCGCCAGCGCGAGTGACCTACCTCGGGCGATAGATCTCCCCTCCGCCCTTCTTGAACTCCTCCGCCTTCTCGCGCAGCCCCTGCGCGAGGGCCACGGTCTCCGCGGCCACGCCCTGCTGCGCGGCGTACTCCCGCACCTCCTGGGTGATCTTCATCGAGCAGAACTTCGGCCCGCACATCGAGCAGAAGTGGGCGACCTTCGCCCCCTCGGCGGGCAGCGTCTCGTCGTGGAACTCGCGCGCCGTCTCCGGGTCGAGCGAGAGGTTGAACTGGTCCTCCCAGCGGAACTCGAAGCGCGCCTTCGACAGCGCGTCGTCCCACTCGCGGGCGCGCGGATGGCCCTTGGCTATATCAGCCGCGTGGGCGGCGATCTTGTAGGCGATCACCCCGTCCTTCACATCCTTACGGTTCGGCAATCCCAGATGTTCTTTCGGCGTCACGTAACACAGCATCGCGGTGCCGAACCAGCCGATCATGGCGGCGCCGATGGCGGAGGTGATGTGGTCGTAGCCGGGGGCGACGTCGGTGGTCAGCGGCCCGAGGGTGTAGAACGGCGCCTCGTGGCAGACCTCGAGCTGACGGTCCATGTTCTCCTTGATCAGGTGCATCGGCACGTGGCCGGGGCCCTCGATCATGACCTGCACGTCGTGCTCCCACGCGACCTTCGTCAGCTCGCCCAGCGTGTCCAGCTCGGCGAACTGCGCCTCGTCGTTGGCGTCGGCGCCCGACCCCGGTCGCAGCCCATCGCCGAGCGAGAACGCGATGTCGTAGGCGGCCATGATCTCGCAGATCTCGCGGAAATGCGTGTAGAGGAAGCTCTCCTGATGGTGCGACAGGCACCATTTGGCCATGATCGAGCCGCCGCGCGAGACGATGCCGGTGACGCGCTTGGCCGTGAGCGGCACGTAGCGCAGCAGGACGCCCGCGTGGATGGTGAAGTAGTCCACGCCCTGCTCGGCCTGCTCGATCAGCGTGTCGCGGTAGAGGTCCCAGGTGAGGTCCTCCGCCTTGCCGCCGACCTTCTCCAGCGCCTGGTAGATCGGCACGGTCCCGATGGGCACCGGGCTGTTGCGCAGGATCCATTCGCGCGTCTCGTGGATGTTCTTGCCGGTGGAGAGATCCATGACCGTGTCGGCGCCCCAGCGGATCGCCCACGTCATCTTCTCCACCTCCTCGTCGATCGACGAGGCCACGGCGGAGTTGCCGATGTTGGCGTTGATCTTCACGAGGAACTTGCGGCCGATGATCATCGGCTCGCTCTCGGGATGATTGATGTTGGCCGGGATGATGGCGCGTCCGCGCGCGACCTCGTCGCGCACGAAGGCCGGCTCCACGCCCTCGCGCAGCGCGATGAACTCCATCTCGGGCGTGAGCTCGCCGCGGCGGGCGTAATGCATCTGCGTCACGACGTTGCCCGGACGGGCGCGGAGGGGCCGGCGCACGCTGGCGAAGCGCACCCCGCCCAGGGTCGGGTCGTCGTCGCGCTGCCGGCGATAGTGCGAGGTCGGCCCGGGCAGCTCCGTGACGTCACCGCGCCCCACCACCCACGGCCCTCGCAGCGGCGCCAGGCCGCGCTTGATGTCGGGGTGCGCGTCGGCATCGGTGTAGGGACCGCTCGTGTCGTAGAGGACGAGCGGCGGCTCGCCGCCGGAGAGCGCGACTTCGCGCATGGGCACCCGGAGGTCGGAACGCGAGCCGGTGAGGTAGATCTTGCGTGAGCGGGACATCGTGGCCTCCCTTCGCTGGTATTACCCAGGTCAGGTTCATGCGGTCGGCGGTTAACGGCCGCCCTCTCAGCCCGGTTCTCCCGAGCTCCCGCGTTGGTTGACGACGGATAGGCTACGCCGGGCTGCCAGACGGGTCAAGGGAGCGGGGGAGACGAAGAATGTCGCCCACGGGCGACGTTGCCTCTACCATGCTCGGAACAATCGTTCCGCACACCGCATTGACCGGGGGGTCGAGCGACTCCAAGGAGCCCAGCATGCGCGCACTGGTCACCATGGCCGCCGGGGCCACTCTCGCGATCTTCACCGCGTTCGCCGGCACCGTCCACGCCGTCGAGTACGACTTCGTGTCCGTCGACGCCAGCGGGGGAAGCCTCTCCCAGTTCACGCGCACCCTGCCGAGCGTGAACGCCTCGGGCGCGACGGCATTCGCCGCGCCCGTCTACAATGCGGTCTCCAACCGCGACGACTACGTCGTCTTCCGGAGCGACGGCGCCCAGCTCACCGCCGTACTCAACCTCACCGATGCGCTCGGTCCCGGCACGCCGTCGTCGGTCGTGATCAACGACGCCGGCGCCATCGCCGTGAGCTACCCCGCGGGCACCGGGGCCGTCATCCTGCGAATCGCCGCCGACGGCTCGTTCAGCGCGCTCGCGCGCGCCGACCTCCTCGGGCCGGGGCCGTATCTCGCGTTCGCGCCGGAAATCTCCATGAACCAGGCGGGCCAGGTCGCGGTTCTCGTGACCAACCAGGATGCGACGTTCTCCATCGTACGGCTCGACGACAGCGGTGCCGTCGAGATCGCACGCAGCTCTCCCGCGCTGCTCGCTTTCAGCGCGCCGACGCTCAACGACTCCGGGGTGGCTGCCTTCAAGGCGCAGGTCCCCGCGACGGGCACGATCGGCGTCTATACGGGTTCGGGCGGAGCCCTGACCAACGAAGGGGCGATCGCCCCATGCGACCGGGTGTCCGGCGCCGCCCCTATCATTGACAATGCCGGTTTCGTACTGAGCGACTGCGGCGCCCCGCTGTTGTTCCGGGCTCGCGGCGGCAGCGCCACCGTGCTCGTCGCCGGCAGCGAGGATCCGATGCTCGGCCGACTGGCGTCGAGCTATAGCGTCAACGGCCGCGGTCGGCCCGCGTTCGTCGCCGGGCCGGCAGGCGAATCGGCGGACGTGGGACTCTTCACCGGCAACGATCCGGTGCGCGACAAGGTCGCGCGGACGGGCGATGTGCTGTTCGGTCTTGACGTCCGGGACCTGCGCGTGGGGCAGCGCGCCATCAACGACGGCGGCCGGATCGCGTTCCTGCTGCAGGTCGGCGCCGGTGACACGGAGACCAGCCACGTCGTCCTGGCCACGCCGCGCCTGGGACCTCAGACGATCGCGTTCCCGGGACTGGCCGACCAGGCGTTTGGTGCGGCGCCCGTCGGCGTGACGGCGACCGCGACCTCGGGCCTTGCGGTGACGTTCGCCGCCAGCGGCGCGTGCTCGGTGGCCGATGGCTCGGTGACGCTCCTCCGCGCCGGCGCGTGCGACATCACAGCGTCACAGAGCGGTGACGCGACGTACCTGCCGGCCGCCGACGTCTCGCAGACGTTCACCATTCGTCGCGCCACCCAGGCCATCACCTTCGCCCTGCTCGTCGACCAGATCTTCGGGAACCCGCCCACCGTCGTCGCGGCCTCCGCCTCGTCCGGGCTGCCCGTGAACCTCTCGGCCGCCGGCGCCTGCGCCGTCGCCGGCAGCCTCGTGACGTTCGCGGCCGCGGGCGCGTGCACGGTCGTGGCCTCCCAGGCCGGCAACGCTGACTACGAGCCGGCTGCCAACGTCTCGCGCGTGCTGTCCGTCGCGCGCGCCGGCCAGACCATCGACTTCGCGATGCTGCCGGACCGCACGTTCGGCGATCTGCCGTTCGCCGTGAGCGCGGCCGCGTCCTCGGGGCTGGCGGTCAGCCTCACCGCCGGCGGCAACTGCACCATCGCCGGCGGCGTGCTGACACCGGGCGGCGGCGGCTCATGCACGGTGACCGCATCCCAGGCGGGCAACGCGGACTACGAGCCGGCGGCCGATGTCGCGCGCGCCTTCGGCGTGGCGCGCGCCGGCCAGACCATCACCTTCGCGCCGCCGCCAGGCCGCACGTTCGGCGATCCGCCGTTCGCCGTGACGGCCACCGCGTCCTCGGGACTTCCGGTGAGCTTCCGTGCGACCGGCAACTGCGTGCTCGCCGCCGGCGCGCTGACGATCACCGGCGCGGGCAGCTGCGCAGTCACGGTCTCGCAGCCCGGTGACGCCAATTACCTCCCGGCGTCCGACGTGACCCAGACCGTGGCCATCGCCAGGACCGCGCAGACCATCACGTTCGGCCCGGTCCCCAACCGCCGGCTCGCCGACCCGCCGTTCGCCGTGTCGGCGACCGCGTCGTCGACGCTGCCGGTCGCACTCACGGCGACGGGCACGTGCTCCGTCGAGGCAACCATGGTCAGCGTGACCGGCGCCGGCGTGTGCACCGTCACCGCCTCCCAGGCCGGGAACGCCGATTTCGATCCGGCGCCGCCGGTGGTGCGCTCCCTCCAGATCTCGGGCGTGATTCTCGAAGCGCACTTCGACGTCGGGTCCGAAGGCTTCAGCTACGTCGACGACGCGTTTCGCGGCAGCCACCAGGCGGGTTACGCGAGCGGGGTCTGGCTTGCGACCGGCGGGTTCCGGGGCGGTGCGCTGAGAGTCAACCTCGGCGGGATCGACAACAACACGATCACCGGGATGTCGGGCGGCTGGCGGACGACGTTCAGCCTGAGCGCTCCCACGAAGGTCACGCTCTCCGTGCGCGGCAACCTCACGCAGTCGCCGTACTACGAGGCCGACGAGAAGAGCGAGCTGCTGGTCAGCGTCGACGGCGTGCTCGTCGGCGGCGCGCCCAACGATTTCCTCGCCCAGCTCGTCGGCGACGGCAACAGCGGCGCCTCCATCAGCACGGGCTGGCGGCTCTATTCGGTCAATCTCGGGACGCTGAGCACGGGAGCACACACCCTGGTCATCGGCGGCTACAACAGCAAGAAGACGGAAGCGGGCGAGTCCACCACCGTGCTCGTCGACGACGTGCTGGTGATGGAGGCCGGCTCGGGCGCCCGGGCGGCGGTGGCAAGCCTGGATCTCGACCGGTTCAAGGAGAACATTCGGATCCTCGCCGGCTCCGGGGATCGCACCCAGGGCAGCGCCAGCTACAACAACGCCGCCACCTGGCTGGAAGGTCAGCTGCGGGCGTCCGGCTACACGGTCGAGCATCACGCGTACACGTACCTGGGCCAGCCGCGTACCAGCATCTACGTCACCAAGGTGGGGACGCTCTTTCCCGACCAGATGTACATCGTCTCCGCCCACCTGGATGGCCGCGGCGGCGGCGGCGCCGCCAACGACGATGCGTCCGGCTGCTCGCTCGTCCTCGAGGCGGCCCGTGCGTTGGCGAATCTGCAGACGGCCGTCTCCGTCCGCTTCATCTTCTGGAACAACGAGGAGACCGGCCTCAATGGAAGTACCGCCTACGTGAACACGCGTGCCAGCCTCCAGGGCGCGGAGAGTCCGGTGGGCTCGGGCGTCTATCCAGAGCCCAAGTGGCTCGGGATGATCCAGCACGACCAGATCCTGTACGACCACGGGTTGCCGCCGCAGCCGGATCAGATCCCCGCCGCCGACATCGACGTCGAGTACCAGGCGTCGTCGACGTACGCGACGGCATCGCTGCAGCTGGCCACCGCGCTGCGCACGGGGAACCAGAGCTATTCGACTCAGTACCCCGCGCAGATCGGCTCGAACATGAACTACACCGATTCGGTGCCGTTCCAGAACTACACGGCGACGGTGAGCGTCCGCGACAACCAACGCGTCGCCGAGATCGGCAATGGCTCGAATCCGACCTGGCATCAGCCGACCGACCTCTATACGTACTTTTCCGAGGCGGACTTCCGTCTCGGGTTCAACGCGGTGCAGATGACGCTGGGGACGGTGGCCGAGCTGGCGGGCGCGAACGTGCCCTGAGCAACCGGCGCGTCGGCCACGCGAGCATCACGGCGTGCCGCCGCCCTTCGCTCAGGTGCCGGAGACGGCGCCCGAGACGAGCCCGCTCACCAGATAGCGCTTGAAGACGTAGTAGAGGACCACGGGCGGGATCGAGTACACGGTGGAGACGGCCATGAGCAGGTTCCAGGGCGCGTTGTCCGTCGTGAGGAAGTTGCCCATGGCCACGGGCAGCGTGATGCGCGGCTCGCCGGTGAGGAGCAGCAGCGCATAGAGGTACTCGTTCCAGGCGTAGAGGAAGGCGTAGGTGCCGATCGCGATGAGCGGTGGCCGGATCAGCGGCAGGTACAGGTGGACGAAGGTGGCGAGCACGCCGGCCCCGTCGATGGCGCCCGCCTCCTCGATCTCCGGCGGCAGCGAGCGCGCGTAATCCGAGAGCACCCACAGCGCGTACGGCGAGGCGAACGTCACCATGGCCAGCACGACCGCCAGCTTGGTGTCGATGAGGTCGTAATCGGCCATCATCCGGAAGAACGGAATGGACAGGAACGACGACGGGATCACGTAGGTGAAGAGCGTGAGCCCCGACACCCAGCGCCGGAAGCGGAAGTTGATGCGCGCCATCGCGAACGAGCCCAGCGCGGCGATGGCGGCCACCACGACCATCGCCCACGCGGCGATCACGAGGCTGTTGCCGATCTGGTGCCAGAAGTAGCGCACGAACGGGTTGTCCTGGCCCATCGTGTAGACGTAGTTCCGGATCGTGGGGTGCTCGACGTAGAGGCCCGGCTTGAAGAGATCGTTGGTCGGCGTGAACGAGAGCAGCAGCATGTAGTAGACGGGGAACAGGGTCCAGAGCAGCATGACGACGGCGATAATGCTCAGCCAGACCTGCAGGCTCCGCGAGTGCTTGGAGCGGTTCATATCTTGACCCACCGCAGCAGCATGGCGATGAAGCCCAGCGTCGCCGGCAGCGCCACCGCGAAGGTGGCCATGCCCCACTCCAGCCGGCCCATGGTGAACGTGTAGCGGTAGGCGAGCGTGGCCAGCACGTGCGTGGAGTCGCCGGGCGCGCCGCCCGTCATCAGCCACGGCACCGTGAAGTCGCCGAGCGTGAAGACCATCGAGAGCAGCGTGCAGATCAGGTAGAGGTTGCGCAGCAGCGGAAACGTCACGTGCCAGAAGTTCTGCACGCCCGAGGCGCCGTCGATGGCCGCCGCCTCGTACAGTTCGTTGGGGATGGCGCGCCGTCCGGCGAGGAAGATGATGGTCCAGAACGGCAGGTACTTCCAGATGTGGAACACCATCACCGCCCCCAGCGCCGTCCAGTACTGCGCGAGCCACGGCACCGAGGGCAGGCCGAGCAGCGTCAGCAGGTGGTTGAAGATGCCCCACTGCGAGTTGAGCATCCAGCGGAAGGACAGGATGCCGGGCAGGGCGGGGATCGCCCACGGGATGAGGAAGAGCGCGGCCAGCAGGCGGATCCAGCGAAACGGGTAGTCGAGGATCCCCGAGAGCAGGACCGCGAGCACGAGCTTCACGTTGACGGCGACGCCCACGTACCAGAGCGTGTTGACGACCGTCTGCCGGAAGATCGGATCGGAGAACAGCGCGCGGTAGGCGTCGGCGTCCAGCGCGAACCAGACGCCCATGACCATCGGGTAGATCACGAACGCCGCGAAGAGGAACAGCAGCGGCGCCGTGAACAGGAAGCCGTGGAAGGTGCGCGAGCGGAAGAGCCGCCCGCGCACCGTCGTCGTCATCGGGCCGTTACTTGAAGGTCGTGAAGATGGTCTTGACGCGCTCGATGCCCTCGTCGGCCGCCTTCTCGGCGGGCCACTTGTCGATGGCGATGCGCGCCATGGCCTTGCCCCACACGTTCTCGTCGTAGACCTGCGAGAAGGCGGGGTGCTTCCAGTGGTCGAACACCTTGTTCTCGCGGTCGAGGAAGATCGTGGTGGCCACCGGCACGTGCAAATCTTTTTGACCCTTGGGGCCCTTGTGGCCCGTGCGCCAGAACGGGTCGTCGGCCACGTCCTTGAAGGCCGGGAACCAGCGGCCGTTGGCGGCCTTGATGTACTCGGAGAAGCGCTCCTTCTCGACCACGAACTTGATGAAGTCCTTGGCCAGCTTTGGATTTTTGCTGTCCTGGGGGATGATGATCGTCTTCACGGCCGAGAGGTAGCGGGCCTTCTTGCCGTCGGGGCCGTCCGGCCACTCGATGGTTGCCATGTTGTCGAAGTAGTTCTTCTTCTCGGGATCTTCCTTGTTGAAGAACTGCGCGGCGGGGATCGACTGCGACGGGTTCGGGGTCATGACGATGAGCCGGCTGTGGAAGCCCGCGTTGTTGTCCCCGTCCGTCCAGTTGGTCGCGTCCGGCGGCACGTAGCCCGAGGTGAACATCTCGCCGAACCACTTGAGCGTCTCGGTGATGGCCTTCTTGTTCTTCGCCTGGTCGGCGACCACCTTGCCCTCGGCGTCGATGACCTCACCGTGGTGCGAGAGCAGGGCCATGTCGAAGTTGTAGAGCGTGTCGCTGGCGCGCGTCGACTCCGTCATCCCGATGCCGTAGAGCTT
>Ga0137403_10007907_pt1 | contig 11933 bp, 17 predicted proteins | sample CZOMad2_1_16fung_FD_122057 | JGI IMG/M metagenome (GOLD analysis project Ga0137403, IMG submission 122057) | Vadose zone soil fungal communities from Angelo Coast Range Reserve, California, USA - CZOMad2_1_16fungal (Hybrid Assembly) | ecosystem: Environmental > Terrestrial > Soil > Vadose zone...
GTCTTGGAAAAGGCACCGCTAGCAAAGCGCTGGGTCGAATGGGAGCACCGAGCCGAACTTAGTCGTTTGGTTTACGAACCAGGACAAGATCGTATCTACAACAACTCGTGGAACACCTGGAACGATTGGGGTGTGGTACCCAAGAAAGGACCGGTGGGACCTTGGACATGGATGTTGGATTTTCTTTTCAAGGGTGACGACAAGACGCGCAGGTACTTCGAGCAATGGTGTGCGTACCCGATCGTACACCCTGGTGCCAAGCTGCGAACAGCAGTAGTTCTCTGGTCTCGTGTCAAATGGCTTGGTAAGAGTACCATGGCGTTGACTCTCTCAAAGATCTATGGCGAAAATGCGGCGTTCGTGGATTCTAAGCAGCTGAAGGGGTCGTTCAACACCTGGGCGAAGAACAGGCAGCTGGTTGTCGGTGAAGAGATCATCGCTGGCAAGGACAAGATAGACGCAGACTATTTGAAGTATATCATCACTCACCCGACGTTCACCATCCAAGCCAAGTACAAGGACGAGTATACGATCACTAACCACACCAACTTTCTGTTTCTTTCCAACAACCCCGACGCTGTACTGTTGGAAGATGGCGACAAGCGGTATCTGGTGCATGGGATCCGACACACGACGCCGGCGCCCAAGGAAAAGTACGACTGGTACGGGAAGTGGATGAACAGTGACGGCCCATCGCACCTCATGTATCACCTCCAGCACGACGTGAGCATGCGCGGGTTCGACCCGTACGCGCCGGCACCAGAGACGATAAGTAAACAAGAGATGATCTCAATGGGCAAGTCCAACGCCGGCTTTTGGGTGCAGAGATTGCAGGAGGACCCGACGAGAGCACTTCAGTCGCTCGGCGAGAAAGTTGCTCAAGGTTGTGACCTGTTCACGCCGGAGCAGCTTTACCATGCATTCGATCCGCAAGACAAGCATCTGGCTAGGACTGGCGGCGCCGCTAGCCTGGGCAAGCACCTGGCAAGTGGGGGCTTCCGGCAGGTCAACGGAGCCATCCCGATGTTGACGGCGACCGGGATACACAGGCTGTACGCGGTACGCAATCAAGACAAGTGGGAGCAGGTGCCGCGACGCGAGGTCAGGGAGCACTACGACAGCTTCTTCTCGCCAAAGACGGCTGGAGAGGTTAAATGAGTGAAGCAGAAGCTTGGGCTGAGCACGCCTATCTGAGATCGTGTACGTCGTGCAGTCACGCGACGTGCCACTCGTACACGGTGGAAGAGGCTTTGCTTATGTGCGTATTCTATATCTGGGTTGAGGAGTACGGTCCGGGGTGGGAAGGAGCGATCGAATGAAAGCATTCAAGCGCTGGTGGCAGATCATACAATGTGCGTTTAGGTTCCACGACTACGAATATTTCGTTGTGGGACCGCTGAGTGCCGTGAAGACTTGTACTCGTTGCTCACACTCAGAAAGAGTGCTTCTATGATCTGGAAGTTCAAGCAGATCAAACCGATGAAGGCACGTGGTGTTTTTAAAGACTCCATGTGGTCTGATCCAAATTATCTTGCCGAAGAGAAGTACGATGGTGACAGGAGGATCGCTCAGTTCTGCGCGTCTGGTCTGGTTAGATACACCGGTACGCGCGAGTCCGTGGACGGCTCTGGGTTCGTGGAGAAGACAGAGAACCTGCCGCACCTGATGGAAGCTCGCAACCAAGCCAGAAACGGCCATGCACCAAGATACACGCTGGAGGGTACTGTACTCGATGGTGAGATGATTCCGCCGCATGGCACCAAGATCGTTGGTGGTGGTTCAAAGTACGTCACCAGCATCATGGGAAGCTTGCCCAGTGAGGCGCTACGCAAGCAGCGCGAGCGTGGGTACTTGTGCTACGTGGTGTTTGATTGTTTATGGCACAAAGGCCTGGATCTCAGTAGGTCACCACTGATGACAAGGAGAGACCATGCGCGACAGGCAATTGAGGAGTGGGGAAACTCCTACGTCAGTCTGGCTGCTCAGGACCGTGGTGTTGACAAACGTATATTTTATGATCGAATCGTACGAGATGGTGGCGAAGGTGTGGTCCTCAAGCACGTCTCTGGTCGGTACGGTGACCAGAATACTTGGATCAAGGTCAAGGCAGAGGCGACCGCAGACGTGGTGGTGATGGGGTTTGAGCCAGGGAAAGGCAAGTATGAGGGAGTGATAGGAGCGATCAGGTTTGGGCAATATCGTTATAGGTGTGGGAAGCTGACACTTGATCTCGTCGGTACTTGCTCAGGCTTTGATGATGCCCTGCGACGCCTGTTGACGGCGAATGGGAAGCGGTTTGTTGGAAGAGTGCTTGAGATAAGGCATAACGGTCGCGAACCCACCGGTGCGTTCAGGCACCCGAGATTTAGCCGGTGGCGTGAGGACAAGGACCCCTATGATTGCACTTGGAACTTGGAGGAGTCATGAACGACATACAAGTATTGGAAGCGACTCGGCAGCACCGCGAGTATTGGCCAGCTGGTTGCGGGATAGAACGCTGCGACGTGTGTGCCACTATTATGAGCAAGTCAGAAGGCCGCAAGGACGACTTCGGCAAGACCAGGTTTGATCTTCTGCCGTGGGCAGCCTTGGAGCAAGTAGCCAAGGTGCTCACCAAAGGCGCGGAGAAGTACGCCCCGGAGAACTGGCGCAAGGTGGACGGCTGGCGTTGGCGTTACTTCAGGGCAGCGATCGGTCACTTGGCCAAGTGGCGCGCAGGTGAAAAGCTGGACCCGGAGTGGGGTTTGCCACACCTGGCGCACGCGGCCTGCTGCATACTCTTCATGATCGAATTAGATTCTTGATCCGTAACCCTGAACATGTGTGCAGCTTGACGAGATTTAACTAATCTAGTAGATTTAGTTTCAGGAGGTGATCATATGGCAACGAAAACAAAAGCAAGGCGACCACGGATGTCAGAGGAACAAGTCAAGGCGTACCTGAAGCACTACGCGAAGGAGCACGACCTGAAGGGCAAGGAGTTCGACCACGCGGTCAAGCACTGCGCGGCCACCCGTTGGGCGGCGCTGGAGCGCTGGAGCAAGGGCCACCCACCCAAGGCCAAGCGGGCTGCCAAGGCCAAGAAAGGACCGCACAAGAAGGCCGCGTAGCGGCCTGGACGGGACGCACCGGGCCGGTGTACTCTGCCGGCCCTCTTCGCACTTGGATACTGAGACCGTGGAGAATTACAATGGCACTGAAACTACCAAAAGCATGGCAACCTGCCGTGCTTCCAAAAAAGATCGGCGATTGCATCGACGTGGCTCTCAAGGCCCGCGCCGAGCGGCGTGAGCTCCAGGAGCACATGGACGCTCTGGAGAAAGAGGAGAAGCGCGTCAAAGAACACATCATACAAACCTTCGACAAGGCCGAGATCGAAGGAGCCAAGGGTAAGCTGGGCAGCGCGACTATTGTCAGGAAAACAGTTCCCAAGGTCAAGGACAAAGAGGCCTTCGGTAAGTGGGTCGCCAAGCACAAGGCTTGGGACCTGCTCTATGGCAAGGCTGTAGAGGAAGCCTGCAATCTTCGCTGGGAAGAAGGCTTGGCGATCGACGGCGTGGACAAGTTTGATACGGCTAACGTAGTCCTCAAGGAGACATAGCACATGGCAAAGAGAGAGACGGCGATCGCAGCACCGAGAGTCGAGGAACCGTGGGAGCAGAAGCTCAGAGAGCAGGCCAAGGGTGACAAGGCGAAGTTCACTACCGGCGTCGCGCGCATCACGGTGGACGTGGACAAGCACGGCGACCTGACCTTCGTGGCCGACGGCAACCATATCGGCCAGGAGATCATCGTCGCGGGCATCGAGACCGCCTGGTCAAAGCAGTACTACGCGCAGCCGTACCAGAAGGGCCAGTCGGCGACGCCCGACTGCTATGCGCTGGGGTCGGAGGAGAAGGGTCTCTTCGCCCACGCCAACTCACCCGACAAGCAAAACCTCATGGCCGACGGTACCAGCCCGTGCGACGGGTGCAAGCACAACAGGTTCTACACGGCTCGCGTCGGCAAGGGTAAGATGTGCAGCGACAAGCCTCGTCTGGCGGTGGTCTTGTTTCATGACATCGAGGGGAAGGACGAGAAGGCGGTTCGGAAGGCGAGCGTGTACCAACTCGACATCCCGTCCGCCAGCATTGGCAACTTCAGCGGGTACCTCGGGACGCTGCCTGACCTGACGCCGCATAATAATTTTAGAGAAGCGTTCACCAAGGTCCGTGTTCAGATGCGTCCAGGAGCCAAGGGTCATGAGATCAAGTTCGAGTTCGCGGGTCTGGTGCCGGCCGTGGCCATGCCGGTGATACTCGCGCGAGGTCAGACGGCCTACGAGCAGATAACGCAGCCCTTCCCGATCTTGGAGATGGCACAAGAAGTAGCCAATGAGAAGCCTGTGAAGGGGCAGGAAACCAACAAGAAAGGCAGGAGGTAACATGAAATACCTGATCGCACTGATGCTAGCAGCATTTCCTTCGTTCGCGAACATCGTGGACAGCACGTACACCGTCATACCGCCGGTAACAGGCAGCCAGTGTCCGGCCATCCAACCAGATCTGCCTCCTGGGTACAACTGCTACTACGTCGCTCTTGGTGGGTTTACTGACACCTACCAGTTCACCGCGCCCGTCGACGCGCTCTACTCATTCGCTGTCAACGGCAATCACTGGCGCAGGTACGTCAGCAGCGGGCGTGCGCACGCCTGGTACACGGAGGACCTGACGATCGTCGACGCGGTGGTCGTCGACACGGCGGGAAACGTTGTGCTACAGCTTGCGTTCACCGGTTACGTCCTTGTAGGATTCAGTACGCAGGATGCCTGGTCGGGGCTAGTTCAGCTTCCACCCGGCGACTATTCGCTGCTAATTACGGCCACGGTGGGCGGCAATCGGCCAGGGTTTTACGGCTACGACATTCACGACCCGACTCCGATCATCGTAGATTGAAAGTTCGGCCGGGGTGCCGGAAAGGCTCGGGCTTGGAACGGCCGAGTACCTAATCCGGCATCCCGGCTGATTCATTGGAGAGACCATGCACGACCTCACACTTGCCGCCGTGTTCTTTGGTGGAATGCTCTTTGGATTTTTCTTGGCAGCAGACTGCTTGATGAGAGGACGCAAGAGATGACACAAGCAATCCTTGATTTTGAGAGTGAAGCGATAGAGCCTCGATCGTCTGGCAGGTATCCACCCAAGCCGGTTGGGTTGGCGTTCTCACTGGCAAACAGGCCCCTGATTTACTGCGCGTGGGGTCACGCTAGTGAGAACGGCGTGTATGAGATCCGACGAGGTAAGGTCGTGCGCGACACGTTCACGGACCCAAAGCACATGGCGACGCTGGCGCTCCGTGATTCCAGGAGGTGCGACAGCATACTCGGTCACAACATATCCAAGTTCGACTGTGACCTTTCCGAGACGCACATGGGCGTCAAGCTGCCGTCACATAAGATAGACGACAGCCTATTCACCAGGTTCCTGGTGGACCCGCATGCGCCGGACCTCAAGCTCAAGAACAGCGCCGAGAGGGTCTTAGGTGAGCCGCCGGAAGAACAGGACGCCGTGTTCGAGTGGCTGCACGCACACGGCTTTATCCAAAAAAGAACAGAGAATGGCAAGATCAAATACCAGAAGGACGCTGGTGCGTACATATCCAAAGCCCCTGGGTCCCTGGTAGCTGCGTATGCGATAGGCGACCTTACGCGCTCCAAGGACCTGTTCGACCACGACATAAAGATCGTGAAGCGCGACGGCATGCTTGACGCGTATAAGCTTGAGCAGCAAGTGGCGCCGATCCTCCTAGAGAACGAGCGGCAAGGGATGCGCGTGGACGTTGAAAGACTTGAGAAAGATCTACCTATATATGAAAAGGCGCTGCTCAAAGTAGATTCATGGTTGCGCAAGAAGCTCCGAGCGCCGGCTAGCTTGAATCTGGACAGCGACGCGGAAGTTGGTTCTTACCTCAAGAAGTCTGGTCAAGTCAAGATCTTTCCAAAGACGCCAACAGGGAGAGACTCTCTGAGTAAGAAGAACTTGCGAGCTAGTTTCTTTTCTGATCGCGATGTGCATCGTGCGCTGTGCTATAGAAATATCTTGGCTTATGTGCTTGGCAATAACATCAGGCCTTGGGTTCAAGAAAATATCAAGAGCTACACATATACGATCTGGAACCAAGTCAGGTCAGACAAGGATCGTGGTGGTGCACGTTCAGGCAGGATCACGTGCAGCAAGTTTGGAAACATCATCAAGAACCCGACTTCAGGAAAGAACCCTGATTATGTCAAAGCCGACGACGCGCGAGTGCGCAAGCTGTTAGATTTACCTGAGCTGCCATTAGCTCGCAAGTATTGCTTACCTGATCCTGGTGACTTGTTCGTTCACCGTGATTGGAACCAACAAGAATTGCGAGTGACCGCTCACTTCGAGGAGGGCAAGCTTGCGGCCGAGTACGTAGCTGACCCTTCGGTTGACATCCATGGCAGAGTACAGGGCTGGATGCACGCCTTGACCCCCGCTCGCTATGACAGGGAGCCTGTCAAGACAGCCGACTTCCTGGCGTTCTACGGCGGCGGTTGGCGTGCGCTGGCGGCTCAGACTGGCATGCCAGAAGCCTCCGCTCAGGAGTTCATGCGCATCTGGAAGCAGGCCATGCCCGACGTGGTGGCCCTACAGCGGCGCCTGATGGCCATGTACCAGCGAGGCCAGCCGGTGCGGACCATCGGTGGCCGACTCTACCATTGCAAGCCTCCCGGCGTGGCGCAACGGGGGACCAACAAGGGTCAGTGGATGACGTTCGAGTATACGGCGTTGAACTACTTGATTCAGCCGTCTGGAGCAGATCTGCTCAAGATGGCGGTTGTCGCGTACGCCAAGCATCCAAAGCGTCGAGGACGGATGTTGTCAGTAGTACATGATGAGATCAACTCAAGTGCGCCGAAGAAGTTAGCTAAGCAAGAAAATAAGATCTTGGAAGAAGTCATGCATGCTTTCAAGTTGGACGTTCCTTGGAAGTCTGATGGCGACGAGCGTGTTAACTGGGGAGAGAAGTAATGGAACTAACAGATCAGGAAGTGAAAGTCCTGAGAGATTTCCTTTGGAAGTTCAACTACGCACTGGCTGCCTTCTTTCGTGAGTGTCCAAGACCATCACCAAATGAGGAATATGCACCTCGAATGAAGCGTGAGGATGTTGTTAGATTCTTGTCCAAGTTCAATTTGGAGTGGGTACTATGATAAAGCTGACACCTATTAACCTATGTGATCTTTACTCCGAAGCATTCAACCGAGGTATCACCATGGGTCGAGCGCAAGCGGAGGTTCGCGCGCATGAGAGCACACAGGCTTTGCTAGCTGAGAACGACAGGCTTAAGAGCGAGTTGAGTCGAGCAGAGACGCGCGTCATGGCTGAGGAACAGAAGGACAGCTTCCTAGATGTGCGTGCGGAGAGGCTCAGAATCAAGACATCGATCGAGGCTTACTGTGAGCGAGTGTGGGCAAATGATGGTGGTGTTCATGCGCGGGAATTGCTCTTTGCTCTCGCATTGGGAGGCGTAGAATGAACCTAAAGATTCTAACATGGACGCCTTCCAGATTTGCAAAGTGGAAAGAGTGTCCGGCCAAGGTCAAGTATGAGGATCTCCTGAAGATGTGCCCTGTTTGTTTCAAAGGCCGTGTCTCCGGCGGCTACGACGGCGAGCCGGTGGTGTGCGACACGTGCTCAGAGCCGCAGCCCGAGCGGGAAGCGATGGACCGTGGAAGCGCCTTGGACACCGCGTTGACAATGACACTGGAGGGTTCCGACGCGGTGGACGAGATGCGCTACAAGGAGGCGACGCGTCATCCAAAGATCGCCAAGCTCGCCAAGAAGCTCCGGAAGGCCAAGGGCGTCACCGTACAAGAGTCCATCGTCCTGGGGCTAGGCTGGAAGCGGGTGAGCCAGTTCACTAAGAACGCCTGGGCCAGGTTGAAGTTAGATGTCCTGCACCTGACCCCCAAGGTCGCACATGTGATAGATTGGAAATCGGGAAATATCGACAAGAACAAAGGTGAGATCCGAGAGAAGGCTGAATATCATGACAGCATGCGGGCGTACCAGATGGCGGTTCTTTCATGCTATCCGCAAGCGGCAGCGTCAGCGACGATGGCGTTCCTGGACGCGCCACCGAAGCTAGAAATACCGTTCAAGACGCTGCCGGTGCTCAAGAGGAAAGATCTTGAAGTGGCCAAGAAAGATTGGGAGAACAAGATAGCGCCGATGCTTGCTGATACGATCTTCGCACCGAGGCCTGGGTACTATTGTACCTGGTGCCCCTTCTCGAAGGACAAGGGTGGACCATGCCCACACAGTGGACAGCAGAGGAGATAGTATGTCTTGGTTTATCTTTGTGTTACAACTGATCTTTATTGGCTTCGTGATTCATGGTTACTGGCAAGTTTTGCGAGACAAAAAATGAGCGACGTTAAACCACCAGATCCAAAACCTGTTGTTACAATAGACGTGCAGTACTCTCACCACGGAGAGCGCTGGTACAGCTACACGTTCAAGGTCGAGAAGTTTTTGAAACCACTTATTGTCTACGGTGCCACGCAGCAGGAGGCCGAGGACCACATGCACGTTGAGCTAAGAGCCCTGTACGGTGCGTTCAACTACTCGGTTCGGGTGACCAATGGGTAGGAGAGGACCTGAGGGCAGTGTACAGGATGGCGTCATAAGATACGCTCGTGAGAAGCACAACGCCCTATGCGTGAAGAACGAGGCTGGGCGTTACTTCATTGGCGGCTTCTTGGATTATACGATCTACCCAGACAAGAAGCGCAAGAAGACCGCTAGAGTATTCGTGATCGAGTTCAAGGCGCCTGGAGGTGATATGACTCCGAAGCAGAAGTATCACCAGGACCAGCTTGAGCAGCGAGGTCACCCAGCTTACCTGGTTGACAATGTTGCCAGAGGGCGTATGATAGTGGACCAAGAATGTTCTTAATCTAAAGGAGAGATCGTGAAGTTGACACCGCACAAGTTCCAACTCAAGTGCGCCGAGTTCGGCGTGCGCGAGGCCTGCGCCGGTTTCTTTCTGGACCCTGGCCTGGGCAAGACCGTCATCATGTACATGATCTTCAGCGCGCTCAAGAAGATACGTATCGTCAAGCGCATGCTGGTAGTCACGCCGCTCAGGCCAATGTACCTCACCTGGCCAGCGGAGGCGGCTAAGTGGGATAGTTTCAAAAATCTAAAGATCGGCATCTTGCACGGACCAACGAAGAGCAGCGTCCTGCTGGACGAGTCTATAGATATCCACGTGATAAATCCGGAGGGTCTCAAGTGGCTGTCAAGAACTCTCGAAGGACTTGACACCGATCCGTCAAGCATCTGGGACATCCTCTGCGTGGACGAGTCCACCAAGTTCAAACACACCGACACCGATCGCTTCAGACTGCTCAAGCCCATGCTGGAGAACTTTGGACGACGGTATATACTTACCGGTTCACCGGCCCCGAATGGCTTGTTAGACTTGTTCGGACAAGTGTATATTCTGGACGGCGGAGCAGCACTCGGTAAGTACATCACCTGGTATAGGTCAAGCTATTTTGATCAAGATTACAACGGCTTCGGGTACACACCGAAGTACAACGCAGAGGCGAGGATCTATGAAAAACTCAAGCCACTTGTCATACGCATGTCTCAAGAAGATTATCTTGAAATGCCTCCGTTGGTCGGTGCCTGCGGGTACGGAGAGCCGCTTGTGCGACAGGTTGAGCTACCAGAAGATGCTCGCAAGGTCTACGACAAGATGGAAAGATATCTCATCACAGAACTCCAAGAAGACACGGTGACCGCCGCCAACGCGGCGGCGGCGTCTAATAAATGCCGTCAGATCGCCAACGGAGGATTGTATGGGTCAGAAGCGCTCAAGGACCACCCCGACGAACGTGGAGTCTACGACCTCCATGAAGCGAAAGTCGACGCGGTTGAAGAGATAATCGAAGAACTCCAGGGTGTCCCGGCCCTCGTCGCTTATGAGTACGAACATGATTTGGATCGTCTACGAAGACGCTTCCCGCACGCGCCTTGGGTCGGTGGCGGCGTGTCTGCGTCGCGCTTTGCTGATGTTGAGCAGGCTTGGAATCGAGGTCAAATCCCTGTACTGCTGGCACAGCCCCAGTCTGTCGCGCACGGACTCAATCTCCAGGCTACTCGCGCTGCCGTGATCTGGCACAGCTTGACTTGGGACCTTGAGATCTACGAGCAATTCATAAGAAGAGTGTGGAGGCAAGGCCAAAAAGAACGTGTGTTCGTGCACCATGTGATAGCTAAGGACACGATCGATGAATTGGTTTTGAAGATGCTTCAGAAGAAAGATACAACACAGAGGGCACTTCTCAATGCTCTGAAGGAGCAGTATACATGAACCCACAAGCAGCCCAGGAACTTCTTAATCTTATCATGCTGGATGATTTTGTTGCTCGCAAGCAAGCACTTGACAACTGGTCTCGTAAGTGGATCGCAACCCTGCACGTCGAGCATATCCACGACGGAACGTTACCAGACGAGCTGGTCTCACCGCACGCGCGGGCCATCCTGCTACGGAGCATCTTCAACGAACTAAACAAGGACGAGGTGAGCGCCCTGTTCTGGGGCAAGCTGGCCGATAACCCGCACTCACTGGTCTGTCAGATGCACGTGATCTTGCAGAAGCCGAGGGACCTCGACGCTGGTGCGGATGCCACCAAGAAGATGTTGGACATGGCCAAGGGAGGTAAGTGACATGCACGGATACAATGCGCGGCTAGTTCGCCACGTCTGCCGCAGTTCTGGCGATCTCGTAGTACAGGTTATTGTTACGCTTGAACCACACCGAGCGATTGAAACCGTTCAAAGGCTCCACCCAAGCACCTGCTAGATGAAAGTTTGCGTTCCACGTCGTGATGATGGCGCCGCCGCTGGCGTTCGCCACTGTCACGATCAAAAGCGCTTCTCCGTTCACGTTGGTAGGAGCACCAACGGTCCAAGTTGCGAACGTCACAGTCTCAAAGAGATGTAATGTGGTGTTCAAGTTTGGGGTAATGGTGACACCGTTTGATCCCGTCGTATTGGTGGTCAGACCCTCGGCAGTGGCAGTACCGGAATTGGTGTTGTTCTTGGTGCCGGCCGTGCTGCCGGTGACGTTGACCGAGAAGCTGCAGTTTGCGCTCGCGGCGAGCGTGGCGCCGGAGAGCGCGACGCTGCTCGATCCGGCCGCCGCGGTGATGGTGCCGCCGCCGCAGGTGCCGATCAGGCCATTCGGCGTGGCCACGGCCAGGCCGGGCGGGAGGGTGTCGGTGAAGCCGATGCCGCTGAGCGACTGCCCGGCGTTGGGGTTCTGCACGGTGAACGTCAGCGCGGTCGTGCCGCCGACCGGGATCGTCGCCGCGCCGAACCCCTTCGTCGCGGACGGGGGCGCCGTGACGAGCGCCGCCTGCGCGGTGAGGGTGACGTCCTGCGACCCGTAATGAATCGTGTACGACTGCACGCCGGAGCTGACCGTTGCGCCGTCCGGCAGGCCGGCGAACGTCCCGGTCAGCAACGTCCCGCCCTGACCGGTCAGGATGGTGAGGACGGTGCCGGTCGGAAGGACTGTGCTGCTGGTGATGGAGAGGCTGCCGCCGGCCAGGTTGACGCCGGCATTCGAGGTCAGGCTCGAGTACTGACTGCCGAGCGAACCGTTGATGGCGATCGCATACGTGCCGCCGGCGTTGAGCGTCACGGTGGCGTTGGTCAGCGGATGTAGCCCGGGCACGACGGTCAACGTGCCGCCGCTGTTGACCACGACCGGCGTATTGATGGTGCCGATCGAGGTGAGGATGAGGTTCGCGGCGGAGTTGACCGTGGTCGTGCCGGTGTAGTTGAGCGTGCCGGACAACGTCACGGCGACGGTGCCCGTCAGCGTAATGCCGGCGGTCCCATTGATGGTGC
>Ga0137403_10007908_pt1 | contig 11933 bp, 10 predicted proteins | sample CZOMad2_1_16fung_FD_122057 | JGI IMG/M metagenome (GOLD analysis project Ga0137403, IMG submission 122057) | Vadose zone soil fungal communities from Angelo Coast Range Reserve, California, USA - CZOMad2_1_16fungal (Hybrid Assembly) | ecosystem: Environmental > Terrestrial > Soil > Vadose zone...
AGCCGGAAATGTCCGCGCAGGGTATTGCCGAGACTGTCGTGAAGGCCGTCGAGCAGGGAAGCTTTCCGGTTATCATCGTCAACTTCGCCAACGCGGACATGGTCGGCCACTCCGGCAAAATCGAGCCCACTGTCAAGGCCGTCGAAACGGTCGACGCCTGTTTGGCCCAGATCGAGGCCGCCGTAAAACGCAAAGGCGGAGCGATGCTTGTCACCGCCGACCACGGCAACGCGGAAATGCTGATCGATCCCGTAACCGGAGGCCCGCACACGGCGCACACCACGAACCCCGTGCCCTTCATCGTCGTCAGCGGCGACGACAAGAACTTTGGTCTCCGTCCAGACGGCTCGCTCCGCGACATTTCGCCCACCGTTCTCAGCATGCTCGGCATCCCGCAGCCGAAAGAAATGACGGGCCACGATCTACGTGTGGTTCTCGCTAAATAGACAATGGAGGCACGGACGCTCTCGCCCGTCCGCACTTATGAAAGTCGTCCTCTTCCAGCAACACAAATTCGAGCTCTGGAATCCCCCGCCGTGGGTCGCAAGCCAGCTTCAGGAGCGGTTCCCGCAACTTGAAATCGTCCACCCTGCAACTCCCGAAGACCTGGTGCGCGAACTCCGCGACGCTGAAATCGCAATCGGCTCGACCCTGCCGCCGGACGAACTCGCCCATGCTCCGCGATTGAAGTGGGTTCACTCTCCGGCCGCTGCCGTCCACCAGTTCATGGTTCCCGAGTTCATCGCTAGCCCCGCGATGCTCACCAACGGTCGCGACGTCTTTGGCGCCACTGTGGCGGAACATGTAATCGCTCTCATCCTTGCGCTGGCTCGCCAGCTCGCGGCTTGCCTCCGCTTCCAAACACAGCGAGTCTGGGGACAGCAATTGCTTTGGAACTCCACAACTCGACCGAGGACCATAGCCGGCACCACGCTGGGACTCCTGGGCTTGGGTGCCATCGGCTCAGCGGTGGCGCAGCGCGCGACGGCCCTGGGCATGAAAGTTGTAGCCCTGCGCCAGCATCCAGAAAAGCCTGCCGAAAACGTCACTGCCGTCTACAGTCCCCAGGAAATTCCCAAACTCTTGGCCCAGTCCGATTTCGTGGTCCTGAGTGCTCCCGTCACTCCGGCCAGCCGAAACTTGATCGACAGTGAAAGGCTGGCTCTGATGAAGCCGACCGCCTACCTGATTAACGTTGGACGGGGTGCGCTCGTAGATGAAGTCTCACTGACCAAAGCATTGCAAACAAAACAAATAGCTGGCGCCGCTCTGGACGTCTTCGAAGAAGAACCGCTTCCTCAGGATTCGCCTTTGTGGGCGCTGGAAGACCTCCTCATTACTCCGCACTGCGCCGGTTTTATCGAGAACCTCTGGGAGCGGCACGTAGAGGAAATTTCGGCAAATCTGCGCCGCTATCTTGCAGGCCAACCATTGGTGGGGTTAGTGGACAAGGCGAACGGCTATTGAGCTCAAGATCCGCAAAAAAGTGCAACCGATTGCAATCCCAGCTTGGAGAAGCAGTCGAGATTTCATTCCTAAACCATTAAATCTAAAAGACATGTAGCAGCTAGGACCTGGGCCAGAGGCTTGCGCTTGCAAGGTAGATCGCGCAGGTTCGCAAATGCCCAAAGCTTGCCAATACACGCTTCTGTGGATCGTTAGCCTCACCTTGCTCCTGGCATGGCAATCCGAGGCCGCTGGAGCCGTCTTCGACATACGGTCGTCGCACGTCACCGAGCGCGAAGTGGCTGGAGACGGGCCAGGAAAAGCTCCGTGGGGACGCCTCGTTGTGCGTAGCACCTTTTTCCGCGAGATGGCGCGCGGTGCCCAGTCTCGAAGTTGCGAAGCGAATTTGCCGCCCGAGCCCTTGGCCACTCCCGCTCCCATGCTCGACTCCACCGACCACCTCCGCCTCACGGTGAGCTTTGTCGTTGGAATCGACGGCCGCGTCTACGGCCCTTTAGTTCTGGAGGGAATGAGCCAGGGTGTGAGAGCCGATCAGGCTCGCCCCGTCGTTGATGCCGTAAGGACGTGGCGGTTTCGCCCAGCCGTGTGCAATGGGGCACCCACGGAAGCCGAAGCAAAAGTTGAGTTCTCCTCACCGTCCAATCGGTTCTAGAATGGGGTAAGACGGTCCCCATTTTGGATAACCAGAAGCCAGCTCCGCCACACGACCCTCGCACCAGCGGCTCCTCCAGCTCAGAGGGAGCGCGCTCCGGTTCCCATTCGGTTGACGAATTCTTTCAGAACCTGAAACCCGAGCTGCGGCGCCCGAAGCCCAGCGAAGAATCCGTAGCGGCAGCCCGGCTGGCCATCGAGCGCCTCGAGATCCAGTCGATGAGCCGCGAGGCCCTTTCGGGCGAAGATGGTCTAGGTCTGATGGCAGCCGGACTATGCCGCTTGTGCGGACGAGCCAACCCCGCCGATAGCCAGTTCTGCGGCGGTTGCGGCGTCCCATTAGACCTTGCCACCGGAGCTGCCGCCGGCCCAGGACAATCCGCGACACCTACCGCCAGTGGGCACCAGTACCATCATCACTATCACCATCACTTCCTTTCCGGGGGCATCGAGGGCGGTCTCCAGTCGCTTTTGGGAGGCGGTGCCGCGGCGCGGCGGGATCCGGCACGGCCTTCCGTGGCGACGCCGGCTATGTCCCGCGCGGAATCGGGTATTCGCAAGCTCACCCAAGACTGGGCGCTCGCCTGTAACACCAAGCACTTAGAGGACCTGGTGGATCTTTACTCCACCGATGGTCTAGTCCTACGGTCGAACTACCCCCCGGTGCGGGGAACCTCCGCGATTCGTGAGTTTTTTGTCCACCTGCTCGAGGGCGGCTTGGGCGATGTAGAACTTGAATCGCTACGAGTGATGGTCGGTTCGGACCTGGCCTTCGAGGCGGGACGCTGCAAGATGCTCGTCCCCACGGCTACAGGCAAACGACGCGAGGAGCGTGGCAAGTTCGTCATGGTTTACGGCCGCCAGCCCAGTGGGGAGTGGAAGGCTGTCGTCGACTGCTGGTCCAGCGATCTAAGTCTGAACGCAGGTGAGATCGATCCAGCCCGCCCAGTCGGCCCCGTGCCGCCCGGAATCAAAGGCCCACGGCGCAGCGCGTAATCGCCGCCCTTACCGCGCCGCGGATAAAACAAGCCTTCATGTTCAGAACAAGATTTGGAAAAGACATCGTGGCGGAATTCCAGCCGCCGCTGCGGGCCGGAAAAAAGCAGAAGGTCATCATCCTTTGCGATGGCATGCCTTCCATCCCGCGAAAACAGGCTCTGGTTGCATTTCTTTCGCGCAAGGGCTATTGGGTGATTCACCCGCGTTACCGTGGCACGTGGGAAAGCGGCGGTCAGTTTCTCGAAAAATCTCCGCATCAGGACATTCTCGATGTGATCGACGAGTTGCCGAAAGGAATTCGAGACGTCGCATTCGGCCAGCGATTCACGGTAGCCCCCGACGAAATCTTCGTGATCGGCGGAAGCTTTGGCGGCGCCGCGGCGATTCTGGCATCGCTCGATCCTCGGGTGAAGAAGGTGATTGCGAATTGTCCGGTGGTAGATTGGTCGATCTTGCCGAAGTCGGAGAAGGCCGAGACTTCTAATCCCAACTACGCCGCCTACATTCGAGAAGCATTCGGCAATGCGTATAAACTTTCGGATCGCAACTGGAAAAAACTGAGCAGTGGGAGGTTCTACAATCCCACGCACCACATCGAGGAACTCACGGCGTCCAAGATCTTAATGTTCCACGCGAAGGATGACCCTTATGTTCCTTACGCGTCGGTCGAACGCTTTGCCCGACGCACCGGCGCGAAACTGAAGTCCTTCCAACGGGGCGGCCATCTGAGCACGGAACGGACGGTGCAGAAACGTTGGCCAGCAATCAAGAAGTTCTTCGGGAATTGAGCAATCGGCGGCCTGGACTAAAACCGAGAGAGAACCGAGGCCTCTGCGATTTCTAGGCTTGCAGGTTGAGAGAGCCGCTTTGGGCGTGCGACGTCGGATTCAATAAATCCAGGGCGATACGGTACTCGTTGTTCTGCTGTAAGAAGTCGATCGTGACGTGCTCTCCAGCGCTGTTCTGATTCACGTCGATGGTAAGTTTTCCGCCAGAGCCGTTGCTGCCGCCCAGGTTGATTTGAATTTCTTCCGGACTGCTGCTCGATCCAGACGCGTTTCCGGAGCCGATGTTGACGATCACTTCAGGATTCGTACCGGTCTGACCGCTCGCGCCGCCCAAGTTGATGACAATTTCCGGTGCCGCGGCGGTTGGAGGAGTTGTAGGCGGGACGGTCGCAACCGGAACGATCGCCGGCGGAACGATGGGTTGCGGGTTTTGCTCGAAGGAGTTCGCCAGAGTCGTGAAGGCCTGTTGCGCGGCCGCCAAATTTCCGTTTTGTAGCGCCGTTCCGATCGCGTTGAAAGCTTGGGCGCGATCCGAGCGTTGGAAGGCGGCTCCATTGCGGTTGGGGCCATCGTGTCCGAGAGCGACCAGGGCGCTATAAGCCTGTTGCGCACCAGCGGTGTCGCCGGATTGCAAGGCTGCACCGAGCTGGGTGAGATCGGATTTCCGGGTTTCGCGGAAGGCTTGCAGCTGTTGGTAGATCGACTCGGCGCCCGCGACGTTACCGGTGACTGTGTGGTTCTGTCCGCCACCAATATTCACGATGACAGCCGGGCCGCCCTGTGGTGGTGCCGTCGCGCCGCTCCGATTCGCGGAGCTGTGTTGCAGCACCGCAAACGCAGCCTGTGCGCCGGCAAGGTCGCCCGTTTGCAGCGCCTGCCCAATCGCCTCAAAAGCCTGGGCCCGGCTGGAGTTGGAGAAGGGCTCGGCATTGCCGTACGGTCCGTTCTTTCCGATTGCCGCGAGGTCGCTAAAGGCCTGCTTGGCTGCACCCAAATTGCCGCTCCGGAGCGCGCTGGCCAGTTGCTGCAGGTCGGCGCGGCGGCTCTGATTGAAATTCTGAATTTCCTGGAATATGGAGCTGGTAATCGCCGCTGACGACATGGTTGCCTCCTGGGTCGCTCCGTCCACGGAGCCCCAATAGCTTGGTGTGCGTTACTGATGTTTTATCGGAGGGTGACGCGGATAACTTTAGCGGGAGGGTTACTGGTGCAGGTACGAAACGAAAGGTGGCGGTCCAGAAGGGGGCGTTGTCCTAAGAACTGGTTTCACTATTCAGTTGGCTTGCTTTTCATAGCTGACCCCGGGGCTAAAGCCCCGCATTTGTAAGGTTCGGATTGTCCCGGCTGAAGCCGGGACCTACCGTGGTCATTTATGAGACCGGTTCTAATACAGGAAGCTATTCGGCCGCGGTGGCCTGGGAGGAAGTATTCCGCGACGGCCGCCGGGCTGCGTCCAATCGGCGAAACAACGTGTTCACAAGTTCCGCTTCCGAATTCCCGTCTTCCGGAAATGTAACTGCTGCCCACGCCGCGGAAAGACGGCGCGAGGAGCCAGTTTCAATGGTAGCGAGTGCAGCACCTAATTTTGTGAGGACGATGGCGGCCCCATCCCCGTTCACCTCGGGCAGCACAATGGCAAATTGATCGCCCTCGTACCGGCTGAGGGTGTCGTGACTGCGCAGCCGCGCCCGCAAGCTGGCGGACACCTGCTTGAGGATCTGGTCTGCGCCCTGCACGCCCAGCGCCGTGTTGACCTCGCGGAAGCTGCGCAAATCGAGGGTGATCAATCCAAACGGTTTCTGGTAACGGCGCGCCCGGGAAAATTCCTGCTCGACCATGGCGTGGAAATGCCGCTGGTTGGAAGCTCCGGTGAGCGGATCGGAGCTGGTGCTGCGATTCAACTCCTCACTCAGGTGGAGACTGCGGACGGTGTTGGCGGCTACTTCCGCCGCAACCTGCGCTAATGTAAGTTCGTCTTTGCGGAAGGCGTGGGTTCCGCGGCGCGCGATCACCACCGCTCCCAGCACAGTAGCTCCCGAGACCAGGGGAATACAAATCTCGCTTCCCGAAGAGCCGTAGCAGAAGGAGGGGTTGGTGGCGGTAGCATCTTCCGCCATAACAAACCGCTTTTGCCGTATGGCTTGTCCCAGGGGGCCGAGCTGCCGCGCCTGCAGAAAACGTTCCGTTTGAGGTTCGTCGCTGCCGGCATGGGCGGCAATTCGCAGGTGCTTGTCGGGAGGGCAAAGCAGGATGGCGACATTGGCATTCTCGAATGCATCGCCCAACAGATCCGCTAATAACGAGCAGAACTCACCGGGGTTGGGCGCGGTGGCGGCCGACCGAACGATCAAGTGCAGCAACTCCACTTGTCGCTTGCGTGCGAACTCGGCATCGTGCAACTGGCGGTTCTCGAGTAACACCGCAACCTGGGCGGCCAACAGCGAAAGCAAGACCAGATCCTCATTGGCAAAGCCCTGGGCACCGTTTTTCTCCACAACCATGGTTCCCAAAGCCCGGTCGCGAATTAGAAGCGGCAAATACAAAGTTGCGGCCTCGTTGCCCGAGGTTGTTTGTTGCATAGACATCCGCGCCGCTGTCGCGATAGGGTCAGCGTCGTGCAGGGGAATTTTGCGGGAGCGATTCTGTGGCCACTGATGCTCGGCCTGGCAGGACAGCTGATGGAGAGTGGTGTCCACCAGGTAAACGGCGGAGCGTTGCATTTCGGTGTGACTGCGCAACACCAACATGAGTGTTTCCAGCACTGTTTCCTGCTGGCGGGCGGAAAGCAGCATCTGCGTGGCTTGCTGCAGGGCTGCCAGGTGACGCGAGTTGAGTTCGGTCGTTGGCAAAGATATGGGCCCGAATGTGAAAGGGGCACGCGGCCCATTATAACGCCCGTTTAGGTATATGCAGATTGCGAATGCGCTACGAAGCAACCATGAAAAAGCAAAGCCGCGACCAAAGTCGCGGCTTTCAGCAGGGTCAAAACCTTTTATGCCGCGTGCTTCGCGGCGAGAACGCCGGGCTTCTCGACATAGCCGCGTGCTTTGGCTGTCGCTCCCAGGACGTGCATCTCGCTCCAGTCGTAGGGCAGTTCCGTGCCGCAGTCCAGGCACACCACGTAGGTGCCCGTAATCGCTGCAGCCGCAGTGCGGCGCAACGCCGGTTTCGTAGTAATAGGAAAACTGTAATTGGAGTGCCGGCAACCGAACATCGCATCCATAAGTTTTGTAATCACTCAACCCACCTCCACAAGAACGCCGAACCAACGTCAGGGCAAAACTTCTATACCAGGCTTAGATGTCTAAAACCGACGAAAAGGTTCGATGGAGGTACGCGAGAGGGAACACAATGGATGGAGGGGCTGTAAGTGGCGTGAATTGCCGGACTTAGAGGAAAGAGAAACTCAGAAGCGATTTGAACTTGCGCGCTCCGTGGGGTTATGCGCCTTGCGGGCCTGAGGCCTTTTTCTTAGCTTGGCACTTGGCCTGGATCGCTTCTTGCAGCCGCGTTCGCAGTTCGTCGGGCAAATCATAGACTTCGGTGTTCTTATAAATCTGAATGGTTTTCTTGGTGGTATCGCAAACCACATAGCAGTTGTGGCACCAAGCCAGATGGTCGTCCAGGTCCGACTTTGTGCGCGCGTCCAGAGCGCCGTCCAAATACTCGTTCAGTTCTTTCAAAAACTCGGTGCACTTCACGCTACGCTGTCTCCACTGTGGGCTTTACGAAGAAGCGGTTGAGCCGTTCGCGCAACTGCAGGCGCGCGCGCAGCAGCCGCGACTTCACCGCCGGAATGCTCAATTCGAGCGCCTCGGCCGTTTCTTCCGTTGACAAACCTTCTACATCACGCAGAATGAATACCGTACGGAACCCCGGGGGCAACCCTTGGATCGTACGACTCAGAATCTCCTTCAACTCCGCTTGATTGTAGTTCTGTTCCGGATTCGGAGCCCAGTCCGCGACTTCGCGCGGAACAGAATCGTCTTCCGTCTTAATATCTTCATCGAGCGACACCATGCGTTCGGGGCGGCGCCGGCGCAGCTTCATTAACGCTTCGTTGACGGCAATCCGCACCAGCCAGGTGTAAAACTTCGACTGCTCCTGGAACTGCTGCAAATTCGTGTACGCCTTCAGAAACGCATCCTGCACCACGTCTTCCGCATCTTCGCGGTTTTGCGTGATGTGCTGCGCGATGCGGAACACGTTCCGGTCGTAACGCTTGACCAGTTCCCCAAACGCCTTGTCGTCGCCGCCCTTGGCGGCTCGAACCAGCACCAGCTCTTCGCTGGGAGGATCACTAATACTGTGTTGGATGGCTCCCATATTCCTTCCGATTCAACAATTTTGGGGCGCTGGGCACGACACCGAAGGTACATTGTACCGGGGTTTTCCGCGACGCGCCTTCTCTATCTTTGACGTGCGAAAGGGCCAATTGTCCCGGCTGGCTGGGGAGGGTAATCCAAAGTAATCTGCCCCAAATCGCCGGGTTCCCCTAGACTCGGGTTACCTGGCATGAACGGTGCGCCAGCGCCGACTCCTAAAATGACCGATCAGCCCTGGATTCACGAAGTTGTAGGACGCGTTGCGTCGGAGATTCTCGAGCGTCACTCTGCCGAATTGCAAGATGAACTCGTGCGCCGCGCGATCGAAGAAGTGCAGCCTAGGCTGGCTGCGCGAGGCGGCAGCGAAAAGCTATTGGCTGCCGTGGCAGCGGTGCAGGCCAGTACAGGGCAGCGCGACATTCTGAATTCACTCTTGGACCAGACTGCGGGTTTTTGTGCACGAAGCGTCCTGTTTGTGGTGAAGCAAGAGGTAGCCACGGTGTGGCAGGCGATTGGTTTTGACGACGATGATGCCCTCCGGGATTTCTCACTGGATTCACGCACGCTGCTCCTTCAACATGTGCTTGGGAAACGAGAGCCCGCGACTGGCGACGCTCCCCAGATGGATGCCCGGTTCTTGAGTAAATTCGGTGCACCAGTCAACGGCGAGTGCCATCTGCTGCCGTTATTCCTAAAAGACAAAGTCGCCGCGGTATTGTACGCGGATGCTGGAACGGCGAATGCTTCCTGCGAGCGAGCGGCTCTGGACCTGCTGGCGCGATTCACAAGTGTTTGGCTGGAGGCTCAGGGTGGCCGGAAGGGTCCCCACGAGGAAGCGCCCACTCCCGAGCGGGCCCCGGCTGAGACACACAGCGCACCGGCGGCGGGATTATCAGGGGATGGACCCGGGTGGTCCCAAGGAATTGCCACAGCTGCTGCTCCTGCAATGGCGCAGCAACCCTCCGCACAAGCCCAGAACCCTGGTGCTATGTCCGCAGCCGATGCCGACACTCACAAGCGAGCACAACGTTTCGCACGCCTGCTCATCGACGAAATCAAGCTCTACAACAAAGGCAAGGTTGAAGAGGGCTTGAAGCAAAAGGACCTTTACGACCGGCTGCGGGACGACATCGATAAGAGCCGCGCCAGCTACGCCAAGCGTTACGGCAGCACCGTTGCGGTTTCCGGGGACTACTTTGTGCAGGAACTCATTCGCGGCCTTGCTCAGGGTGATGCCGGCACTTTAGGGCCAAACTTCAAACACTAGTCCCGCGATAAACTAGATACAACGTGACGTGTCGACGTATCTTCCGGTGTTTCTTTGTCTTTCTGATGGTGGCTGCCTTCGGCTCGGATATCTGCGCCGCTCAGAAGACAAGCCGGACCTCCGCGAAAGCTCACTCCACATCCTCCAAGCGCAAACGCAAGCCCAGCCGGCGCGTGCTGCGCGTGCACGAAGCCTTTGTCGCTTCGAAAACGCTGCGGCCCATGGCGCAGCAGCTCCTGCGCGAAAGGACGCCGGCGGCGTATCGCGGCGTCGAAGCATATGCGCGACTGCATAACTCGGAAGACGCGGGATCGCTGGCGTGGTTCGTTGTGGCCTACGCGCACATGCTCGATCATGGCGCGGCGGAGGCGCTGGAGCCTCTGCGACGAGCGAAAGTCAAGGCGAATGAACTCGCCGACTACATCACCTACTATCAGGCCACTGCTTTGCAGCAGACGGGAGACTCGACGCAGGCGGTGGCTTTGCTCCGGGATTTTGAGCAGAAGTTCAGTGGCTCGATTTTGCTGCGCGACGTTCATCTGACGCGGGCACGAGCGCTGTTGGCGTTGGAGCGGCCTGCGGACGCGGCTGCAATTCTGGAGGCAGATCGGCTCCCGACGCGAGCGGATTTTGAGCTGGCGCTCGGTCGTGCCTATGCGGATGTCGCGCAGCCTCTGAAGGCAGCCGCCGCCTTGCGCGCAGTCTTCTACGGCATGCCGATGGCATCCGAGGCCGAGGAAGCGGAGAAGGAACTGGTAGCGCTGGCTGGCCGGATCCCTCCCGCGAGCATGGCGGAGCGCAAATCGCGCGCCGAGTTACTTGCCAAGGGCAAACGCTATTCCGACGCCGTGACCGAGTACCGCTCGCTGATTGGTGACGCCAGCCCCCAAGACCGGCCAGTTCTGGAAGTGGCGCTGGCGGGCGCTCTGCGCCAGGGCGGGCGGATGCGGGAGGCCAAGCAAGCCCTGGATGCGCTCTCGGAAGGCACGGGCGAGGTGGCGGCACAGCGCCTCTACAATCTTGGCGAAATTGCCCGGGCGGCCGACGATGACGCCGCATTCCAAGGCTATCTCGCGCAATTGCGGCAGGTCGGACCGACGAGCCCGTGGCTGGAACAGTCCCTGTTCTCGGCCGCGAACAAATACCTGGTCAATAAGGACTACCCGAAGGCGGAAGCTCTCTATCGCGAGTTGGCGCAGCGTTTTCCCGCTGGGAGCCACGGTTCCTACGCCCACTGGAAATCGGCCTGGCTGCTTTGGCGGATGGGTCAAGGAGAAGAGGCGCGCCGAGAATTTGAGCAGCAGATCATACTGTTTCCTGACGGCGCAGAGACGCCTGCCGCCCTCTACTGGCGCGGGCGCGCGGCCGAGGAAGACCATGAGCCGGGCCGGGCTCGCGCCTATTACGAAAAGCTGAACCAGCTCTACCGGAGCTACTACTATGGGCAGTTGGCACGGCAGCGACTGGAGACCCTGACGGTCCCGGCGGTGACGGCAGAACTTGTTCTGGCAAGTTTGCACATGCCCGCCTCGCCCAGTTATTTAAGCTTGAACGATCCTCCCGCCGACAGTCTTCGGGTGCAGAAAGCAAGTTTGCTGGCCAATGGCGCTCTTCTGGAACTGGCGTTGCGGGAACTGCATGCCGCCGCACTCGAGGAAGGCGGCAACTGGGAAGTGGCGGAAATGGCGCGGCTTTGCCAGGATGCCGGCCACTATGACCGTGCGCTCGATGTAGTCAAGCACGAAGTCCCTCGCTATTTTTCTGCCGAACTCACGGATTTACCGCCCCCTTACTGGCAGGCGCTCTTTCCGCGGCCGTATTGGACGGATCTGAAAGCTTACTCGGCGCAAAACGCTCTCGATCCTTACTTGGTGGCGGCCCTCGTGCGCCAAGAGTCCGCTTTTAATCCCAGCGCGATTTCTCATGCCAATGCCGTCGGACTGATGCAGCTGCTTCCGAGCACGGGCCGCCTGGTGGCCAGAGACTTGAAGATTCGCCGCTTCAATCCTGCCATGCTCACGATTCCTGCCACCAACTTGCGCATGGGAACGAAGTACTTCAAGGGCATGGTCACCCAGTTCGGCGCCGTCGAGTACGCTCTCGCGGCTTACAACGCTGGATCGGACCGTGTCATCGATTGGCAGGGAACCGGGAAGTTTCGCGACATTGCGGAGTTTGTCGAGTCGATTCCGTTCACCGAGACGCGAGAATATGTGCAGGCGATTCAGCGCAACGCCAACGTCTACCGGCAGCTTTACGGAGCCCTCTGAGGCCAGCCGAAGCTAGCCCTTCGCGGGTGCTTCCTGGGGCGGCGCGCTGCTGGAGAGCAAATCCACCACCAAGAGCGCTGCGCCCACCACAATTGCGCTGTCCGCAAAATTGAACGCTGGCCATTCGTACTGCCGGTAGTAGAAGAGCAGGAAGTCTGTCACGTGG
>Ga0137403_10007910_pt1 | contig 11931 bp, 11 predicted proteins | sample CZOMad2_1_16fung_FD_122057 | JGI IMG/M metagenome (GOLD analysis project Ga0137403, IMG submission 122057) | Vadose zone soil fungal communities from Angelo Coast Range Reserve, California, USA - CZOMad2_1_16fungal (Hybrid Assembly) | ecosystem: Environmental > Terrestrial > Soil > Vadose zone...
TGGGACAATGTCGTGGCGGCGATTCGCCCGCTTCTCGGGCCAGAGACCTTGCTCGTCCAATCGACGGACTTCTCGCATTACCTCCAGCCGGAGATCGCACTCCAAAGAGACCAGGAAACATTGAATGTGATTGCGGCAAACGATGCCGGAGCGCTCGCCGGCCTTGTTCAGCCAGACCATCTGGATTCGAAGGGGGGCCAATATATCCAGATGTCGCTGCAATCCGCGCTCGGCAGCAATGCCGTTGTCGTGGCGAACAGAAATTCCGCCGAATACGTCCTCGGAGCATCGAGGACGACGAGCTATATCGTGCAGGTCTACAGGAGCGGGCAGGCTTCGGCATTCCCGATTTCCTATGATGATCAGCAGGTCTTCTATTTCGCCGGCGACGGCTTCCTCGGTTATTCGGGCGATGGCGGGCCGGCTACTTCGGCGAGCTTGAATGTTGCTGCCGTGGTTCCCGACGCCTTTGGGAACTTTTTCATAGCCGACTTCGGAAACAACCGGATTCGGAAAGTGGATTCTAATGGCATCATCACGACCATTGCAGGTACGGGGGCGGCCGGTTACTCCGGTGATGGGGGTGACGCCACCTTGGCCGTGCTTCAATTTCCTTACGGTATTGCCGTGGACGATCCTGGTAACATTACTTTTGCCGACACGTTCAACGGTCGCATTCGTAAGATCGACACCAACGGGGTCATCACAACCGTGGGGACCAACGCTTACCTGTCTTCACCGACTGACGCGGTGGTGGACCAGTTTGGAAACACCTTTGTCGCCGATAACTTAAATGCGCTCGTTCGCAAGATAGACGGGACCGGCAAAACCTCTACGGTAGCTGGAGGGGGGACCAGCAATCCTGGCGATGGGGAATTGAGTACGAATGTTTATGTAAGACCCTCAAGGGTGGCTTTGGACACAATGGGTAACTTATTCATAGCCGAGTTCGATGCTAACCGCGTGCAGGTGGTTGGGACGAATGGAATCATCACGACGATAGCAGGAACGGGCACAAATGATTTCTACGGCGATAACGGCCCCGCCACCAATTCCGCCTTAAACCGGCCCTTTGGAGTGGCTTTTGACCCAAAGTCGGCGAGCATATTGATCGCTGACACTTACAACAATCGCATCCGCAAGATAGCCACGAACGGCATTATTGAGACTGTTGCGGGCAATGGCACAGCAGGGTTTACAGGTGATGGGGGAGACGCGACGCAGGCAAGTCTCGACTCTCCGTATGGTGTCAGCGCCGATTACCAGGGCAACATTTTCATTGCAGATACCTTCAATCGCAGGGTGCGCAAAGTGACCAGTACCCAATCTGCGACTTTGCCGTTGAACAACGTGACCTCGGCCAATGCAGGAAACTACCAGGTCGTCGTAACTGGCCCCGGTGGAAGTGTGACGAGCATGGTCGCATCGTTGATTGTCGCGAGCCAGCCGGTTATCTTCGGGGTGGATCGGCATGCAGATGGAACTGTAACGCTAAGTGCTTTGAGCAGGCCGAGTTCTACAAATGTGGTGCTTTACGCCACGAACCTCAGCTCACACCCATTTTGGCAACCTCTTTCGACCAACGTGGCCAGCACCTATGGGGACTGGCATTATACAGATACCTCTGCCCCAATCTCGCAATCACGTTATTATCATTTCATTACGAGGTGAGATGCCGTAACGGCGGACCTCGGTGGAGTTCTCAGGTGCGATGGAGACGGCGATGGTTTCTTTGTGGACGTCCAGGCCGATGTAAAGCACGATTTTGTTCATGGGTGTTTGGTTTCGTTATCTGTTATCAATGACCCAGCTTCGTGCCGGGTCTTCTAACATTGTGGATCGGTCCGCTTCGGCGGATAACCCACGTTTGCAACCGGAATCAAACACCCGCTCCGGTTTCTGTTAAGCCATAAGGTCTAGGGCCTATCGAGTATGCGCACCCTATTCACAGTTATTCATACCGCTGTCGTTTTCCTCGGCTTCGCATCACCGAGCGAACAAACCTGGAGGAAGATCGAGAACAAGTCGTTCTCGTTCTCTGTTCCCTCATCTTTCAAGAAGACAGACCAGAGCGGCATAGATTCCTTCGTTGAGGAGTATGTGGCCGACGGGATCGAGGTTATTTTCGATTATGGGATGTAATCGAATGATTTTGGCGGCTGGCCCAAAGAGACGAAATTCGAGACCGTGAAGGTCAACAGCAGGTCTGCGAGAATTGGCACGGTGATGCGAGAGTTTCACAAGGGTTTCCCATATTCCACGCAAATCCACATTAAATTGGATGGGAACGCAGCCCTGAGCATGTTTGCGGCCTGCAAGTCGGAGAAGGAAGTGGCCCTGGCCAGAAAAATTTTTGAGTCCATCACGTTCAATGCGAAGAAGCCCTAACCTTGCGCTGCACTCGACGCCGCGATGACCCTTTTGTTACATTCTGAATATCACTGGCGCCGCGCGAGAGAGCGCGGGCGTTAGGGCCGCACTTGTGCGCGCATGAAATATCTATTCTTAGTCTTCATTGCCCTCGCAGTTCAGAGCTGTGAGCGCACGCCGAACACTCTTACCTCCAAACCAATGAATACCGAACTGTGGTGGTCCTACGTGGCCGAATACGACGGCCTCATCGGCTCGACAACGATCAATCTTGCATTGAAAAGACGCGCGCCCATTTCCGATTTCCCCGTGCTCGTGATGACCGGCGTCAGTTATGAATCCAGTCGCAAAAAACCAGAACTGAAAATGCCCGAAATGGAGGATCTTGATTTCCTGAACCGGGTCAGCGAGAAGCGAGTGGCATTCGTCACGTCCCGCACGAAGGCGATTTGGGTCGGAGCATTTCTTCACGATAACAAACAGGTGGATTACTTCTACGTCGCCGACTCAAGTGGATTGGAAGCAGCCTTGAGAGAGTTCCATCAAAAGGAGTGTCCTGGCCGCCGCCAGTCGTTCAAGTCGCAAAGCGATCCAGAGTGGGGGGCCTATCTGGATTTTCTCTATCCGAACAAGCTGACGATAGAACATTATCGAGGCGAACTGGAGAAGTTGGGGGCGCTCTGAGGGTATGACGACAACGCGGCCAAACTATCGCGCTGCACTCGACGCGGCGATAACGCTTCTGTTATATTCTGAACATCACTGGCGCCGCGCGAGTGAGCGCAGGCGTTGAAGTTCGAGGGCCGTGCGTAGCTTAAAAAACAGTCGCCGGATAGTGGTTCGAGAAATGAATTACCGTTGGCGAGTCACGGGCAATGACGGGTACATCTCGGTGAGTATTTGGCCAATCAACAAGATCGGCCCTTCGATTCACGGCAACTTCGATTACCAGCAGACATGGTTAGCCAAGGGCGACGGCAGCTTTAGGTCTCGAAGGATCAAATTGTAGTCACGAGCCGGTTGATCCGCAGGGTTATTGAGCATGCCATCGACCAGCACAATTACAAGCCAGAGGTCAAGGGCAGCAACTTCATCGACAGCAACTTCATCTAAGAGTGCTGGATGACCTCATCAAGTGGGACGATGCGGTAAGGGCTTCTAACCCGTAGCGGTTGAGCGGATCGGAGTCAGCTAGTTCGCTCAACACCAAATCGAAAACAGCAGCGGCAGCCTCCGGCCGCTCACCCTGACGTTCGGGATAACATACCCGACATCTTAAGCGAGGGCACACCGGCTCTTTTCTTTTTCGCGTGAGATGCTGCGAAAACTCAGGAGTGCTGGCTCTACATCACCAAAGACAAAGAACGCCGCTTCGCATTTTATCCCATTTTATCCAGCACTGCGTTCGGCTTGGAACAACCACACGGCCAGGAAGCACGCAAACAAAGATGCGAGGTAGGCAGTGCGCCTGGCTCGCGCTGGAGCAACGACTCGCATCGGCAGGTCTGCCTTGCACGATTGAGCAGGACTCACCCGGTACACACCAAGTCCACATTTTGTAGCTGCCTAATAGCTTTGCAGGTAATGATATCTTTCCGCGAGTGGTTTGATCGGATTATTTCGACGAGTGTCCCTTTTGAGCACTCGCGGACATAATGTGGAAAAGCATGCAGCTGATGAACGATTGGGAATTGATCCAGAATTACTGCCGCAACGGCTCCGAGAGCGCGTTCGAGACTCTGGTAAAGCGCCACGTGGACTACGTCTATTGCGCGGCGTTACGTCAGGTTCGCGACCCATCGTTCGCGGAAGATGTCAGTCAGGCCGTCTTCCTATTGCTGGCGCAGAAAGCCAAAAGCTTTCGCTCAGGAACGGTCCTGGTTAGCTGGCTCTTTCGCTCCACGCACTACATAGCGGGGAGTGCCCTGCGCTCTGAACACCGCCGGCAACGGCGCGAACTTGAGGCTGCCAAAATGAATCCAACCATCACCACCTCCGAGACTGATGACAAATGGGAGCGTGTTTCGCCCCTATTGGACGAAGCCCTCGCCGCGCTTCCCAACAAAGACCGCGATGCCGTTCTACTCCGTTTCATCAACCGCAAACCATTCAGCGAGGTCGGCGCGGAAATCGGCGTCAGCGAAGATGCGGCCAAGAAACGAGTGAGCCGGGCACTTGCTCGGTTGAGGGATTTCTTCATGCGCCGCGGGACGACGCTGTCGGTGGCCGCAGTCGCTGTGATGCTTGGGGAGCGCGTCGTGCAGGCGTCCCCGGTGGCACTGGCGACGAACATTACGGCGACTCTTGGAGCGGGCGCCTCCTTAACAACGACCTCGGCTGCAGCGTTGCTAAAGACAACCCTGCGTGACTTGTTCTGGAGGAAGGTGAAGTGGGGTGTCGCCATCAGTACCGGAGTGACTACCGCGCTTTTGCTCACGACCACGGCTATACGATCCATTAACAATGAGGTAGTGATTTCAGCTCCTCTTGCGCCTGCTGTTCAAGGCCAGACATCGATTGATTCCAAACCTGTGGCGGCCGACGGTTCCTATCCAAATGAAAGCGCTACGAACCAGACGCTGAGTTTGTTGGTCGTGGGAGCGGAGGATAGGCAACCGGTGCCAGGAGCACGCATTTTGGTGGATTGCTCGCGCGGGAACCATATTGAACGAGTGCTCGACGCAACGACGGACGGCAACGGCGCGCTGGACATTCCGATCCCGACCCTGGAGTTCGGTGTGTTGAGGGTCTGGGTATCAGCCGAAGGTCGGGTGCCCATGGTCATGTACTGGCAGTCGCATGAATTCATTGAACCAATCCTCTCACATACGCTGTCGCTTGAGTCGGGACAAACTGCGTCTGGAACCGTTCTTGATGAAGCAGGCAATCCCATCCCGGATGCTAAAGTCTCATTCGAAGGACTAGGGATAGACTTGGCAAAACGCGACAACCGAGCATTTCATCCGGAATTGTCGGCGACGTACACCGACGCGAATGGCTGTTGGACAACGACTCAAATGCCACCGGGTGGCATGGGCATTCAAGTAACGACTCCTGACTACACGCCCGCATCGCAGGGGATTGGCGGGCTTCCGGGTTTCCCGACTAACGCCATCCTTATATTGAGCAATGGCCTGGCCCTTGCCGGCCGAGTCACCACGACCAACGGAACACCCGTTCCAAATGCGAGGGTTTCGAAACAAAGCGGGACATACTGGAGCACAAGGACGGATGTGAATGGTCTTTTCTCCTGGCCGCACGTCGAGCCGGGGCAGGTCTTTATCGACGTGGAATCGGAAGGATTCGAAACGATTCACGAATTCGCCTGGGCCACAAATGCCGCCAATGAGTGCGCATTCAGGCTTACGCCTTCTTCAAATCCTGCACAGTTCACCGCCGCATCGGAGGAACCACGCGTACGGTTGCATGGGACTGTCGTCGACGCCGAGACTGGGGAACCGATACCATCGTTCAGAGTGTTGACCGGCGAGGCTTTTATCTCACCGACTTTTCAAGGCGAAGTTGTTCTCACCAATCCACGCTTGCTAGGCGGAGGTCGCGATGGACAATTCGATTGGCGAAATCTCCGTCGTTTTAATGGTTCCAGGCTGCAGGTCGAAGCCGAAGGCTACCTCGAGTCCGTCTCGGATGGACAAGGCTACAACGACACGAATCGAGAGTTCACCTTCAAGCTCCGGCCCGCTGCGATTCTGACCGGCCGCGTGCTCACCCCGGACGGTGCAGCCGCGGAGAATGCGGACGTGACCCTGACCGGCCCAGGCATTGGCCCGGTGATGCAAAGACCTGGCCAATTAATGGAGCCAAATCCCGGTTTCGAAGCGACCAGAACACGAACGGGCCACAATGGAAAGTTTCGCCTCAAACTCAAAACCAGCGCTCACGGCGTCGCTGTTGTCCATGAAAGCGGTTCGGCCTTGTTAACCTTCGCCGCCGCAACGAACGATCCCATCGTATTGCAGCCGTGGGGCGCAATTGACGGCACGCTTTATCTCAATGGGCAACCCGCACCGAATCAAACTGTCATAGTCACCGGCTGTCAAAAACTGGATGCCGATCCCAAGGTGCTCTTCAGTTTCACCTACACCACAACCACCGATCCACGCGGTCACTTTCGGTTCGACAAGGTTCTGCCCGGTGAACATTCCGTTGAGCGCGAGGTAGGCTATTCTGGTGGCGGCCTAAACGTTATTGTGAATTTCGACCTTGCCGCAAAGGTTAAGGTCGAAAGCGGCGCCGTCGCATCCGTGGAGCTGCGGAGACAAGGCCGGCCCGTCATCGGGCGGATCGTATTCCAGGGTGCTCCTGGGGATGTGCGTTGGGGCACGAGCCAAGCCTCTCTTCAGGGCAAAAACAAGTTCCCGTTCGCTTTGTCAAAGGATGGCAGCATCCGCGCCGACGATGTTCCCCTAGGAACATACAGGTTGTCCATCGAGTTGCAGGGCGCCACGGCTAATCCTCTAATGTTTCCCAAAACGTTCGGCTCACTGCAAAAGGAAATCGTCGTGCCATCAGCCGAGGACGAATCAGTGCCGGTGAATCTCGGTGAGCTGACCATCGAGCGAGCGAAGTAATAATCTTACACGCAGTAGTTGAATCTACCTCCGCCCCAAACCCGACCCGCCAAGGCGATGCCTCTGGAATCATTTCCGTTGCACTCGGCTCAATCGCTATGCGCCCTTTCCGACTTCGGAAAGGAAGCACGCAGAACCCGATGCTTCACCGAATGCCGGCCACCCCATAAAGGGGTCGTTACCACCATAAGAAATCTCGCGTGGGGACGTCGGCGGCATGTGCAATCATCCACGCGGTGGGCAGAAACTTGAAGTACTCGGTGTGTGTGTCGCCGAACAGCATCATCATGCGGTTCTTGCCTTTGTAATTGTGCCATTGGCCTCGCGGTAGCGTGACGTCGCGGTTAGCGTGCCAGATCCAGTCGCCCTGAATAATTTTGGTGGTGGGCTTGAGGCTGACTTCCGAGGCTTTGATCGAGCGGATGGACGTGTTGCCCGTGGGGCCACAGACCATCTTGACCTGGAAATAGTCAAAGGCGAACTCAGTCAGGTAGCTGTTGCCGTATTGGAGGTAGCAATTCGTGCAGTTGACACCTCGCGCGGCGAGCGACCAGTAGTCACCTCGATCCGATGGGCAATCGAAAACTTCGTAGCCTTTGGCAACATAGACATTCAGGGGACGATTAGTCGCCGCCGTGAAAACATCATACTTCCCATCCTTGCCGCCGGTCGAAGCCCAGTCATTGATCTGAGGATAAAACGAGGTGTAATCGTCGGTGTACATGTGGAAAGCCTTGCCGATCTGGCTCTGATTGCTCATGCAGCGGATGGTCAAGGCCTTTTGCTTGGCGTTCGCCAGGGCGGACAGCAGCAACGCGGCTAGAATCGCGATGATGGCAATCACCACCAGCAACTCGATCAGCGTAAAAGCTCGCGTTGGGAACCCTTCACTCGATGAAATGATTTGCCCTGGTGACCGGGCGCGTCGTACGTGGCCAAGCATCGCGTTAGCAATGGTTGTCATTGACAGAGCATGTGCCTGCAGGTTTTCAACGTCAAGGGCGACTGCCCATGACTCAAACCTACCGAAACGGGTTTGACCGAGATTTCCATGGCAAAACGTTTAAGTGAGATCGAGCGCCGGTGGAAGTGCCTAAGATGCGGGCTGCGCCCAGGTTGGACGTGAGTGTCTTGCGAAACGGTGCCTTCTCAAGTTACATATAGGGATGGTTACAGGAGATGGTTCAGCAAAACTAGCGGCGCGCAGGACCTGGTTTCACGAATGGCTGCCGGGCCGTCGAGGGTCGAAGTTGATTCGGCACATTTGGCTCCCCGGCTTTATTTGGCTTGTTCTATTTTGGTCGCCCTCTTTCGCCCAACAGTCGACCAACACCGGAGCACAAATTTCCGCCCTGGAAACCGAAATGAATGCAGCGATCCAGCAGGTGGAAAAAATTGTGAACCAAACAGTGCCGGCTTATCGGCGAACGGCTGGCATGCATGTATCGGTTTTCACGCCCGGCTGGTTCCATGAAGGGGCTAACAAACCGGAATTTAGCACCGTAGATGTTCGCGCGAGCCAGGAGACGCCTTACGACAAATATGAATACGTCAGTTCCGATTTGAACACCGGCCTCGCTTTTATCGGGCGGCAATTAGAATTCAACGCAAACACAAAATACTTTTACAAGAATCGATCCGTTCCCAAGAAGAAACTGACCGAAGCGGAGATGGTGGAGATTAATCGGCTGTATCGGATCATAGGCAAATGCGAGCAGGAAATAGGCCGAATAAAAAATCCACAATCTGTCGCGTCGGGAGGAACTGAAAACACTGAAGCAAGCGCGGCGCCGGCAAAGGCGACCCGGCTGCTCAACCCGTACGCTGGAGGCGCGGTGCTCGCCGTAGCCTTATTGATTCTCTTTTTGATGCGTCGGCGGAATAGATAGGACCTCGATGCATGAGAGCTCGTGAGGCGCTCCTCATTCTTCATTCCGCGTTCTGCGTTCATCTAGTCCCGGGGTATAAACCCCATTCCCTTACCACGAACAAAAGCCATTCTGTTCGTGTTATGACATCTACAAAACGACGCACCGCTGCCCGTCAAAACATCAAAAGGGCGGTAGCCGCAGCCAAAAGAAAACGAACCGTAGCACATTTGCCGAAAAGCACGCGGAGAGCCCTTGGCAAACAAGGCGCCAAGGCCGCGCGCAGCAAGCGTCGGCATAGCTGATCGTCCCCGAGCCGCCGAAGCATCAACGAACCGGGACGGAACGCCACGTTCACGTGGCAGCGCCCAGGTTTGTAGTCGTCGACGTGAGTTGGCGCAAATACTTTCTCCACTTTAGGCCGACAGGGAAGCTGAACGCTGTCGGCCAAAATTCTCCTTGCATCTCTATCCGCGAATGACAGTTTCGTATTTCGGATGAAAAGAGCTTTACGAACTACGGAAAGAGAAAGGTTTGTTTATGCCGCTGCTAAAACCCGACCCCACGTTTTATCCCTCAGCGCGACTGGCGATGCAGGCTCCGCCCGAAAAACATGCGTTCGTGGCGGCGTTGAACCCGCCGGGCAGCAAGCTCAACGATGCGCTGATCGTCGTCGATGTTGATCCGAAGTCGGCCACCTACGGCCAGCGAGTGGGGCAGGTGACGATGCCGAAGTTCGGAGACGAACTTCACCATTTTGGTTGGAACGCCTGCAGCTCGGCGCTCTGCCCCTACGCGCCTCATCCGCACGTTGAGCGGCGCTACCTCGTGGTTCCGGGACTTCGCTCGTCACGCCTCCACATCGTGGATACCAAGCCCGATCCAAGGAAACCAACCATCGCGAAAGTCATCGAGCCGGAGGAGGTTTTTACCCGGGCGAATTATTCGCGGCCTCATACAATTCATTGCGGGCCGGAAGGTATCTACGTGAGCGCGCTTGGCGCTCCCAACGGCGACGGCCCGGGCGGCATTTTCATGCTGGATTGTGAAACCTTTGACGTGCTCGGCCAATGGGAGATGAATCGCGGCCCTCAATTCTTTCACTACGATTTTTGGTGGCATCTTGGGTTTGACACTCTGCTAACCAGCGAATGGGGGACGCCCAACATGATCGAGAACGGACTGCAGCCCGAGCTGCTGCTCGGCGGCAAGTACGGCCATCAAATACACGTTTGGGACCTGCGCCGCCGTCATCATGTTCAGGCGCTGGATCTCGGCAAGGAGCAACAGATGGTTCTTGAAATGCGCCCGGCGCACAACCCTTCACACGCTTACGGCTTTGTGGGCGTCGTCGTCTCGCTCAAAGATCTTTCCGCCTCGATCTGGCTTTGGCACCGCGACAATGGCGCGTGGGCGGTGAGAAAGGTCATCGAAATCCCGGCTGAACCGGCGGACCCCGGAAAACTTCCGCCCATGCTCAAAGATTTTAAGGCCGTGCCGCCGCTGGTCACCGATATCAATCTCTCGCTCGACGACAAATCTCTCTACGTTTCCTGCTGGGGAACCGGCGAGTTGCTGCAGTACGACGTCTCCGATCCATTCACCCCGAAGAAGACCGGCTCAGTTCGCATCGGTGGCATCGCCAAACGCACAGCCCATCCGAAAAATCCAAACAAGCCACTCGCCGGTGGACCCCAAATGGTTGAAGTTAGCCGCGACGGCAGTCGCGTCTATTTTACCAACTCGCTTTACGCGGCCTGGGACGAGCAGTTTTATCCGGACGGCGTCGGCAGTTGGATGGTCAAGCTCGATGCCAAGCCGAATGGTGGCATCAATTTCGACCAGGAGTTTTTCGTCGAGGGCACCGATTATCGTGTTCACCAGGTCCATCTTGCTGGCGGCGATTGTTCGAGCGATTCCTATTGTTTTCCGTGAATCACCTCTGGCCCTGGCTGACGCTCTTTGGATTAGGCGCATTTCACGGCCTCAATCCAGCCATGGGCTGGCTGTTCGCCGTAGCGCTGGGGTTGCAGGAACAGCAGCGCGGGGCGGTCCTTCGCGCGCTGCCACCGATCGCGCTGGGACATGCCCTGTCGGTTGGGCTCATCATCGCCTTGGTTCTTCTGGCCGGGGTCGCCTTGTCCCACTCGATTCTGAAATTTGGGGCCGCCGCAATTTTATTCGCGTTTGGGTTGTATCGCCTGTTTCGGTCCCGCCATCCGAAATGGGTTGGGATGCGTGTCGGTTTTCGAGACCTTACGATTTGGTCCTTCATCATGGCTTCGGCCCACGGCGCGGGATTAATGCTGATCCCACTTTTTCTGAAGCGAACGCAAGTTCAAACTGCATTTTACGATACTCGCATCGGACCGGGTCTAAATGTCGAACCGGTTTGCACTTCCAACTTCGCTACCTTTAGCACTCCCACATTGCTGGCCAGTTCGGTCGCGACCCATACGCTGGGCCATTTTCTTCTGACCGCCATAATCGCCCTGCTGGTTTACGAAAAGCTCGGGTTGTCGTTGCTTCGCGGCGCCTGGTTCAACCTCGACCTCTTGTGGATGGTCGCTCTAATTGTGACCGGCCTTTGCATCCTGTTGTTTTAGGGGCGATCAGTGAACCTCACTTAACGCGAAAACCGTGCGAGCGAAGTTTTTGGCATGGGCCGGCATTTACAAATCGAAAGGGAGCATGGAATAGGGTATTTCCGTCAAATGGCTTTTACGTCTTTTCCTGGTCTGCCTGCTGTTCTGGTAAGGTCCGCAGGCTGGGCTGTTGGTAGCGACCGGCCGCGGTGCGCTCGTAGATCGGGCGGCGGTCATCGGGCAGATCGGCAAAGAGGGTGAGTTGTTCGGCTTTTCTTGTGGCGGCCCGCTGATAGCGGCCAAGGGCGTCGTCAACTTGTCGAAGAGCTTGAAAAGTATCCGTCTGCTGTGACGTAATTCGAGCATGGACACCCCAACCCCGACCAATCACTATAAGAACCACTTTCTAGACAACTATCGAGATCATAGACCGGTCGCATACATCAAGGAGAGTATTTGATGAAGCCCGGTGGCGGATCGCTGCCTGAATTACGCGCAGGCTTCACTTAATTGACT